>UEXM01000758.1_pt1 | contig 29447 bp, 25 predicted proteins | sample 1796661 | NCBI WGS metagenome assembly UEXM01 (sample SAMEA4772469, study PRJEB27181) | metagenome
TTTTTTTCTTGGCTTCTATTGGATGAGTTTTATCTCTATAAGCACTAGTTACAACAAAAGGCACTCCTACCTCTTCTCGTATTATATCCAGTTTTTGCATGAAGTCATCATCCATTTCACACAAACCGGTGTGTTTACACTTTACTTCGTCTTCAGTAAAGTACTTCCAATTATTCTTCTTTTTCCACATGTTTTACTTTGTCTTCCTTAAGAAACACTTTAAGTTCTTCAGATATTACTTTTTGTGCCGCTTGATTAACTTTTAAATCATAAGAAATTTTAGCAATGTCTTGTTGTAATTTAACAAGCATATTAAAACCTTCTATTGTTCTTGGGGTTAAGTCTTCAATTTTATATTCTAAACCATCAAAATTAACGGTTTTTAGTTCGTTGTCAGTCATAAATTACTCCTTAATTTAATCTTCTTTTTTGTCAGATGTGTTTGACGCTCCAAAATAAAATGATATCACAGCGCTAGCTAATCCTCCAAGATACCCAAGAACTAAATTAATAAGGGCCTCAGAATTTTGTTCTGGTGGTTGTAGAGTTACTAAAAATATATAACCCATAAATCCGCCTACAACAGCAATACCCATTACTCTGGCTGTCCAGTCTTTATTAAACTTTGCTCTAGCATCTTGTTTGTCTGCTGTCTCTAAAGCAAAAATGTCAACCTCTAGTTCTTTCATTTGAACTTCAAATTGTTTTTCAGCTTTTTTAAGTTCAAGCATTTGTTCTGGACTTGCAGTTTGTATTGCCTGACTAATTGCTTTTGGTTCTGGAGCACACCCAAGAACTTGTGCAACGGCTGAAGCCGCTTGCCCACCTAAAGGTCCACCTAATGCAGATCCTAGTGTTGGTGCAACTGCACCTATTACGTTCTTAATTAAATTAAACTTCATGTTTACTCCTTGTTATAAATTAGTTAGCTGCGATGTAAGCTTTGCCAGTTGCAATCGCACTTGTATAGCTAGACTTATCTGATGAGTCTCCTGCTACGTCAGGCGTATCATCATCTTCGTCTGCTGGTGCATAAGCCAAGATAATTTCAAGATGATCTACGTTTCTTTGTACCAAATCATTGATTTCTTCTTGGGTCATACCTATCACATTATATGAACCACCCTTTACAGAGTTGATAAGGTTAACGCTATCGGTTGCTGCTGTTAATACTTCTGTTACTGTTTGTGCCATTCTATTCTCCTTTGAGTGTTGCCACTTCTGTTTTAAGTGTTTCCACTTGGGTTGAAAGTTCTTGAACTGCATTTATTAAAGTCCAAAGTATATTATCAGTAGTTACACTTAGTCTGCTGTTTGGGTGTTCCTTAACACAACTTGGCAATACCTCTATAATTTCTTGTGCAATTACACCTACTCTTTGACCTTCAGGTAGTTTATTTGGATTTAATACTAGTCCATCTGTTCCATTTGGAATTTCATCCAATCTTCTATAATCAAATGTTCTTGTTCTTATACCATTAATTACATCCAAGCCTAGAGTATAATCTTCAATGTTCTTTTTAATTCTTTCATCTGATGTTGTTTGCCAAGCTGTGCTGTTACCTTGATTGTATACAGCATTAACTCCACCCAATATACCTTGATGGTATCCTACGCCTGTTAAGCCTTGTCCTAAGACAACTTGGTTACCTTGATCGTCTCCTGCACTTATACTAGCTCCAGAGCCTACTACAGTATTTTGTCCTGAGGTTGTAATTTCATCTCCTGCCCCCTTGCCAATTAAAGTATTATTAATTCCAGTGGTATTATTTGTACCTGCATTATCACCCATAAAAGTGTTATGGTAACCTGTTGTTATTTCATTACCACATCCATATCCCACTACAGTATTTTTCTCACCTGAAGTCATATCTCCACCTGCATCATAACCAACTGCCGTATTTCTAGTACCTGTATTGCTTGATGCACCTAAAGCGCCCTTACCCACTGCTGTATTGTCTGCCCCTGTAGAGTATCGCATTGCCCCTGAACCAATAGCAGTATTGTTGTCTGCGGTGGTAACTGCTGATAGTGCAAGATTACCCATTGCGGTGTTGTTATCACCTGAAGTAACTGCATCTGCACATTGAGTACCAACTGCTGTATTAGCACCGCCTGAAGTACAAGCTGTAAGTGCATTATATCCAACTGCTGTATGATCATTTGTTGTTGTAACTGCATCTAAAGCACCATATCCAACTGCTGTATTTCTTGTGCCTGTGGTGTTTGTAGCTAAAGAATTATATCCCACTGCTGTGTTGTTAGATGCTGTGGTGGTTGCGTAGCCTGATAAATCCCCTATAAAAGTGTTATTAGAACCTGATGATAGTTGACCCCCTGCAGAATAACCCACGGCAGTATTTGAATCCCCAGTTTTAGAATTTGTACCACCAATTGCAAATGAGCCTATGGCAGTCATTCTAGTTCCTGTAGTAATAGAAGCACCTGATGAACGCCCTACACAGGTGTCATTAGTTCCTGTAGTAATAGAAGCACCGCCTTGAAAACCTACTCCAACATTTGAATTACCTGTTGTGTGATCTCCTAAAGCATTATAACCAAAAGCTGCTGATTCATTACCTGTAGTGTTGGCATCCATGCAATATGCACCAACTGCAGTATTTCCATCAGCAGTGGTATTTGCTGCTAAAGCAGATATACCAATTGCAACATTATCATCGCCCTCTGTGTTTGCTGACAGCGAACTCGCACCCAGTGATGTGTTTTGTACCCCTGTAGTATTTGTTTGCAAAGCGCGTTTACCCATTGCTGTATTGCTATGCCCTGTAGTAGTAGCAGTCATAGCTGCAAACCCTACAGCAGTATTATCGTTTGGTGTAGTTGCTTTATCTAAAGCGTTTGCACCTATTGCAGTATTTCTGTTACCTGTTGTTAAATCATTTCCTGCACTGAAGCCTACCACAACATTATTATCACCACTGGTCAAAGTTGCAAAAACATCTACTCCAACACCTGTGTTGTAGTTAGCGGCATCAATTGTACCTGTAGCATCATCACCAACCATAAATGATGAAGTGCCGAAGGTTTTAAATGTAGGTCCACCTGCAGGTGCATCTTCCCAAGCTACTCCAGATCCAGTAGATGTTAATAATTGCCCATCTGATCCTTGGGCTCCGTTTACTTTAAAATTTTGTCCGTCTACTAACGGACTTGTAACCGAAGTAGCAATTGCAACAGCATTCTCGATCTTATCTCCGGTAACTGCGTCATCAGCAATTTTAGCCGTAGCAATTGCGTCATCTGCTATTAGTTCACTTGGTATTTTTGTGTTTGCCATTTATCCCTCTAGTGTTTCTATTCTTGCTGTTAAGGCATCTATCTTATCATCAGCTTCTTGCAAAGCTCTTATTAAAGGCAATATAAACATTTCTCTTGAAACCATCTGCATTCCATCGGTCTGTTCATGCCAACCTGCAAAAGTTGATACGCCTGCCTTGTCTAAGGCTGCTTTTACTTCTTGCGCCACCATTCCGTGCATAACAACATCTGTTTCTTGCGTATTTTCTTCACTGTAATCACGCCAATCTTTAGGAAAATCTGCAGATGATTTCCACTTATAGGTTACTGTTCTTAAATCATTTATAAAATCAAGACCTAAAGTATCATTTTGTATGTTTTGTTTTTTTCTTTCGTCTGAGGATTGTGACCATGAACCAGTGCTTGTAAAATTTAAACTAACAGCACTTCCACTTTTACCTATAAATACTTTATTGTTTCCATCTGCGTTTAAATCTGGACCAATAACAATTCTGTTTGTGCCTGCATTGTATTCTGAGCCACCTGCATTTCTGCCTATGTAAATATTATCCCCACCAGTTGTAAAAACATGTCCTGCTGCATAGCCAATACATACATTGCCACTTCCTGTTGTAAGTGAATCGCCTGCTGCTGAACCAACTAAAGTATTTGTAGTACAAGATGTCATTGCTCGTCCTGAACCATGTCCAATTACAGTATTTCCCCAACCTGTAGCAGTTGAATTGTCCATAGCATAACTGCCAAAAACTGAATTAGCATATCCTGTTGTTATGCTTCTTGCTGAACGATAACCAAACGCGTCATTTGGACCTTGGGCAGTATTCTTATATAAAGAATCAACACCAACTGCTGTATTAGTTGCCCCAACGGTATTAGTAATCATTGCGTTCATACCCACTGCTGTATTGTCATACCCTGTTGTATTTGCACCCAAGGCATTTCTACCTATCGCAGTATTAAATGATGCTGTTGTATTCGCATCTAGAGCACTATCTCCAACTGCTGTATTATAAGAGCCTGTGGCGTTTGCAAATAAAGCTGCATAACCAACTCCTGTGTTGTGAGAAGCAGTTGTGGTTGAGCCTACAGCATGTGTACCAATACCTACATTAAAACTTCCTGTGCTTACATCGTCTACAGCATTTACACCTATGCCAATATTATGACTTCCTGTTGTTAAAGTTTGACCTGCTGCAAAACCAACCATTACATTTTCATCACCACTTGTTAAAGCTGCAAAAACACCAACACCTAAACCTGTGTTGTAGTTAGCTGCATTAATAGTTCCTGTGTCTGAGTCACCAACCATAATGGAAGAAGTACCAAAGGTTTTAAATGTAGGACCACCAGCAGGTGCATCTTCCCATGCGACCCCACTACCTGTTGAAGTTAATAGTTGTCCGTCTGAGCCTTGACCGCCATTGATTTTAAAATTCTGTCCGTCAACCAATGGGCTTGTAACTGAGGTGGCAATCGTTACTGCGTTCTCTATCTTTGCCCCTGTTACGGCATCATCAACTATAGAAGCTGTAACAACGGCATTTGAAGCAAGTTGATCTGCACCAACCGCATCATCCGCTATAAGTGCACTTGTGACAGCATCATCCGCAATAGAAGCTGTTACGACTGCATCATCCGCAATCGCTGCAGTGGTTACTGCATCGTCTGCTATAACTCTTGATGTGATCTTAGTGTTTGCCATTTATGCGTTCTCGTTAGCTGTTTTCTTAGCGTTCTTAACTGTTGTTGTCCAAACTGCTGTAGCTATGCCTTGAACCTCTGAGCTTTCGCTTGATACATCTGTATCATTATGAGTCCAAGAGTTGTCCTCGTTCTTTTCAGATGCTATGCAATCTAATGTGCGTCTATGAAAAGATCTGTTTATCTCTACGCCATCTTCTTTGATAATAGTAGCAGTACGAACTTGTATAGTTTTATATTCTCCTACAATTTCTATTTTGTCTTCAATTGTTTTTTTTGTTAATGCCATTTTTTCTCCTGTCCGTGCCTATCTCCGATAGACATAATTATTATGTTGTTGTGTAAAATCCATGTATGCTCATGTGAAATGGTTGGGCGTCCATACTAGAGTAAGCCCAAAACGCTGTATTGCTACTTGCATTATAATATACTCCGTCCAGTTGAGAACCATTTGTTCTAAAGTGTGCTTTAGGAGTATTTGCACCTGTATTTGAAGTATGTCCACCTAAAGCTATGATTGCGTATTGGTCACTTCCACTAGCAGCAAAAGGTAATCCAGTTATAGTAACGGTTTGACCGGGCAATGAAGATAAGGTCGCGTTTAAGTTTGCGTGTATATGAACTATATTTCCAATTTTTGTATATGTAGCAAGTGTAATGGTTATTGATGATGTTGTTACTCCGCTATATGTGTAAAAAGCTGGAGTCCAAGTACCTTCTTCGTAATCGTCAAGGGTGTTTGCTGCTGCTGTGTCTCCGTTGAAGGTTATACCGCCACCTCTTATTCTCATTCTTTCTGTGGTGTTTTCAACAAAAGCTATTCCATCAGGATTATCATTTGCAGCTGCTCTTATAGTTTTTATATGGTATCCAGTTGTCCCGCTTGTATGCTCTAAACTTATTTGATCATTTAATGAATTAGCTGCCCCCTCTGATTTAGTGATAACTAAACTAGAATCAAAGGTTAAATTAGCTTCTCCATTAAGAGTATTAGCTGTACCACTACCAGTTATGATTCTGTTATCAGCATTGTTGTTAATTGTTGTTCCGCTAACAGTTGCAAAAGATAGTGTTCCAGAGCCATTGGTTGATAAAACTTGACCGCTTGAACCATCCGCTGCTGGAAGCACCCATATCTTATCTGCTGATAAAGCAGGAGCTTCAAAGCCTACATAGTTAGCTCCTTCGTAGAATCTTAATTCGTTGTTATTACCACCAACAGATAGGTGACCGCCAGTAGTAACATCGCTGGTAAAAGTAACTTTCTCATTAGAGTCAATAGTAATTGCTGTTGCGTCTGCACTTGTGCTAATCGAGGTAGCTGATTCTAAAACATCAGACACCAAAGATTTCTTTAACGCACTATCGGTTGCATCAAAGATCATAAAGTGGTCCGCACCTACAGCCGTAACTTGTGTTAAGCCTGACACGAATGTTGCAGGTAAAGTATTTACGTCAGTTTGAGTAAAAGTCATTACCTCTAAGATTGCACCGTTTGCTGGTGCGGTATCCATGGTTAAGGTTGTACCACTTACTGCATAATCTGTTTTTTGTTGGTAAACACCATCTAAAAATACCTGTGTATTGTTTTCATGTATTGGAGAAAGGCTTAGAGTAAAAGCTGTGGTGCTTCCGTTACAAGTAAATTGATTATGGGTTAGGTTATTGCCTGAAACTAACGCCGCTACATGATAAACAATTATTTTACGACTGTTAGCAGGTGCAACATCAAGCGTAAGTGTAGTTCCTGAGAGAGTAAAGTCTCCGGGGTTTTGGTAAACACCTTCTATAAATACAATTAAGTTGTCTTCACTTGCCGGTGCAACACTGAGCGTAAATGCAGTTGCACTACCATTACCTGTAAAAGTATCAACAGTTAAGGTAGAAGTAACATCGGTCTTAACGTCCTCTAATAAAGCCGCAACGATTCTTAGTTCTGCTTTGTCTCCAGAACTAAACGCTCGTGCAGTTGTATTATCATGCCCCCGAACTACAGTCAGTGTGTTACCACTTCTTGCTGTTACCTTTACGATCTCCTTGTTGGTAGTATCGTCAAAGGTTACATAAAAGTGATCGCTACCTGTTATGGTAGGAAAAACAGAACCATCTGTTACAGCGATACTCGTGACGCTGCTATTGATTCCTGCGGCAAGAGTTGTCGCTGCGTTGTTGGTGAACTTAACAGCCATTAGCTAACTCCTTTAAAATTAACTAACTGTTACAGTCCAAGTAATTGTCATTGAGTCAGACGCACCTTTGTTTACGACTGAAAAAACAGTTCTACAAAGTAAGTCACCGGAAGAAGAGGCATTTAAAATACCAGCTTCAGTCACAGCACCTGTACCAGTACCAGCAGGAAATGTTGCTACGTAAGTCACAACAGCGCCAGAAACTGTACCGCTTGTAAGAGCTACTCTACCCAATTGACTTTCCAGAGCAGAATTACCAGCTGCAGCTGAGGTAGAACCACTACCAATACCCATGTGTGTCATAGCTGCTGGACTGTTTGAAGTTGTTTTTATCATACTTGAGGCCACAAACTCCTTTCCATCAGTAACCACAAGGTTATCAATGTTACGCACAACTTCATCATTTAGACGAACTTCTACTTTACCTTTTAGATTAAAACCATCATTAATCATAATTTCTCCAAATTTAATTTAATACACTAGTGTTAAATGCAGAAGTGTTAAGTACACTACTCGATCCGGAGACCAAGACCACATTTATCGATTCTGTTATTGTAGCACTATCTGATAAAGATTTACCAAAAGTATGTGCTAAACTTTCTGAGATAGAAGTGCTATCTGTATAGATGCTTCCAGCCCCAGAAGTAAAAACATCAGCTAAACTTATAGTCTCACTAAAAGATGTTGAAAATGAATGAGCAAGGCTCTCTGTAATTGTAGGGGTGTCTGCAAAACTAGTTGAAAACGTAAGTACAGGAGCGCTGTCACCCACACCCACAATGTTTCCTTTGTTTATACCAAAGTCTGTTTGCAAATCATCAGAAGCACTTGCGGTATCGTCAAGCGCATAACTATCTGAAAAAGCCCGTACGAACGTAGCTACACGACTAAACGCTTCAGACATAACCACAGATTCAGCAACTTGTACGGTAATTGCACCGCCCATACCACTGTGATTTGTACAATAATAATGTAAAGACGCTGGTGTAGATCCAGTTACTTGTATTTCTACATAAGCACCAGAAGACCCAGGTGTACCACTTACAGTCACATTAGTTGTGTATGCAGAGCCTCCACCATGTGAACCATTTGCTGTTTCTGAAAATCTAAATGGGTGTCCGCTAACACTAGAGTCCGATAAATCAAACTTATATGTTTTACCTACATCTAACGTTAGTGCTGGGCTATTAACGCCATCAATGTGGTATTTATTGCCTGATCCATATGAGTTTGTAGCAGAAGCAACGGTTACTGCATAAGTAACTGTACCGCTTTCTGGTATTGCTTTACTTACCCCCAACACGTTGGACTCAGATATAGTAGCTGTTTCAGAGTGCGGTAAACTAATATCTAAAGCAGGTGCATCAGAAATTGACAAGGTATCGCTTTTAGCGGGGTCTATACTCAATACTTCTACATCGCTAAAGGATAAAGTATCACTTTTTGCTGGTTCTATACTTAATGCAGGAGCATCAGAAAGTGTACTACTATCATCAAATGCTGTACTAAAAGCAATCGCAGGTGCATCAGAAAGTGTTGGTGTGTCACTAAATGCTCTAACAAAGGCTACTACCCTACTAAAAGATTCAGCAATACTAACTGTTTCAGATTTACTGCTAGCAAATGCTGAAGCTAGTTCTTCTGCTATAGAAACAGTTTCTGTCTTTGTTGTTGTAAATGTAAGTGCTGGTGCGTCGGTTAAACCAAAACTTTCAGCATTTGGGTGTCCAGAAAGAAAGTAAAGGTTTTTACTATCGGCATCTAATAATACATTTACAGCCGATAAATCTACGTACTGTAATGACGTTTGTAAATTTGTAAACGTAACAAGGGATCTAAGATTTTGAAAAACAGAAACGGGTTGAATCGAATCTGTGTCAACAGTAACCTTTAGGTTGACATAATCAACTGTAAACTTGATGGCCATTAATCGAAGTCATCACGCACTTTAAATTTTATAAAATCTTGTACTGTTTGAATACCAGATCCAGAAGTTGTGTGTTCAATTTCGCCTTCAAAAGTTCCTGCAGTTGCCCACGTTCCTGTAGGGAATGTTAATGCACAAGTGCCATTAGAAGCGCTTGTTATAGTAGCAGTTATTGTAGAAAGAACCGTTGTTGACCCTACCTCACGAATGCGTAGTTTTACAGTTGCACCAGTTAAGTTGATTGGTGCCCAAGTAGTTTCGTCTTCTACATCTAACGTAGCCCCAGACGCAGCAGTGTTGCTGTCTTTTAGAGTGAAAGTTAGTTCAGGAAGAGTGTCTCCTACTACTAATTTAATTGTGTCTGAATATGCCATAAATTACCTCTTATTATACACGCATGTTTCGTTTTTAATCTAGCCCGCCGATTTGACTATAAATAGGCAACAGATCACTAAAATCTAAATCTCCTTGCATTAAGTCTAAACCTTTTTCTGCTGAAGGCCCAAGCGGACTAATCCAAAATGGATCCCCATACATTCCACCTTGGAACAATGGAAACGCCAACCCAAGGGGGCCGAAAATACCCGCTCTGTCTACTATTTCAAAAGCATATTCCCCCGCTCCCATATCAAGTGACCTTCTATAATTTTTTTCTGTAGAATCAATTCCAGGTAAAATCCAAGCAAGCCCACCTTTTGTTCTTTCTCTTAAATCTAAACCAAGCATACTTAATGGAAGTAGCGTAAGTGCAGCTAATAGCAGTGGGTAAGAGCCTTTTGGAAGAGAACCAGTTTGATTATAAGTGTTTTTACTTTCTCTCATTACACCACCTATAATGTTTTTACCATAAGCATAGAAGAAAGATTTTAACTGCCAAATTAAAGCAAACCTAGGGTCGGAAGCCCAAATAGGTCTTTCCGCAGCATTCGGTCTTACAATGGACTCATCTACAAACCTACCAATAGCAAGCTGTACATTTTTACCGCCTTGCCCAGCGAATGAATAATTGTTTTTTTCCCAAGCTAGTACTTGTTCTGCAGAAGTATTCATCTGTTTTAAATACCTTTTGGACGTTACATCTCCCGCTTTTGCTCTTTTTGCATGATCTAGTAAAAAAGCTTTGCCCATACCAGCCGCAAAAATCCTAGTAAACTGTGTAAACCATTCTAACCCTGTGTACTTAAAAAACATTTCAGATGTTTTCTTAGCTTTAGGGGTCATAAAGTCTAACTCTGCAGCATTTACATACATAGTGTTAATTGCTTCAATTCCAATAACACCAACTTGACGTGCAAACTTTTGGCTTTCTTTATACTTTCCTTCAAAAATATATGAACTAAGAACACTTCTCATATTTCCAACACCAGTGCCAAACTCTTTAGATTTAATTACGGGTCCCGCAATATCTGGTAACGAAGCTAAAACAGTGAAAGCTAACAAAGTAATAATATTTGAAACAAGCCCCCAACTATTAATAGTTTTCATTGTGGTACTCATATTATTGGGTACCCTACCAATAATTGCATTTATAGCATCAATTGCATGGGCTTTTTGATCTTCGGGTAACCACTTAACTAATGATGCAACCCGTTCAGCTCCGCCTCGTTTTTGATATTCAGAGCGTTTTATGGAGTTTGCAACATAAGTACGTACTGCAATAGCAGGTGGGTGTATCAAACTTTCGCCATCTTCAGCTAGAGTATTACGCATTACACTTGTAGGAATGCTTTTAAAAGCTTGTGCTCTTGCTTTAGCGATGCCTAGATTAAAAGTGGTTTGATCTGCATCATCTATTTCCCCATTTTCATCCCCTTCCATAAGCTGCCCCTCTGCTTTTAGTAACAAATCATTTACTAGATTAGTGGCTTCTTTGGGTGTCATTTGAAACTCTTCCATAACAGTTTCAAATTTACCATCTTTATTTTTCTTTTTAATAATCCACCCTGCTTTTGGGCCTTCTGTATATCTTTTAGGGCGTTCAAACGTAACACCTTCGTTATAAGTGACTAAAAGTTGTATTAATTTGTCCCTCAATAATTCGCTGTTTTCTAAAGCTGGGAAATTTAAAAGCCTAGGGAAATAATTACTTAAAACACCCAACCCAAGTTGATCTAATTCATATCGAGTGTAAAACTCTGCTAACCACTCTCTTACCTGCCTTGCTTTAGGACTTAGTCGAGCATCAGATTTTAGGTTATCTTCCGCCTCTTTCAATATAGCTTCAGCTTCTGGAGTTAATTGAGACACGTCTTCTATACCAAGAATAGCTCCCAGTTTGTTTATTTCGCTGTTAACTAAAAGTATTTTTGCAGTTAGCAACCCCGTTCTATCTCCAGTACTCGATCTAGAATAAAACATACGGGCTATTTCAACACCTATACCTTGTGGATATAGTTCTCTACCTTCTGCGTCTTGAACTCTTACGTTTTTACCTAAAGAAGCTACAAAATTATCCGCGGGGTACAAAACCTTTTTAATCATTCTAGGTATTTCTGTATCCGATGATAAAAACTTATCTACCTGTTTTTGTAAATTTACTAGTGCCTGCGGGCTAGCTGCTTGTTTTTCTATAATAGGTAAAGCTACCTCCACCATATTTTTTATATCTACTTTTTCTGGATAACTTATTGGAGCGGATCTAGGTTTTTTTGCATTAACTTTATTAGCATCTTTATACTTTTTAACTAATGCATCAGCGTAATCAGCAAACACCGGATTTAGATCAAACCTAGCCGTTATTTGTTTACCTAACGCATCAAATATAGATTTCAGTTTGTTTGCAATTCTTTTAAAGTAGCTTTCAACACCATCATTAGCTTTTTTACTACTATCATACAAATACCCAGCCACTTGATCAGCGTACCATTCATGAAAACCAAACCGCCCTTCGTACTGTGCGCTTACTCCTGCAGCTTTTGCTTTTTCAAACTGTTCTATTAACTTAGCTGGGAAGGTTTGAATTCCCTGTTTCTGTAAACTGTTTAACAACTCCTGTTCCATAACAACATGTCCGAGCTCATGCAAGAATGTCTCCATAGCAATGCCTTTTTCAAGTTGTGAAGCACCTTCGGGTAGATCTATAATAATAACGTCTGCGTCTCTAAAACTTATAATGCGTCCTCTGACTGGTGCTTCTACAAGTTCTCCTGTTTCTGGGTCAAACGTTTGGTTTTCTCTAACTTGTCTTTGTTGTTCTGCAACTAGTTCATTTAATTTTTTGTTTTCTATATTAGAATTTTTATTAGCAGCATAAAAATCTACTGTTTCATCAGCTGTAATTACTGTAATGTTTCGCCTAACTTTAAATTTGTCCCGCATTAATTGCACTGCGTTCCTAATAAAGGTCTTGTCTCCTAATCTTTTACCTAATATTTCTGAAAAAGAAGTTTTTATTTGGTAGGCATCTACAACTTTTTTAGGTGGTTGGTAAGGGGGCGTTGGCACTTTGTCTGAATAATTACGTGAGATACCCATACCATAAGGTCTAGTTTTTTCTTTACCCTTTCGTTCACCCATACCTAATTCATATCTACTGGCGTCTTCATAAAAATCGTCTTGTACTTCATCAACTAGTTCTTTGTTTGGGTTATCAAACGGTTCGTTTATTACTTTTGTTCTAGTTTCAAGCGTGTCGCCTACTTTTCTACCCTGTTCTATTAATGCTTTTGTTTGGTTTACTGCTCCAATGGCTTCTGTAAGTTTTTGATTAGCTGCCTGTAGTTCAGGCCCACCCACGTTGTTTTCTAAAAGTAATTCAAATTCTTCTCTAGCCTCTGCTTCTAAGTTTTCTTTTGTTTCTAAATCAAGATCGGCTTGTGTTATTTTTCTTGCTTCTACTCTGCCCGAGTCTGCGTTTTCTGCTATTTCTTGTGCTAAGTCACGTTGAGCCCTTCTTTCATCTCTATACTCAACTTCTGCATTTGTGATTGCTAATTCTTCTCTAGCAAGATTTCTTTCTTCATTTAATGCGTCTCTTCTTTCTTTCAAACTAGCATAAGTGCCTTTTTTACCCCAATCCTGTTCCGCTATCATCCTCTCCATTTCTTCATTTAGCTCAACGATTTGTTTATCTAAAGTTTCAATAGATTCAGTTTTAGTATCTGCTAAATCAATTAGTTTTTGTAAAGTAAAAGGCAGTCCATTTTCTCTGTAAACAACGCCTTGAAGATATTCTTGTCTTATAACGCCCCTGTCTGCGGTAAAGTCCGTTGTGGATTCTAACTCTTGTAATGCCTCTATAATTTCATCTTGTGTTAATTCTTCGTTAGCTACAATCTCACGTTGTCTCGCTTCATACTCTTTTCTATTTTGGTTTTGAGTCATTTCTTCTTGATATAAATCTAATGACTTACCTTTATACTCAACGGAATACCCAGCCTCTAACAACTCAGCATAAGCAAGAGCAAACCCCTCAAACAAAGTATTTTCCCCCCTTCTAGTAACACTTCCGCTTTTTTGTCTATTTAAAACAGATCTACCCCACACTGTTAATACAACCATGTTTATAGGTTTTGTATTACCTTGCGGATCTGTAACTGTCCAATAAGAAGACTCTTGTAGTTCTTGTGGTTTTTTTCTTACTTTACCTTTAAATAAACTAACTCTGTTAGCTTCCGATTTAGCAGCCTGTTTAATTTTAGAATTAAGCTCTCCTTTTATGTTTATAGGCTGTCCCTGTTGCATATCTATTTTTACTATTGCAAACTTTTTATTGTCTTTAAGTGTAAAGCCTTCTGTTTCTGAAAGATTAACCTCAACAATTGCAAAAAATTGATTGGGGTCTGCACTAGATACTTCTTTGTATAGTTTTAATAAACTTTCGCTGTAAAGATTTGCATCTAAAGCCTGTTGCATAGGGTCTGCAAAAGCAGGGATGGGTGGCATGTAAGATATTAAATCTTGTTTTAAAAACTCTGCAACTTCAAAATCACTTTTATTTGGTGCGTAATACTGGTTACCAGTGGGCCCTTTCATAGGGTTTTCTAAAGACCCCTCAGTCATTTCGTTTGTTACTGAATTAAATTTACCTTCAATAATTTTAGGTTCCAATAGAAAAGGGCTATTTTCGGCTTGTTCTTGTAATCTATCTTCGGAGCCAGCTTCTTCTGGAGCAGCAAGTGTAGGTTGATTACTAGGATCATTTAAAAAACGAAAATCTTCTCTAAGTAGTTCTTGTTCTTCTTCTGGAAGACCCTCGATGCCTTGTTCGTTTCTAGTAGCTTCTCTAAGTAAATAGTTATAACGCCTCTGTCTTTTTTCAAAGTTAGACAATTTATCTCTGGCCCCTAAAAATTTAAGTGCGAGAATATCTTCTTTTGCTTCTTGCGTTTCTTGTCTAGAGCTAATATCTGATTTTAATTTGGCTAGTTCTAATCTACGCGCTTCCGACTCTTGCCCTTCGTCATCAAGCATATCTCTAATTACAGGGTCTTCTTCTAAACCTTTTCTTCTGTTATCTAAATGTTCTGTAATTAGACGTTCTTTTATATTAGCTTTTGGGCCAAATATCTCTTGGGCTTGTGCTTGTACTTTAGCTTTATCTTTAACATTAGTTGTTTGATACCAAATAGGAGTGCCATTGTCATCTACAACTTCTATTACTAAATCATCTTCTGGTCTTCTGTTATGAGCATAGTCTAATAAATCAACTAAAACCTCATCCAACGCTCCGCTATTAAAAGGGTTATCGGCAACAGTTTGTTTAAATTTGCCGGCCTTTTCTCTGTTTGTGGTTAGAAAAATACCCATGCTGGTTTCTCCCTCACCCGGGCCAAACATTTCATTTATCTTTGCAGCAAGTTCTGGATCAGATTTTAGTAATGCATTAAGTTCTGGAAAACTATTCTTGTCTATAAAAACAGAATCTTTTTTGTTATTGGGGTCAAATACAGCTTCAAACTGCCCCCTTAACCAAGCAACGGGTTCTTTGTACACGTCCCCCGGTTCCATTTCTCCATATCTTTCTCTGTTAAATTCTCGTTCTATTGCGTTTTCGTGGTTTGTCTGAATCATTGACCTAGCACGGTTAAATATATTTGTAGCAGTACCTGCAGTTCCCCCCATGCCGGCTCCGCCAAAAAACCCACTAAAACCCGCTTGCATTCGATCCATTTTTGCCATAGCTTGAGTGTAGTCTTCATCAATAGCAAATTTCTGTTGTACAGATAGCTCTTCTTGCGCGAGTTCAGTTAATCCCTCTACGGTTGCACTAGTTGCAGCGCCTTTTGTCATAGCGCCAATCAAAGAATTAGTAAGAGCCCCTTCGGGGTTACTTCTTAATTTTTTAAGAAAGTAGTTAGCTACAACTGCTTCCCCACCAACTCCAACAAGAGTAAATGCTCCACCAATACCCAAAGACTGAAAAGCTTGAATTGGATCTGTCATGCCTTGTTCAGCAAAATTACCAAAAGCTATACCAGCTCCCTGTGGAAACTCTTGTACGGAAGCACCAGTTAAAGCCCCGGCTACTTTTGCTTTGTTAAGAAATTGTTTTTGCATAAGCGCATAGACAGCTGCTTCTGCTACTTCTTCATCTTTTGTTAAAGGAATTTTTTTTAGTCTTTTTTGAGCAATATCTTTAAATTCTTTATCAGCAACTTTTTTTAATGCCATGCGGGTCATCATTTCTTGCCCACCTTTTTTTAAAGCTACGTTGCCTAAAACTCCAGCAACACCAGCTCCACTAAATGCTGCAATAACACTAGTGATTGCAGATGGGGCCATTTGACCCCCCGCCATAAAAGCTTGGTTTACAAAACTTTCAAAAGTTGGTTCAGTAAAAAACTCTTCTAAATTTCCTAAACTTTCTCCTGCACCTGCAGCTGCAGCTTCGTTGTATCCAGCTTCATGCAACGCGTTATTCATATCACGTTCATTGCTAACTAAAGCATTTCCTAAAGCTCTAAAATAATCTACATTAGCAGCCATGCCAGAAACGCCAGCATCAAAACCAGCTGAAACATAAGCTGCGGGATCTATACCTGTGTCTCTACCCCCAACAAATGCATCTACTGGGTCTGCAAATTTTCCAACTTCTGCAGTAGCTTTTTTGCTGTATTGGTTTTCAGGTTTATCTGCAAACTGCCCAACGAAAGCGTTGACTGGATCTTTAGGAGTTGCCACGGGCTAAGCTCCGGCTTGTGCTAATGCTGCGGCTCTAAGGTCGGATTGTGATGGAGCCCCATCAAATCTATTGGGGTCTAAGTCTGAATAGTCAATAATGCTTTTATCCTTTCTTTGTATTTTGTTAGTATTACTCAGTTTGGGGAAAGAGGCTCTTATAACACGCATTTGTTTATCATCAAATTTATTTGCAAGCCTTCCATAATCTATACCTTGCTCAGATTCTATTATTTTACCTCCGCGTCTTGTAGTCATAACAAGCTCAACCGGCCTTCCCTCTGCATCTACTCTCCAACCTAATTGACCTACATAACGTTTTATGTTTCTAGTGTTTGCATCTGGCGCTGCAATGTCTCCCCAAAAATCTTTATCAAACAAACGTACAGGAAACCCATAAAAAGTATTAGCTTCTGTGTCTAACACTGTGGGATCAGTCAAAACAGTGCCAGCAACAAGCGTTTGATTTTTTCTAAAAAGAGTACCTGAAATTTGTTTTAAATAGCCCAGTTCTTGATCTGCAGGGACTTTATCAAGTAATCCATCTAAAGAAGAGTAAGCCACTTGTGCTTTGCCGGTAAAATTAGCATCCTCTTCGCCAGAAGTTAAAGCTAAAATTGCATCATCAAGTTCTTGTATTACTCTATCTTCTATTTGAGTAAATCTAGTTTGAGCCGCCTTTAAACTAGTAGCAGCAGTAGAAGCCATGCTTTCTTGTTGTTTAACTAGCCCTTTTTTAGTTTGTGATGGATCACCTGTATCTAATAGGTTTAATATTTCATTTCGTATTTTACTTGCATCTCCTTCACCAGCGCCTTTGTACATATAAGAAGCCATAATTGCAGCATAAGCATAGGGGTTCTTTATACGGTCTTCTTTTACGGCCTCTTTAAAACTTTTAGCGTCAGTAACGCCTTCATCAGTTAGTTTTTTCTGTGCCTCTGCAATTAACTCGGGTGTTAAAAGATTATCCATTTTGCCACTTTCTAACAGCTCCAAGGCCCCTTCTTTAGTTGTAATATTAGATAAGTCTGGATAATCAGGAAACTCTACAACTGGTGCAGTTACACCTTTAGCATCTCCACTAACAAAATCTTCTAGGTATTTTAAATCATAACCGGCATCGCTTAGTTGTTGTTTAACTGCTGGTAAATACTCGGCAGCTAAATCGGCCATTTGTTTAGGGTCATTTTGTACTGTTTGCCAATCTTTACCTATTCTAGGCTTGCCTTCATTCCCTTCTTTTGTCGCCCAAAAATTGTACAAAGCTGTTTTAGTTGGGTGACTTGACCCTTTGTTTGGATCAAAACTTCCATCTATAACGGCTTGTATACTAGGTAAAAGTTTTTTAAAGTCGCCGGTACCGCGTATTAAAGTAAGCTCCGTATTTCTATTAACTTTATCTAAGTTAACCTTTTTAAAGAACTCTTCTTTTTCTTTTTTAAATTCTACGCCAATTTGACCTTTTCTAGGTCCAGTTCCTTGGGCATCTATTCTATCTCGTTTGTCTTGGCTTATTGTTTGTTTCCATTGACCCAAAAGCCCCCCAAGTACATCAGTTTGATTGCCAGTCCCAGCAATATTTTCGTCTGAATCAGCTTGGTTATAAACACCCTGAAGCATGTCCATTTGGTCATCGACTGTTACGTTTTTAGAGCCTGTGCCTTGGCCTTGTAAATTGTCTGCTTGTGAAAGAACTAAATTCCCGGCTGTTACCCTATCAGGATCCCTTGTCACATTTAACTTATTCGCTCTAAATTCAATAAGGGCGCCAAACTCTGATGGAGACAAAACAATAGCTTCATCGTCGTCTGGATCAGCAGAACGGTTTCTCGTTAAAAAACTAAACAACCCATCTTCTTTTTTTGTTGGAATAATAATTCCTTTTTTTTCATCGGCTAAAAACTTTTTACCTTCTTCTGTTGGGTTTCCATTTTCGTCTTTCATGCTGGTAGGAACTTTATCAGAAACAGTTATTGCAGCTCCTAACTCACCCATTTTTTTCTTTCCATCTCTATCAGTGTATGCAGGAAACAAAGAATCCCCATTTAAAATACCACCGCGTTCACTTTCGGGTATTTTGTTATAGTTAGTTAAGTAGTCTTCTGATATTTCATACCTATTGGTATTAGGATTAAAGTTAACCAACCCAGAAGTTTCCATAAGAGCTATAGATTGATTAGATTGTTTAACATTTAAGTCCATTTGTGCGTTTTCATTAAGAATACGCTGGCCTTTGTTTTTAAGCTGTTGTTGCCCAAATTGAGCAAAACCTGCTAATCCTTGATTTACACCTTTTAATGCCATAATAAATACCTAAATTGCAAACGCCATAAGAGCAAGTGAGCCTATCTGTGCTCCCATGCCCATCATCTGTGAACTATGTGCGGCTTTTGCGTTTTTGTAAGCTGCTGCTTTTTGTGCAGAGTTTTGTGAAGCTGTTGCTAAACCTTGGTTAGCTGTACGGTTCACGCCTTGTCCAATATTAATTAAATCAGTAAGAGTTCTTTTGTTTAAGTCTCTTTGTGCAATCCTTGCTGTATTAAGACCGCCTGCTAACCCAAGTTGCCCTTGCCTTTGCAAGTTTGCTTCTTGTGCTTGCCTTTGTGCAATACTTAACCCCGCTCCGCCGTAACGAGAAAGATTTCTTCGTTGTATTCCGGCTGCTATTTCATTCTGTTTTGCAATTTCCCCAGGGGCTCTATCAACCAAAGAAGTGTCATTTCTAGCTTCTATTAGTTGGTTTTCAAACCCCCTATAGTCTTTTAAATAGCTTTCAAAATCTCTTCTGCTTATGTCGGCATAGACTTTTTCTGGGTCATCAACAACAGGAAGATTAGAGGTAGACATATTATTACGATACTCTAATTCGCCTTTAACGTTTGATAATGCTGATTTCATATTAGATAAAGCCATTAACCTATTCCAAAGTAGTCTGTCATTTGTCCTATGCCGTAGTCAAATCTAGAAGACTTGCCCTCCTTTACGTCTTTAGGGGTAAAAAAGCTTCCACCTTCGGCTTTGTTTTTCATGCCTTGCAATGCAAAAGTTGTACCGAGTTGACCAATCGCATTCGCTCTCGCCATTCTAATTTGTTGTTTGGCTTTTGCGGCTTGCAAGTCTTTTGTATTTTGAATTCTAGAGGCTGCTGCTAACCCAGATTGAGCTTCTCCAGCTTGCCCCCTTGCGGCCCCAAGTACACCAACTTGTTCTTGTCTTTGCGCTCCTAAACCTACAGTGTTAGCTGCAATCATTTGTGAACCTGCAGCCGAAGCTAAATCAGCGGCTTCATCGACTGAACGACTACCTGATAAAGTAGGCCCGGCACCTGTAAGGGTTTGCATGGTGTCTGCACTTGCGACTCCACGAGACACACCAGTTAGATCTTCTTTCATAGATGTGTCACGCATTTCTCTAAGCAAAGGCGCATAGGTTTGATCAAAATAATCTTTTTCCGCTTTTGCTACAGAAGCTTGTGTTTTTTCTGCTTCGCTGGCTTGATAATTTTGTTTTTTTGGTTTACTACTCATACTTCTTTTTTATAAACATAACTTGTTAACTTAAATCCATTAGCAGTTGCAGTCTTTGCCCATCCTGGACGACTTGTGTGAAACTCAATGACCTTCACATTTTTTTCTAAAGCAAGTTTATCTAAAAAGGTAAACCCTACTTTATTATAATTATACTCTGGTTTTTGGTAGGTTGCCCAGACAAAAAGCGTTGGCTCGCCGCCAGGGTCTGCTATCATTGAGCAAATTATAAATCCAATGTATATGTCTTCTTTATAAAACATGTACAAAGTTGCATTGCTATTTCGTAATGCTAAGTATACATCTGCTGGAATCCAGTCAGAATAACTTTTCTTCCTTATAACATGTAGATCAGATTCGATTGTTTCATACGCATACCGAATCTCATCTACAGGTATTTCTTCAACAGAGACTCCATTAATAGTCAATCTCTGAACCATATCTCTTATATCGTTTACGAGGAGACATTCCTGCTCCTTTATATTTTACAACTCTGCGTACACCTAAGTCTCCGCCTCTAGCTTTTAACTCAGCCTGTACTATTTCTTGATTAAATAAATTTAAGTAATCGGATGCCGCTCTAGGGTCAGTCCAATCTTTTGCTGGTATTCTAAGTAATCTATACAAAGTCCCATAAACAATTCCATCTCTGTAACTGTTAGAAAAAGTTGTATCAATGTTGCTAGTTGTTCTGCTTGGCTTTAAAGCCACGCTTAAAAGTAAACCATTAGTAACAGAACTATTAGGAACTGGAATAACCCAAAAGGTACTTGGGTTTTTTTGCAAGTACACTTGTGGTAAAGATGTTTTATCTCGCCAGTCTGGATAATTTAACTCTAAACTTCTAGGGCTTATGGGGTCTAAATCATCACCGTCATAAGTCATCCACAAAATCTGATGAACATCAGTTCCACTTGGTTGATCAAACTCATATTCATATACACCGCTAATTGTTGTAATAGGGTCTAAATCATATACATAAGCTTTTGACCTTTCAGCAAACTCTATACAAGCAGATCTTAAAGTAGATTCTACTAAAGAATCAGGACAAGTAGGTACGTAGGGTAATATATCTTTTACTAAAGAACTAAATGATGCCATAAATTACCCACCTGTAGTTTGAATAGGGGGAAGTGTTGGGCTTTGTCCCGGCCTATCAAAGTTTGGATTAATAAGTGATTTAGCTGAAGCCCCAGCTGATACACTGTTTATAAAGAGTTGATAATGCTGTCCGGCTCTTTGTTGATTTCCAGCAAACTCAGAGTCTTTTAAATAACATCTATACAACACATAATCAACAAGCGCATTACCATAAATATCGTCAATATAAATAGTGCTACTTGTAGCGCTTAAATCAGTAGGGTTTCTAGCTGTTACTAATTCTACGTAAGCACTTGATCCGGATTTTACACCTGGATATACATAAAAACGCCTTGGATCGTCTGGATCAAACACATAATGTTTGATTACAGAACCATGGGCTGCATCTCCTGTAACAGTAGGGTCATGCCAATCGGGTTCTATGGAGTTTAAAACATCTACATCTACTAACCTAATTGCTCTTTTACCTGTTGCACTGCCACCGGTAGCACTCATATTGCGTACTACTTTTATTAAAGACAAAGCTACATCCGGTATAGATTGTTCTGTACCAGTAGCTAATTGTACGTTTGAATGATCAGCGGCTGCGTCAGGTTTAAAGTTAACTACTTCTCTTTGTGCATCGTTTATGTACCTAAGCAATTCAGCTTCGGTCCATCGAACGCCAGTTGTATCCTGCAGGCTGTCCTGTATTCTGGATATTAAGTTAGCGCCCGTTAGTGTGCCCATTATTTCTTAGCGGTTTTCTTTACAGTTTTTTTAGCAGCCGGCTTTTTCTTAGCGGGTGCTTTACCATCTACATAGGCTTCGTTTATATCAGGTGTAGAGGGATCGTCAGGAATATAATGTCCTTTTTCATCTCTAGCTCTAATAGGTTCGCTTGGCTTTTTATCTTTAATTGAATGGGGTTTGTGTTCTGTACACCCCTCTTGCAAGCACAATAAACCCATGTCTTGTCCAACTTCTTTTGGTACGCCAGCTTCCAATCTGATTGATGCGCCCCAGGTGGTCGAAATATACCTGTCAATATCTGATACTACTATCATCTTTTACTCCTAAAAAAGGGGTGGCTCAAAAAGAACCACCCACAAAAACATACTTAGTATGCAACATCCAATCTAATGACACCAAAGTCTTCAACGCCACTATTGTAGTCGCTGTTAAACTTAGGCTTCTTAAGACCGAAGATTTTACCAATGGAGATACCATTTTGGTTACCATAGTCGAAAGTATCTTCAACTATTTGTGGTAGACCAATATCTGCCATAGCAAGAGCTTGAGCTCCACAGAATAAACAAGCAGAACCGTTGACATCAGCGTCAGCTCCCCACTTGTACCCAGCAGAACCGGCGTTTGAAGATGTTCCAGTAAGCGCATTCTCTGTATTAAATACATGTCTGAACTCATGAACCATAACACCGTCAACCATTAGACTTGAAGAACCCGCAAACAAAGTTGATTGTGGTCCTCTTATTCCAGCGTTTCTGACGTTAGCCAAGAAATCTGAATCAAGTTTAAGGTCAGCCATTACTTGAGGTGATACAAATAAATGATATACCTCATCTCCACCTGCGCCTCTTACTCCACGAATGTAGTTGTCTTTAGCAAAAGCTTTAAGAGCAACAATACACTCATAAGTGATGGTGTCAGCTGCAACAGTAGCAGTTACATCACCAGCAACAAGTTTACTAGTAGCATCCCATCTTCTATGTCTGTTAGAAGTTGGAGCTGTTACATCCGAACCAAAAACCATGTCACCAAGATTTTGTCCTGAAGTCAGAACAGGTCTCAAAGCACCACTGTTTTTGAGTGTGTAAGAAATACCAGAAAGCGTTAAGAACGCTAATTGGTCAATACGATCTGCCATTGCATAAGCAAGTGCATCACGTGAGTTCTCACGGAAATTAACAACCGATTTTTGATCAGCTAATCTACCAGAAAGTCTGTTAGCAAATCTCAATTGATCGAGTTGTACAACAATGTCGTAGGCTCTTAAAGTCTCTTCATTACCTTCTAAAGTGTTGTCTCCAATGATACCGTCACCAGTCATGTCAGCTAAAAGTGTTAATACAGCTCTAGCTCCTTTTTCTGATTGAGTAAGTTCAGATATTCTCTGAACCATAGCATTAGATCCGCTACCTGCGAATTGGTTAATGAAAGACATATTCCTAGCGACACGCCAAAAATCACGAGACCAGATCGTTAATTGTTCGCTGGTCAACGCGCTAAAGTTTGTGTTAGCCATTGGGCTATCCTCCAAAAAAAATAATACCTAGCCAACTTATTGGAGCGGCTATTTACCCGTATACCCTTTTTCGTTGGGGAAACGCTTTCATAATTTTACGAACATGACCTCGATCAGTTTTACGCCGTGATAGGCGAAAACGTTTGTTAGTGGAACGACCCACACTAATTATCGTATTAGCACCGAATTCTTATATCTTATACCAAGCCTTAACCAAAGTCACCACGCATTCTGCGCAATGTCTCAGCTGGAAGAGCGTCAAACTCTTCACTTGATAACAATGATAAATCTATTTTCTTCTCACCTTTTGAATTTGACCCCTCACCTTTCATTGCGGGTGGTTGAGATTCAGCGGCTTGAAGTTTTTTATTAACTGTTGCTGTTTTTTTCTTAGCTTGAAGCTCCGGATCGGCTTTTGCTACCGGCGCTGCGTCTGCAGGTTGTAATAATTCTGGCCTTTTTGCCGCTAAAGTGTAATTTGTAGCTTTTGCTAACGCATCGGCTGCAGAATAACCCTGTACAGTAAACGCATCTCTAAGATCTATAACTTCAGCTTGTAAATCTGCATCAAAATCAGCACTATTTTCATTTAAAACAGGAAAAGTTGCTTCAATTTCAGCTGCTTTAGCTTGTAGTTCAGTCATTTCTTGGCTTTGTTGCACTGTTTGGCCCATTTTTGCTTGAACTTCAAACATAAATTGCTCTTTTTCAGCATTTCTTATCTCATTTCTAAGATCTACAGCTTTTTCAGTCTCTCCATTAAGCACTAAGTCCTGATATTCAACTTCTTTTGCATTAAAATCGTATTCCGGCGCATTTTCTAAAGCTTTTTGCTCTGCTTCTGTAGCTTCTTGTAGCTTTTTTTGCATAGCTTTGTTTTTAGCCAAGACTTCATCAAGTCTAGACTTAGGCACCATGGGTGCTTTTACTTTATCTTGTCCGTCAAGGCTTTGCTCGCTTCCTTCAACTGCTGAAATATCTGGTTGTGGAGCTGGCTCGCTGTCTTCAACCACTCCTTCTTCGCTAATAGCTTCTGGTTCAGCTGTTTCTTCTTCCGCGACTTCTGGTTCTGGTTCTTCCGCAACAGCTTCTTCTTCTGGAGCGGCGTCAACTTCTTGTTCGACTTCTTCATCTTCTGCTTCCTCCTTTGGAGCATCTTCCTCAAAGTTTAAATCTACTTCAAAAGGCTTTACCTCTTCTTCTGAAACTGCATCTGCCCCCGGCATACCATCTAGTACCAATTCTTCTGGTGCTTCTGCATTATCCTGTTTTTTACTTTTAGCCATTTCTATTACCTCCTGTAGGTTTCATGGCGGCAGTTGCCAACTTGGCTGCTGCCTGGGTTTCTGATTGTCCTCTTCGGACTTCATTAGTCATTCCTGCTAATCTCTCTCTTAGTTCAAGCTCTTCTTGCTTCAACTGAATTTTACTCTGTAGTTCCGCAACTTTAAGTTGTGGGTCAGTAGCCTCGCCTTGTGCTTTTGCCATATTAAGTTGAGCAGTAGATTCAAGGTTTTTGACTTCTGCTTCAAGTTTAGCAATCTCAAGTTGAGTGCTTCTAATTCTAGATTCCATTTCAAACTGTGCAAGTTGTGCTTGTTCTGGAGTTGGCGGTTCAGTACCCTGCATTTGTCTAATACGTTGTGCAATGTTTGCTTTACGTGCAAGGTGCGAATACTCAACAATTAAATCATCTGGTATTGGTACACCAGCTTTTCTAAGTTCTACTGCTTCTGCAAATTGTACTTCATCAAAATTATCTCTAGCCGGAGCAGTTGCAATAATAACGTCATACTCACCCAAAGTTAAATCATTTATGATTTGACCTTCAGGAGTAACTTGATTTACTGCCATTGGCTCTCTGGGTTTAAATGGATTTGTTTCATCGGTAATTTGGATAACCCGCTCTTCGGTGTAATACCTTTGTACAAGGTTCAATACTTTTTCTGCCAAGTATTGTCTTGTCTTTTTCAAATTATCCAAAGGAACTTGAATCATTAAAACGCCGCGATTTTGTTTTGCTTGTATAGCAACTCCAGAAACCTCAGCCCCATCTGTCCCCAACATAGAATCACTTATGCCACTAATTTGTTTTATATTAGCAGCAGCTTTTTGTGCAATTCTATCTAGACCGGTGGGAATCTGATTCGGCGGTATCTTACCAGGGGGAGTAGAACCTCGATTAAACTCGAGTACTAAACCAGTTTCCGCACCGTGTTCTTCTAAATCATCTGCATTCATTCCTGTTAAAGAACCAGACTCTACAATCCAACCGCTATTAGCAGTTGTGTTAACTATGTGTAGTTCTTGAGATGAAATTTTATTTAACTGTTCTTGTGGTGAAATTAAATTTCTAACCATGCCAAAAGGTTTGCCTCTTCTCCAATATGGAAAATAAGGTACTAAAGTAAAGTGATCATATGGGGACCAGTCATCATGCAGCACTACTGTGTCTGCTGTTACTGTCCAGCGAACCGCTCGCATTTTTTTCTCTACTATATAAAGACCATAATCATCAGCAAACTTTTCTCTTTTCTTTTTAGTCCATTCATAAGGCACGGGTCTTTGATCACCTGTTACTGGATCAACATAAAGAATGCAATCCTTTAATTTATAATGCTGTCTTTCTATAACTCGTATAGATCTTAACGCTCTCGCGTCTTCCGGATTATTCGGATAATCTGCCCCATGATAATTTTCTTTATCAGTATCACCATAAGTTTCATCTTCATACTCCATAGAGTCTGCACCAAGAGTTGTACCAACCTCAGCAATTATTCTTAACTTGTCTGCTTTTTCTTGCCCATAGGTTTCTTCAATTTCTTCTAGGCTCATCCATTTAGTTTCAAAAATCTCATTCCAAGTTCTTGGATCATATTCTTTAGCATCTGGGTCAATAATAATATCTAAAGGATCTTTAGTTTCTACTCTTACTTCACCATTAATGTGATCAGAAAAATCTATACGAACATCAAACCAACCTCTATCTTGAATCAACCCATCAGCAAATGCTTGGCTTTCTAACCATTCTAATTTATTGTTGTCTGCAATTTGCATGTACAACCTAGAAAGTACATCGGCTGTTTCTTGGTTACCATTTCCTCTAGGTTTAAATTGTACATCTGCTCTTCGCGTACTTTGTTCGCCAAGAACTGTGTTAACTGTTGGTAAAATAGTGTTGATTGTTAATGCTGGTCGACCCTGATCGTCGAGCGCGGATATGTCAGCTTCGTCCCACTGTTCGCCGCGATAAAATGCGTCGCATTGTTGCGCCATTTCTACATAGTCTAAATGCCCATGGTCGCGGGCTCGACTGTAAGCTTCCCATTGTCTTTTAGCGAGAGTTTGTTCTTCCCCTGCGCCGAGTTTCTTTTTTGGTTTTTTATAACTTGCCATTAAGCGCTCATTGATGATTTACGTTTTCCGTCTTTTACTAAATGTTTTAATCCATCTCTCCACGACGGAACATGCTCAGGTCTTTCATAAAATGTAGCAAATTCTGTCATCATTAAACCGATCCACGCCAAGGCATCCACTTGGTCGTCATGTGTACCATTTGGGAAACGTAATAGTTCTGCAACCATTGGTCCAGTCCAAACAGCATCTTGTGGAAAGTATACCATACCTTGTTGCATTCTACCCTGGATTGCCCGTGCACGTAACTCCTTATCTCGCCTACCAACTTTTAAGTCTTTAAAGTAAGCTTCAGATAGGCCCCGCTCTCTTGTTCTTTTTTCTAGAAACGGCCCCAGGGCCATCTCAATATGACCTCTTTCTATTCCCACTATACCCGGACGCCATAGTTCGTACAAGTCTAAAATTTGTTCTACTAATTCAAAGCCATCGTACTTACCGCGAACGACGTCAACAACAAATAAATTATCGTATTCATCGACACCGACAACAATACCAACTGAGTAATCGTTCCGGTCACGCTGTCCGATCGCAAGATCCCACGCACAGTAGTAACGAAGTTTTGAAGTATCGATTTCATCGAAGTCATAATATGCGATCATGTCGCGGTTAAAGTAATCGCCTTCGTCAGATACTGGATTCTGTTGGTATAGAGCAGACCAATCGCGCGGGCCGATGGCTTTCCTTATCTGCTCGAGAGCGTCTACATTATATCTCTCTGGGTGTAAACTTTCACCTGTTTTCCTAAAACTTTCGTCTTCTTCTGCAATGGCTGGGTAGCGAATGACTTCCCATTCATCTGCGCCTTCTTCTGCTTGGGTCAACAAGCGACCGGCCAGGTCGTCGTCGTGCCAACGCGTAAGAATTACAAGTATGCCTCCACCTGGGGATAACCTTGTATAAGCTGTGGATGTATACCAATCCCAGGTCGCATCTCTGTTATTATCAGATTCTGCATCTTCTCTGTTTTTTACTGGATCATCGATCACCATTACGTGCGCACCTTTACCAGTAATACCACCACCAACACCCGCTGCTACATAACCGCCGCCTTGGGTTGTTTGCCATGATTCTACTGACTGAGAATCCTTATCTAGTCTAGATTTTTCAAACACATTTTTGTATACTGGTTCTCTAAGCAGTTGACGTACTTTTCGTGAAAAGTTCATAGCCAAAGAGCCTGAATAAGAACAACTTATAAACTCATGCTCGGGATGCCGGCCCAAGTGCCAGGCAGGGAAAGCAATACTAGCTAACGTAGATTTACCATGTCGAGGTGGCATAAAAAGCATCAGTCTTGGTGATTCTTTATTCGCAACCTGTTCGCTAAATTTCTCTAGTCGTTGACAAATATCTTTGTGTACCCAACCTGCTTGATAGTCTGTATTAAATCGTTCAACAAATGGGAGTAATCTTTTACGTGCTAAGACTCTTTTCGCTAATTCTTGTTCTGCTTTTGCTTGGGCAGACATTTCTGCTTTTTGCGACTTCTGATCAATCAGCTTTTGGGGCTCGGGTATTGCTTCAACTTCGTCAGCTCGACAGTATACGCAGATTTCATCGATGAGAACTAAGTTCTCCGGATAGAGCCCGCGACATCTTTTACATTCAGTCTTCGTTACTTCCATCTGGCTCCAAGTAGTTCGTATCGTTACCGGCAAGTTTCAAAAGTTGCGCATCAGTTAATTTTTCTAACTGTTCTACTTTCTCTACATTTATATTAATCATGGTCGCTTGTTCAGGAATGTGTAGACCGTGGAGCTTGCACAACGAATCGACGACATTCTTTTCTTCCGTCGAGTTGGCTGCTTTTGAATGAGCTTCTAAGTACATGCCAGTTGCTGTGTTCTTATCGAACTTTACCTCTTCGCGCATTTCATTACGTAGATAGGTTAGAGCTTTTTGCATTTTAGGAGTTTTGAATACTTGATAAACGCGGTCCATGTCTTTGTACCCCGCAGCACGTCCGGCGGCTGCTTTGCTCATTCCCCGTAGATGAAACAAAACTAGCCGCTCTTCCTGAACCGAAAGCTCGTTAAGTTGTAAACCGGCATAAGGCAGGTGAGATTGTAACTCAGTTCTATCTTGTTCGGTCATATCTGTGGGTCTATCTTCGTCTAGTAATCGCATGCTGAAAGATTATATTAAAAATTTTCCTTGTGTGTAACTATATTTTTACACCACCAATATAATTCATCTTCTGTCATTGTATGCTTAATTAAGTTAACACGCCAACAAACGAGTTGAATGTTAGTTATCATGTATTCAATGTTGGGGTCAATTCTGTCAATTGAAACATTAGTATTTCGTTTTTCTCCACCCTTGTGCCACGTCATGAAGACCCCGGACAACGCACAACGTCCGTTTTGTTTGTCCCATAAATCATTAAGTTGTTCTGGAGTTATTTCAAATAACATGCCTTCTTCCTTTTCTCTTGAATACTTAAGTTGATTCCATAAATTTTTTAAATATTTATATGGGCTTGAACTTTTGGCAATATTAGTAAGCGACAAAGCACAAGCTCTACACACTCTTCGGTGAGACTCAAAATCTTTTTTAGGTAGACTTTTTTCACACCTATCACATATTTTATCTGCCATAATTTTTCTGTGAAAATTTTTTAGTAAAAAAACTATACCATATCACATACAACTCTTCTCCCCACCCAGCCAACAGCGTACCCCCATCCCCGATCGGCTCCGGTGGAACCTTGTTCTAACTTTTACAGCATTGGAACCTTGTCAGAGTTTAGTTAGATTCTTCAGAGCTTAGAGGATCAGAGATCCTCACGCCAAGTCTATTTGTATATCAACTACATAGGAGAAACGATATGGTACACATAGTACAACTCAAAGTCCGAAAGCAAAAGCTCTTCGGCAAAGCAAAGAACGGTAGCATCTGGATGCACAACCACCAAGCATGGACAGCTGAACAGCTGAAGA
>UEXM01000849.1_pt1 | contig 29370 bp, 23 predicted proteins | sample 1796661 | NCBI WGS metagenome assembly UEXM01 (sample SAMEA4772469, study PRJEB27181) | metagenome
CTAGACCGTGACGATGACGTTATGAGATACCAAGGTCAGGCCTTTAACTGGATTGGCTTTGACGAACTTACACAGTGGCCTACTCCATACCCTTGGAACTACATGAGGTCACGACTTAGAACAACTAGAGCTAGTGGCTTACCGCTCTACATGAGAGCTACTAGCAACCCTGGAGGTCCAGGACATCAGTGGGTCAAGAAGACCTTTATTGATCCTAGCACTCCTAGTGAAGCATTTTGGGCAACGGATACAGACAGTGGTGAAGTTATATGCTGGCCGAAAGGTCACACTAGAGAAGGTGAACCACTGTTTAAACGTAGGTTTATACCTGCTACCTTATTCGATAATCCTTACCTAGCAGACGATGGCATGTATGAGGCTAATCTTCTGTCGTTACCTGAGCATCAGCGAAGACAACTGCTAGAGGGTGACTGGGACATTAATGAGGGTGCAGCCTTTCCAGAGTTTAACCGTAAAGAACACGTAGTAGAACCCTTTGATATACCTAATAGCTGGGTAAAGTTTAGAGCTTGTGACTATGGTTATGGATCTGCTACAGGGGTACTTTGGTTTACCGTAAGTCCGTCTGAACAATTAATTGTTTATAGAGAAATGTATGTATCTAAGGTTACAGCTTCAGATTTAGCTGACCTTATATTGGAAGCTGAAGATGGGGAAAAAATGCGCTATGGTGTTTTGGATTCTAGTTTATGGCATAACCGTGGTGATACTGGGCCATCATTGGCTGAACAGATGAACATGAAAGGTTGCCGTTGGCGTCCTTCAGACAGATCAAGAGGCTCTCGTGTAGCTGGTAAGAACGAAATACACAGACGCTTACAAGTAGATGAGTTTACAGAAGAGCCTCAACTGGTATTTTTTAATAACTGCACTAACACTATTTCCCAAATACCTGCAATACCTTTAGATAAAAATAATCCTGAAGATGTAGATACACATGCAGAAGATCACTTGTACGATGCCCTAAGGTACGGTATAATGACTAGACCAAGAAGTAGTCTATTTGATTTTGATCCTAACAATCACAGAACAGGGTTTCAAGCTGCAGACGCAACCTTTGGCTATTAAGGATAAAACATGGAAGAAGAATTTGAAGACATGATGATGGATATGGAGGAAACTTCATCCATTAAAGATGTTAAAAAGGAAGAATACTCAGACCCTGCTGCAGGACAGATTGTTCATTTTGTACGAGAAAAATTTTCTAAGGCTGAAACTGCAAGAGAGCTTGACGAACAGCGTTGGATTCAAGCTTATCGTAACTATCGTGGTATCTATGGTTCTGATGTTCAATTCACTTCTACAGAAAAATCAAAAGTTTTTGTTAAGGTTACTAAAACAAAAGTACTAGCTGCTTATGGTCAAATTGCAGAGGTGTTATTTGGTGGTAATAGATTTCCTATTAGTATTGATCCCACCGTTCTCCCAGACGGTGTAGAGGAAACAGTTAGTTTTGAAACAAATGCAGAACAACGTAAGGCGGCTGAAGGATTGCCTGACTTACTTCCTGGTGAAACTTATCCAGAGCTTCTTGAACGTGCAGCTGGACTTAAGGCTAGTCTAACACCAGTAGAAGACATCTTAAAACCAGGCCCAGCTAAAACTCCTACTTCTCCACAGTTTCATCCTGCAGATGTAGCTGCAAAGAAGATGGAAAAGAAAATTCATGATCAGTTAGAAGAGTCTCACGCCAAGAAGCATCTCCGTGCTGCGGCATTTGAAACAGCTCTATTTGGTACTGGCATTATGAAAGGTCCATTTGCTGTAGATAAAGAGTATGCTAACTGGGACGAAGAAGGCAACTATTCACCAGTATTCAAAACTATCCCACAAACTACTTCTGTTTCCATTTGGAACTTCTACCCTGACCCAGATGCTGCTACTATGGAAGAGGCAGAGTACATTGTAGAACGTCATAAGATGTCACGCTCACAGTTACGAGCGTTAAAGAACCGTCCTTATTTCCGTGAGAATACTATCGACAATGCTTTACGTCTTGGCGAATCCTACAACAAAGAGTGGTGGGAACATGCTATGGAAGATAACTCAGAGCAAGATCAAGCTCAACGATTTGAGGTTCTTGAGTTCTGGGGTTTTGTAGATACAGAGATTTTAGAAGAACAAGACATAGACATTCCTAGTGAATTAAAAGACTCAGAACAACTTAGTGTAAATGCATGGATTTGTAATGGACAAGTGTTACGTTTAGTAATGAATCCGTTTACTCCTGCTTACATACCTTACTTTGCCGCACCTTATGAGATGAATCCCTACAGTATTTTTGGTGTAGGTATTGCGGAAAACATGGATGATACTCAAACCCTTATGAACGGGTTTATGCGTATGGCAGTAGATAATGCTGCACTATCAGGTAATTTGCTGATTGAGATTGACGAGACTAACCTCGTCCCAGGGCAAGACCTCTCCGTGTATCCAGGGAAGGTGTTTCGGAGACAGGGAGGGGCACCTGGTCAAGCAATCTTTGGCACCAAGTTTCCTAACGTATCTAATGAAAACATGCAGATGTTTGACAAAGCAAGGGTATTATCTGATGAATCAACGGGCTTCCCATCTTTCGCACACGGACAAACTGGAGTATCAGGAGTGGGAAGGACTGCTTCTGGCATTAGTATGCTTATGTCTGCAGCTAACGGCAGTATACGAAATGTTGTCAAGAACATAGATGACTACTTACTAGCACCATTAGGCAAAGCATTTTTTAACTTTAATATGCAGTTTAACTTTGACTCAGATATTAAAGGTGACTTAGAAATCAAAGCTCGTGGTACTGAAAGCCTAATGGCTAATGAAGTACGTAGCCAACGACTAATGCAGTTCTTGCAAGTTGTACAAAATCCTGCACTAGCACCGTTTGCACGTATGGACTATATTGTACGTGAGATTGCTAAGTCTATGGATCTTGATCCTGATAAGGTTGGCAACAACATGGCACAAGCAGCAGTACAAGCTGAAATTCTTAAAAAGTTCCAAGAGGCTAATCCCCCTGAGCCAGAACCTGGTGTACCACCACAAGGTGGTCCTGAGGGCGCTCCAGCTGGCGCACAGGTACAGGATACTCAAGGTAGCGGGGGTGGTACCATAGGTACTGGTACAGCTCCTACACCAGGAGAACAGGGCTTCTCAGGTAACACTGGCGAACAACAACAGGTACAATGAAACTAGTCGTGAACAATACACTAAAGCCTTTTGTAAATAACCCTGAGTTATACACTCCGTTTATCGAAGAGATTGCTGAACGGATCGCCTTTACACATGTAACACTAGAACAGTCTAGGGAGATTGATGAGATCTATAGACTGCAAGGTGAGATACGTGCACTAAGATCACTACTAAAGTTAAGGGATAAAGTTAATGCCTGAGCAGCCTATAAGACCAAAGCCTAGACCTATTTTAACTAGAAGGTTATCTGATCAGATGTCAGATATGGTTTTAGGGGAAAGTGAAACTCAAAATAACCAACCTGTTTTATCTCCAAATATACAAAAAAGTTTAGGTGCCCCAGAAAAAGTTTCTGCAGAAAAGATAGAAAACTATGTTGAAACTGTAAATCAAACTGAAGATCCACTTCAAGCTGTTCTTTATGCTAGTATGCTTACTAGTGAAAAAGAACCTGATGAATCTGGTTACAGACCAACAGAATTAAATTTAGATGAAAATGACGAAGAGCAAAGGAGAACTATATACTCTTTTTTTAAGAATGCTTTAGGGAGCTTAATAGGTGAAGACTATGACCCTAGAGATAAAGCTTGGTGTGCTGCTTTTGTAGATGCAACTTTAACTAAAATAGGTGCAGATAGATTAGATTCCTGGTCTAGGATAAGGGCAAATGACTACACTAAGTATGGAGTAGAAGTAGACATTGAAGATATTAGACCAGGTGATATTGTGATATTTGATTGGTCTAAAGATGGTAAACGAGACGGAAGAGGAGACCATGTAACTTTTTATGCTGGAGATCTAGTAGATGGTGTAACTAGTAGAACAGATAGTATTAGGGTACTTGGAGGAAATCAAGGAGATCGCCGTGCTATTATAGGTACTGATCAGTACGGCAATCCTGATCGTAATAAACAAGGTGTAGTTTCAGTTAAAAATTATAGTAAGGAGGATATTCTTGCGGTTAGAAGAATTACTAGAGATAGTAAACCTTGGGAACGAATAAAAGATCAAAACCCTTTATTCTTCTATTCTAATAAAACAAATCCAAGTTATGGGTTTAATAAAGGTGGTGATGTAGCAGCTCAGATGGATCTTATGCTACCATCTGCTGATGATGACATTCGTCCAGAAGATTACACCCAATATAAACCTGACAACTTCACTGGTAGAAGTTTTGCAGCTGACTCCTTTCAAGAAACTAAAGATAGGTTTATGGATGCAGGTAATATTGATGTAGACCCTGATGATCCTGCTATCTTTACCGCATATAAACGTGCTGTAGATTATCTTAAAGACACAGGACTTGCAGGTTTAGGTCTAGCTGATACTGCATTTAAATATGCTGTAGGTTCTGTAGCTCAGGTTATGCCAACAGAGCAGCTAGAAAAACGTATGGCTAGGGATCTTTACTCTCTGCCAGAAGCCTTTGGTGGAGCTGCAGGTGCTAAAAGTATAACTCAACTTGATGATGCAGCTGATGCATTTCTTGCAGGATCTAAACAAGTAGCGCAAAAGTTAAAGACAGAGTATGACCCTACGATGGTTAGAAGCTTTGTTGGTGCTACTCCTCCTACTTACCAAGAACGTGAGACTCCTTTATCATCCCCATTACTTTCAAAAAATTTAATGGCTACTGAAACTTATCCTAATACTGCAAGATTGTTACAACAAGAACTTGGTGATAACTTTACGTCTATTCCTGATGAAGTTTTAGACATTTATAATATGGGCCTTTTAATCTTTAGAGAGCCTGTTGTAGAGTTTGCAGAGACTTTAGATATTCCTAAAAAAGGTTTATTAGGTTCAGAGTTTTTAAACCGAGTAAAAAAGAACCCATCTATTCCAGAAACTTCTTTGCAAGAAAGTGTTATAGAACCTTCTAGAAGGTACACTAAAGATGAGTTACTTAGAGCCTTAGGCGTAAATGCAAACACTCAAGGAACTTTTAGATCAGTTGCAAATATTTCTCCCGCAAGAATAAAACAATTTGAACAGTATCAACGACAGCGTAGAGATGCAGGTTTTGTAGGGGGAACTGAAATTGATTACTTTGATATACCTATAGATGTAACTATTGGGTATCCTGGCAAGAAATTTAAAGCTCATTCTCAACATTATCAAGACGAAACTCTAGTTCATGTTAGGGGGTCTATTATAGATAGTAGCGTTCCTTTCTCTGAATTTAACACTGGCCCTTCTGGCGAAATAGTTATTGATTCAACTAGGAAGTTTATAGCCTTTGATACCATAATTGACAATGATAACTTTTTACTTGTAGAAGAAATTCAATCTGATCTTCTTACTAAGGGTTATGTAAAACCTAAAAGTCCTTTTGACGCAGCTTTCTCTGAGGCTATTGATAAGTATAATTTTGAAAATCCTGTTAAATACCAAGAAGCTTATGGAGATATTTCTACTGACATACAAAAGATTTTTAAAGAGCTAGATGAAGAAGGGATATATTCTCCTGAACTTCCTATCCAGTTAGAACCATTTAGCTCTAACCCATTTTTTAGCCCTGAAACAGAAACTGCTTTTACTAATAAGATTTTAGATAAAGGTTACACAACCTTTGAAGAACTTAAAGACTATATTAAAAGTCAAAATACAAATTCTGAGCAGATTTGGGGTATTCTTAGTAGACTAAAACGTGAAGTTCCAGGTGTTTCTATAGTTAATGATGCGTTAGGTGGAAAAACTTATACTAATATATCTTTAGACTTAGATGATCCTGCTTTTGATGATTTTTTAGAAACTTTTTATGAGTCTGTAAAGGGTAGTGAGATTGATCATGAAATTCATATGCATAGATATGAAGATTTTATAGATGATTATAATAGGGTAATACTAAAAAAGATAAAAGAAAAAGGCCTCAGTAAAGAATTAGACCTAAACGACTTACAAAGACTAAGAGAAAAATACGAGGGTGCTGGATCTAAAGGCACCTTAAGCGTAGGACTACCACCAATACGAAAGAATAAACAAGCTGTAGATGAGGCACTTAAAGTTCTTATAGCTAAAGCAGCACAACAGGGTGTAGATAAGATTGTTATTCCGCCAGCAGAGCGTATAGCTATGGCTAGAGGTAGAGAGCTTAAGAAGGATAAAGGTGATAGGTTTTACAGAACTTATGTAACTGACTTAAACAAATCTTTAAAGGAACTTGAAGATAATTACCCTGTAATAGTACATAGAGATGTTGAGTTGCCATACCTTAAAGAGTCTGACCCTGACATTGGAGACTTTGAGGATCTTGATATGGAAGCTGCCTTACAAGCTGCAATAGATGCAGGGGATCCAGAAGCAGCCGGAGACATAGCAGAACTAATCCAAACTGATGGTAAAAGACTTGATGCTGACAACAAAGGTACAATCTTAGACATCTCAGAGTTAATTGATAAGTACAAAATAGAACAACCAAGACAGTTTGCCGAAGGGGGCGTAGCAATGAACGAACAAATGGAAATGGCCTTTATGAACCAAGGTGGACTAAAAGACGACGGCATGAAGCGAGACCCAGTGTCAGGTAATGAAATACCTAATGGTTCTATGGCTAAAGAGGTACGGGATGATATATCTGCTCAACTATCTGAAGGTGAGTATGTGGTACCTGCTGATGTCGTAAGATACCTTGGTGTAAAACATTTTGAAGATTTACGAGATAAAGCAAAACAGGGCTTGCAAAGCATGGAAGCTAATGGTAGAATCGGTGGTGAGCCTGTTCCTGTTGGTGGACCACAAGCTGCCCCTATGATGCAGCAACCTCAACAAATGCAGCCACCGATGCCTCAAGCTCCTACACCATACAGCCCACAACCTGCACCACCTCAGATGGCTATGGGTGGTGATCTATCTCCAGAAGAGATGAACGAGATCAACAGCATTATGATGGCTCAAGGTGGTATGGTTCCAGCAGACCCATATCAACAACAGCAGATGCAATATGCTCAGCCAAATATGGCTATGGGCGCAGCTGAAGGTACAGATGTAACCTCTAACAGTTTTATGAATCCAGGTGGAGGTATAACTCCTGGGCAAGCTATAACTATGCCTACTAATTATAGTTTTGGTTTTAGTAATGAACCTCCTGGCCCAAGCTTAGTTCCCCGTAGTGTAACACTTTATGGACCTAATGGAGAACAAGAACAGTTAGTTTTACCAGCTCAACAAGCTAGATACGATGAACTGATTGGACAAGGGTATACAACAACAAATCCAACTGATGTAGAGGGAAGTACAGGTTCAACCCCCTCAGAGTTTTCTGATGACAGTGATGATCCTATTATGCCTCCAGCAACTCCAGGTGCTCCTGGGACTACCTTCACTGGCTTTAAGAACTGGGGTGCAGAGGTAGACTGGGCTGATCCAGAGTCAGTTGAAAAGTTTGTTAATCAGCAGTACAATATGCCTGACCCTGCCTTAAGAAAAGGTGCAGGTGTAGCAGGTTTACTTGGTGCAGGTCCACTTGCTGCTGTAGGTACTATAGGTAGTTTATTCATGGCAGGTCAAGTTTTAGATACTGTAGCTGACTTAAGAAGTTCTGTAATGATTGCTAAAGCTTATGGAAATACAGAAGGTGCAGCAATGGCCCAAGCTAAACTTGATTTAGCTTTAAAAGGTGCTCCAAGTTACGTAACATCTATGGTTGGTGATACGCTTGCAGGTGGAACAATGCAATTTGCTGGTCATGTTAGTGGTGCTTCTGGTTTAGATGATTTACCTTCTAATATTGATGAGTGGACAAAAAATGATTTCACAAGATTTCAAAATGCTACAGGTAAGAAAGCTCCTGTTGAACCAGCGGCAGATAAACAAAAAACTACTACTCCTTCTTCTTATGACACAACCACAAAAGAACAAATACAACAAAGGCAAAGTGATCGTAGTGAAAGAAGTTCTCAAATAACTGCAGGTCAAAAAATTGCAAGTCAAGACATGTCAGGTAAATCAGATCAATATAAAACAGAAGCAGTTAAACAAGCAACAAAAGGTACAACTGAGGAAGAAAGAAAAGGTGGTGCAGAGTTAGATGCATCAATGGGTATTTCAGGCTTAAATAAAGGCGGCTTGATGAAGAAGAAACGTAAAAAATAATAAGGCTACTCGGCTACGGCTGACCCCAACATAAGGAGAATAATATGCCTGAACTAGCAGAAGTGGAAACACAAAAAACTGCAGGATTCGTTGATCGTGGATATAATCACGCAAAGCGTAAACAACGAATGGAAGATGAAGCAAAGGAGATTGCAGAACTTGAAGCTCAACAACGTGGAGAATCAACTGAAGACACAGAACAAGAAGTTGTCGAAGAAGAAACGCCCGATACAGAAGTTGAAGAAACAACGCTATCTGCAGAAGAAAAATCTTTTAAAAAACGGTATGGTGATCTAAGACGCCATATGCAGCAGAAGGAAAAAGAGTGGGACGAAAAGTTAGAGAACCTACAAAAAGCTTCCTCTAAAGCTGGCATTATTCCACCTAAGTCCGATGAAGATATTGAGGAATGGGCTAAAGAATATCCTGATGTAGCTGGTATTGTAGAAACAATTGCAGCTAAGAAAGCACAGGAGATGTTTGATAAGGCCGATACTCGACTCAAACAACTTGATGAAGCTCATGCAGAAGCTCATCGAGTCAAGTCAGAGAATGAAATTCGTAAGTCACACTCAGACTTTGATGAGCTACGTGAGGCAGATGAATTTCATGACTGGGCTGATGAACAACCTAAGTGGGTTAAAGATGCGCTATATGAGAATGCAGATGACCCAGCTTCAGTAGTTCGTGTTATTGACCTGTATAAGTCAGATAAAGGACTAACTAACACAGCTAAGAAAGCAAAGAAAAAAGCAGCAGCTTCACCAGTCTCTCGACGTAGTAAGACTGAAGTAGATGTAGCTGATGCTAGTGATATGATTCGTGAGTCAGATGTTGCTAAAATGTCTAACAAAGAATTTGAAGAACGTTCAGATGAAATTAACAAAGCAATGCGCAACGGTAAATTTGTCTATGACGTATCTGGTAATGCCAGATAAACTATTGACAAACAATAAATCAATAGTATAACTAGGGACATAGAACAAAAGCCTCTTATGACTACCTTTTGTTCTAACCCAATTTCCACAAGTCTAAACTATAAAGAACCACCTGTTCAAGTACAGGCCCGTAAACTAACGGTTGGCCGACTGTTAAATTTACGCACCCTAGAAAATGTAACAGCCTCTTATTGGTATTAGCTTTGTAACGAAGCCAACTATCAGGAGGATTTATTATGGCTTTTTCAACAGCAGGGGGATACGGTAACTTACCTAACGGTAACTTTAGTTCCGTAATCTACTCTAAAAAAGTACAGCTTGCTTTCCGCAAGAGTACAGTATGTGGTGACATCACCAACTCTGATTATTTTGGGGAGATTTCTGCCCAAGGTGATACAGTTAAAATTATTAAAGAACCTGAGATTTCCGTAAGCTCATACGCTCGTGGTACTAACATCTCAGCACAAGATCTTGACGATGAGGATTTCTCATTAGTCGTTGATAAAGCTAACTATTTTGCTTTCAAAATCGACGATATTGAAGAAGCTCACTCACATGTGAACTTCATGGATCTTGCAACCAACCGTGCAGCTTATCGTTTGGCTGACCAGCACGATCAAGAAGTTCTTGGTTACTTGGCTGGCTACAAGCAATCAGCTTTGCATACAGATGCCGATACAGTAAATACTACTGTAAATGGTTCTAAAGCAGTATCTACTGCTGGTTCAGACGAATTGTTGACATCTATGAAACTCCGCAAGGATTCATTTGGCAACATTACAACAACTTCAGCAGGTGATCATTCGATTCCAGTTGCAGCACGTTTGCCTGGTGCCACAGCCCTTCCAACTGCTACAGCTTCACCAGCAATGGTTGTTGCTCGTATGGCTCGCCTCTTGGATCAACAACAAGTTGATACTCAAGGACGCTGGCTGGTTGTTGACCCAGTATTTATGGAAGTACTTCGTGACGAGGATTCACGCCTCTTCAATGCAGACTTCGGTGAATCAGGTGGACTACGCAATGGTTTGATCTTGAATAACTTCCACGGTTTCCGTGTATATACTTCAAGCAACCTACCTTCAGTTGGTACTGGTTCAGGAACTACAGGTTCTGCAAACCAAAATGCTAACTTTGGTGTTATCGTAGCTGGTCATGATTCTGCTGTAGCAACTGCTGAGCAAATCAACAAGACTGAAACTTATCGTGACCCTGACAGCTTTGCTGACATTGTTCGTGGTATGCATCTATATGGCCGCAAGATCCTTCGTCCAGAAGCTCTTGTTAACGCCAAGTATAACTTGGCATAAGGGGGGATAAAAAATGGCTAATTTAGCAACTGCAGATCATGCTGCTCAAGGTAATTCAGCACGTGGTCGTTCTCCTTATTTAGTTCAAAACACTATTGACATTGCTGCTGCAATTGTTCTTAAAGGTAGTGATTTTGCTGCTAACGATACTATGGAAGTACTTAACGTTCCTGCTGGGACCGTTATTCTTTCTGCAGGTATTGAAATTATCACTCAACTTGACGGTACTTGTACCCTCGACATGGGCTTTACAGGAGCATCACCTGCTGCTGTAGATCTTTTTGTTGATGGTCTTGATGTTGTTGGTGGAGCCGTAGGTGCTTATGGTACAACACCAGCCACCGAAGCTGCACAGGTTCAGGTGATTTCTTCAGACGATACAATTGACGTTAAGTTTGCAACTGAAACTGATGTTACATCAGGCAAACTTCGTTTCTGGGCACTCCTTATGGATGTATCAGATATGGGTAGTCATGATATGATTGCTGCTGAAGTTGATCGTGATTTACTTGCGTAACTAAACTGTTAGGTGGGCTGCTTAACTGTGGCCTACCTACACTTATGTACATATAAAGGAATAGACTATGGGTATCACTACAGCAATGTGTACAAGCTTTAAGCAAGAACTGCTTGGTGGTATACATGATCTTGACTCAGACTCAATTAAACTAGCTCTTATTAAACCTAGTAACAGTGGCACATACAATGCAGCTACAACAAATTATTCAGATGTAACAGGTAACTCAGACGAGGCTTCTGGTACAAATTACTCTGCAGGTGGGCAAGTTTTAGATAGCCCCTCTATTACAGTTAGTGGAACTACAGCTATGGTAGATTTTGCAGATGAAGTTTTTTCAAACGTATCCACATCAGCAGATGGATGTATTATTTATAATGCAGGGCAATCTAATAAAGCTATTTGTGTAATTGACTTTGGTGGCACAGTAACAGCAGTAGCTGGAGATTTAACTATTGAGTTTCCTGCTGTTGGGGCAAGCACTACTATAATTAGAATAGCTTAAACTATGGCTACGTATGGTGCTAATGACGCCATATATGGCAAAGGTACTTTTGGTACAGCTAGATTTGGCAGGGTTACACCTGTAATATCTTTAACGGGTGTTACAGGTACAGGCCAAATAGAGCCACCTGAAATTGGTGGTTTTGAAGTTGACATTGGCGTAAGGCTTACTGCGACTACTCTAGGTACAGGTAGTCTAGGATCGTTTCAAGTAAATGTAGGGGCTGGTCTAACTGGTGTAACGTCTACTGTAAGTATCGGTCAAGTATCTATCTCTAATCAGCATAGTTTACTTTCTGTATCTGGTACTAGTAGTATAGGTTCTGTTGGGGCAGGTGTTACTCCAAATATAATAGGTACAACCGCTATAGGTCAAGTAGGTTCTATTGATAAAATACACGTATCAGAAACTATAGTATCTGCAGGTATGACTTCTACTATTGGATCAATAACAACAACTGCAGTAGTATTTAACTTTGAAGCAGTAAAGAACTTGTACAGTAAAAGACGTACTGTTATTATACCAAGGGCGGCATAATGAGTACTTCAGCAGAAAGAACAGCAAGAGTACCGCAAGAAAACAGAATAGTGTTTGTTTATAAATCATCTACTTCTTCTGATAGGATTGCTAGAGTACCAGAACAAAATAGAACAGTTTTTGTAGAAAGACGACCCACTACTGCAGAAAGAACTGTATATGCAACTGAGGATTAAACATGAGCTTTCGTTGGCCTAATAAAGACCCTGATGAACAACTAGACTACAGCATTGACTGGTCTAGGTTTTTAGGTGATAGCATTACCATTACAGGTGTTCTATGGTCTGTAGATGCTGCTGATGGCACAAAGACAACTATTGCAGGTGGAGCTACAGTAAACGGTATACAAAACGTATCGCAAAGCCACACTAATACAGTAGCTACAATTAATATTGGATCTGGAACTAATAACGTAGAGTATAAATTCTACTGTAGAATTACAGACAGTTCAGGTAGTCAAGCAGAACGTGTAGTTAAACTACGAGTAAAGGAACGCTAGATGGCATATGATTATTTAGGTTTAGTAAATGATGTCAACAGACGTTTAAACGAAGTGGAGCTTACTGCAGATAACTTTGCATCTGCTATTGGTTTTTATTCTGCCACTAAAGAAAGTGTAAACTCTTCAATTCGTTTTATCAATCAAGAACAGTTTGAGTGGCCCTACAATCATGTAGAGCAAGAAGATACTCTTACTCCTGGTGAAGTACGTTATGCTTATCCTGCAGATGCTAAGACAATTGACTTTGATAGTTTCCGTATAAAAAGAAATACTACTTTTAATAATACTACCCAAAGATTAACTACCCTTTCCTATGAAGAGTACCTTGACAAGTTTATTGACCTTGAATATAATTCCGACGAAACCGTTAGAACTTTACCTAACCGTATTTTTAGAACTCCAAGTCAGGAATATGGTGTAGTACCTTCTCCCGATAAAGCTTATGAGTTAGTGTATGAGTATTATAGATTACCTGTAGATTTAATTAGTGCAACAGATGTACCTACAGTGCCTGAACAGTTTAGGCATGTAATTGTAGATGGTGCTATGTACTATGCCTACTTGTTTAGGGGTAATTCTCAAGATGCTACTATAGTTTACCAAAAGTATATTGAAGGTATAAAGAACATGAAAACTCTTTACATCAATAGGTATGATTACTTAAGGAGCACTGTTATAACTTCAAATAGTAAATTAGTGAGAGCTTTATAATATGCCCACTGCTTGGCAGACATTTCCAGTAGAATTTCGTGGGGGTCTGATTACTAATGTCAGTCCACTACAGCAAGGTATTAATGCTGTAGGATCTGCGAGAGAGCTACGTAACTTTGAGCCATCTATTGAAGGTGGCTACAGACGTATACAAGGTTACACAAAGTATAACTCTACTGCTGTACCTTCTTATGGTGCAACTAAAGTACAAGGTGGTAGTCAATCTGGTACTACCCTAAACATGGCTAGTATCTTTGTTACTGCTGCAGTGGGCGATAAGTTTACTATAGCAGGAGATGCCACAGAGTATACTATATCTAATATTGCAGTTGGATCGTCAGGCTATAACGACACAAATAAAACACTCACTGCTACAATTACACCTGCCCTTGCAGCTACACCAGCAGATCAAGCAGCTATTACTTTTGTAAATAATACTAATTTAATTCAAGGTGTAGGATATTTTAACTCAGAAGTATTTGCTTATCGTGATGGTGCTATTTGGAGCAATGACACAGCAGGTGCATGGTCACAAATTAATGTACCTAACTACGGAACTGTTTTAGTAAATGGTGGAAGTCAGACAGGTGGTACAGTTGCTATAGATGGTTTAACGGGTGTACCGTATATTGGAGACACCTTTACTATTGCTGGCATTGCTAAAGTATATACAGTTACAGCAGAGCCTACAGTCACTAGCGGTGGAGCTACAGTAACTATTACACCTAACTTAGCAAGTAGCCCTGCGGATGATGCAGCTATTACTTTCCTAGCTACAGATAGAGGCAGTAATAACAAGCTACGGTATAGCCGTTACAATATTACTGGTACACCTACTATTATGTTTGTAGATGGTGCTAACTATCCAGCTAAGTACGATGGTACAACTTTTACTACACTCAATGAAGCGCCTACAGATTTAATTGCTGCACAGTTTGTAGTAAACTTTAAGAATCAACTATTTTTTGGTAAAGATAATTTAATAGTATTTAGTGCGCCTTATACAGATACTGACTTTACTGCTGCTGCAGGTGCAGGAACAATTAATGTTGGAGAAGATCTAACAGGACTTATTGTTTATCGTGATCAGCTTATTATCTTTACTCGTCGCAGAATATTTAGATTAACTGGCGATACTATTGCAAACTTTGTGCTTGCACCTATTACACTAGACATTGGTTGTGTCAGTGAAGACACTATTCAGGAAATAGGTGGTGACGTAATGTTTATGGCACCTGATGGTCTTAGGCTACTAAGTGCTACAGATCGTATTGGTGACTTTGGATTATCTACTGCATCTAAGCCAATTCAAGATGTAATGACTAGCTTTACTTCTGGAAATACAAGTTTTGCTTCTTGTGTTATTCGTGGCAAAAGTCAGTATAGAGTTTTTGGATATGCAGCTAGTGTTTCTAAAACATCTGCTAGTGGTATCTTAGGTACACAGTTTGCTGATCAATCTGCTCAAGGAATGGCATGGGCACGACTACGTGGAATTAAAGCTTATGTAGTTGATAGCTACTATGACGATAATATTGAAGAGCTTGTATCTTTTGCATTTAATGATGGCATAGTGTATCAAATGGAACAAGGTAGTTCTTTTGATGGTGATAATATTAGAGCTACTTTTAGTACTCCACACTTTGTAATTAATGATCCAAGAATACGTAAAACATTGTATAAACTAACTACTTACGTAGATCCACGAGGGTCTGTAACTGGTCAAGCAGCATTGAAGTTAGACTTTGACCAACCTAATTCAATTGAACCAACACCAGTTACCTTTAGTAATGGTGCAACATCAACAGCATCTTTTTATGGAGATGCAATATTTGGAACAGCTACCTTTGGTGGTAAATTAGTAAATGTATTTACCAATCAAATAGTAGGCGCAGGAAGATCTGTCTCATTACAGTACGTATTTGACAGCACAGATCCAGAGTTTTCGCTGGATGCTTTAGCATTAGAATTTGCTACTAACGACAGACAATAAGGAACAGAGAAATGGGAACAGGTTACACACGTAACGATACCGCAGACAACATTGCAGACGGTAACATCATTAACGCTTCAGATCTTGACGGTGAATTTGACGCACTGCAATCTGCCTTTGATAATAGTACAGGACATACACATGATGGTACTGCTGGTGAAGGTGCGCCCATTGAAAAGGTAGGACCAAACCAAGAAGTTGTTGTAACAGCTACTGTGTTACGTCCTGCAGCAAATAATACTATTGACCTTGGTGTGGAAACTAGCAACGAGTTTAAAAACTTGTACATCGACGGTACAGCCTATCTTGACGCTGTTGATATTGATGGCGGTACTATTGACGGTCTGTCTGTCCTTACAGTAGATAACTTATCACTTAACGGTAATACAATTACTTCTACTGACACGAATGGTAATTTAAATCTTCGTGCTAATGGCACTGGTATTATTTCTGTAGATGCTACAGATGTAAACTTTGGTGATAGTGATAAAGCTACTTTTGGTGACGGGTCTGACCTACAGATTTATCATGATGGGTCTAATAGTTATATTGATGACGCTGGTACAGGTAATCTTCAAATAAGGGCAAGTTCTCAGATTAAGCTGCAAAAATACACTGGTGAAAATATGTTCGTCGGCATAGCTGACGGTGCAGCATCAATGTACTATGATAATCAGCAAAAACTCGCCACCACCAACACAGGCATTGCCGTAACTGGTGACGTAGATGCATCAGATGACTTGATCTTGTCTAGTGATAGTTCAAAGATTACTTTTGGTGCTGATGGTGATGTTGAATTAGAGCACATACATAACGTTGGGCTTACTTTAAAAACTACGGGCACTGGTGATGATGCTTTTCCAAAGTTTATATTACAATCTAATGAAGATACTATTATTGCTGGTGAAGTAATTGGTCGTATTGATTTCGGCACTAACTCTAGTGCTGGTGGTGTATCTGTAGGTACTCAGGCTCGTATTACGGTTGATGCTACGGACACATATTCTAGTACTGTAGCTGGTTCTAGGCTGGAATTTTACACTACCGAATCAGGTGGTGCCTTAAATAAGGCAATGGTAATTGATCCAGATCAAAGTATTAGGTTTACTGGTGGTACTGACGTTAAACTAGATGCAACTAATGACACATTAGACTTCCCAGATAACTTTAAGATTATGATGGGTGCGGGTGATGATCTACAGATTTATCATGATGGGACAAACAGCCGTATTGAGGATATTAACGGCGCAAACTTGATTTTGCGTAGTAGTGCTGATGTTCGGATTGATAAATATACAGGCGAAAACATGGGCGTTTTTAACGCCGACGGCTCTGTTGATTTGTATTATGACAACAGCAAAAAACTCGCCACCACCAACACAGGTGTAGATATCACAGGTGGTTTTACTGCTACTGATGGATCTACTATTACTGTAGATGATAACTCTGTTGCTTTAGACCTTATTTGTACAGACACAGATGCATCTTCTGGACCAGTACTTAGACTATCTAGAGATGTTGCTGGTGCAGCAAGTGATGTTATTGGTACAGTCCAATATTATGGACAAGATGTAGCTGGAAACGATAATCAGTATGCTGAAATTAAAGGTAAAATAGGAGATGCAACTAATGGTGCTGAAGACGGTGAACTAGTTCTTAGCACTATGGTTGCAGGAACTATTCGGTCACGTTTAAATTTTAGCTCTACAGAAGCTGTATTTAACGATGGGTCACAAGACATTAACTTTCGGGTTGAGTCTAATGGCAATGCAAACATGTTATTTGTTGATGGCGGCAATGATCGGGTGAGCATTGGACATGCTACACCAGATGGCTTATTGCACCTAAAAAATTCAGATTCTACAGCATACTCTGCTACAGCAACCGATGGTCAAGTTGGGGTTGGACCAACTATTTATTTAGAAAATCCAGCTAATTCTAATACTACTGTTGGCGGTCAAATTCTTTTTGGAATGCGTGACACTGAAGAACAGGCACGAATTGGTGCAACAGGAGGCACTGCACCAGCCTTGACGTTTGGGACTGGTGATGTTGAACGTATGAGGTTGCATAGTGCAGGATATCTGTCATTAGGTAATAACCTAACCAATCCTGATAACTCACTGTTACATCTTACAGCAAATAGTACTGATAACTTCAGTCTTTTGCAATTGGAAAGTAACGATGGCGGTTCATCTACAGCACCTGATATAGCACTTTATCGTAACTCTGCATCACCTGCGGATAGTGATAATATTGGAGCTATACACTTCTATGGAAACAATAGTGCTGGTGATCGTACATTATTTGGAAATCTTTACCATCGAATAACAGATGTTACTGACGGTAATGAAGATTCAAAGTTTGAAATGTATGCCACGCAATCTGGATCACTTATTAATTACTTAAGTGTAGGATCAAATGCAAGTGGTACTGGCGAAGTTGTCGTTAATGAAGGTTCAGCAGACATAAACTTTAGAGTTGAAAGTAATGCTCAAACAAACGCCTTTGTAGTAGATGCGGGTACTGATTTTATTGGTATGCATGTAGGTAGTGCCTTAGCACCTGACGGATACACAGAACGAGTACGAATTGCGTCGGACGGAGATAACCTTGGCGGGTCACTTGTTATGTCTGCTAATAATGCCGGTAGAATTGGTAGTGCCGCCGAAAATGATATTGTCTTTTATGATAACGATACGGCCACAGCAAACAGTCAAGCTATAGGAAATATACGTTGGTACGGCCTAGATGCCTCTGGTGCTGGTGCAGGGTTTAAAATGGGTATTAAAGGTAGAGCACAGGCTAATGGGAGTGCTTTTCTTGAGTTTTTTTCGTCAAGTGACAGTGCAAATTATGAAAGAACACTTACAACATCAGCCTCATCTTGCACGGCGGGTTCAGATAATGTAAGGGATCTTGGTTCTTCTGGAACTCGTTGGGATGATGTGTTTGCTACCAACGGCACAATTAACACATCAGATGAACGTTTAAAACAACAAGTTGCAGCACTTAGCACCAACGAAATTAATGCAGCTAAAGCAATTAGTGCATTGTTTAAAACATATAAGTGGAACGATAAGGTTGCAGAAAAAGGTGACAATGCTCGTATTCACTCAGGCGTAATTGCACAACAGGTTAAAGCTGCAATGGAAGCTAATAGCCTTGATCCAATGAAGTATGCCTTCATGTGTTGGAATGAGTTTTACGAAATAGAAATGTCAGGTGAGGACATTGTAACGCCTTACATGGAAACCTTTGAGGTTGGCGATCCAGAGATTCCAGAGGGTGCTACATATGTAGACAGGTACTCTATTCGTTATAGTGAACTAATGTCGTTTATTCATGCAGCAACAGAGCAAAGACTTGCAAGTATTGAGTCACGGCTAGATGCACTGGAAGCTGAATGATGTCTGAAGATAGCTGGCACTTGAGCAAGTCTGTACCGATTACACTAATCTTTGGCTTACTTGTTCAGGGAGCAGCTATCGTATGGACAGTTAGTATGATGATGTCTGACATAGAAGCTAACAGAGATGACATCATGTCCTTACAACAACGCATGGCCCGTATAGAAACTTCGGTACATGAACAAGCAATATCACTTGCACGTATAGACGAAAACATAAAAGCAATAAGATCATCAGTAGAAAAGATGGCAGACAGAAATGAATAAGAAGGTTTGCCATAATGATAGAAGTATTAGCTTTAGCAGGTGCAGTTACTAAGATAGCTGGTGCAGTTAGTTCTGCAGTTAAAGCTGGTAGTGATGTAGCAGACTTACTGCCTCACTTTGGTAAGTTAGCTAAGTTAGATAGTGAGATTCAACTAGCTGAAAAGGGTGCACATAAAGGCCCACTAGGTAGGTTAAGTTCGTCTGAAGAAGAAGGCTTTGCAATTGCACAAGCTAAGATGAAACACAAAGAGTGTATGGATGAGTTAAGGTCAGCTTGTCAACTTTATGGACCACCAGGAATGTGGGATCTGGTTGTAAAAGAACAAGCAGCAGCTAGACAAAGACACAAAGAAGCGTTAGAATTACAAGCAAAGCAAAGAGACAGGTTATTCTGGGGCATATCACTAGTAGTCGGAGTAGTAATATTCTTAGGTGGTTTAGTCTTAATGATCTGGGGTCTTAACGAAGTAGTGAACGGATAAAGGACTTTTTATGGCGTATAGTATGATTTCAAATAACGATGGCACGTATAGTATGCCTTCTTCTGCACAACAAAAAGAACAAAGAGAAAGTGGTGAATACGCTGCTAATGCAGCTAAAAATACAGCTAATAATTCTTCTAGTAATAGTGGAAGAAGTGGTTCTAGTTCTAATAGAAGCTCTACTACTCAAACTACTGGCTATTCTGTAGCACAAGATTATGATTGGGAAGCCCTAACAAAAGACCCAGGAAGGTGGACTTGGTTTGAGAATCGTTACAACCCAAATAAACCATATATGCAAGCTGCTCACTGGAAGAATACAGTTACTGGTGAGAAGAAGCTAACTGAGTTCCGTGATATTCGTAATGATAAAGGTAAGATACAAAAAAGTTTATTGCACCCTTACGGTAAAGCTTTTGGTGCAGATCTTAATAAACCCCACACAGAGTGGAAAGCACGTAAAAAGAAGTACGACACTTTTAGTTCTTATTTAGATGAAGCAGGTAAAGATTCAGTAAGTTTTGCAGACTACCTAAAAGGTCAGCAAGCTTATGATTCTGAGATGAAAATCTATAATGATGATTTAGCAGCTAAAGCAGCAGCGGCTGAAAGAGCTGCAGAAGAAGCAGCTAAAGAAGCGGCAGCGAGGGCTAAAAAACTTGAAGAAGAAGCTGCTGCTGAAGCTGTTAGAAAAGCCGCAGAGGCTGAAAGAATTAGACTAGAGGAAGAGTTAGCAGCAGCTCAGGCTGAAGCTACAAGGCTTCGCCTTAAAGCTGAACAAGAGGCTCAAGAGGAAGCTGAACGAATTAGATTAGAAGAAGAAGCTGAGCTTGAGCGTATTAGGTTAGCTGAAGAAGAAGCTGAAAAAGCTCGTTTAGCAGAAGAAGAAAGATTACGACTTGAGGCTGAAGCAGCTAAAAAAGCTCGCATAGAGGCAGCTCAAGGAGTGGCTCAAAACCGTATAGATTCAAGAGGTTCTGCAGATTATACTTCAGCTTTTACTGGTGAAGGTGCTTCTGTATATAACCCCCCTGGTTTTGAAGTAGGTAAAGCAGCACCAATGGTAGGCCCAACAAGTGTTGCTTCTGACTCAGCTAATCTCACCTCCGAAGTTTATTCTCCTAATTATATTCAAGGTGCAATACCCCAAACGGTAGAGCTACCTTCAGTCTCACCAGCAGGAATGAGTAGCACAGCTATGTATGAAAATGATTTGGGTCAACAAATACCCGTAACAATTGTGGATGGAAGACCTGTAACTTATGTACCCCCAGGATTTACTGCAATGGCAGAAGGTGGGTCTGTAGGCTATGCTGAAGGTGGTGACGTAGATGCACAATATCAACTAGCTACGAAATTTCTTGGTTATAAAGGGCCAAAAACTGAGGCTGGTTTAAATGATTTTGCAAAAGCTAATCCTGCAGTAGGTGCTCGTTTAGGTATGTATCGTCAGGCTATGTCCCAAGGTGGCATGGCAAGAGGTTTTAATGACGGTGGTTATAGTTATAAAGAAGACACCTTGCCGATGTTTCAAAATACTTTGAGACAAACTATGCAACCTATGCAATCTCAAGTGTCTTATATGACACCTACAAAAAATCAATTTATATCTCCAACAGCGGGTCAAGTGTATGGTCAAGCACCTACAACTCGTGCGGCCACTGTTGGTAGAACTTATACAGCACAGACACCAACCTACGTACCAGCTTCAACTTATCAAGCAGGTAGCATAAGCCCTTTTGTACAAGACTATACGCAACGTATGGATGGTGTCCAAGGGGAGCTATCTGAGGACGCTCAAGTTGATGCAGCACAAGGTAGTTCTAGCTTAAATATCAATGCGGCTCAAGGTGAAGCTACAATGATGGAGAATCCTGTAACTAGAGAGATACAGGATGGAGAACTTATAAGTGGTGTAGCAGACGCTGAGAAAGCCGCTAAGTTTGCAGAACAAATTGAAGCAGCAAGTGCAAGCCCAAGTAAAAAGGCTACTGTACAAGGCCAGTTAGAAGGCCTTATGCAACAGTTTGAGGGTGGTGAAACACCTGCTTGGGCCGCTGGTGCTATGAGATCTGCTATGGGGCAAATGGCTGCTAGAGGCTTAGGTGCTTCGTCTATGGCAGGTCAAGCACTTGTTCAGTCAGCTATGGAGTCAGCATTACCAGTAGCTATGGCAGATGCTCAAACTCAGTCACAATTTGAACAACAGAACTTGTCAAACCGTCAACAACGTGCTATGCTTGCAGCACAACAACGTGCTCAGTTTATTGGTCAAGAGTTCGATCAAGCTTTCCAAGCTCGTGTTATGAACTCTGCCCGTATTAATGACATAGCTAATATGAACTTTACAGCAGAGCAAAACATTGCTTTGGAAAACTCTCGTGCTGCTAATAGTATGAACTTAGCAAACCTGAGTAATCGTCAAGCTGGAGTTATGGCTGAAGCTGCAGCAATTGCCAACATGGATATGGCTAACCTTGACAACAGACAACAAGCTGCTGTACAAAACGCTCAAAATTTCTTAGCTATGGATATGTCTAACTTAGATAGGGCGCAGCAGACAACTATATTTAAGGCACAGCAAAATATTCAAGCTTTGTTTACAGATCAAGCTGCTGAGAATGCTGCAGCACAGTTTAATGCTACAAGTGAAAATCAAACCAAACAGTTTTTTTCTTCACTAGCTTCACAAACTTCTCAGTTTAATTCTTCACAAAGAAATGCTACTGAGCAATTTAATGTAAACTCGATAAACTCTATTCGTCAATTTAACTCTAACTTGCAACAGCAGAGAGATACTTTTAATGCCTCGAATAGTTTAGTTGTAGCTCAAGCTAATGCTCAGTGGAGGCAGAACATTGCAACGTTAAATACTGCTGCACAGAACCAAAGTAATTCAGATTTTGCCTCTGCTATAAATGATCTGACAGCCTCTAACATGGATAAAATTTGGCAGACAGAACGAGATCTTATGGATATGAACTATAAGTCTGTTGAAAATGCTAAAGATCGTGCAATGCAAATGTTATTAGGTGAGCAAAGCTTAGAAGCTCTTAGAGAAAAAATTGGTTATGAAGAAGATAAATCTAAATCCGAATTGTTTTTTAGATTTTTATTCGGAAATGACTTTAAACTTTAATAGGAAAACGTAGACATGGTAACGAGAGCAAACTATAAAACAGGTTACGATAATTATTCAAAAGAAGCTGAAAAAGAAGCTGAAAGCTTAGAACGTAAAGCTTCCATACAGCAATCTGGAATGATGGCTAGACGAAAGTTAGCTGATACAACAGCTAATTTAGATCCCAGTGAGGGTTTAGATCCAGCTCCTGAGTTAGCTAGTAGGTTTAAAAAATACAGAGAGTATGCTAATAACTACTCTTCAGCGAGAGAGTCAATGATCTCTAAGATCAATGCTGAAAAGGGGTTGCTGTCTAAGAGTCCTACAGAGAGCTTGATGGCTAAACAAGCTAGTGGAGAGAATGTAGGACAAAGACTTGTAGGAGATATATCAGACGCCTTAGGTCTAACAGATGTTCAAGCTGCAGGTATTGCAGGTAACTTTGACCATGAGACAGGTGGATTTAAATTCATGCAAGAACTAAAACCTGTTGTCCCTGGATCTAAAGGTGGTCTTGGTTTTGCTCAATGGACTGGACCTCGAAGAAAAGCATTTGAATCTTGGGCTAAAGAAAACAATTTAGACACGAATACTTACGAAGCTAACTTTGGATTCTTTATCCACGAAGTTCAGAACACTAATGAAGGTAGATTCTTAGAGGATTTACAAGAAGCTAAAACTGTTGAGGAGTCAACCCGAATAGTGTCTGAACAATACCTAAGGCCAGGAAAACCTATGATGAAAAGTAGGTTGACTAGGGCTAATACTTATCTTCCTGGAGGACAATAATGAGCGTTATATTTGCAGCACCTATTCCAGGTCAATCACTTACTTCTGAACCTAAGTCCAGACCTTTTGAAAGACCACCACAAATAGTTGACCCTGTTGATGCATTAGATATGCACATCGAAAACATTACTAACGTTGAAGCTTTAGAAGATGCCTTTCACTTTCTTGAAATGGGTCTAACTTTAACAGCCTTAGTGCAAGGTGTACTACGCAGTGCTGTAATGGAGGGGTTACATAGTATTGATGTAAGTCTTGCTATTGCACCAGTCCTACATGAGTACATAAAAGGCTTAGCACTAGAAGCTGATGTAGAGTTTGATGAGGGTTTTGAGAACAAGGAAGAAAAAGTAGCTCTGTCTTATAACAGAGAACGTGGAAAAGCTGTAAAGATGCTTGAAAAGCTACGTGAAGAAACAGGTGAACCAGCCTTAGAAGTACCTCAAAAAGATACTCAAGAAGAAGTTGAAGAACAAGAACCTCAAGAAGCTCCTGAAGAACCTATGCCAGAAGCTCCACAAGGTTTAATGGCAAGGAGATAATACATGGCATTTAGTTTTGCAGGAGCCTTAAGTGGCATGGATAAAGTGCAAGCTAGGAAAGATAGAGAAGAAGAACTGGCTCAAGCTCGTGAGCAAAGTCTCTTTCAAATCTACCTAAATAAGCTTGAAAAACAAACTGCTTATAAAAGCAGTGATGCTTACTTAGAGGCAGCTCAAGCTTCTTTAGACCTACAAAAAATGGTAGATGATGCAGATATTGATGATGAAGAAGCACTATCATTTCTTAACAGTGCTATACAAGATCCCTTTGCTGCTCAAGATATATTAAAATTTCAAAGGACGTTGGAAGAGGATGGGCGATCTGTGCCCTTATCTCAGATACGTTCTATGATGATTATATCTCAAGCAAAAGCTCCTGTTCAAGACAAGATGGATTATATTAGTCAGATTACTGGTAAAGATTTTACGGATGAAAAAGAGTTCTACAGGATGGCTCAAGAATTATCTAAGATTACTACAACTCCAGGTCGTACCTTTACAGTGACTCCAAAACCTGGTGTCTTAACTGCTTATGAACCGCAAGAAAAACGTCAAAAAGCTATGTTAGATATTGTTTTGCAGAGTACAATACCTCTAGCTAAAGCTAGTGTTGAGGAGATGCTTAACGACCCTAGCAAAGCAACAGAACGTAGTCAGATAGAAAATCTTCTACAGCAAATACAAAGTGGCGGTGACCAGGCTGATAGAGCTGCACAATTTCTTATAGATGAATTTATGACACCTGTGGTGTTCCGAGAAAATCTTCTTGAGATGTTTCCTAGTAAGTTTGAAGGTCATGATAAAAACCCGTATCTACCACCGCAGTTAAGGAATTTAAATACTGAACCTGAGCCTGAGCCTAGTAGTATTCCAGTGGGTGCTACAGCTACTAACCCTGATACTGGTGTAGTGATAACTTGGGATGGTACCAACTGGAAAGATCCACAGGGAAATATTGTAAACCTATAAGGGGTAAAGATGACTAACATACCTGAGGGGTTTACTTTAGATAAGCCTACAAATATAAGTGTACCAGAAGGTTTTACTCTAACTGACCCAAATGTTTTAGTTGAACCTGAGAAGGTTGAACCTGCGTTACCTGAGGCTGGTACATACACTCAAAATGACTTAGCAGAGAATGACTATGCCTACTCTATAGCTGAAGGCTATATGCGTGATAGGTTTGGTGATGAAGAAGTAGATGGTAAATCTAGAGAGGATGTTATTGATAGCTTCTTGAACAATCGTCGTGGTGTTGTATCAGGTAATACTATGCGTGGTCTAGCTGAGATAGACTACATCAACGACATACAAGATGATGAAGCTAAGAAGACTAGAGCTGCTGCTGCATATAAACTGTACGAGAATATGGCTGGCATCTTTAGTAAAGAAACAACAGTAGGTGAAAAAGCTGAAGGTGTGATGGATTTTACTAGGAGTGTGCTTCTTGATCCAGCAAACCTCCTTGGAGGATTTATAGGTAAGGCTGCAGCTAATGGTTCTATTCGTGTAGGTACATCAGTTGCAAAGAAGGCTGCTCTGCAGTCTATGCAAAAAGAAGGCACAAAAAAGACAGCTGAAAAAGTTGGTACCAAGTTGTTTACAGATGGAATGCAAGCTTCACGTACAGCTACTAAGGCTAAGATAGGTTCTTATGTACAGCAGACTTTAGGTAAGACTGCTGCTCAACGTCTAGCTACCAAGAAAGCTATTACAGAAATAGGTATTACCACTGGTATAGATGCTGCAATAGGTACAGGTATGGAATACTTGTATCAAGATGGTCTAGTAAATGTAGATGCACAGGAAGATATTAACTACCTAGCTGTGGGCATAGCTGCTGCTGGTGGTATTATTATGGGTGGTGTTCAAGCTGGCTTAATTGCAAGACGTGGTATGTCAGGTACAGCAGTGCCTACAATGGAATTACCTACACCAGATGCTACAGGCTTTTTGTCAGAAGCTTCTCAAGCTATAGATAAATATATAAAGCAAGACAAAGTAGAAATTGGTAGGGACTGGAAGACAAAACTAGAAGGCGGAGCAGAGTTATCTAAAGGTAGCAAAGACTTTAGCCATGATTTCTTTAAAGTTCTTATACTGGGACATAACGAAGGTGATGAAGTTATCTTTAAGGGTATGACTCAGACTGCCTTTGAAAGAGGGTTTGTTTGGGCTAAACGTTTTGAGGATGATAAGTTTACCAACTGGATGGCTGATATTATTGCCGATGTTAGCGACAAAGAAGCTCAAGGGTTTATAAAAGCTATTGAAAAAGCTACTGGCAACAAGATTAAAGTACGTGACAATGATGGCAACATCATCCCAAGATCTCAAGTTACTGGTAAAGATATAGGTGACATACTATCATACAAGATGTCTGAGGCTGGTGCGACTCTTGGTCTTATGGGTCAGTCAGCTAAACAGCTAGGTCTTTCTCTTACTGATATGGAACTAAAGGATCTATATCAGTCTGCCTTAGATGCTGGATTTATTCGTGGTGATGCGACTGTTAAAACAATAGAAGTTGGCGACAGGGTATCTTCAGTAGGTACAAAAAGAATTGGTGAAGTAAAGGAGATAGATGGAGATCTGGCAACAGTAGTCTATCGTAGCAGGAAAGGCAAAGTTACTACTAAGAAGTTACGGCTGTCTGTTCTAAAGGATACTGAGCCTAAGGCTGCTAAAGATTTTGACCCAACTGTAGCTGCCATGACCTTAGAAGCTTTCGAGAAAAACCAAGATCGTTTAATTAGATTACTTGTTGCTCATCCTTCTACAAGTGCACTTAATGTAGTTGGTTGGGGTACTAATGCTGCCTTGCAAAGTACTACTGATATGTCTATAGCATTAGTGAATGCTGGATATGGTACACTACAAAAGTTAGCTGGTCAGGTAGAAAAAGGTGCTGAAACTCAGAGGTTAGCTAAGATTCTTATGGAATCTAATATGCAAAGGGTCAAGTTCCTACTCGATCCTGACATGACTTATACAGCTTTTGAATCTGCACTGCAAAGAAACTCTGAAGCACTTCAAAGATTAAACAGTGTACTTCCTGGTGGTGTAGAAGGTACCAATACCTTACTAACAGGCGGTAAGTTTAGCCCAGGTATGAAACTACTTGGGTTAAAAACAGATAACTATATTGATATGGTGCAGAAACTTACCTTAGTACAAGCACAGGATGGATTTACTAAGTCGCAAGAATTTTTATTTCAGATGGATAAGAAGCTTAGAGTTGCTACAGGTAAAGGTTGGAACGAATTTTATAGGTCTGAAAAGATAGGTGATATGTCTCTTCAAAAATATATGGGCAGTAGGGAGTATCGTACTATAGAAGCTAATGCTGTTGAGGATACCTTGGAGGCAATCTTTTCTAAATCTTATAAGGGTGAAGGTTTAGTAGGTACAATTGCAGGGGGTATAGAAAACGCTAGGAAGCTTCCTGTTATAGGTATGGCAGTTCCCTTTGGTAGATTCTTTAATGCCACAGTAGCATTCACAGGAAAGAATGCTCCTGGAGTAAACATGATTGCAAAGGGTATGGGTTTCTACGACAACATGACTATGAAGGAAGCATTTGCTAGAACTACGATATCTGCTGGTGCTCTTTGGGTAGTATCTAATGAAGAAATTGATAACGTTAAAAAAGGTTTACCTTTATATGCAACAGCTACTGCAGGTGGAGAAGTTATAAACCAACAGTTTGACTTTCCTATATCTGCATACAGAGCTGGGGGTAGAATCTGGGCGTTGATGCGGATGGGTGAAAAGCAACAAGCTATGGAAGCTTTTAAGCAGTTTAGGCTGGACTTTGGTTTAAGTGGTTTATTAAGAAACCTAGATAAAACTCAAAGGGATACACTAGAGTCTATTACGCTTATGATTGACCCTGAAAGACGTGATGTTGCTGGTGCTTTAAATATAGCTGGCAACACCTTAGCTAGTCAGTTTGTAAATCCTATATTCAGGGCTGCAGAACCTTTGAACATTGTCGCTGGTCTTGCTAGAGGTGAAGATGCTGCACCTATAGATAGAAAACAAAACAACAAGCTAGTAAATAATGCCTTTCGTTACATAGACAATATCATACCTTTGTTTATGGGAGAACCTTTAGCCGAAGCTAGAAAGACTGCTGCAGGTGGTACAGTCGATATACAATCTACTAAGATGTTAGGTATTAGAAACATCAGGCTTACTGATACTCAACGTGTTATGAATAGGGTAGGTATACCAGACTATAAACTTGATACTATGATTGGAAACAGTAAGAAAGTTAAAGACCAAGCACCTCAAGCTGGTAATGCTTTGAGTGGAATCTTTTTTGATATAATAGAGTCAGAGTCAAGCTTGCTGCTAGAGTCCAGTTGGTTTGATAAGCTAACTCAAGAAGAAAAGTTACAACATTGGAAGGGTGATGTTGTACCCAGAGCAAAAGATTTAGCTAAGACTTTCTTGCGTATGCAATACTCTGGACCTGAAGATGTAACTGCGCTACAGTACGACATAACTAGCAAGTTTCCTAAGTCAGGTGTTCAGAAAGGTCTAAAGGAATTAAACTTGGGAGACCTAGAAGACTTAGAGCCGAACGAACTCTTCATACTTCAACGGTATCTAGAAACTGAAGAGTCCTTACGTAGCTTACGTATCTTTAAAAAGCAAACAGAATAAACTTAGGGGGGCCACTTGAAGCCCCCCCTTTTTTACTGTTCATCATCGTCCTCTAACATGAAGTCGGCCCAATCATATGACTCACGCTTTATATCTCCCCTATGAACATGGCCAGGAGATCTTGATAACAACGCAGCCATCGCTTGACCAGCTAAGTACCTACGAGAAGTAAGTGCTTTGTTTTTAAGCGGTGGCTTTATCTTTTTCTGCCTATAACTTTTGGCCTCTTCTTCAAGACTCTTTTTGTTTTTGTTCATTCAGCTTAACCCTTTCAAGGTTACGGAAGTAGGCTTTGTTAAAGCCCATCTCCCACTCCCTGCCCTGCTTGGTACTTGGCTTATGAGGGTTACCTAAGTTACCTTCCCTAAAAGCCTTTAGACCTTCTTCGTATGGTTTCATTTGTGCTTTTCCTCCATTGCCTCTAGCATCTTGTTTAAATACCATTCTGCTTTCTCCATATCCTGAACAGGGTTACCCTTGTACATGTACCTGTGTTGGTACTTGATCATATTACCGTGGCAGTAACCTATGAACTGCTCAAGGGTTAGTACTTGTTTGATATAATCAATGCACTCTATACCACCACTTAACTTGTAATGTGCTGGGCTGTTTACTGGGTCGTATTTCATTTAAACCTCTTTAGGGATTTCAAAACAATAGTATTTTACATTAGAGTTAGGTGAAGGTCTAGTGTCCATAAGTCTTTTTTTAAGTGGAGCTGCAAACTCATGACAAGCAACTTGACTTGGAAAGAACGTATGATGACCTTGGATCTTATACCTAT
>UEXM01000853.1_pt1 | contig 29281 bp, 32 predicted proteins | sample 1796661 | NCBI WGS metagenome assembly UEXM01 (sample SAMEA4772469, study PRJEB27181) | metagenome
AAAAATTAAGTAAGAAATTATTTAAAGAGTTTAAAGACAAATTAGGTATAAAAAGAGAAAAAACAACTTTAACTTCAGAAGAAGAAAAAAAGGCATGGTCTAATCCTAAGAGTTTTATAAAAACAAATAAAAATGTAATTAGAGCCTTAAATGATTTAAAAACATTATACACAATAAAGTTAATAGTAACAGAAACAATTACCAAAGATAAAGAAGGAAAGGAAAAGCCGCCCAAATATACAGTGAATACCTTTATGCTATCTCCAAAGCAAGAGTTAGTCCCTCCTATTGTTCCAAAAGGAAAAGGCGGAGGAAGCGAAGCCTCTCCTTTTAAGCAAAGGCAATCAATCCCTCATATTAGGGGAGAAGAGTCTCCTTTATCTGGGTTCGATAAAAAACCTTATGAAGTTAAAAATGACATTAACTTATTCGCTAAAAGAATAAATAAAAAATTAAAGGAATTAAATATGGTGATTTGAAATGCCGATAGCATCCTCCCCAAGTGACTATACCGCAATTGATGTTGATTACTCAACAGGAAAGGGTTTCTATACAGATAAAGGTGCAGTATCGGACTTACTACAAGTACCTGCATTTTCATCATCAACTTACCCAAGTCAAGCACAAGTAGGTTCAATAATAAAAACTGTTGAAGGCCTAGTTGATGAAAAGGTAAAGCGTTCTTTTAGACCTATCATATGGAAAAATGAGTTTCATAATTTTGAATTTATTCGCCATCCTATGCAATCTTATTATGGAGGATATGTAGGTTTTATTCAATTAGATACTCTTAAGGTTAAAAAGATTATTTCACTAAAGGTATGGCAAGGAAACCAATATCAAGAATTAGCATCAGCATCAGCAAGCATTACATTAGACTCATCTAACTATAATGATTTAAGAAGCATTACATTACAACTACCTAACAGTGGTTCTTCTTGGATATTATACTTTACAGGAGAAGGAGGAACTTCTGCTAACAATACTTTCAATAACAGTTTTGGTTCAAAGACTACTGCACAAGAGATATGTCATTTGATAAATGAAGAATATCCGGCCAATACTGCTCAATTTACTAATGCTACAACTAACAAGTCTAAAAATTCTGAAGCGGATTCTTCTATTGCTATCTCTGATTTCTTTTATGCTAGTGTTGACCCCGATGATGGTAACAAAGTAAACATTTCTAGCCTTTTAGCGGGCGAGGATGGCTCAAATTGCACCATAGCAATAGCAGATAAAGCGGGTGAGACATCAAACACTGCCTCAACTCCATTCACTGATATGCAAGATATGAAGAGACTTGGTTCTTTTTGGACTATTGGGGATGAAGGCCGAATCTTTTTCCTTAGAGACTATCCTTACCATACTCAAAATTCAATCATAGTAACTTATGTTGCGGGTGATGGAAGAGTACCTTCATTAATCCACAAAGCAACTACTATGTTAGTAGCGGCTGAATTGTTAAGACATGACGACCAAACCATTCTTATTGCTGAAACAGGCGGTAATATATCAACTAAAGAAAAATATGATATATTAGTTAAAGAAGCCAATGCTTTAATTAAAGGTAAAGGGGATATGGTATTCCTTATTGATTAGGTGTTAGTATGAATATTGATGCTTCGATAAGAGGATTTAGAAAATATCTTGATATTGAAAAAGAAAGACAAAAAGGAATGAAAGAATTATCTGAATTGTTAGGAATGGACTTTACTTTTAGTGATGAAGAAATGATTAGGAATGCAGAAAGTAATTTTTCTAAAGCGATTGAAAAGGAAATACAGAAGGAAATAAAATCCACTATCAATAATATGAATAAAATAGGTTCAATCGGTACTGCTAAAAAAATAAACCCACCATACTAAGGAGAAATAATTATGGATGAAGTATCTTTGCTAATAGATTTAGTAAGTAGTAAATGGTCTTCTTCTGTTAGTACTTTACAAAGTGCAGGGACTATTTCAGCAGACCACGCAGGTACTCCTAATTTTGTTGATGTAAGAACATTACAAAAAAATAAAGGGGTAAGGTATGATTTAACCGCTAAAGATGTAATTATCTTTTTTGAAGATGGTCAGAATATAGAATACCCTACGATTAACTTTGATATTAGAAATGAGACTTATACTTTCACAATGCACATACGCACGATTCACGATGAAAGGGCCGGAACGGATGCTGATTTTGGAAAAGATAGGCTAAGGGCTTTATACTTGATTGCCCGTCATGCACTTGAACGGGGTCGTACAGGTTACACTGCAAGCGACGGTTCTAAGTTTAATCAAATATTTGTAGGCTCTAGAAATGAAAGTAATGACCGTTCAAAAAGATTATTCGGATATAAAATGAGCATAGAAGCAAAAAGATTCGCATTAACACTCCCTTAGTAAGTTTGTAAAAGGAAAGGAGAGATTAACATGACAGATAGTGGTATATTTTTAGGTAGCGGCGCATCAATGACTTTTGTTCCAGAGGTGGACTTTTATTTCCAACCTGCGACAACTAGCACAACTCAAATTCAATTTTTACAATCAGCATTGGCTCAGTTTCAATTAGTTGATGATATGTATGTTGGTTGTGCTATTGATTGGTATAATGCCGGAGTTTATACTTCTTCTCACACTGTTACTTCTAACGACAATGATACCTTTACTATTACACCTGCTACAAGTACGGCGGTGGATATTTCAGCAGATTCATTCGTATTAAGAGCATATGGCGCACCATGCCCTGCCCCCGATTCAGAAGATGATGGAACAGGTAAAACAAGACTTCATGCTGATAATTGGCTTGGATTAATTGAAACTGCGGCATTCCCTAATATTGAAGTTGAAATGAAGCAATTGAATCTTTCTCTCGGTGGTACAAGAAACTTTACTCATCAATACAAAGGTATTGAAACTGCATCTGGCGGTAACTTGGCTTTGATGTGTAATCATGTAACTTGGCTTTATTATGCTTTAGGTAAATGTACTGAAGTAACTCCGGCATCGACAAGCACTTCTAACCACCCAACAAATTACCATACAGGAACTAACTCCCATAAATTATACATTGATGACGGAGCAACCGCTAATTCTCATATTGATGAGGGGCCATTTATCCATAGAGTTAATGCCGTTGGTTCAGCAGGTGCTTCTGTTCATATTGTTCCTCCAATCAACCCACTTGTTGAATCTGCACCACAAACTAACTTTGATAACATCACTTATCCGGTTGCCGCAACAGGAGGATATATTACATATAAATTTGAAGAATCCAATAGCGACCATTTACCATCATTCGCACTTGAATATTCACTAAGTAAATTAGCAGGTACAGTGGCAACTCATTATCAATCCGAAAATCATGCAAGTGCAGAAGATTTAAACTTCGTTAGGGTAGCAAGAGGAAATAGAGTAAATACTCTAACAATGACCGCTAATGAAAATGAAGAATTAAAAATGACTATGGACTTGAATACAAGAGCAGTAACGGGAATACCACAGACTATGGCGACAGGTACAGGTTATGAATCAAGAGGCGGATTACATTCTGATGAAAATTCATCCTTGTTTAACTTCACATCAGAACCTACTCATTTAGAACCGTTTTTCTTTTCTGATGGCAGTATTTCAGTATTCGGGCAAGAGTTTTTAAAGATTACTAACTTTACACTGACTATCAACAATAACTTACAAGATAAGAGATTTGTCGGTGTTGGTAATAAGTCCATTAAAGACGGTATTCCAGCACAAAGAAACTATGAAATAGCGATTACTGCTATGGTTACAGATGATACACTATTCACTGAATTATTAAACCAAGACGAAAACAATGTTGCTAGTGAATCTATTGATTTGGTATTTACTAAAGATAGCGGAGAATCGCTTACTATGGCTTTTGATGATTACTTTACAACTGCTAACACATGGACTGTTCCTGATGATAAAGGGCCAATTACAGTCGAAGCAACATTAATGCCAAGGACATTAACTAATTGTACTACTATTACTCATTGGGTATTACAGGGGTGATTTCAGATGGTTTCTTATCGAGAAAAATACTTAGCAGAAAGAGCAAGAATCGAAGCCGCTAAAAAAGCCCCTAAGAAAACCCCTAAAAAAGAGACTACTACGGAGACTAAAAAAGAGGAACCTAAGAAGTCTAAATTAGAATAATATTCCACCAACACCGTTTGTTCGTTTGTTGGTTTTGTAGGTGGAAGAATATGTTAGATAAAAAAGTTATAACAGATAAGAATGTGCTTTTTGCACTGAGCGAATCGACACTACATTATATTAAAGTGTCACCCGAATTAGATGAATACCTAAAGGTATGGGTTAAAGAACCCACTTGGCTTGAAGCCGAGAAAGCCTTAAATTCAGTCATGAAAATTGACTCTCGTACTCAATCTTTTGACCTTGACCTAAACGGTATGTATAGGTACATGGTTGAAAACTTTATTGAAAAGACGGAACCTTCATTATCAACTATTGATATGTTGCGTCTTAGCCCATATGTGGGTAGTCAGATTAAAGAAATCCTTCCTAATCCAATGAATCTGATGCAGGAGGATGACGAAAAAAAGGATGATTAAGGGTGCATTTAAGGGCAAAGATACAAGCCCTAAAATAGCCTCCTTAATCACTGTTTATATGCTTTCTAAGGCATTGGCAATAAGTCCTTTAGAAGTGTATAAAATGCCTGTTGGTCTAGTTAAAGACTTATTACAGGTACATGGAGTTGTCGAAGAAATAAAATCCGAAGAAATGGATAAGATAAAAAAGCAAGCAAGGTGATTAAATGAGTGAAGAGTCGATTGATGCAGTATCTCAATCGTTATCCACTTTAACTGCTAATCTTGCTCAGAATCAAAAAATATTAGAAAAAGGTAGTAATACTCTAGTTTCGTGGGCTAGTTCCACAGGAAAAGCAGGTCAAAATTGGACTACCTTTAGCCGTCTTACTTCCGGTACAGGTATTTGGAAGTTACAAAACTACCTTCGTGGTACTTTAGAAATGATTGGTAAGTTTAGTGATTCCACTAAAAATCAAATAAAAGAACAGACTGAAAATGAAAAGAAGTTAGCAGAGACTGTTAAGGGTGTTAAAAAAATAAATGAAGAATATACCGCTTTGCAAAAAACCTATACAAGACACGAAAAATTAGGAAAAAGACTTCAAGGAATTGACAAAGCCGAACAAAGGGCATTAAAAAAGAGACAGAAGTTAGTCGATGCAGCAGAAAAGAAAGATAAAGGCCTCATACAAACTAAAAGAGAATTACTTGATAGTTTAGATATGCTTGAAAAAATAAGAAAAGAGAATCTTGCCCAACAACAGAAAGGAGTTAAACTTAGTATTGCAGATAGTAAACACCTAAAAGAAATGCAAGAAAAATATGCTTTAAGCATGTCTGCTTTAGATAAAAGGCAGAAAGAATATAGGGCAACAATAGAGGCAACAACAGGCCAAGAAATAAAATCAATAAAAGAAATAAAAGAAGGTTTTGAGGCTAAACGACAAAAACGAAAGGAATTAGCAAAATTAAGTGACCAGCAAAAGGAAGCATTAGAATCCACTCATGCCTACAATCAAGCAATAATTACAGGTAAAAGTGAAGTGGAGGCTTATGCCGCAGGTTTCACGCAATTGTCTGAAAATGTTAAACAGAATCAAGAAACCTTTGATGCGTATAAAGAAAAAATGTCCGAAGCCCTAAAGGTAAAGGAAGCATTTGACGCAGGGATTCAAAGTCCTGAATTTGCTGAATTAGGTAAAAAGGTTGGTATGAAGGGAAGTGAAGGAGAACGGGGCAAAGTAAGGGGTGAAAACTTTAAAGAAAATAATGAAGCATTTGGTAAAGTATTAAAAAATGCAGGTAAAGGTCTTGCCGCACCTATTGTGGGTGGCTTTAAATTCCTTAAAAACCCAATAGAAAATATAAAAAAATTAGGGCCTATGATTGGGAAATTGCGGAGCATTCCTACTTTAGTAAAAAACTCAAAATTGGCCATGAAAATAAGAATGAAAGGATTAGCATTCCAAAAATTCATGAAGCCCGTTCTTAATATGGCATTCAAATTCTTAATATTCGGTATATTAGGAATGATTGCGCTATTAGCAATTGCTAAAGTAGCCTATGATATTATGGGGGTGATGGCTGAGTTTGGCATATTCGATGATATGAAAGAAATATTCTTGGCGGCGGTTGGCATATTGACTTCTGTGTTTGGTATAATAGGTTCATTTATGGATGGCGATTTTTCTGCTATGTTTGATTACTTAGGAACAATAATGTCTGCTTTAATGACAATAGGCTGGAATTTATTACAGATATTTGTTAAAGGTATATTTGCTATTGCTGTTGGTATATTCTATTCTATTATAGATATGATGGTTTGGTTGGTTGAGGGTGGGTGGAAAGTAGCACTACCAGCACTGATAAAGGTAGGAGTCACATTATTAGGACTTTACTTTATTAAATACTTAGTCATGCAAGCACTTTTACTGATAGGAGTTTATGCTTTGCCTATTATGATGTTTGTTTTAGTAGCCGCCCTTATTTATGCAGTATTTAGAATGGCGTATAAGAAGTTTGAACCTGTTAAAAATCTTATAGATTTGATTTGGGGCGGTATTTCAACCGCTTGGGGTTGGATTACAGATATTTGGGCTTCAGTAAAAGGTTCTATTAACGATGTATTGGATTGGTTCGGTGCAGATGGATTAGCAACAGGTGGATTAACTCATGGTAATACCAATTTAGTTGGTGAAAATGGGCCAGAAAGGGTCAGATTACCAGCAGGTTCAAGAGTTTATTCTAATTCACAAAGCAAGTCTATGAGTGGAGGTTCCACTGTGATTAACAATAATATTACTATTAATGCTAAAGATACTTCCGACCAAGAGTTAAGAAGAATTGCAGATAAGATAGGCACAATGGTAAATAATAGAATTAATAGAAATGTTTCTTCTAGGACTTTGGGGTGATTAAATGACATATGTATATTTAAAATTCGGACAATATTCAGAAACAGACAGTAGTGATTTAACTATCAATACAATACCTTTGAATGTTACATCAGTAGGAGTTTCTGTTAGTAAGACCATACCTGCATTTCCTATTCCTTTCTCCGGTATAGTTACGGGAGAATCTGTTACTGCGGCTTTAGATTTAGGAATGGCTACTAAACAAATAGATTTATCAGGATTTATTTCTGAAACTACTCTTAGAAAAACAAGAACGGCTTTTGATGGGGCAACAGAAGATGACGATACTGCAAGGGTTTTTACTGCACATGAAATAGCACAAATGATTGCTTCGGGTGTTGATTCAACCGGATTACAGAATAACCAATCAATGAATGAATTAGTTATTTTATATCCTTCAAATGTTGATGAAAAATATAGAGACAGAGATGTTGACGGAACGGGTAGTAGAGGTCATTTAATTCCGTTTAATTTTGCTTCAAGGGGAGCAGAAGGATTTGGGGATAATGACGGCGTATCATTTAGAGGTTCAAAATTTCCAGAAAATTCAACTAGCACAGGAATGACAGGATTTATACGAAGTTTTAGTTTTAACATGGAAGCCGAAGCAATTGATTTAAGTTTCAGTATGCAATTTGAAGTAGCAATTATTGGGCCGTGATATTATGTATGAAGTCTTAACAGGAAAGCAACGCTCTTTGGTTTTTCCAATTATGTGTAATGCGTTTGTTAAAATGGACTATTCAGATAATGTACCCAATACAGGAAATAATTTAACAACAGAAGATGATGTAGGTTATGGTATTTGGTCGCACAAAGGTTCGTTTACCTTTGAAGCATTAATTACTCCTTATGAGATTAATGGAAACAATGCTCATCAAGCAGCAGTGGCTTTAGGTGTTAATGCGTTAGGTGTAGGTAATGTAACTACTAATTTAAGTAAAAAGATAATGTCTGGCCTACCCCAATCGACTTACGCATTAAGTGATGGAGATAGTAATGATGAAACAGAAATGCAAAATGATTTATATTTATCAAGGTTTAATAGACTAACCCATGAGATGATGATTTTTAATAATGATAATTTTAAAATATCATTACTAAATGCTACAAATACAACTCAAAACCAACCTGCTCAATACAAAATAAAAGTTGATGTTAAATTAATGTCTAGTGGTTTCGGTTTAGCCACTAAAACAGTTACTTCTGATGTTGTAATTGCACCAAGTAAAGGACATGCTTTCAGATATAATGCTACTAATGGCTCTGACTTATTTGATGGATTTAATAGTAAAGGAAGAGTAATGTATGCTAAAGTGGCTACAACACATAGTAGTTCAAGTGGTGCTATGGCAGAAGGTGGCGAAACTTTTACACTTGCTAGTGCTACTCATCCTATACATGGAAATCAACAAGACCTTTATGTTCGTAGTGGATTTACCTTTACTTCTTTAGGTGCAGTTAGTAGCGTTAGTGGCGCAGACATACAATTAAGCACGGATAGCACAAGGCCAGCAGTGGCAAGCGGCACAGACATATATTTACCAACTTACAAGCACCCGTCGTATATAGACCAAATGTTTCATGTAGGTTGTGTTTTTAATGACAGAACAGAAAGAATAAGTTTATACTTAAATGGAGTTGTAATTAAAGAAGAAACCCACCAAGTTAGCACTACTATTCCCTTTGAGTTTTCTAAAACAGATACTTATATTGGTTCTAATGGGTTAAATGATATGACTACAACCGGCATTACTGATGCAATTAGTGGAGGTAGTGCTACCGGCCCAACAGCCGCTACTACATGTAAACAGTTTATGGGTGAATTTCATGAAATGTGTATTTCTAATAGAATAAAAAATATTTCTGAAATAGATAACTTAATGCCTACATATAACGATGCTTTATTATATTTAAGATTTGAAGAGGTGGATTTATGACTCGTATTTTTGCTGAATCTATTGAAAAGGTTGAAGTGTCGGGAGTAGCCACCGATTCTTCTTCAAACCCAACAAGAATAACTAAGGCTTCTATGGGTAATATATACGCTGGAATGGGAGTTTCTTACAAGACAGGTGCTTCTGCCGCTACTATTCCAGATAATTCATATATTACTAGCACTTCTCACAGTTCCAATTATGTCACTATGAATAATAATAGTGGCCAAACTGATTCTGACCATACAGTTATTTTTAACAAAAGCAATGTTAATGTTCCTACTAATCCTAAATTTAGAACCTTTGGTGCATATTCTGGAAGTGAAAGACTATACACTATTATTTACGAACAGCCTCCATCGGCTACTGAAACTTTTATTCAACAGGCTACGGTTGGAGAAACAGAACATTCTAATTTAGAAACAACAGAAGGTTTTAGAATTAAAAATTACAGTAGTATACTAAATGAAGGTTATCAATTAAATACTGCTGATTTAACTACTGATAACTACTTTGTTCTTATTCATTCTGACGACCATCTAAAACACCACTTCGCTAAGATTACTGAAATTAATGCCGATGATGTAGCAGGAGATTCTTTTGATTTTGAACCAAGATTAGGAACTGAAATTTCCGAAGGGACTAAGTTTATGATATTTAAAGGCCCACCTGTTTCTGACAGTGGCAGAAATTGTAAAATCTTAGCGGTATCGGCAGGTATTAAAATGGACTTACAAGATTCATTAATTTGTTCTTCTCCTTTATTTTATTTCTTCAATGATAACTTAGATAAAGATAATCAATTAGACCACAATATTAAGTATTTTATGAAGTTTATAGGAGCAAGTAATACAGGTGCTAGTACTGTTAATAAAACAAGAACACCTTCTATAAAAAATACATTTGTTACTTCCGCTTATTTTCAAAATAAAATAAAAGATTATAGTAAGTTTTCTATGAATATTTCTTTAACTGATAACCTAAAGAAAATAGATTCGCCAGATTATTATTTATCTGGAAATGCACCTTTAGCAATAACTAACGAATTTGCTAATGGAGATACCTTAACTGATTGGACAGAAACAACTGATTTTACAGATTATAACGAGTGTTTTCCTAATGCTAGAAGAGACACTGATAACGATGTTTTTAATACAGATTCTTTAGACACTTTAGGCCCAATAAGATATATTCATTATGATTTTTCACCAACAAGAGCAAATAAATTATACAATGTAATAGACCTGCAACTAGAAGAATCCATAGGCTCAAGAGGAACCTATGCAGAAATGAAGGCAGTTGACACTAAAAGAATACTGCCCATTAAAACTACTGCCTTCGATGATTTAAGAATTAGGCATAGATTACATAAAGGAAAATTTAATGATTGGTTTGCACTAAAAGCATTTATTAAAGCAAGAGTGGGTACTACTAATGAATATACCTTTACTACTGAATATGATTTAGCCACTATGTTTAATGTAGGGGATGAAGTTAAAATAGGTGACATAATTCTTATTGTCGATACAATAGATGCAATTAATAATTCAGGGGCTAGTGGTAAAGAACAGGATATTACATTCAGAGCAGAAACTAGGCCGGACAATTCGGAAGTGTCTGCTTCTAAATTTGCTTCTTCTAGTTATGTTTTAGCGGAATCCGCAGTTATTTACAGAAGGGCTTGGAATAGCGTAGATAGCACTCTTTTAACTTCTTTCGACCTAATAGAAAACAGAAATAATAATCTATATGTTAAATTAATATCGGGTAATTTCGGTTTCTTAGAGGCCACCGTCACTGCTTCTGATAGAAATAAAGAAATGTTAACTTTAGATTTTACTACAACCAATAGGTCAATTTCTTCTTTAGATTATATGGAGGGTTCTTATTACATAGAAGTAGAAAAGTTTTCAGGTAGTATTGAAAAAATAGGTTACTACAAAGAAAATGGACAGACTATTATGGATATTGCGGGGCGTTCAGATATTAGAAAATTACTAGGCCCAATTATTAATAAGAATACTTTACATTCACAGGACATGATTTATTCAACAAAATCTCCTTATTCTGTTCTTACTAAATCAGGAATAACCGATGCTAAAATAACCTCTGCATCATTTACCAGTACCAGTGTAACTGTTTCTGATTTAGGAGGGGCATTAACTAATGATAATAAAGGAGTATTATTATTCGCATATACAGCCGCACACGGCCATTACGCTTATTTAGGTGAATTACAAAGCGTATCTAGCAATACTATTACTTTAAGACATAAGGCACTCATGGAAATTGGAGGACTTACGGCTCCAACAGATAGCGGCATTACTTATAATTATGAATTATATTACAGTAGCACTACTCATTATATGTTCAATAAATCTCTTTCAGCCAATACTAAAACAAGCACTGTCTCGACTTTAAGCGGGTCTTCAAGTAAAGGATTATATTTTAATGGAGGTTATTCTATAAATACTAACTTAAATGGATTGGAAGGCTCGGAACTAGTTAATACTAGTGCTAACACAGTTAATGCAGAATCGCTAGGATATTATATTTCATCAGTTAAAGGAGTAAAGGAAAGTCCTATATTTGAAGCGAGATTAGACGATAATAAAACTAATACTGGAACTCAACAATTTTCTACTTTTGATACTGTAAACACTCTGTTAGATTTCACAGTAGTTAGTACATCGTCTGAAGGCGACAATACTGTAATTGAGTTAGCCCCCTACATTCCATTAACTTTAGGAAGAGTCGATATAAACCATGCAAATTTGTTTGATACTGATTTTAGTACAACTACTTTAGGGACAGTTTACTCAAGTAATGTAGGAGAGTTTTATTTTAGAGTAGAAAATAGTAGCAGTACTGAGGCTCTTTCTGGCATTGCTAATACTAGAAAATATCACGGAGAACCCGTATATGCTGATAATAATGGAACCGTTACTTATTTGGGTAAATTTATTCAAGCAGATATGCTTGAAGATGGCACTACTCATTACATTTATGTCAGTAAACCTCTACCAATAGACATAGATGGACAGACTATTAAAGTATTAAATTATCAAACTGATGGCGAAACTAGTCACAAAACTCATGAAATGAATTTTTTGAATGGAGCGCATTTACACGGCGGAAAAACAATAATGAGAATGCCGTGTAATTTTTTAAGTATTAGTGAATCATCTATGGGACAATTAGCACCATTTAATTATTCTCTATACCAAGGCGCACCAACCGAAGAAATATGTTATGTTGATAAATATGGTTCTCCCCATTATCGGATATTTAATATAGAACATGGAGATTACAATAAAACCACTGATATTATCTCTTCTTACCCTACTAATGCTTTATATTATAGTGAAAGTTTTTCCAAGATAAAATACTATGCTAATTCTTATAGGGGAGTAGGTCATAATTCAATTCTTCATAGCGGTAAAACAGGTAAAAATGCAGATGATAGCCATATTTTACCCGAAAGTAGGGGTTGGTTTCCTGCTAGCGGCTCTAGATTTTGGGATAAAACAATTTATTATTCAGGGGAAACAGAAGACTTAGTAGGTTTATACCCAACTCCTGCAACTAGTATGCTAAATGGGGGATATGGATATGTAAGGGGTGAAAGTCCCTATACTGCAAAAGACAATATGAATTTTATAGACCCTAAAATCGCTAGAATGTTCTTGTTTGTTAATTCTGATATTATGGGATATTCTTCTAATAGAAACGATAGCCTACTACATCCTACTCTTTCTAGAAATATTACAGGATATAATATAATGCTTCTAAATGACCCTAGCACAACTGACCATTCAGATAATAAAGAAGGAGTATTAGGAACAAGTAAAAATATTAATTTTACAGACTCTCATTATACTAGTGGGTCGATTTCTTCCTGTGACACTGATGTAAGTAGCCTAAAGCAATTTTCTATAATGAGATTAACTGAAATGGTAGTTGATTACTCCTTTAATCAGATAGACCCCGAAAATACAGTTAATAAAAGCAAAACATATCCTATATGGTATTATAACGGTAAGTCTATACAGGATTTATCTGCCGCTTTTACAGGTAATGGCCCTACAACAGCCAATTTTGTTTCTGATGCAATAGAGTGTGATAATGACCCTTCTTCACTAGTTTCAGTCAGAGATATTATTTATGATGCTAGAGGAAGATATATCGGCCAAGTGGATTCTACAACCGCAACTGCCAGCACAGGAGGTTCACCTGCATATAAAATTAATTTAGCAAACGGCCCAATTAAAACAAATGCAGGTGCATATGTTAATAATGAAACTATTTATGTTGTTCCCGATGGGGCCATGCCACCTTGGGGCGGTGGTAGTTCTGCATTTACTACACAATCCGCAAGAATAGAAGGTCATGGCCCTGCTGATACTTTTGCGGGGTTCGATAATGCAAATCATATGTTAAAGACAATGGTTGCTAGAAGAGTGGGTACTTCTTATTATGGAGAATCCGGTGCTTTTGAAGACTATTATGGAAATGGCGCAACATCGAATTTAGGCGAAGGCGGAGGTGATTCTCACCGTGACCCTAACTTGTGGCTTCCTGTTAATATGGATGCAACTAGTGTTTTAGGGGATGGTAGTTCTACTATAAATTGGCATCCTTCCTTAGTCTTTGAAAAATTAAAAGCCTTTAATTTAGAAAGCGAATCAAATGACTGTTCAGCAGAAGAATTACTTTACAAAGGAATGTTACCTTTATTCTTAGATAGATTCAAAGTTGAAAATGCCGATGGCGCACAAGCAAGTAAAGGGATGGTTGGTCAACCTATTATGGGCAGTAGTTTTAGAAAAATTGCACAAACAAGTTTCAAAGATTTGGCTATTGTTAGTATGAAAACACAGTTTGACTTTGCTAAATGGGAAGACGAAAGTTTGGAATCTAATTCTCATGCTGATGGTAAAACCGCAGATGGAGTGTTAATGGGATTCAAACCAAGATTGTATATTAATGAAGATGTTGATTTCTCAATGGCTATTGCGACTGATAGTACAGCAGGTTCGGGCACTACTTTTGGCACTAATCCTAAAATTATCCAAGTAAGCAGTACTGCTACTTTAAGAGTGGGAATGCAAGTCGATGACCATTCTAAAATACCTGCTAATTCTTATATTACCCAAATAGATGATAGTACTTTATTTAGAATAAATAATGATGTAAATTCGGGCGCAACTTCGGGAATCTCTGCTGATTTTTCAACAAAGAAAAGACAGATAGGAGGACAAGTAACCTACAATTATGTTATTGATACTTCGGAAGAAATAGCCGTTAATTCTTTACTTAGCGGAACTTCAACAGCAGAAGGAAATATCAATAGAATGTGGTTGGACTTAGTTAATGACTTAACGGGTTGCTATTTAGTCAGCGAAAAAGGCAAGTATTATGATGATTCTAATTCAGTTCAGTCTTATTCCACTAACCTTGTAACTAATCCTTCTTTAAACAATCAAACTCCTGATATTATAGCATATATTATTTCTCATGAGATTGATACTACTAATACTGCAAGTAGGCATATAATAACTACTGATAAAGAATTAGATTGGATTGGTTGGTATAGAATAATGCAACCTAACCACACTTGTTTTTATAGTCACTCTCCTAAAGAAATACGATTGAATGAGTTATCATCAAAATACACTAAAATAAATGGAGAAAATGCTTGTTATACAGAAATCCAAGACTATACTTTAGTTGATTCCGCAGGTAAAAGGACTTTAGGAACAGGTATTGGTTCGGGTGCTACTGCCGACCATAATAATACAGGAGGGCAGGAAGCAGCATTGTCTATGTATATTTTAGTCGGCGTTGACCAAACTGATTATTCAAACACTAAACCAGTTGTTACTGATGTAACAAAATCAAGAATCATGATTACAGGCTCAACAACCGCAGGTCTAGGATTAGATACTTCTATGGTATTAAGTGATGGAGATAATTTTACTAAAACTTCAGTTAAATTTACGGACAATTCCGACGATATTGGATTTTTCTTAACCTTTGGAAATCTACCAGAACTAAACGGGGTAGTTTCTATTAGCGAAACCTTTAATGTAACAGTTGATATAGATGTCTCTGATGCCAAAAGAGCATTAATAGGAACAGGGACTACTATTTGTAATGAAGCAGAAGACTTAATTAATACTTTAATGGAAGAAAATGATATTGAATTTACTTCTACTCCTGCGGATTATCCTCTATTTTTAGCACCTAACTATCAAGGAGTGGATTTATTTAGCGCAATAAATGATTTACTGGCTAAAAAGAATAAAGTTTTATTTCATGATAATGATACTTTTCAAATCAAAGATAAGGATGACGCTTCATTCTATACAGGAGTTTTAATTAAAGATACAGGAGATACTGAAATTTATGATTATGAAAAATCAGAAAACATGTTTGATTTGTATAATGAAATAATAGTGTATGGAAAGTTTGATAAATCCACAAGAAGGCAGGTAAAAAGCATCAATCAAGTAGGTAAAAAGACTTTAGAAGTTTATGACGACACCTTGAAAACTCAGGAAGAAGTAGATACAAAAGCCCTGCAATTATTAATGTTACACACAGACTTGAATCAAAAAATAACAGTAACTTTAGGTCATAAAAATGTATCTCAGATAAGAGCAGGAGATATTGTAGAATTAGAGATAAGCAGAGAAAATATTCATAGAAATCAACATATCGTACTTCAAGTAGAACATTTATTACAAGGAAATATGAAATTAGAATTAGGCAGATACTCTAAACAACTAGAAGATAGATTTGCAGAGTTAGCAATACAACAGAAAAACATTAGAGCAAATATAAGAAATAGCGATTTCGATACAAGTACTGTGTATAATACTTTCTTAGAAGAGATTAAATTAAAACCCATGAGGCTTTTAATTAGAGAAAGGAAGAGTAATGGCGGAGCCACTTTAGGCTTCGGGACAACTCTAAATACCACTGTGCGCCCATTAGGACATACAGGTGGTATCGGCGTTACCATCACTGATTTATTGGGGGAAGACTATTGATAAGTGATAAATTCAAATCGTTATTAGCGGCTCAAGCAGTTACCTTAATTACTGCTGGAAAGGTAGGGCAAGGTGGTAATTCGACTAGCCCCGCATCCACTGATTTAGATGTTGACATCGGAGCATCACCCTCTTCATATACAATTACTAGCCTAAAAGCCGGAGAAAATACTGTTGAATTTGGATTAAAAATAGCAGGTTCAGATACCTCCATAGTAGGTAAAGTAATTAGAGAAGCAGGTTTTTTTGATTCTTCTGGTAATATGTTAGCAAGATTTAGTTTTGATGGTATAGGGCCACTTACAACTACAAGTGATTTAGAGATATTTTTTATAATGGAGATTGAGTAATATGGTTGAAAATAATCCGCACTTTATTAGTGCAAACAGCACAGGAACATTAGGTCAAATAACTGATGGGATAGATTATCCCCATACAGGTTTAATAAAATCATTAAGCCAAATGGCAAGAGGAAATATAGTAATTAAAAATAACTCAAATGATTTCGATATTACACAGGCTAGTAGTGGAAATGTTATACAAGTCAGTGCAGGTTCTTATTTTAGAGATGGTAAATTATACACTGCTTCTGCTGCTAATTTTACTACAAGTGCATTTACCACAACATACGATAAAGGCTATCATATGTTAGTAGTTAATTCAAGTAATGCTCTTGCTATTAGACAACCTACCGCTAATGATAGGGTTCCTGCTTATACTGCGGGAGATACTATTATTGCTTTGATTGAGTACACTAGTGCTACTGCTTACGGTTCTAGATTAATACAGTTTTTAACCACTGATAAAACAGAAAACTCGATAAATATAGGTTATAATAATAGCGGCGTATATGCTACTACTTCTGAAATTACAGGTGCTTCTGGCGGAACTACTATTACTAACACATTTGGCGATTTTACAATAGATAACCAAGATACTAATGACCAAATAATTTTACAATTAGGTACTGATACTGATGCTACCGCAGTAGTAATTAAAGACGATACCGGAAATAATAAATTTGTAGTTACGGGGGATGGAAAAACTGAAGCAAAGGGTACTTTAGAAGTAGGTACTGATTTAAAATTATCCACATCTTCTGATGATGCTATTATAGAGAATGTAACCAGCGATAAAGATATTATTTTCAAAGCAAATGATTCAGATGGTGGCGGTGCAGGTCAAGAAATAATGAGAATTGATGGTTCTACTTCAAGAGTAGGTATTGGGGCAACAGCACCCACAGCAAAATTAGAAGTTAGTGGAGACACGGCAATTTCAAGAAGTGCTGATTCAGGACAAACAAGAACATTAAGTATCGAAGGTGCAAGAAACGCAGCAGGAACAGATTATGCTAGAATTGATTTAGAAAATTATGATTCTCACGGCCCTACTTCTTATGTCGGTGCAAGAATTAGTGCAGTTAATGATGCAGATGGAGTTGATGATGGGAGTTTAGTATTATCTACTGCTAATGCTGGAACATTAGCAGAAAGAATGAGAATTGATGATGAAGGGAATATTGGTATTGGAACTGATACCCCTACAGCATTACTGCATCTTAAATCAGCAAACTCCCTAGAACCAAGATTGCTCATTGAAAACACTAATACTGATGATGACGAACCTTCGTTAGTATTGAGAAAAAATAGCCCAACTCCTAATGCACTCACAAATCCAGCACAATTTACAGACGCTACTTGTGATACTAACCATACATCGGGATTATCTGATGGTTCAAGCACAAGTGTTAGACATATTACACATGTCGCTAATGCCAACATTGTTGTAGGGTTAGAGGTTACAGGAACAGGTATTCCTTCAGGTAGCACAGTAACAATCGTAGCAATTAACAACTCTACTTGTTTTACAATTAGTCATGACACTGACGCTACAAATACAAACACCACTCTAACTTTTGAAAGTTCAGAAATAGATGATATAGGTATAATTAGATTTGAAGGAGAAGATAGTGTGGGTACAAATACTCTTTATGCTCACATTCTCGCAGAATCAAGATATGTAACAAATACACAAGAAGCAGGTAAGATGAACTTTAATGTAATGCACCAAGGCACTTCAAGACGATTGTTTTTAGTTCAAGGCAGTAGCACTTCTTCCGGTAGTGTTCATATTAATGATGGACAATACGATGTTGATTTCATAGTTGAAGGTACGGGAGATACTGCTCTGATTAGAGCAGATGCAGGTAACGATAAAGTTGGTATTGGTATAAGTACCCCAAAAACAAAACTAACAGTAGAAGGCGCAATCACATTAAAAGAACAAGCGAATGCTGATGCTGATACTGCGGCTTATGGTCAATTATGGACTAAAACTGGTGCTGGAAGTGAACCTAATGAATTGTATTTTACTAATGAGGCAGGTAATGATATTAGATTGACAAACGGGGCAACAGGGCCACTATTAACAGGACTACATTCTATTTACATCCCTGCTTCTGCTATGTACCCTAATACTTCATTCGGCTGCTCTGCTTTAACTCAAGTTGAATTGTCTAATGGGCCTGAAATAAAAGTATTAGATTTTGATACTGCTTCTGATGAGTTTTGCCAATTTACTATTTCATTCCCTAAGTCTTGGAATGAAGGAACATTAACTTATGAAGTTTATTGGATGGGTGGAAATACAAATACAAGTGATGTTGTTTGGCAATTAAAAGGAGTTTGTTTTGACGATAGCGACCCCGTTGATACTACATTTGGAAGTCCTGCAAATACTACGGCAAAGGCTCATAGTGGAACTGTTAATGATATTAATAGGTCTGTAAGTGCTTCTGCTTGTACGGTAAAGAATGCCACTACCGATTCAATTACCTTTTTCCAACTTAATAGAGATGTTTCTGCTGATGGTTATAACGCCGATGCAAGATTATTAGGAATGAAGATATTCTATACAATTGATGCGGGGAATGATGAATGAGTTTTGGTTATGTTGTTTGTGGATTTGGTTCACATCCATCAAGAGGAACACCTTTAGCGGCTCAAATCATAATAGACGGCTCTGCACCTTTAATTGATTTAGTAGAACATGCCGATGTTGCGGGTAGTGGGGCTTTTACTACGGGTACTGGTGGAATCCCAATATGGGATGTTTCAGTGCTTGCTACTGGCGGTACTGGAAGTTATACTTATACTTGGAGTAATACGGAATTAGACGACGCTTCAGGCGTATATAGCGTTAATTCGGCTGGAACAACAAATGCGGCTAGATACAATACTTTGGCTATTGCTGGAACAATTCCGGGAAGTGCTTCAGACCCACCAAATGACTGTCTTTATGACCTTACATGTGATATAGATGATGGTGTTAATAGCGTACAGGTAAGTGTTCAATGTGCGGTACTTGCTATTCCACTATAAATACTCCAATTTAGAGTATATTTTTTATTAAAAAAAACCAAAAAAAAATGGGAGAAGTAGCCTGTTAAAGACTACTTCCCCCTTTAGTTTTGTCTGACCAAATACCGCCGCATTCACGGCATTCCCATAATTTGAGTCTTTCATTAGAACCTACATAGAATCCCAATAAACGCTTCGCTAAGGTAGCGTTATTACAATACTTGCAAGTCTGTTTTAAACTCATTTCTTTTTGTCACCTTCAGATTCTCCAATTAATCTCTTCATGTATTCTTCAACGCTATCATCAGTGATGTTAGTACCACCAAATGCCGCAAAGAACAGAAGAGTAATAATTACAAGGAAAATCAAAAGACCAAACCATTCTGCTGTTGTCATTACCATTCAACTCCTAATTCTACAAATTCTTCTTTCTCGATAGAGAATGCTTTTACCATGCCATTATCCTGTCCGTATTTCCAAAGGTCGTAAACTAGTTGAGTATCTTTCATACAATATTCAACTACTTCGTCATATTTACCCATTTTCCATAGTTTAGGTGCATCTGCACTGTCCATTAACTTAGAATCATCCAATGAACATTTCACTAGATTCTTCAATTGCATTCTTTCGCCATGTTCTTTAAGAATATATTTACTTGTATCAATATACCTTTCTTCTCCTAGATACTTATGAATGCAATAAATATCTAATGAATCTCTTAATATTGGCAAATCGAAAGCGGCTAAGTTATGTCCTAACAATACTCCGTCTTTTTGTAAATGATTATCTAAATCATACTTTAATTCAGATAGGCTCTTTACTACATGACCAGACTTTGCAAATGAATCTAAAGGCTCATCGACATAAATAGTACCGTTAGACCCATCCCAAGTAGCAACGGTTGATACTTGAAACATATGAGTATTACCGAAACCACCTATGTCGTGAGACATATTCTTAGTTTCAATGTCTAACGCCAATACTGACATTAAAATCACTCAGTACCATTAGACCATAGTTTAGAGATTTTTTGTGCATTTTCGTCAACATCTTCTTCGTTGCTTCCAATCTTTCTTTTTAAGAAAGCGACAATGTTTGCTCCTGCAATACTTAGCATAGAACAACATTCCCATCCTTCATCTCCATAAGTATCTAAAGTTTCTATAATTACTTTTGGCCCTTTTGTTACATCAAAAACTACATATTGGTTTTCCCATTTCATTTCTTTTCCTCCTTTAATTTAATAAATACTGAACGCCCTTGTTTGTCTGCTTCAAATAAGTGAGCATTTTGATTCCATAATTCATACATTCTAGATTTACCAAGACTAGTTTCTTTCTTAACCCTTTCTAAAAATGTTTTCTTGTTAACAAAACCATCTTCATCTGCTTTCATTTCTGTGAATACTTTGATAAATTGGGGTTGCTTGCCTTTGTCAGCAATTTGCTGTGACCTCACCTTGAGGCTTCGTTCTAGCCAGTCCACCAATGTCATATAACACTGTCGGACAATAGTGGTGGCCTGTCGGACATTGTACCCCGTAACTATGAACCTTTCTTCTTTATTGGTGATAGAGGGGCTTTGGGCTACACTACATAGAACAGACATTTTAATGAGAATTTTAAGCAATCGGGTAGTAAAATTAGATGCAATCTTCCTAACTTCGGGCCTAGTTGACTGAATATAGTCTTCCATACCTTCGTACTCAAACTCTAATACTTCATTGAAATCAGGAGAAAAGGTCATGACTCTAAGGCCATCTTTATCTACTTCTTCCCATCTTTCTTTTACTGTTGAATAAATCTTAAATAATCTCTTAGCGTGTTTATCAATCGGTAGATTACTTTCCATTACTTTACCAGCATAAAATATCTGTTTTCTTCTCATTTTATCTTGAATAAAAGGAGGAACATCCCATATGAACACTAGCATTCTTTGTAGTACTCCCTTTTCTGTTATTACAGATTCTAGTTTATTAGGAGGATAAGTCATCGCTAACACTGAACGCTCATTAAAGCAGAACATAGTATCGCCATCTTTTAACTTTTTAGAAACAATCCAAGACTCACCATGCAAAGTATTCATAAAAGTATTCAACATAACGATAGCGTCTTGCTTATGTTGGGTTTGATGGAAAATACCTGAATATTCAAATTCATCCCAATGGGCTAACCCGCTACCTTCTAATTCACCAGCAACTCTTTTCTGAACAAATTGACCTTTATCATCTCCTTCGGTAATCATCTCAGGAGTATAATGACCTGTCAATGCCGCATCAGTATAAAGAGTGGTTGAGAAAGTATTGAAGTGTTTTGGTTTTTTTGCTTCAAATTCATTCTCATATGTAGATGGAATCAATTCTGCTAATGGATGGCTGTTAGTATCATTTATCATTTTAAATACTCTTTTAGATACAGGGCCGACAAAGTTATACAATGTTGATTTTCCCGTACCGGAAGTTTGAATCTGTAAAAAATGTATTCTTGAATCTTCAACGCTGAATCCATTTGGTACTTTAATAAAGTCTTTACATATCTGTCCTAATATTACAAAGAATGAAGCCGCCGCAGGAATATCATTATAATGAGCAACATTACAAGCATCCTCTTGAAATGCTTTTACTGCCGCAGGTAACACTCCTGAAAATGATTTCATATTTTCTTCGTATTCTTGTAAATACGCTATTTCATCTTCATCAGCATACATAGCGTTTGTATGGATTCTCTCTTCTTCTAATTCATCTTCATTCATATTTTCACCTTCTTTTCACTGTTTAATGTGTCTAATATTCTTTGTGCGGTTTTTTCACCGATACCATCCATGTGACACAACTCATGAACTGTTTGTTCGCCTATCTCCATAATACTTCCGTATTCTTTAATAAAGGCTTTAGCCTTCTTTAAAGAGACACCTTTTATACTAGTTAATACATCTAACCTTAAATCATCAGTTGTTATTCTTTTAAATATCTCTGGCCTAATTACATCTCTTTCAATAGGCTTCATTTTACATATGGCACTTATGATTAAGGCCGCTTCTTCTTCTGTTGGAACCCAAAAAGCCTTTACATCAGTATCTAAGGTAATCCTTCCTATACCGCCTAAAAACTTATTGTTTAGCATTATACTTCTTGCAGGTTCTTGAATGTTAGATTTACCATGTCTTTTAACATTATAAATCGCTTCTTCTAAAGTACCATAGATAATTACTATATTAGTTTTATAGTGCCTATCCATGTTATCTATTTGAGTCCATATTCTTTTACTCATAACCGAACCTAAAAAATCAGTTGTTGATTTTGCTTCAAAGCATACATCATCAAAAACATAATCTCCAATCTCAAGCCATTTCTTTTCAGTCTTAATACCTAAACCTTTACATTTAGACTGTACTAATTTAACTAATTTAGAACCATCTTTTTCTCTGCTATCTATTACTAACATATTACTCACCTAAATAATCTGGATAACGCCAGCACTTACCAACACAGTAACCTTCACTAATTAACTTATTACAGAATGGAGTTTTATAATTACCAAATACTGTAAACTTAGCATGTTTTCTAGTTGTATGTTCATCCCAATCTAACCATACTTCATCATTAGATTCAACCAATTGTTTGATTTCTTTTACAATTAAGTCTAATACTTCTTGTTTTTCCTTCAATGAATTTAATGGTCGCCTACCTGTTAACAAATCTCTATACCAAGAAACCAAGTATGCTCTAGCAATATGCGACGGATTCTCCGTCATTATAGCATTGTGTAAACAAGGCAATATTGGGAGTTTTCCTGTATATTTTGGGACAGAAATTTCACCTTCAACGGCTTCGATAGGGGGTACATCAGGAAAAGTGACCTCGATATTACCACCTATTTCAAAGCGTAAATGCCTTGGTTTGGTTGCTAACTCTAGTATAGTATCTAAACTATGGCTAAGGTCTTCCTTCTGTAAAGGAATGCAGTATAGCGGATTGCCGTAATAATTAGATGACATATTTACGGTGTTGGGTACTCTTCTCAATCTAGTAGTTTGACCTACTCTATCATCAAGAGTCGTTTTACCAGTAATGTTTGCTTTAAGAAATGTTTTAATTTCTCTAAAGAAGGTCTGAATACTTCTGATATTATCAGCAGGTTCACCAAATAAAAATAAATGAAAACCTCTTCCTGAAAAGAACATAGTGTATCTCCAATCTCTTTCTAATACTCTTTGCATTACCATCTTCAAATCCCTCCATGCGTATTCTAAATCATTATCATGCCCGTCAAAATCTAAAAATATTCTATCTAGAATTACCGATGAATCTACCTTTGCCGTTTCTGAAAAATGTTCAAAGTCATAAACTGTCGTATAAACATTTGTCCTATTATTTTGAGCGTTAACAAACTCAGCATATTCATTCCTCGATAAGACTACTTTTCTTTTCATCTGCGGTGCGTTCTTTATGTGGCTCCCCGCCCATACTTCCCTCGGATATTTCATTGTTATTACCTCCAAAATTCACTGTTGCTGTATTTAGCATATTTCTTATTACACCGGCTATTTCGCCGGATAGTTTTGTATTTATTGCTTCTCTCATCATATCTTCAAAGGTATGTCCTACAAAGGATTCATTGACTCTTACATCTCTAAGCAAATCAAATCTCTCAGATAGTTTAGATTCTGAATAAATCTCATTACATAACAGGTCAATAGTTTGCTTTAGGTTTGATATTTCACTAAATGTCCAATCTCTCGCTAGTACCTTTTGTTTTATTAAATCGTTATTCATAAGTGAACCCCCTTCATTCTATTAGGCAGCACTTTAGTCCAATTACAAGTATCGCAACAATGGCCGCCTTTACTTAGATAATGACCGTAGCCTTCTATTTCTTCTTTACATAATTTACATTTCATTCCTCTTCACCTTTCTCTAACCATTCACTTTCGGGCATTCTTAACAATAATCCTATCTTTCTTAGAAGTCTTTTAATTAAAAAAAACATAATATCAAACCCAAGTATCTTCTTGTGCCGCATCGCATATTCCAAAGAATGAACAGAATGAGCAAGTCTTGTAAAAGAATTTAGCAGGGAATTGACTATTCTCATAAGACCAAATTAAATGGGCTATATGATTCATTACAGAAGTCATTGTTCTTTTTGCTACCTTTTGTGAAAACACATAATTAGAAACAGGATAGTACCAACCCCAATGAGTTACCTTCTTTTCGGGGTCTAATCCATTTTGAATAAGCACTTCATCGGGAGAGTTTTCAATCAACAGTTGATAAAATGCCATTTCTTTACGCATCATAGTTTTCTTGTAGTCTTTCCACGGCCCCGTTTTATATTCAAAAGGAAGATAGCCGCCATCCACTTCAAAGATACGGTCAATAATTCCTTGTATGTGTATTACATAATCTCTTCTTAGAGGATATTTAGGGTTAGTATCTTTGTCAATAGTTATATTAGCATCGAATTTACCTTCATTACAAACAGGTAAGTATTCATCTAACTTATCTTCTGCCCTTGCTTCAATAAAACGCTCGGCTTCAAATGCGGATTGCGTCATGGATATATCCAAGTAATCATCAATAGGATGAAGACTTTGACAATACTCAAACACTTCATCAGCACTCATAGATTCTGCTTTTTTAATATCAAAATCATTGAAAAAGTTTTCTCTTGTAGTGTGACAAATAGTTCCCTTCAACATAGCGTCTGTTTGGTCTTGAGGCAAACGCTGAATATAAGAAAAATCGTACTTTTTCTGACACCATTGAAATGTTCCAAGAGAAGATTTCGTTATTTTCAATATAGGCATACTTGGGTCTTCATAATTTTCAGGCTTCCAATCGTAAGTAAAATCTTGCATAGAAGAAATTACTGCATTATACTTTTCATCATTATTCATATTACCACCAATCATCTAATTTTCTTTGTATTTTACCAGTTCTTATACTAGATAAGTCCCATTTCATAGCCTTGTAAATAGGCTCGGCCTTTTTTAAGACCTGTTCTGCGTAGTGTGACCAATCAACCGTATAACTTTCAAAGTCTGCATAGGTTGTGCCGGAAACATATTCCACGCTTCTTATTTCCTTAGTCAAAGGATTTGTATAACTATCGTTAACACTCTTTACTTTAAGATAAAGATAAGAGTCGTCAAAGGTCATATCCTTCTTTTCCCAACCATATAATACACCGGCAATACCGGAACCAAATGTGGGTTTTTTCCCTTCTAAAGTAGTGAAGTTTTTAGTATCGTTACTGCACTTTTTACACCATCCCATTTTCAAACAATCGGTGATGTGATATTTAGTATTACATTTACCGCACTTAACCATAAAGCGATTAGATTTTAACCTACTTCTTTTGATGAAGTTTTTAATCTCTATCTCACCATTAAGAGTAGCAGTATATTTATCATGCAAGTATGCTAAGATTTCAGTTTCCGTTTTAGAGTTAACCCACATCTTTAGTACATCAGTCTGAATAGTTTTTGAGAAGGGAGTTTCACTAACTCTCTTCGCAGTAAAACCCGTCATGGTAAACTTAGGTTTATCTAAATAATTACCATCCTCCCATACAATCATACCGGCATTTCTATTCTTAGTTACTCCTACTCCTAAAGCAGAATAGTATTTCTCAAACTCTAATACTACGGGGTGTTCATCTAATCCCATAACATTAGGAAAGGATTCTCTAACGCTAGTTTCAATTTCTTTGATACATTCTTCTGCTCTTTCGATAGAGTCAATCTGAACATAAATAGAATCAGTATGTCCGTAAACTACTTTCATAAATATCACTCCAATGGATGTTCTATATCTTTATCTCCAAGAGTCCACTTTAGGGCTTTGATTACTCCTTCCAATGCCTTGTAGTTTCTCATGTGATATATGCGGTCTTTCTTATTTGGACTCTGCATTTTAGTATAGTGCATGTTTTGTTTTCTTTCTGCTTTTTCAAGCATAGTGTGTATTTCAGTCCAAGTCCTATCATAAGTAAAGGGCATCAATTCCCCACCTTATCGGGCGCATACACTGAATTATTAAAATGTAATTCGGGGTGAAGGCTTTTAAGGTCATTTTGTATTTCGTGAACTGCCTTTGCTACATGATATACAGAAGCCCTTCCTTCTTCGTCTAATTCTAATAATCGAATCCTTTCTTCAAGTCTCTTTATTCTATCCACTAATGCTTCGTTTTCCATTGTTAATCTTTTTATTTCTTCATTCATATTATCACCGTTACTATTGTTAAAATGGTTGCTATGTTTACGACATTTACCATCATTAATATCTTGTTACTTTTTGCTATCATAGCCAGCAATTCTTCTAATAACTCATTAGTCTTATCCATCATCATATTAAACACCTAAAGTTTAGATGTGAAGCCTCTATGTATTACTTCTTCATCTTTATTTATCCCTTCTCCAATTAAACTTTCTAGAAATGCTTTTCCATCAGGAGTAAGAACATCGCTAACATAATTAACTTTTAACTTTTTAATTTCTTCAAAAGCAAGTGTGGCGTAGCCCTTTCTTCTTTCCTCTTTCATTATCCATATATGGTCAAGAGATTCTAATTTTTCAGGTATTAGTCTATCTACTGTTAAGAACCCAACAGTTTCACATTCTCCCTCAGTTTCTTCACCATCTTCATCTGTTTCCACATACATTTTTTTGATAAAGTAAAAATCTCCCATAGAGAAGTATTCACATATGGTATAGTTTTGTGATTCATCAAAATCTTCTTTCCAACCATCATACAATCTAAGAAAACATGCTAAATGGTCACAATGAAATTCACATTCTACAATATATATTTCTTCTTTTACCTTATTCCTCATTATTAACACCTTGTTCTATATCAGTAATGATAGCATGACGCTTCAAGTTATTCATCATTTGAAATATCTCCTTTATTTCTTGCATGGTAATATCCCATGTTTCTTCTGTATCATACGATACTTTCACTATTACATATTTAGTCTTCATATTAATCACATTTCCTATAAACATGCCTAGAATCAGATACACCTATCAATACACAATGCCTTGAAAGGTATTGGCCTATTGATGTATTACTTTCAATATAGTTTGATTTATAGCGTTCTACTAATTTCTCTCTTATGGTAAGAGCAGTGAAAGGTTCTTTCATTTCTGCTATAATTTTGTCAGTCCATACTTGGCATCTTTTATTCATATTTTCATCTCCTTTGCTTTAAATGCCGCTAATCTAATTGCTTCTCTTGCACTTGCAGTTATTGAAGCGGCTAAATCAACATCAGCCCAAGCAAAACCAGTATATCCGATTATGCCATAAAAAGATGCAGATAGGCGTTTTACCGCCATTTGGTTATTATACCACTTAATGTAGGCTTTATTATTATTCGATTCCCTAGCCTCTCGCATAAGACGCTTATATTCATTTCGCAGTTCCTTTAATTCTAGAACAGATTTAGGCAACAAACCTAACTTATCCGTCTTGTAATAAAGCATCTCCACTTCGGTAACTTCGCTGAAATCTCTAGGCGTTAGGATATTAACTCCAAACTCCGTAGGTTCAGATGATTTAGTTTCAAAAGAAATGTTTCGTGCTATCATCATACTTGGGTACAATCCGCTATAATCAAACGCCGCCACATTAAGATGTAGTCCGTTAGTGTCTTCGCTTAACGGGTCATAAATCATGGCTCCTTTATACGATTCTTTCTCAGCCTTTTTGTTTCCTGTTGGTGCTATCCACCAAGCATTTCTCATAAAGTAAATTGAACCCATATGACTTGCATAAAAACAAGCATCAAAGGGTGCTTTCAATAATCTTTGCAGTGCTATAATCGCCTCACTACAATAATTAGTTTCATCTATTTCAACAATCAATTCAACATCTTTCAAAGCATATTGCAAATAAGTTTCAGTATCTTCTAACCAAGCCCTGCGGTAAAACTCGTTAGGGTCTGGGAATTTTTCACTTACTAGTTTCTTTTTACCTAATAGGATTTCTGAAACATAATCTAAACTTAAAGAAGGTAATGTTCCTCTTTGTGAATCATTCCATTGTCTTTCAAAAGCAAGGTCTAGATTGAGGGTTATGCGACCCCCTATGGGCTGTTCGATAGGTGAAAACCCCTTTTCACCCTTAATGTATTTGAAGCCACCCTTGCTCTTTTTAAGGCCATCTATGCGGTTAATTGGAGACATTCTATTAGGGTTGATTCCTAATGCACAGCATCTTTCAAGAAGTTTAGGTATATCTGCAAAGTTACCAAACCATGCAATTAACATATCAGGGTCTTTGTCTATCATAGTATTAATGAAGTGTTCAAGCATATGCTTTTCATCACTACAATAATTCATATTGCTTATCTCTAAAGAATTATCGAATATATTCAATTCGTTTTCTTTAGGAAACCAAACCCATTGATGGTATTCTTTATCATAATTATCATACATTACAATAGTAGTAATCTTATCGTGGTGTTCCCCGCCTTGTTGCCATTCCATATCCCAATACCATTTACGCATTTTATACTCCGGCATTTCTGAAATAGTATCAACTGCATATCTAAAGGTATAAGGTACATCTGCTTCGTATGTTTTACTAAACATCTTTCTAGCAGAATAGATGTCAAAGGAGTTTTCCACATATACTCTCTTTAGACTTTCTTTATCTAGATTAACCCAATCACCTCTTTCGTACTCAAAGTTTCTTCTGATATACTTACTAGGTGAATAATTAGCATGTTCTTTTTCGTCTTCCTTGACATAAAAATAAGGTCTAAATGCTTCCATTAGAAACTTCTTTTCTCCATTTTCTCTCCAAGATTTAAATACATGCTTTCCATCCATACACCTACTAATTATCATTCAATCCCCTCTAGTAAACGGTGCTTTAACCACCATCTTATTTGGCCCTACAATCAATAACGGAAAGTCATCTCGTACATAGAAATTAAGTA
>UEXM01000854.1_pt1 | contig 29236 bp, 43 predicted proteins | sample 1796661 | NCBI WGS metagenome assembly UEXM01 (sample SAMEA4772469, study PRJEB27181) | metagenome
TTTCTTCGGTGGATCAATGCCACCCGGGTTCTCGTCGAAATTTGGTTCACGGCGTTTTCCTTCACCGGGTGCTTCTGCGGGTTCTACGAACTTGTCCTTTTTCGCGCGAGTTGCGACACGTGGACGAATAAAGTGTGTTTTTGTGAGCGATAACATTATAATTTTTGTTCCCGCCAAATCTTTAATAGTTTATATTAGTATGCAGATATGCAGAGTTCCTAAATTACACCTAAGTAAAAACTTGTTCCGCGTAAAAGTACGAATCATGGGTTATAAAACCGATGGGTCTTCGCATCGCGACGGTGTTCAAAATGAACATAACACGATCGACTTGGTGAATAACCATCCTAATTTTCAGCTTATTCGAGACGTGACGGGAAAACTGGAACATAGGGGAGGGACAAGAAACCACGCCGATGCCGTCAACGAACGAGGTGAAGGTGCGTCAATTAAGACGAAAACTACGGACGATGGTTCGTTTGACTTAAAAAATACGTCTCTCGCCTCTCTGTCGGACGCAGATTATATATTGTACTTCTTGAAAAAGCATAAACAAATGAAAGAGGAATATGCGTTTATGTATGACAATCTTCCTATTATGGATTTGGAAGCGAAGCGTCAGCTTACAGAGAATGTGAGAGCCGAGTATAAGCAACTCTTCCACCAAATACTGACTAAGATTGACTACAAGAGTGTATTGGAAAAGGTGTACGATACACATGACTCGAAATGGGTGATTTATCATTCAAAAAGGCAGAAAAAGGTCATCCTGTTTGAGAAAGAAGAGTTGTTACGTCTTTGGAGGGAACCTGGTCAGTTGCTTATCAACGACGATTCTGCGAGTGCAACCATCGAGAACACGTGTGGACTACGTATACGAGTTGCACTGAATAATGGGGTTAAGGCCTTACTGGGTAGGGGTTCGTGGTTGACGGTCAAAATCCAGCAAGACAATCCTCAGGGGTTAATGGATGCACTCGAAAATCCTATTGTATGCGAGTATTAATTATTTCAGTATTATCGTTCTTGTCTATGAGAATATAGGAACGATTTAAGTTTTTTGCAGCTTTCCCGGCAGTACCGGAACCACACATTGGGTCGAGTATCAAATCACCTTCATTTGAAGATATTTTTATAATCCTTTCTAACAATTGCACAGGTTTTGCAGTAGGATATGTTCTCAATTCTGAACCCTGGCTTATTGAATGTATATCATCCCAGAGATCTGTACAGGGCTTTCCTTCTGTTTCGTGAAGATAGATCTTCTTGTATAGCTTTGAACCGACTTTTTTAGGGGTATGTAATCTATTATCTATCTTCAACTTTTCTAACTCTTCCTGTTTGATACGCCAACCCGCATCGGGATTGAACGTAATTCCACCAAATTCAAATGGGTATATGTATCCCTTCTTTGTATTTTCGGTAACGACATGCCCTAATGAATAGTTTCCTCTATCATCCTTATTATTGAACGAATTATTAACGTACTTCTCATCCCGTGCTTGATATACCAGATTAAACACTGGATTGGTTGAGTTTGAACATTTAAATATGATATCGATGGTAGCCCCCAGCTTCTTTTTTACGTTATTCTTAGATCTACACTTTTTCCAAAATATAGGCTGAACATACTTAAATTTTGATCGTAAGACCTGTTCGGGTGTAAACATCTTTTCGGCGGAGATATGAAAAAATAGAGTACCTGTTTTCTTCATTTTTGGGATGCATGCGTCTATAACACTTTCTATGAATTCCTTATAGTCGCTACCTTTCCATGTATCTTTGAAACCCGTTGCATCATTCTTCGATAATGTGTAATCACGACCGCTATCGAAGGGTGGGTCGAGGTATATAGTGGTGACGCTTTCATCTTGTACGTCAACGAGCTTTTCTAAGCAGTCTCCCACTATATACGTCATGTATTATGAGTGTAAATTATCTTTAAACATGTCTTCTACGCCACTTCGATTCGATGTGTGGGAATAGTTCTTTTAAAGTTTCGAAATAAGAATTCAAATATTTTTGTTCCTCGATCTCTTCTTCGGTTAGTTTATCGCGTTCGGGGTATCCACCCATCTTGATAGTGTTAAAATGTTGTATTCGATTCGAAAAATTTTCGTATATTCGATACGAGACTAAAGTTTCGTCCTTTATGTATAGTACACGTATTTCTTCGTGTATCCGTTCTAGGTGGACCATTTACTTTGGTTGAGATTTTTTATTCTGTATGTATTTTTTGAACGAATTCCGAACACTGATAAACGACCCTCTAGTGCTATCATGATTGTTGATTTTATTTTTAACATTTGTGTATATTCCTAAGAATCGCGCCTCTCTTTCGAGAGCTTCTTTTTCTCTTCTGGTAGTAAAAATTACCGCAGTGAGTTCGCCATTAACTTCTTTCAATTGAGACATGGTTTTTATTTTATTGATACGATTTCTCATGTACGGTGTGTATACTTTCTTATCTTCAGCTCTATTGATAAGATTCCGTTTACCTTGAAGAATATTCGTACTGGAAGTAAACCAACCCATATTATAATATACTTCGTTTTTTTTCGTGATAAACGACCTATTTAAAAGTAGCGATCGTATTCTTATTACATGAATATCTTATCCCCTGTTCGATCTTTTAGTTTGCGACGAGTAAAGACCCGTGCTGTTTATGATCCCGATCAATATGATACGGAAATCAATTCTGCGCGCGGATTCGGTGGTCGTAAAAACACTACAAAAACTGTGAATATGCCTTCCACTAAACGTAACGATGGAGGTATATTTTATGACCCGGATCAACACGACCCGGAAGCTAATCGTAGATATTCACCTCCTATGGACGAAGCTTCACAGCTTATCGATAATTTTCGTCCCAAGACCGACTCTGATCACGTGACGAGAGATGAAGTTATCGATGCACAAAACTTCTGGGCACAGTCTATTGTTGATATTTCCAATTGCTTCCTTTCGGGTGGTGATTATGTTAGCCTCGCGGGAGAACGCGCGGGTGAGCTTTATGGATATGATCATTCTAAAGTACTCTTCAAACCGACGAAGGCTGCCGCAAAGCAATTTCGTCCAACTGCAAATGACGCTATGTCTTATTTTGTTGGTAATGACGCGGTGATCAGTGGATATAAGGAAGATCACGGTTTCGCGATTAACGCTAAGAAGGGTTTCAGTCGAGTCATTTTTGATAATCACCAGATTGACTGTCACAATCAGCTAGCGATCGCTATGGGTACGTACGAGTTTACGTGTGCGACGACGGGGGAAATTTCAGAGGTTGAGTATACATTTGGATATAAGCGTAACCCGGATGGAAAGGTTCGTATTTGTCTCCATCATTCTTCGATTCCGTATGAACCGAAGGTAGAGACACCTCGCGTGAGACGTGATCAAACATCTCAAGTAAAGCGTAAAGAAGGAATATTGTATGATCCCGCGCAATGTGATCCCGATGCGAACGAACGTCGTCACGTCACGAAAAAGTTTACCCCGGAACCTTTTACTCGCGAAAATACATTGAGTTGGGGTTTATAATTTTGATAGAGAAATTTCATACCCTAATTCCGCGATGACTGGATCATCGCGATAACTGGTTTTGAAATAGATATGCTTGATTCCACTGCTTGCTAATGCTTTGTAACAATTTAAACATGGATAATGAGTAATATAAGCGGTCGCACCGTCTACGGAAACACCCCGTTTCGCTGCATCCGTTATAGAGTTAATCTCTGCGTGAATCGTCGCTTGTTCATGTCCATCTCTCACGATGGAGATATGTTCAGAGCCACTCAAGAAACCATTGTAGCCCATGCTAATAAGACGATTGTTTTTTGCGAGAACACACCCTACTTTAAGACGTTCACACGGGGATCGAACGGATGCGAGTTCGGCGGCTTTCATGAAGTATTCGTTCCAAGAGATTCGGTCAGTCATATTTAAAGAAGTGGGTAAATCTTTAAATAAAAGTATGAATACTCCTGATCAAATAATTAGCATGTGTGTAAATGACGGGGGTTTTGGGGAGCTGCCCCCAGAAGATCCCGAAGATAATGAAGCTGATTGGTTTTTGTCTCACAATTATCCTCTAGCTTCACTGTTATATCTTTATTCGAATGTATGGGTAGATCGATCTAATACCAACCCTCCCACCTGGATTATACCCAACAAGATTGATAATAAAATACCCGGGTTTTTATTATTAAAGCCAACACCCAAATATCCTCATGGCGAATTTACAATATATTTTGCATACGTAAGAAGTGAATTTAGACGACGTGGAATATTGAGATCCATGTTAAGTGATTTACCCAAAGGATCTAAGATTCATTTAGAATCATCTAAGGGATTGGCTTCGAGAGTATGGGAAAAATGTGGATTCACTGTTATTGAAGAACAACGTTCGTTTCTGCACGAGAATTTTTTAATGTCGACGATCACCTCGATTTAATTCATTCCTTTAAAATAGGATGATACTCACAGACCAGATACTTAGGTATATCTCCAAAGATATTATGTTACCGACACGATGTTACGCGACCAAAAAGCAACTCGTGTCTGTAAGGGATTGCTGTGATTGTAAAATATACTGTAAGAAACCACCGAAGGGTTCGGTACCCGCCTACGCGTTTAAAACTTCTAAAGCGAATCCTTATCCACCGAATTCTACGTCATTAGCAAGCAGTGTATTCGTTCTGCATGAACCATTGTATCTATCGTAGATTTTTGTTGGCTTAGAGACTTTAAGTTAATGTGAGTTAAGATGATTCAAACCAGTCTAGATTCGTTCAATTTTTGTATTCCGTGCCATACTATCACCGAAAAACCAAAATATGTTCCTCCGAAATGTCCACATGGTCGTCGGCGTTCTAGATGCAAAGAGTGCGGTGGGGGTTCAATCTGCGAGCACAGTCGTCAGCGCCATGAGTGCAAGGAGTGCGGTGGGGGTTCAATCTGCGAGCACCGTCGTCGGCGTTCTAGATGCAAGGAGTGTGGTGGAGCATCAATCTGCGAGCATAATCGTGAGCGCCCTAAGTGCAAGGAGTGCGGTGGGTCACAAATCTGCGAGCACAATCGTCTGCGTTCTAGATGCAAAGAGTGCGGCGGGGGATCATTATGCAAGCACAATCGTCGGCGCTCTCTGTGCAGGGAGTGTGGTGGGGGATCAGTCTGCGATCACGATCGTGAACGCATTAGTTGCTCTATATGTGACCCATATGGACACGCGCTACACACACGACGAAATAGACGATACAAAACCACACGGGTTAAAAATCCTACAGGTTCATTGGAAGATCTTTGTATGACTTCAAAAGAATGGGTCGAGTATCTTCATAAAACTTTTGAAGATAGGTATAGTCGCCCAAAAACAGAAGATGATGAGGTTCAGATAGATGAAATCATTCCATGTAGTGCATGGAATTTGCCAGGTGATAATAAATATTGCTGGCACTATCTGAACTCTCAGTGGTTAATTGATTATGAAAACCAGCAAAAGGGTAGTAAATATACAGAGGAAGATAAGCGCGCTATGATACAACGAATAGATGAATGGTTCACATCAAATTCAGTATAAAGATATAGCTCTACTACTTAGTAAAATGATTATCGGAGAATGGAACCCTGATCAAAAATATCTTGATCGCGTACCGTCCCCTAAAACGTGTAAGTTCGGACCCTATCAAATTGATCCTAAATATAGAAAGGAGATTTACAAAAGATTCCCCTTTTACACGATCGAAGAAATTGTTGGGTCATATCTTGGACACAACCCACATTTTCAGTCTCAACATGATTGGTTGAATAATCCATACTCGGACTCAGACGCCGAGTCTGATTCATCACTTTCTTAAATCCTTATCAGCAGTGTAATACGTCTTACCCTTAACTACAAAACTATGAACCCTCGCGTACCCCCACGCTTGTGGAGAAGCTCCCGGTCGATGCCCGGTTCTCCACGCAGCGAGTCCCCTGTTGTATATGGTTTTAACCGTCTTTAGAGGAATGCCAGTAGCCTTCGCAATATCTGGCAACGACTTAACACCTGGATACCTTTTCCTGAACTTTTGGGTGTAGGAGGAAGTCTTCGTCTTTCTTCCTTCGTCTGTTCTAAACTTGGTGTAGTCTTTCTTGAGCATCTTCTTGTAGCGAGCTTCAACCTCCTTGAGAGTCTCAAGCCCTCTGAAGTATTTGAGAGGTGCATAGATTTGACCTTCTGTTCTACGCAGTTGCCCAACTTTTCGAGTAATTTGAGCATCGGTGAGAGGCATCTTACCTTTTACTGAGATTTTTTAGGTGTTCCATGAAAGTTTCACCCTTGTGTGACTCAGGAAACCTTTTAAAATACAACTCATAAACATTTGTACCATTCAAATTTACATAGAATAGGTATACCATAGTTATCATAGTAGTTATCATCAGGTCTGTCGTATCAAAAATAGATCTGGACGAATAACTCATCACCGTAAACAAAAGTTCTAAAGACATGATGACAACCTTCTTTGTCCAGTGATATTCACGACGGAACTTATATACCACTAAGTATGTTGCAACGACGAGTGCAATCAATAACGGTAAGAACGGTGAATAAGATGTAAACCCTAATTTAAAAAGGATTGCTAAAACCCATAACCACCAACTGAAAACGAGAGTTTTGTCGTTCATCTTACCTTTTACTTGAGATTTTTGTTTAAGGGTTGTTGAGTCGCTGGTATCCCATTTCACGCATCATTTTTGCAACCAGTCGTTTCTCGCCAGCTGCTCTAGCGCGCATGATGATACGTTTAGCTTTCTCGAGTTCACGCTGACGATTTTCGAGTTCGCGGTGGGTATTCGTTTTTAAGTTGGATAAGTTAGTTAGTTTTCTAACCCGGTTTTTCACACTGGAGTTAGGACGCTTAGTTATAGACGTGAGCATAGAACTCGGGGATTTCTTACGCACTGGCATCTTTAATATTGATAAAGAAATTAATCTATATTTAAATTATGGCACAAACATGCGCTTTAACAATAACCGATAAAACTACACCAAAACATCTAGATTTATTTTTTAATAGTGTGTGGACGTTTAACAAACCCGTGAGACTTGAATTGAACACGGTATATTGTAATAATTTATCATTGGGACGAATTTTATCTATGAAGAAGGTTCTCGATCATCATAGACCAAATTCACGAAAATATGTAGAATTTAGCACGGTGGTGGTGAAGACACAGTTTGCACGAAGACTTTTACAAATAGGGCTTACTATTATACGCACGGAACGTCCGGTATACGTCACTGTTTGGCAAGATATTTAACAGCAACTTCGATGCTCGGGTATACTTTGTCGTTAAACTTTACACGCCCTGTAGACGAATTGTAATATCCGGTGTATCCATTGAAAACTGCCTTGTGGATATATCCCATATAAAAAATACAAGATAATAATAATCAGTGAGATGGGGCTTTCGATTATCATGGGAAATATGTTTTCAGGCAAGACTTCGGAATTGATTCGTCGCCTGAAACGTCTTAAGGTTATAGGTAAAAAAGTACTCGTCGTAAACTCTGCAAAAGATACACGATCACCTGATGAAGTACTTAAAACACACGATAACGTAAAATTCAACTGTCATAAAGTATACGATCTATTTGATATCATTCATACCGACGAGTTTGACGAAGCTGATATAATAGCCGTAGATGAAGCGCAATTTTTTCCGCGTTTGAAGAAGTTTGTAGAATGTGTATTGGTGACGGGTAAGACCATTATTCTTACTGGATTGGATGGGGATTCGTATCAACGGAAGTTTGGAGAACTGATCGATTGCATTCCACTTGCATCGGAGGTCACTAAACTCTCGGCTTTGTGTATGGTATGTAACAATGGAAACCCTGGTCCATTTACACAACGTAAGGTGGCGGATCGAACACTAGAACTCATAGGAGGAAGTGATATGTATAGCGCTGTATGTAGGAAACATCTTAATACGGCATAACGTTTTCAAGGGTAAAATTTCTACGTGTTAACGGGCTTTTAGCCACATACCCCCCATCTACGAGAAGACGGATAATACCATCCCTATCGTAGACGTGTTGCACCTTAGCATTGCGCACGTCTACGTTAAGATACACTCGTTTATGTTTCTTTATATGCTTCACGGCGCCGGCATTGGTAAAATCACTCAGGTAAAATCCCTTCACGTTGGTTTTATTAAGATTGCGCCATCGTCTCCCATCCCAGTGCCGCCCACCTGGGATCTGGCCACTCGCGATTAAACGTCGTTTCATGCTGAGAGATGCTTTCATTTTCTTTCTATCAACCTTTTCTCTTAGTTTATTTGCTTGTCTGGGAGGAGTAGCGGCTCTGATATAGTAATTATTATTGGAATTGGAATTGTTATTAACCGCCATAGAATTTCCAAACCTATTAAAGTTGTAGCGTATCTGACGTGTATTAGATGGGGGAGACGAAACACGTGCTCGTACCTGTCTAGTGAAAGATGATGAACTGGAATTGGAATTGGAATTGGAATTGGAGCGGTTCGTCGCCGGCGACCGCGTTGCCCTGGCTCCGGGAAGCTGTACCCCAGCCGCTCGCATTCGGCGAATTCTATCTGCCGTCATTCGCGCACCACCTCTTAAACGTAAGACAAGGTGAAGAGTCGACTCCTTTTGCACGTTGTAGTCCGCGAGAGTTCGACCGTCTTCTAGCTGCTTACCTGCGAAAATCAGACGCTGTTGATCAGGGGGAATACCCTCTTTATCTTGAATTTTAGCCTTGATATTGTCAATTGTATCTGACTGTTCAACTTCTAAGGTGATCGTTTTCCCTGTGAGCGTTTTCACAAAGATTTGCATTCTGTTATATGTTTATATTTAATTTTTATAGACGGCGAGTACTTCTGCCACGGCTGGGTGACGCAATACATCTTCATCGGTCATGTTTACATATTCTAAATGATCCATTTCTATACAATCTACACGGTCAATAATGTCTTCGAGTCCATTCTTCGTAGGAAGATCACTCTGTTGAAGATCGCCGAGAACTATCATTTTTGAATTCGCACCCAAACGTGTGAGAAGCATCTTCATTTGATTAGGGGTACTATTTTGCATCTCATCCGCTATCACGAAAGTATTATCAAACGTTCGACCCCGCATGAATCCGAGTGGTTCTATATACACGCGCGACTGAACCTGATTATGAGTCAAGTATTTCTCTATGAACTCTAGCATCGGAATAGCCCATGGTTCCATTTTACTTCCCATATCCCCGGGAAGGTATCCCAAATCCTCGTCAGCGGCCACCACCGGTCGTGTACAAATAATTCTATCATATTGACGACGAGCCAAATGTATAGAAGCTTCCTGACATGCAAGAATGGTCTTACCCGATCCAGCCGGACCCGTTGCGATTATTATGGGTTTCGCTGTTTGGAGAGCACGAAGATATGTACATTGTCCAATAGTTTTAGGAAACTGCATATACAATATTTAAGGTTTTAATCTTAAAGTACAATAAGAATGACCGATTTCTATTTTGTTTCACTTAAACACGTGGGCTCTGCGACTATACTCGACGGGAAGGCGAAGTCTAGATTCATATGTTTTAAAGATAATAAAATAGCCCATAATTATGCTTCGTATATTTCGGAGCATAGGGCTGAATTTGGTAAATGGCCTTGTGTAAATTTATCTATGCCCATGATTCCAGTGGAAAAGGTTAATCATTATTTTGAACGCGATTCCGAAACGTATAAAGGCCTGTTAGAAGTTACGTATAAAAATCGACAAGACTTAGACGATTTGTCTATTATGTCTGGTATAGAGTATTTTTATTGTCACACATTTGAATACGATGATGTCATGTCGTTTAAAATGAGCGGACAAGAGGTCGACGCCGTCGTCGACGAAATGTTGTATAGAGAAATGTTAGATTACAGTTTAAAGAATATGTAAGTGTATATTACAAAATGTCGTTCGTATCTAAGTTCGACCCTACCAGCGAATCGCATGTACTATGGTTACAAAAGGTTGACGATGTGATGAATGATATCATGACCAATAAGAAAAAAATGGATATAGTACAGGTGGTCAATGATAACCCATGTAAAGCTAAGATCAAGAGCCCTCTAGATTGGGCGGATGTACATTTTCAACTCGCGTTGAAATATTCACAGGCTGTTTTGCGTGGATCAGCGTTTATTCCTGAGTCTTTTGTAAAATAAACTCATTGTATTCATCTAATGTAAAATCTTGTGGCTCAGAATCTATATCCATTCGCATTAGTAATACTTTACCTAAAACCTTTTCCCTGCTGAACGGGGGTGGAAGAATGTTTTCATTTCTTTCTATATCAGCCCACGGATCACCACCTCTTACACATTTCATGATTACTACATCAATTTCAGGCCACTGGCCTATGAATGTAGCTGGACCTTGTAATACTCTAAATATTTCATTTTTTACAGGTTCTGTATCTATGTCTATTTCTACCACGTCATCGAATTCCTCGTGTATTAATACAGCTTTCGTCATCTGAGATATGTAAATAAAAAAGTTGTTATTAATATATGGAGATATCCTTAAAATTTGCTTTATTTGCGCTAATTGTAGTTGTTTTACTGATCGAATGGTGCTCGGAAAAGTACTCTTTACATGAGTTGGATTCCCTGTGGGGGGTGACGAAAGAATCTAATCAGCGTAAACAGACCACCGACCCGTTTAACACGTGTTCACCAGAATCATTTGGCGACTGTGCCAGGAATTCCATGCCGCACTTAAGTCGTTATTAATTAATTCAATAACATAAGTAACAATGTCCAGAGAATTTGTTGTCAATCGTTTTTCGGAACTTCTCGAACTTCCCAAAGAGGATACAAAATGCATTAACATAGAAAAGTGTATATATAACTGGGCTATCACTAGATCTACGAAGTTAGGTGATACACCGGCTGCGGATAATCATAGACACATGAATCGTTACAAAACGAAATTTCTTGAGATTCAAAAGTGTTTACGAAACTCGCCATCACTTAAACTCCGTATTCTATCTGGTGAGTTAAAATCATCTGCAATCGTGGAGACACCCCCAAACCTGCTCTGGCCGGAAGGCCCCATGGCACAGGAAATAGAGATTAACGTGGAAAAGGCTACAAAGAAGGAGGGAAAAACAATCATGAACGATCCAGATTATAAGGGATTGTTTAAATGTGGAAAGTGCAGAGATTGGAAGACTACATTTTACCAGATGCAGACGAGAGGTGCCGATGAACCCATGACTGTTTTCATTACCTGTCATATATGTAATTCTAGATGGAAATCTTAACTGCATACGTGGAATCGGTTAGATCCGTGTCCATGTCTCCCACGGAAAGGATATAGTTATATTTAGAATTCTTTTTATACACAGACTTTCCAGGAGGAGGTGTAAATACCAGTTCGTCGTAGTAAATGTTATGAGCTTTTAATTGTTCCTGTGTGTGAATAACATTTTCATAGTACCCCGGTCTAGCAGTAATAATGATCATTTTATACCCCTTATTTTGTACACTTTTATACAACGCATACACATTCTCCATTCTTTTACCGCTACGAGATTCGATAAGGGTGTCATCTATATCAAACATTGCGGCTTGTTCGGGATGCGTCGCGTGGGGGATGTTCATATATTATACTCTAGAAAAATGTTATTTTAAGAATACACTCGGTATAAAAAAATGGAAGGTCAGTTAATTGACGTAGAATACGTTGATGGCTATACTGAAATCTGTAAAATACAGGAAGTGTGTGCAGATTCGTATAAAGTGTATACACTGTTATATGACGAAGACCAATATGCATATAAGTGGTCAGACGACGCCCATCATTCAGTTCCCAGAGAAGCCGTGTCAGGGTTTTATGATGGTTTGGACTTAGAAGATACTGGTGATTATGTAAAGCGTTCTGATGGAATCTATTATGATTGCCTGACCGATTCGGACGTGGACTTCGATTTGGAATATGATAGTGATGATACAGACGACGATTCTGAATCGGAAATAAGTTTATACGACGAACAGGAGTACGAATTCGAATAAATATATCGGTATATCATAAATGGCGGGACCCATTCTGTTCATGAATGGAAATTTTCTGAAAACGTTTACAGGGAGCATCTTTTGTATTAGTATGATAATCACAATACTCATCGTGATCGATAAAGCGACGGCTACTTCGGGGTATAGTTGTGGAAGTAAGAAGAAGATGTAAACAAATACGTGACCGTAGGAAAAAAATGTTCATGTAATATAAAATGTATCTACCTACCCCCGCTATGGCCTTTATCGGCCTACTCATTGTCATTATAATTATAACCGTCACCACAACGAACTCTTATCACACATGGACAGGTCGCAGCCACTACTGCGCAAATTGTGGATCTAAAAAATGTAACTGTGGAAAGAAGGAGAGATACACCACAGGATGTGGATGTGGTGCATAAACGAACTTAAACAATATCAACGTTATACGATTAAGATGGCGCCATACACCCCGCCTAACACGCATTATAGCGAGATGGATGTTTCGTCTTATTCGGATAATGAACTCTACAGGTTTATCGGAAGGAATGGGAAACGTTTCTATTGGCTCACTAAGTTTTTGGAACTCGCTTATATCTGGTACGACAAGGAACGTAAAGTTATAGAATTATGGGGACCGTACAGCTCTCTTCAGAATTTTCAGGCGCATCACGTCATCGGATGCGAACTTGATTACGCGTGTGGAAGAACGTAAATTAGACCTAAGTTAGAAATTTTGTAATAAAAAAATAAGAATGTTGAAACGACCGGCTCACCGTTTTCATCCACCTACTACACCCAATGTCAGCAGACCTACGTCGGGTGTATTGGCTAATATAATTCAAGGGTTCAAGACAGAACCAACCCGTCCACAGAAACAAGAAAAATTCGCGATACAGGCTTCAAACGTGTACGCGCGCCTACTTGAAAAAAACTATGCGTACTACGGGGTACCGTTTAAATCGCCTGATATCATCGAGTTACAACCACCAAAAAAACGCGATATACAAGACGAGCCAGAACTCGATTTCGTGGATAAGGTATATCTAAAACTCGTAATCCTTAAGTCTGGTAAAGTCCGGGTCAAGCTTATACCACATTTTCTCGAGCTGTGGAACAACTACTACTCCAAGGGCAAAAAACCACCGATTAAATTGGTTATCGCGGCTTATAAAGCCATTGGGTTCTCAGATGTGTTTCTTCAAAAAATTAACACGAATCAAAAAAAGCGAATCGAGTTTGCAAAAAAGATCGAGAAGATCATCGAAAAAATCTTCGACAAAACTACGACGACCAAACGCAAACCCGCGAAGCCAAAGGTGAAAGAAAAGGTGGAAGAAAAGGTGGAAGAAGTGGAAACCATCGACACCCCACTCGATGACGACGACGACGACGATGATGATGGTCCGGAAGAAGATGAAGGTATTCTCCCAGAAGAGGAAGAGGACGACGCCGAGGAAGAGAATTTAGATGATGTCTGTGTCGACGACTTCGATGAATAACTGCACCTAAGTTAGATGTTTAATATAAAGAAAACAGATCATATTTACCAATGGGATACATTGCATGGGATACCGAGACTTCGGGGCGTCCACCCCCAAATGTCGCCACCGTGACCCCTGAAAACTACCAGTTATGGGGTGGATGCAGAATGGCATCCATCGCAGCTATCCAATTCTCTCGTCATGGTCGTGAGATTGATTCACAGCATAACATCGTCTATCCGGATGGATTTGTATTAGGTTCACACCAGGACGATCCAGTCGGGGCTACGGATATACACGGCATTACACACTCCTATGCACAGAGATGTGGTTTACCTTTTGTACAAGTATACGAAAAGTTTTTGGCATTCGTGAGAAAATCGCGAGTCACGACACTCGTAGCTCACAACGCCAGTTTCGATAAAAACGTGCTGTTCAGTGAATGTTACAGATACGGACTCTCGGTTGAACCGTTTCGACAGTTGAAGTTTGTGTGCAGTTTGGATATGGCTAAATCTGCATTCCTTGATACTTTAAATAATCGCTGCGAAACACTGTTCAATTATATCACCGGTGAGACATTCCGTGCACACGATGCATTAGAGGATTCTCGAGCGTGTGGGGTGATTTATTCGGTTGTACGAGATATTAAGTTTCACTGCAAACCTATTGATCTTGATACAGTTGTCGTCAATGTATCAGACGTTCCCGCTATTTCCGGTGCTAATTGGTTCAAAAAACCACTCGATGTCGCTAAATCTGTCGTAGGTAAATACTATGATCAGACCGACAATGGTATTCGCCGCCGAGAAATCGTGGATAAACTACGTAACGAAAACGAAGTGATTGATAATATCATATCAGATGCTCTACGATTCCAATCTAGACGCATGAAAGATATCGATAACAAAATGAACGCGGTGTCGGTGCAGCTCGGACTAAAAACAAAACTGTCGGATGTTAAGCGACTACTCGTCTGTGATCATGTGAAGGATGTTCTTCGAGGTAGGGTTACCAGCGAGACGCGTGATAAGAGGTATTATACACAAGAAATTTGTGTCATCCAAGGTACAAAGTATATTCTCACGGGGTACGCGGATAAATTGATCAGGGGTTCATCAGGAAAACTTGTCGTAGTGGACGTGACGGATCGTACAGACAGTCGTTTCAGGGGCCTAACCGAGGTTGACAAGGTCAGATGCCAAACGCTCATGAATATGCTTAACGTTGATGAATGTAGGTTTGAAGAGCAGCGTGGTGATGCAATTCATACTGAAATTTTAATGAGAGATACTGAGACGTGGAATACTACAATTCTTCCCAAACTCAAGAGATTTTGTGAATACGTGCACAGTCGTTTAGGAAAGTAATTTAAAGCTTGTAATGAATAATTAATTAATGGATTCCCCTAAGAAAAACGTAGTCATCGCCTTTCCCGGTAAAGAGTTTTCTGGTACATTTCTCATGCAATGGTCAGAGTCTCTGTTAAAGCTCTCACAACTTGGATATAAAATTGCACTCACGAATGATTATTCCGCTTACGTACCTTTCACACGTATGATGACTCTAGGTTTAGACACTATGCGGGGCAACGAACAAAAGCCATTCGACGGGAAGGTTGAATATGACGTTTGGGTGACGATCGATTCAGATATTATTTTTAAAGCGAAACAGCTTATAGAGCTTATCGAAGATACGGATAAATTCCCGGTAATTTCTGGTGTGTATAGAATGTCTAATTCTAAATACATCGCAGCCGTTAGGGAATGGAACTTAGCGCATTTCATAAAGAACGGTGTGTATGAATTTATCGATCCCGAAACGTTGGATGAGGACGTTAAACATCACGAGGTCGCTTATGTGGGTATGGGATTTATGGCTTGTACCCGCGAAGTACTCGAAAAGATCGAATATCCTTATTTCAATTATCCAACGGAAGAATTACAGGTTGATGGAAAGACGATTTCACAGGTTTTCTCCGAAGATGTTTCATTTTCTAAGCGAGTTACTGATGCGGGTTATAAAATTGTAATCAATACAGACCTGCGTCTTGGTCACGAAAAAAAGCTTATTATGTAATATGAACGTGACACTTATCTTGAGTTTTTTTACAACGCTGGCTGGAATAGTTTGTGTAGATACGGTGCGAATGATAAACGAGTATAAAAAAGTCGAGTCAAAGTAAATTACATGGATACTACTGATTACGACGATATATCCGAACCTACCCTTCCCCCCCAACGGGGTAGCGCATTTGTTAACGCGATGTCATTTGAGTTCAAGACGTATTTCGTCGCTATGTTTAACACGTTTTGGCAATTCACACCCCAATACAGTCTCAATACTTTCAAATGGTTAAAGACCGCTATCATCGATGCACCGTGTCGCTTGATGCTTGATATTGATATTGAACAGTTGCGACTCAAGCGAGAGTATATTTCTAAAATTAAGAAAGGAAACCTAAGTGAAGACGACGTTTCGGAGAAAAATAAAGACGACTGATGACCTTTTACGTGAGTGTATATTCACACGAGTTTGCTACGGCTTTCTTGCAGGCTACGGCTCCCCTGTGCCCCGACGTTCAGCGACGTATTTGGAAAGAAGTTTTACATACCCCGCATACACTCGTCCCACCGCCCGCACCTAGAAAATGTCCGGTGTATTCAAGCTCCTCTACGAGGTCTTTACCACGAGATCTCTTCCAGAGCAAGAAACCTCCGCAGATAAATTACTGAAAGGTGTATACATAACAACGTACAACGACTGTGGCGAAAAAAGAATAATTCACGATCCACGTGATACAGCTATTACAAAAGATGATAAAATATTTGAAAATAAACACGATTTAGAAATACTTCGTTTGAAATGTGAAGATTTGTTATCATATTTCAAACGTGTGGTTTTACCTAAAAGGCGACGCGATAAGGATTTCGAGATGCAGAATAGACTCTGCGATTTGATTGATGATATTTATCTAGAAATTGACGATACAAAAGATGTTTCATATGATCATCTCGTCACGAGATATGAAGCGTGTAAAGTGTACATTAAACGTGGGCGTAGCTCTTACAAAGATCTTAATAGACTTAAGTCGTGATGCTATTGTGAAAATTTTCAACTCAAAGATGGATAAGTTCCATTCTCTCATGGCTCTCATTGATAAAAATACCGATGTTCTTCCCGACGGTGATTACCTCGAGATCGCGAATATCATAAAGGAAATTCGCGATCAAGTCAAACCCCCGAGCTTTCTTCTTGATCAGAATGAACCGATGACAATGTCTCAGATGCCCGAATATTCGCCATCGATACGTTCAGCTACTCCCGAGCAAGCGAACGTCACGGTGGATGTGAGTTTACTTCACGCTGATTGGGCAAACACAGATAACGCTCGATACCCTGAGGAGGATGATGAAGATGACGAGGAGTACACGTCATACAGGTTTAACACGGTCCCCGATACACTGGATATTGACACGATTCCAGGTAACGTCTATAATGAGATCATGGCGTCACCGGATGGTGTGACCGCGCGCTCGTATCGACGAGTGAGTGAGAGTGATTCCGATCTGTATTATGAGGTTTGCTTTCCAAATGGGAATATGATTACGTATGGCGCGACCTCTCCAACAGTGTACACGCATCAATCTCGTGGACCCACCTGGCGCTGACAGTTCTTGAATTTATTCACCGATAAGGTCAATTTCCTTTTCATATGTATGTGACATGAGTATAGTTTTTAGATCTCTTGAAAATGTGATATAGTTTTTTGGAATATCTCCCCATAATCGTTCATTGCTCACAAACGCGTCTATATTTCCATCTTCTAGTAGGGGTTGAAGAAGCATCCAATTCGGTTCGGTGTACTTTATCTTTTTACACCCTTTAGCAAATTTCCTAGAATAGATATACCATGCGGCAATACTCTTGTATATATGTATTGGTCGTTTTCCGCGTTCTAAACATACCCGCAGAGAGGGTACAACGAATGTATGGAATTTTGTAAAACCATCCATACATATACGTTCTAACTCGTCAGCGTTTACTTCACTCGAAATACGTTCTTCTACTGTATCTACGTAGTCGTATATGTCAAAAGGTAGATCGATCTCTATAGAAGGTATGATTTCTTCTTTTTGAAGAGCTTTAAAATGTTGACGATGGATTTTATCGTTCATCACCTGATCAAACGTATCGTACCCAGAAAGAACGCCCATGTACGCGAGTGATGTGTGTGCACCGTTTAAAATCCGTATCTTCGTCTCTTCGTATGGTTCAATGTCCTTTGTAATGGTTGCACCCACTTCTTCAAGCTTTGGAAATTCTGATGCAAAATTATCTTCTATCACCCATTGGGTATATTCTTCTGTATGTACACACGTGTCGCCAAAACATGGGAATATTTCCTCTATTTCGCGTCGAAGTTTATATGTGCTTCTAGGTGTTATACGGTCGACCATACAGGAAGGAAACTTAACGTTGTCTTGTATCCATTCCGCGAGTTCGAATTGATTCGTTTGATATAAATAAGCCATAAACTGACTTTCCAGTACCCGTCCATTTCTTTGACCGTTATCACATGACATGATGGTTATGGGACTGTTTCTGTTTCGCAATCCGCATGCGAGGTATTCGTATAACACCGATCCAGGTGCGTAGCCACTTTCGGTGACTGTGACTGTAATCAGATGGACGCTTGGGAGTGTTAGCATATGTTTTGCAACTGTTCTATTTTTAGACCAGTCTATGTAGTCTAGATGAGAGCGTACAAGTCTATATTTAGAAGGGGTTTTTACGATGTAGTCGTTTATTTCTCTGAACCCTTCATTACGTAAATTCACGGCAACGATCCCCCAGCGTAAATCACCCGTTTTTTCCATGTAGTCATCCAAGTAGACGGCCTGGTGCGCTCTATGAAAAGCACCATACCCTATATGCACAATACCAGTTTGACATTTCGACTTGTCGTAGGTCGTCTTATACATTACCTGACGTATGGTAAGAATTTTTTAAGATACATTATCACACTTAAGTAATTAGATGATTAAGAATATTCCAATGATATATTATGGAGAATGTTAAATCGCTCATGCAATCACTGGATTCTATATCCGGGATGATTCCCGAGGGTACGTATCTCGAAATGGCTAATAACCTGAAAGAAGTTCATACACAGATACCCCACGACGAAGACCCACCCGTAACAGATCAAAGAAGTTTGAGAATAGATATTCCATTTATGCCCAGAATTCCGAATTCATTTGGAGAACTCGATGACGAACCTGAAACATATGACCCATTCGCCATTCCAGACGAGCCTTACGATGAACGATATTTTCCGTTTAGTTCTGAAATTCCTAATCTAGACGAAAACTTCCAAAATCCACGAGAAGGTTTCTTTGTTTGCTTTGAACGTAACCGTGACGGAGATGGAAATGTGATTTCTCGGCCAGTAGAGAGATGTTTGATTCGTCAGGATATCATCGCAATTGATATACATCATAAAAAATGTATCAAAAGAATGCGGGAGTTGAAACCTATCAAGAATATTACTACACGGGTCAAAGAGGATGCAATTAAGTCATATGTAAACGCACGACTTTTGAATCTTCAAACGTTTACATTTGAGTGTATGTGTAGAACCTATCCCCAATTATTTGCATACGATATGCGAGTAAGAATGTTTACACGTCGAGGAGAGTTAACACGATTTGGTAAAGAGGTTGAGAGGGATATCTATATGGAGTATATTGAAACACGGAACACTCTCACGGATTTAAAGTCACTCGACGCTCACACGGAATATAACTGGCTTATGCATGCAAAGAGAATTTCATTGGATCGAATCATGGAACTCACTGGTAGGTAGACTGACACCACCATTGGTTTCCCCCAGAGTACTCAAACAAAATATGAATGAGAGCACCGCCTATGAATAATTTTACAAAGAGTGGCGTGGTGTTCAGGCTGGGTATTCTATTTAAAACAGACAGGAGACCCACGTTCAACATACCTATAACAATAGCTTCGAACGCGACGTGTGTAACCGGTCTGAGTTTCATTTGTAATTACGTGAGAAAAAAATATCAATACTATATAAAACAGTATGTCGAAGTTTGCTACCACTCTCAAGGGGCTTTCTAAAAACAGGATCGCCATTTTCATCGCCGGTATGATTCTCGCGACGATCATTCTCCATTTTGCTTGTGGTGGTTTACAACAGTGCGCAGGTTTCCGTTCCGAGTCCTATGAGTCCCCGGAACAGCTCGAAGCTGAGCTGAACGCTCTTCTCCAAGAGATTTCTAAGGCCCCCGAATTACAAAGTATGGAAGGTGCCGAGGCTAACCCCGATATGGAAATTTCCGACGACCAGTCAGCAGATCTTCAGGCCCAAGCCGAAGAGATGCAGGCGATGCCCGAGATGCCGGTCATGCCCGAGGACTCTGATGATGAAGAGGGGATGATGGGTGGTTCTATGGCACCCGCCCCTATATCTCCTTAAAATTTTGTTAGCTTACTATAAATGGATAAGACCGAATATACCGACAAGCTCACCGATGCAAAGGATCGGGTCACTAAGACTATGAAACAGTCTATTATGGAACTGAAGGAATTTATTAAGAAGCGCGACGATTTCTATTCGAAGGACGTTAAGGAGATGGATTTTAAGGAACTCGAAGGTCTCGGAAAAGAGATGGAGGCGGTCATCGTGAGGGCGACATCTGCTTTAAACGCTACGGAGGGTATTAAACTCATGGGTGAACTCGATCGCTCGGTCGCAAAAATGAGAAAGGTTAACGAAACACAAGATCAGATTCGAGTCGCTGAAGTCGAAGAGAATAAGGAGAGAATGAATGCTAATCTCGTGACCGCGATGGCCAAGGTTAACTAAGATATAGTTGATACGTATAATACCTATCAAAAATTCCGTAATCCGGAATTTTTGATATGATAATAATCTCATATAATCATAAGATGTCGTCTACCGTTTTATTGTTAATAGGATTGATATTACTTGTATTACTATTAATGTACTATTACACCAGGAGGAGCCGTGCGCCTATTGAAGTGTCGGGGGATTCGGTAGAGATAAAATCTAAACCTAGACCAAAATCAATTCCACGTCCTAGGCGAGTACAGGTTCATTTAGATCCAGTTAATATTTCTACTACGGAAGGTATTATGTTACGTACGAAGGAAGATTTGGTAAAAGAGATCGAAAAGGTGGTGGAGACTAAAATTGAAAAAAAGAACGAGATGGCAAACGAAATTGGGAAAATGGAATCCCGTGAGATTCATAGTCGGAAAGAGAAGACCGAAATTATAAAAGCCGAAACGGAAGAAGTTTTGGGAGAAAAGACCCGCGAAATTGTTAACGCGACTTCCGCGATCGAAGAACTTATACAAAAGAGACGCAATGAACTCTTAAAAAAGAAAAAGAAGCAACAGGAAGATGAAGTGGCGCGTTTATTAATCCAAAAAGAACGAACCGCTGCAGAGAACGCGAAAAAACTGGCGGACATAAAACTGGCGAGAAGGAATGCTTTAAAGAAAATGGAGGAGGCTGAAAAGAGTAGATCACAATTAGAGGTGAAAACGAGAGAGCAGGAGTTATTAAGACTCGAAGAAGCCAGGGGCGATGTAGAAGCTAAAAAAGTAGAATTGGAAGCGGAAGCTAAAAATTTAAAAGAACAGGTGGAATCCAATAATCGGCAATTAGAGATCGACGAAGCGCTATTTCAAGAAGAAAAAGTAAAACTACTCGAGGAACATAAAAAATTGGAAACAGAATACATTGAATTAGAAGCGGAGCGATTAGAAAAGATAAAGGAAGCCGAAGCCGAATTAAGCGAATTAGTAGAATCTGAGAAGAACCGTCAGGTTCAAATGGAGGCCGATGATGAAAGATTAAGGCAAATAGAAACGCAAAAACTTTTAGAAGCTAACGAAGATGCACTCAAAGAATTGGAAGAGGCGGAGGCTGAACAGGAGCGAATGGATAAAGAACGCGAGGATGCTGAGGCTGCTATGAGCGATATTCTACTGGAACAGGAACTGAAACAGCGCAGAGAGAGAGATGAGGATGTGCAGCGAAGTGAAGAGGAAGAATCAGCCGCACAGATCGAACAGGATCTTCTACAACAGGCGTCTAGAAATACGGGTGACGCTGACCAACAGGCGGAGCGTGACGCAGCGCTTGCTCTCGAGCTATCTTCTGAATCAGATTGGGCGGATTTAACGGCGGCTGAGCAGCAGGCGGCTATAGACGCTCGAGCGCAACTCGACGCTGATTCTACAACAGCGGCGGTTGATTATGGCGAGAATCCGGCTTTGTTATTTGATTATGCTGCATACGAGCGGGGGGATCCTATGGATTGTATTCCAGGCGAGTGGTCGAAATGGGAAAAGAAAGGAGAAATACAGGAGGAGACGGAAACAATCGTAACCCACGGTCCCTTCGGCTGTGCAACTACGGGGAATTGCGTGGAAAGACCAACCGGTAGATGGAAACAGATGTATCAGAGAACTCAAACACCTCTCTCACCGGCCATGAACGGTGGAAAAGCGTGCCCCTATAATGAGTTCAAAAGTGTTGTTCAGGTATCGAAAGATTGTGACGAAGACGACTGGAATCCGTGGACTGATGTAGGAAAATCGTATTTCAAAGCTGGAGCTGGTGCGCGAGGATACGGGGCGTATTTACTAGATCAAAAGAGAACGCGCGCTACGAAAGTTGACCCGGGTGGATGTAATTTACGAGAAGATACTAGGACGATACAGGGGCAGAAACGTCCTTGTACTGTGAATTGGGGTAATTGGGTGGGTGTTGGACCAGTGATGGAACACAAAAAACTAGATCCTAACTGGCGCCCGGGACCCAGCTCCCTCCCACAGGGATACGTCGGCACGGGTAAATTTTATCAAAAAGAACAAAGAACGGGAACTATAGTTGACGTGGGTACAGAAGCTGGTAGGTGTCCTACCACTGAGACTAGAACCGTAGATCGTGGACCCGAAGACTGTAAACTTAGTGGATGGACTGGTTATTCGTTTGAAAGAAACTGGAACTCTGGAAATAACCACTACTCTAGAAAAAAGCGGACCAGATCTATTATTGCACAACCAAAATATGGAGGCGCTGCATGTGGAGCTACAACAGAATACAGAGATGATCCAATACCGAAGATACACTGTAAAGTTGGTAGTTACGGTGGGTGGCATAATGGTTATACAGGTCACACCTACCGAGGCGCTTATACTTGTGTGCACACGCGGGGAGGTGTCAGGTGTGGTCATTATGGTAAGAGGCAAATTTTGAGAAATGATAAGAGAACACGGAGTATTACGAGACATCCAAAATGGGGGGGTAATGGGTGTCCCGCATTAGTAGACACGAGAGAAACTAATATAACGCCTCCACCTTCACCTCCACCTGCTCGTGCTTCGCCGGCGCCTGCTCGTGCTTCGAAGCCGAGGGTGACGGCGGGGCACGGGGGGGGTAAATAGTCACGTACCCGAATACCATTTGGGCCACAACGATTCGAATTTCGAATTTAAATACTGATTAGGGGGTTTATCGACAGGTGAATTAACAAATATCGTACCTTGAGATCCTTCGTTTTCTACCAGATGATATTGTCCTTCTGGTATAAAAAGAATGTCACCTGCGCGAATGGTTTTGATTTTGAAATTTATACCGTTCACTTTTAAAATTTTGGAAACGGTTTTAATATTTTTACCTGCGAGCTGTAACACCAAAGTTCGTTCTTTTTCAACATCGTCTATATCGAAAAGTAACCACCGTTTTTTACCGTGCAGCATATACACATACTGGTCGTAACAGTCGAAGTGTGAACTATACACCCAAGGCGAATTCTGGATACGTAATATGGTATCTGAGCTCGGAGTATTCTTTATAACAGGTTTTACATAGTCGATAAGTTTTTGTTCATCGGGTGTACAGAAAGACTCCTTTATTTTTATCATCATCGTATTTTTACGAGATCTAAGCTCTTGATCGAAAATTTTTGAATATTTTGTTTTAAGTTCGTGACTGATATAACTTTGCTCGTCGTCCATACTATCTAAATTGAATGTTCGAATAGAACCTTCTAAATTTCCAAAACGCTTTTGCATGTCATTCCATGAGTAAGGTCTCGTTGAGTTTGTGTAGTGAATGAATAGAATAACTATCGTTACAGCTAATATAATAATCAACGTATTCATTGCTACAATTGTCGTAGAATTATTTTCAGACGATATATCAATGAATATTTTGTATGTCGTGTTATGCCTTGTTATAGTTTTATTCATACTGAGAAAATGGAACTACGCAGATTGGAAGTTCAAGCGTTGGTGTAAGCGCAGTGGGATACATTTTAGTAAGTTGGACGTGGGGTACAATCAACATATGAGACGAGGGTTATACGCCACTGATGATATAAAAACTGGAGATATGTTGATAGAGGTCCCATTGACGTCGTGCATACACGAAGAAGTTTTACCGGATACAACGCTTGTAGAAGGTGATTATATACTGTCGACGAAACTCATGTTACATGATAAATCGAGTGGTAAGTTTGAGGGGTACATGGACTACATGCCACGAGATCCACATCTTATAGCAGACTGGAGTGACACTGAGATTGACCGTATAAATTATCCACGGGGTTATGAACTCCGGGAAATGCAAAAAAAAGATAATGAAATATACCCAAAATCAATGAAACGATATATGGACCTCGTTCGTTCGAGACGAATAATATACAGGTACGAAGCGTCGCATGTACTTATGATGATACCGATGATAGACATGATTAACCACGGAACAACCCCTGAAAATAACGGATTCGAAATAGATACACGGATTGAAGATAAATATATCAGACTCTATTCACCCAGAAATTATAGAAAGGGTGAAGAGATATTGATGTCATACGGAGATACCGAAAGTGGCTACGAATCTATTGATCACCATTTATACCGACACGGGTTCTTCACCGGATAATAATATCATACAATCATAAGATGACACCTACCGACCTGCTATTAATTGGGTTGATAGTACTCGTGCTGCTATTAGTATATTACTTCATGGGAAGGAAACGCGCACCTATTGAAATACCCCAGGAAATAGCTGTAGCAGCCTTAAAACCCCCAAAGCGGCCGTTAGAAATTTTCATAGATCCCAATGTAGGTTCTCGGGTAAAGATCGTATCGTTAAGTACAGTCGAGGAACTCGACAAGGTTCTAGACGATATAGTCGAGGTTAATATGGCAGATAGAAATGCTATTAATGAAGAGGCTACTAAACTCGAAGAACGTATCATAGCTGATCAAAAAGACAACGTTCAAGATTTAAAAACTGCATCAGAAATTATTGTCGTAGAAAAGAAAGAAGAGCTTTCTGCTTCTCAAAAGCTTTTAGCTGAAATGATGAAAAGGAAGGAAAAGAAAATACAGGAAAGAGAGTTGTTACTTCAGAAGCAGCGTGCTGCAGCTTATGCTCTTGACCGTGAGAAGAATCGTATAGAGAACGAAAAGAAACTGGCTGAGATAAAACTTAAACGTCAACAGGTGACCGAATCAAAAAAACAGGCGACTATAAAGGGTGAAGCGGAACGGATGAATTTGGCGGCAGAGAATGAAAGATTATTATTGGAAGCTCGGAATAAAGCAGAACAAGATCTTATTAAAACGGAAGAGGAGGCTGTCGAAGCTGAAAAGATGATGCGTGAAAAAAGTGTACAACTAGCTATGGAGGAAGCGCAAGCGCAAGAAGATCTAGAAGCTGAACGTGAAAAGTATGCAGAACTTCAAATGCAATATAAACTTACTCGACAGGCGGAACAGGATAAAATAGATGCAGCCATGGAAGAACTGGATGTTATGTTAGAAGAAGAAACCGCGCGAAAAGTGAAGATGGAAGAGGAGGACGAAAGAATACGCGCTGAACAGAAACAAAAGTTGTTAGACGCTAATGCCGCTGCCGTAGCTGAATTAGAAGAGGCGGAAGCTGAACAGGCTAAAATAGATGCAGACGCAAAAGAGATTAGGGATAAACTTGACGCTGAAATGCAGGTACGAGAGGGTGAACAAAGAAGCGCTGCAGATCTGGAAAAAAGTGAATATGATAAAAAGACTGCAGCTGATCAAGCTGCTTTAGATGCTTTACAAGACCAATCCAACCGCACGGGAGATTCAGAACAACAAAGTGAACGCGATGCAGCGCTCGCTCTCGAAGCGAGTTCGAAGAAAGACTGGGCGAATATGACAGCCGCTGAAAAACAAAGAGACATAGATAAACGTGCGGAATGGGATGCGGCCGGTATTACACCGGCATACTCCGCCCCCGGTGGGAATTTGGCTCTAAACGCTGCAAATCGATTGGCTGCAATGGGTGCTATTCCGAGTTCGATGGATCCAGCTGAACATAAAAGATGCTTGGATGCTGCGAATGCTATGAATAGTAATTTTTACATATGGCAGCACAATCTTGATTCGGCGTACGCGTCAGTTGGTTGGTACGCGATCAGCGGGGTGGCGGCCGATGATCCGAAGTGGAGCCGTGCTAATAGAAATAAATACAAAGATCATTACCACACCATGAAGAGACATCTACAAACTGCGCAAAAAGCATTTGCAAACATGAGTAATATATGTTCCATTCCGAATGATACCGCATTACAAAAGGCGAGCAACTGGTCATATCTACAAGAAGCGGTAACCCTGGAAAGGTCTATAAAGGATGCTAGACTTAAAGCCGCCGCCGCCGCGGCAGCAGAGCACGAACGGAAACAGAGAGAGGCCGCCGCCGCCGCCGCGCGGTTTCAGGTCGCGTACACACCCTCACCACCGCCACCGCCGCCGAATGTATCTTAATCATAAAAGTATAGGTTTACGGTAATAAATACCCTCATTTACACGTTTTATATGTTTTTCAGACGGTGAAGATTTCGAGGTTATGAATAACCCTTTCAGTATTTCGACACATCTATCATTTTCCATAGATAAGTTTTGAGAAACTTCACCGTTTACGATAATCTTATCGAATGAATACATAACCTGAGACTGGATAATTCCATTCCGTATATAATTATCTACGGAGTACCAAAAATTACCAGCTTCATCGAAGGGTAAATAGAACGCCATATCAATAAGCATATCAAATCTATCAAACCCTAATTGCATACCATAATTCATGAGGTCTCGTATTTTTATGAGTTCTTCTTCTGTATAATTTCTCGCCTTCGGGTAACTTAAAATCACATCAACATCCCACGTGTCCTCTATCTTTTCAACGAACTTTCCACACACGTACATGTTAACATTTATGTTATGCGTACGTATGTATTTTTTTACAATATCTACCCACTCGGAAAATTTCTCTCTCGTAGGTCGTTCCCACCATCTCGTCGCGTGAACCTTCCCTTTCCTTACATCACATTTTGTCTGATCTAGCCTGGGTTTGAACGTCATCTACTAATACGTCATATTTTCTGAAAAAAAAATCTACGCGAATAATAATGTGACATTTAAATAACATGACGAGTATTAACATTCTATTAATTATTTTGGTAGTCCTCGTTTTACTAATGATAATAGTCTATTATTTACGGGGGGACGATACGGTAGAAATACCCGTCGTAGTATCAAAACCCTTACCATCACCAGTTTCAGTGGAATTACACATGGATCCAAGTAATATCTCAATGGTCGAAACTGTAACAGCGCGCACAGTGAAAGACGTCGAAAAGAAAATCGATGAGATCGTAGAAAAAAAGGTTTCACAACAAAATGAGGTAGTTGAGGAAATGAATAAATACGAGGCACGAATTATAAACACTCAAAAAGAAAGAGTAAACGAATTACAAAAAGAAACCGAATCGACCTTGAAAGAAAAGAATAAAAAAATTTCCAGTATGAAGTCGACGTTTGATCGTATTGCGGAAAAAAAGAGAGAACTCGAAAAGATAAGAAGTAAACGACAGGCTGAACGCGAAGAAAAACGTCTTATTGAAAAGGAACGTATAAGACTGGCTAATGAAAAGCGGGCAAATGAGTTAAAAGCGCAGAGACAGGCCGCTCTAGAAGAGATGGAAAGGGCAAAACGTGCACAAGATGAGAGACTGAAAAAAATAAAAGAGGAGGAGGTGTTACGTATAGAAAAGGCTAGACAAAAAGCGGAAGAAGATCGAATAACAGCGGAGCGTGAGGCGTCGGAAATAAAATCAAAGATGAATGAACAGGCTAAACAGAATGAAATGAAAGAAATGATATACCAGCAGGACAAGGTTGAATTAATAGAACAACAAAAAACACTTGAACGCGAATATACAGAGTTCCAAAAGGAGCAAGAAAGTAAGATACAAGAGGCTGTAAAAGATTTGGACGAACTTGTAAAGGTTGAAACCAAACGACAGGAGAAAATGGAAGAAGATAGCAAAAGGTTACGTGAAGAAGAGAAGCAAAAATTGATAGAGGCAAATAAAGAAACTCTTAGGATGTTATCCGAGGCTGAGGCTAACTATGCTAAGAGTGAAAGGGAATCCGACCAACTCAAAGCAAGAGTAGAAAAAGATAGACAGCGTGAAGAAACACTGCAGCAGGCGGAAATAGATCGAACAACGCGACAACACGATGAAAAAACGAAAAGAGATGAATTACAATTTAAACAAAAGCAAAACATGTCAGAGATGAGGGGTGTGCAGGCACAAAAAAGGACGGAGCAACAAGCGAACAGGGATATGGAGATGGCCGAAAGACGGCAGGATAATCTGGAGAGAAGAACCGATGCGCAACAGAGACAGGCATCGGCGAGGGAAAGACAGCAAATGAACGCGGGTCGTACTGCTGCATATTCAAGTGAAGACCATCAAGCGCAACTTGGTCAGGGAGGGAAACAAGAGCGAGTGAAGACGGAGCGCGAACGTTTCAACGAGAGACGTCTTAGCGAGCGTCAGCGACAAGCTAGATCAGATCTTGCAGCAGCGTTGAAAAAGCACGAAGCAGAAGCGAAAGCGAAAGCGGCCGAACGAGAGGCAGCGCGTATAGAAAGGGAGAAAAAGGTCAGGGAAGAAAAACGAAAAATCATATTGGCTAATAAGAAGGCATACGAAGATAGGGTTGCCGAGCGTAAGAGAATAGAGGAAGAGCGAATCGCGGAATTCAGAAAAAAAGCGGAAGAGAAAAAACGTGAGATAGAAGAAGCCAAGGCCAAAGCCGCGGCTGAAAAAGCGGCGGCTGAAGCCAAGGCCAAGGCTGAGAGAGAAGCTCTTATGAACGAAAAGCAGCTGGCCAAACAACGTGAAATAGACGCCGCTGAGGCCAAAGCCAAAGCCGAAGCCGAAGCCAAGGCCGCGGAAGAAGAGAAGATACGTCTCGAAAAAGAGAAAAGAGAAAAGGCCGCTCATCAAGCATGGTTGCAACAGCAGCAACGAAAGAAAGATCAAGAAAAAAGACGAGCCGCGTACAAGAAGAGAGCAGAGGATGCCGCCAAGAAGCGACAAGAGGCCGCCAAGAAAAGGTATGAAGAATGGAAGGCTAAATATGGATAAAATCTTACGTAAAACACGGACTAAAACTCGCCAAGAGACATACACGAAACCTTACGTATTTAAATTACGTCGTAACATGTCTCCTGGGGATTTGTGAAAATGTACCCAAATTATTTTCTTAGCTATATATTGAGAGAAGATGAAAAC
>UEXM01000856.1_pt1 | contig 29208 bp, 22 predicted proteins | sample 1796661 | NCBI WGS metagenome assembly UEXM01 (sample SAMEA4772469, study PRJEB27181) | metagenome
TATTAGAAATACAGGAGAACAGTATAGTGTCGTTTAATAGTCCATTCTCAGATAATACAGAGAATACAGTAACAGAAAATACAGAATCAGTACAGGTAGTAGTAGTAGCTGATTATTTTGCTTCAGAGCTAACAGGTGGAGCAGAGCTCAGTACACAAGCACTGATAGATTCTAGTCCTTTTGTCACAAAGCTTCTTAAATCTGAGGCAGTGGATCTCAAAGCACTTGAAACCTATCAGCATGCTCATTGGGTTTTTACGAATATCTCAGGTATGAACTGGGAGCTTATTCCTACAATTGTAGCAAACATGAAATATTCAGCTGTTGAGTATGACTACAAATTTTGTAAGTGGAGATCTCCTGAAAAGCATGAAGCTTTAGGTGGAGAAAAATGTGACTGTCATAATGAAATGCAAGGAAAGATCTTCTCAGCTTTTCTTTATGGTGCAAAAACTCTCTGGTGGATGTCAGAAAAGCAGCAAAATAAATATCATGAAATGTTTCCGTTTCTTCAGGAAAGAGAAAACATAATCCTCAGTTCCATCTTTGATGATAATTCATTTGCTCTAATCAATACATTAAACGAAAAATACAAGGATCATAAACGAGAAGGCTGGGTAGTACTAGGTTCAGAATCTTGGGTTAAAGGAACAGATGCAGCTGTTAAGTGGTGTGAAGAAAACAACAAGCAATACGAAGTTGTTAGCGGCTTAAGCCATCCTCAGCTTCTAGAAAAGCTAGCTCAATCAGAAGGACATGTCTATTTACCGCCTGGTGGTGACACGTGTCCAAGAATGGTAATTGAAGCCAAGCTTCTAGGGTGTCAACTAGAACTAAACGACAACGTTGAGCACTGTCATGAAATATGGTTTGAAACCGATGACTCATTCGACACATCAGCATATCTGTATGCAGCACGAGAAAGATTCTGGAAGGGCATTAAGCATGCAATGGACTGGAGACCTTCTATTAGTGGGTACACAACCACATTAAACTGCATGAAGCATAACTACCCATACCGTCAGTGCATTGAGTCAATGCTTGGTTTCTGTGATGAAGTAGTTGTAGTCGATGGAGGATCCGAAGACGGAACACTAGAAGACTTAAGGGACTGGTCTAGAGAAGACCCACGCGTCAATGTCTATACAATTTCTAGAGACTGGTCAGAAAAAAGGTTTGCTGTCTATGACGGTCTTCAAAAAGCAGAAGCTCGTAAGCGCTGCAAGTCGGACTTTTGTTGGCAGCAAGATGCAGATGAAATTGTTCATGAACAAGACTACGATAAGATTCATGCTCTAGCACTCAACTTTCCGGGGCAAGTCGATATTGTCTCACTGCCAGTTATTGAATATTGGGGCGGGCCCGAAAAAGTAAGAATGGATGTTAATCCATGGAAGTGGCGACTAAGTCGCAATATGCCTCACATTACTCATGGAATTCCTGGTGGACTTCGTCAAACTGACGAGGAAGGCAACACATATGCCATGCCCGGAACAGACGGTTGTGACTACATTCATAATGAAACAGGAGAGGTGTTGGCACATGCATCATTTTATGCACAAGATGCACACAATGCCAGAATGGCAGCACTTCAGGGAAATCTAGAAGCAGTTACTGCATACAAGCAATGGTTTCAAAATGTTGTCGACCTTATGCCTTCTGTTCATCACTATTCATGGTTTGATCTTCCTAGAAAGATTAAGACATACAGAGACTACTGGTCACAGCACTGGCAAAGCCTTTATAATATTGAACAAGAAGATACATCCGAAAACAACATGTTTTTTGATAAGTCATGGACTGACGTGACGGATGAAGATATTGATCAGTTATCAGCTAGACTAGAAAACGAACTAGGCGGCTGGATATTCCACAACAAGGTTGACTTCTCTAGAGAGGTACCTCATATGTCCCTAAGAGCCGGTCAACCTGAAATCATGATGAGCCAGCCAATTCAGGCTTCAAAAATAGTTGCGGAGCTTGACAGGCTTGTTAAGCGAAAATCAGATGACAACTGGAGCGAATTAAGAACTGCAGACAATTACAATCGTGTTGTCAAGACTTACTCTTTCGGTGACAGAATTACGTACGTAAAAAAGAATGAAAAAGACTATGTAGACCTTCAAGCATCTCGAGGCATCAATATTCAGGCTCGCGAAGAAGAAGAAAGCTTTACAGAAAAAGTTAAAAATAGTCTAAGACCAAACGATGCAGACCTTGTAAGGATTAATGAGCTAGCTGCTGAGCTAGGAGATGTACAGTTTTCAGGATACGTTGAGCTAGGCTTTAGAATTCCAAGGCTATTAGAATACTTTAGTAAAAATCACAATTGCAGCGCTTGGGGCTACGACGTAGTTCCACTTAATGTTGAGGTTGCAAAGACACTTGGTTATGATGCCAGACTATACGATCTAGATAAATGTGAAGGAAATCTAGATTTGTCAGGTGCTTCACTAGTTTCCGCTTATCATGTAATAGAACATGTCTCTGACCCCTTAAGGGCATTACAAAAAATTAATAATTCTATGGACGAAGGAGCTGTACTTCACGTTGAAATTCCAATTGAGCCTGGCGAACCACGTGTTAAGTTTGGTCATCTTTTTCCTTTCGAAGAAGGTGATTTAAAAGCAATGCTTACGGAAGCCGGATTTAATGTTACTTTCTTTTCAACTAGCACTCATGCTGACGGTCCTCAAATCGAGCGATGTGTAGCTAGAAAGGAGTCGTAAAAATGAATATGCCTGAAAGAAATGGAAATATAGAGGTTGTAGAAATCTCCAGTGTGCTTAATGACCTGGACGTTGAAATTGGTACAGATATTCATATGGGCGACTTCGATGTTCTGGGGTGGCAGCTAGCTGCTAAACTAAGGGACAAAAACTCAGAAGGATATAAGAATCACGGCGCACTCTTTAGACCCAACTATGAAAGAGGAATACTCATTTATTCTCTAATTCAGAAAAAAGGTCTAGTCAATATTTTAGAGATAGGATTCGGCAGAGGATATGTTACAGCATGCTCAGCTTGTGCCATTCACGGAAAAGGCATTACAGGCACTGTTACAACAGTTGATCCTTATCACGATCAGCAAAAGCTAGACCAGTTTAAGTCTGCAGTAAATCCTTCTGTCATGTCAATGGTTAACATTAACCCGGTACAAAAAACGTCTGATGATTTTTTTAGTTCTTTAGACACAGAAACCAGGTTTGATCTTATCTTTATAGACGGTGATCACAGATATGATGCAGTTGCAAATGATTATAAAAATGCCGTAAAGTTTATCGATAGGGGCTATATTGTCATGGACGACTACCACATGCCCACAAAGGTGGACAAAGATATTGACGTAGCAAACTTTGTAGATACTTTGCCGCCAGAAGTCAGAAGAAAATTAATTTTGACGGATAGGCTTTTGTTTAATGATGATAGAGGAAGAACAGCATCGGGATTAGACTACGGCATGGTACTGCTTCCTATAGGTGATATTGAAGATGAACAGTAACAAATTTACATTTGTAATGCCGGCATTTAATGCCGAAAAAACTATTGCATACTCTATAAACTCTGTAATGATGCAAAACTATCCTAATTGGAAAATTGTAGTCATTGATGATGTTTCGACAGACAATACAGTAGATATTGTTGAAAAAATGATTAAACAGTATGGTTTAGAAGAAGACCGGATTAAGCTAATTGCAAACACAGAAAAAAAGTGGGAGATAGCAAATGTCTTAGAGGGTTTAAATCACGCTGACGACAACGATATTATTTGTCGACTAGATGGAGATGACTGGCTTTGTGACACAGATGCTTTAGCAATACTAAACTACAGATATGAAAGTCTGGGGCTTAGCGCTGCATGGACTGCTCATAGATGGGACTTTACACACCAAAATATATCAGGGCCGCTACCTAAGGATGCTAATCCATATGAACATGCATGGGTGAGCTCTCATTTAAAGACATTTAGAAAGAACCTATTGAGCAAAGTCAAAGATGAGAACTATCGCAATAGTGAAGGTGAATACTTCAAAAGAATTGGAGACCAGGTTTTCTATTTACCTGCGTTACACCAAGCTTCAGGAAACTGGCACTTTGAACCTATTGTAGCGTATCATTATTCTATTGATATCGCACCTTCCACATTTCAATCAGATGATGCAAAATTTCAAAGAGATGAGGCAACTCAGCTTAGATCACGCGGTTTTATTTCATGAAAGTTTTAGTCAATAGAAAAATTGTTAATGGGCCGTGGGGTGGCGGAAACAACTTTGTCATTGCGTTGTGCAAAGGCTTAGAAGACGCAGGCCATAAGGTTACACACACCCTAGATAGTGATATTGATGTGTTTTTTGTAGTTGATCCTAGACCCGAAGGTGATGTTCCAGGGCTAGCAAATCTTTTTCAAGAAAAAGAAAAGTTTAAAAACGTAAAAGTTGTTCAAAGAATAAATGAATGTGATGCTAGAAAAAATACTGAACACATGGACAATCTTCTTTTGCATTGCAGTGAATTTATTGACAAGACAATTTTTGTTTCTAAGTGGATGGAAAACTACTTCTTAAGTAAGGGGTGGCGCTGCAGTAATAATACTCACATTCACAATGGAGTCGACACAAATATTTTCATTCCAGGTAGTCGACAAAAAGGACGTCTAAAGTCAGTTGTTGCGCATCACTGGTCAAATAACCTTCTTAAGGGTTTTGATGCATACGAGTTCCTAGACTACATGGCCGGAAAAGACTTAATTGAATTTACGTATATTGGAAGACATAGAAACACATTTCAAAATACAAGATGTATAGAACCGTGCACAGGTCAAGATCTAGCAAAAAAACTACAAGGTCATGACGTATACATTAGCGGTAGCCGATTTGACCCCGGCCCAAATCACGTTTTAGAGGCAATATCAATAGGGTTACCAACATATGTGCATGCTGACGGCGGCGGTGCAGTAGAATTTGCAGGTGAAGATCACACATTCAGTAATCTTTCTGGGTTGGAAGATTTAATTCTAAGAAACACTTACACATTAAATGAGTATCAACCTATGTCGTGGTCCCAAAGCATCCAGGCGTACATTAAAGAACTAGAGGGATAAATTGAAAATCCATTTTGATAACGTTAATTTTTCTTCCCGATCAGGACCCAATACGTTCGCCGGCCGATTAGCTACTGTATTGACAGAGCGAGGACATGAAATTGTTGACTATTCCGAGCCGCATGATTCAGTACTAGTATTTATTGAACCTACTAGACAGTGGAAAAGAAATGTAAAGGTCGTACAAAGGTTAGATGGCATCTGGTTTAAGCCAAGTCAGTTTAAGAGCCACAACAGAATGATAAAGTGGACTTACGAAAATTGTGACCATGTTGTTTGGCAGTCTGAGTTTGACAAAGAAATGACATGTCATCACTGGGGCTCTCGACCTGGAACAGTTATTAAAAACGGAATTGATGCAGACAAGGTTGATCTAACAAATTCCAGGCTTAGAAAAATAAGAAGAGAAAATACCAAAGTTTATGCATGTTCAGCTAACTGGCACAGGCAAAAAAGACTAAAAGAGAATATTGAAGCATATGATATTTTAACAAGAGGTGTAGATAATACATGCCTAGTTGTAATGGGTTCTAATCCTGACGAAGTTGTGGGTAGAGACGACATTATATACACAGGAAATATTAGGCATAACTTGTGTTTAGAGGTTTATTCTATGGCAGATGCCATGATTCACCTAGCCTGGCTAGATCATTGCCCTAACGTAGTTGTAGAAGCATTATCACAAAAATGTCCTGTTATATGCACAGACTCCGGCGGTACAAAAGAATTGGTAGGTAAAAATGGAATCATTATTCCTGAGACAACCCCATATAATTTTGAACTACTAGACTATGATAATCCTCACCCTTTAGATCTAAGCATCTTAAGCAGCAGCAAAGTAGAAGAAATAGAAGTAGACACTAAAAACATATGCCTTCAGATCGCTGCTGACGCTTACGAAAAGATTCTCCAGGAATAAGATGAAAGTATACGTTTTAGCGCCTAAAGAAAACTGGATCTGTGACCGAATAGCTGCTGAGTGGGTTGAATATTTTCCGGAAAACACAGTCGACAACCCAGAAGATGCAGACATTATATGGCTTCAGGCCGGCTGGTGCTGGAATCACATAGATCCGCAAATAATGCTTTCTAAGAAAGTAGTGTGCACAGAACATCACATCGTTCCTTCTAAGTTCACTGATCAATCTTTGAGTGAATTCAGATACCGAGATCAATTTGTTAACGCATATCATGTTCCTAACATACACACAAAGAAAATAGTAAGTCAACTAACAAACAAACCGGTCTCTATTATTAACTACTGGTATGATCCAAAAAAGTGGTACCCAGGCAACAGAGAAGAAGCAAGAAAAAAGCTAGCGCTGCCTGCAAACTATTATATAGTAGGATCTTTTCAACGAGACTCTGAAGGTGAAACTTCAAACCCTAAATTAGAAAAAGGTCCAGACCTATTTTGTGACTATGTTGAAAAGCTTTCAATGGACAAGAAAGTTCACGTTCTTTTGGGAGGCTGGAGGAGGAAGTATGTTATTGATCGACTAAACGCCGCCGGTATCCCTTATACTATGAAAAACATGGCCACACTAGAAGAGTTAAGGGAGATGTATTTGGCATGCAACTTGTATGTTGTTGCTTCTAGACAAGAAGGCGGCCCACAAGCTCTTTTAGAAGCTCCTGCAACGCGCACCCCTATTATTACAACAGACATGGGAATTGCTCGTCAAGTAATTAGTGAAAGTTGTATCATAGACATTACACGCGACGTATACAAACCAAGTGAAGAAGATGTTGAACTTAATTACACTAACGTAATAAAATACAACATAGAAGACTATGGAGACGTGTATATGAACTATTTTAAAGAGGTATTGGAGAATGTCTAAGCGAGCACTAATAACAGGCATTAACGGCATGGATGGTTCTCATCTAGCAGACTTTTTGCTAGAGAAAGGATATGATGTATGGGGAATGGAAAGAAGGTCATCCAGCAAAAACAGAACAAACACCAAACACTTAGAAGGCAAGATAAATTTTGTCAACGGTGATATGACAGACCAGAATTCCCTAGTAAGGTGCCTCAAAGAGTCTGAACCGGATGAAGTATACAACTTAGCAGCACAATCATTTGTAGGTGAAAGCTGGAATACACCTGAATATACTAGTGAAGTGACCGGTCTAGGCGTTCTTAGAATGCTGGAGGCAATTCGTGAGTTTAAGAAACCTGTAAAGTTTTATCAAGCCAGCTCATCAGAAATGTTCGGCAGAATGATTGAAAATCCTGCAAATGAAATGACACCGTTTTATCCAAGAAGCCCCTACGGAGTTTCAAAACTGTACGGCCACTGGATTACAAAAAACTATAGAGAATCATACAACATCTATGCATGCTCAGGTATTTTATTCAATCACGAGTCTGAACGCCGAGGCATTGAGTTTGTAACTAGAAAAATTACTGACGGTGTAGCAAGAATTCATTTAGGGCTTAGTGATAGTATATCATTAGGAAATCTAGATGCAAAGAGAGACTGGGGATACGCACCTGATTACGTAGAAGCTATGTGGTTAATGATGCAGCAAGAAACTGCAGATGACTTTGTTATTGCCACCGGAAACACCCATACAATTAGAGACTTATTGACTGTTGCATTTATGCATGTAGACATTAGTGACTGGGAAAAATACATCAAGCAGGATCCTAGATTTATGCGACCCGCTGAAGTGGATGTCCTAAGAGGCGATTATACCAAGGCTAAGTCTGTTTTGGGTTGGCAACCAACAGTTGATTTTAATGAATTAGTTTCTAGAATGGTTACAAACGACATAAAATTACTCAAGGGCAATAAACAATGAAGAGAGTTGAAAAACCATGGGGTCATGAACTAATATGGGCAAATTCAGATAGAATCGCCGGCAAAGTCCTGAGTATTACAAAGGGTCACCGGCTGTCATTGCAATATCATGAAAAAAAAGAAGAAGCAATTTATGTAATGTCCGGAAATCTTTATTTGACAACAACAAACAAGTCTGGTGATAACATAGAGACAGTACTCACTGTAGGCGAGTCTTATCACATATACCCGGGTGATATTCATAGATTTGAAGCCAGAGAAGATGATGTTGTACTAGTAGAAGTTTCGACACCAGAGCTTAAAGATGTTATAAGAGTAGAAGACGATTATAAAAGGGTAGAAAATTGAATGTAGGTATCGTAGGACAAGGTTTTGTGGGTTCTGCAATAAAAGAAGGTCTTAAAGACTATCATAATGTTTTAGCATACGATATAGATGCCTCTAGAAGCATGGCCGTGTCACTGGAACAAGTAGTAAACAACTCTGAGATAGTATTTGTCTGCTTACCAACGCCAATGAGAAGCTCAGGCGAGTGTGACACTAGAATTCTTAGGGGTGCAATTTCTAACATTAATGACATAGCAAAAAAATGCGAAGGCAAAAAAAAGACTATAGTCATAAAGTCTACAGTTCCTCCCGGAACAACATCAGAAATTAATGACAAGTGTAAAAGCATCGACGTTGTTTTTAGTCCTGAATTTCTTACAGAAGCAAACTCTTTTGATGACTTTAAAAATCAAACCAGAATTATAATTGGCGGGACAGGTGCTAAGAAAGTTAAGCAAATGTTTCGCAAGCCATTTCCAAACATTCCTATCGTAATTACACGGGCAAGTACTGCAGAAATGGTAAAGTATTTCATAAACTGTTTTCTTTCTACTAAGGTTACGTTTGCAAATCAAATGTATGATTTGTGCGAAGCTTCAGAAATTGACTACGACAAAGTTTGTGAGTATGCACTATTAGACAGTAGAATAGGAGGCAGCCACTTAGCCGTCCCAGGCCCAGACTCAGATCGTGGATATGGAGGTCATTGTTTTCCTAAGGACATGTCTGCAATGATTTATTTTGGAGAGCTGTTTAACTCAAACGCTGAGTTTTTAAAGCAGGTCGTTAAGTCAAATAGCATATATAGAAAAAACAAAGACTGGCTCGACATGAAAGGTCGAGCAGTTTCGGAGGATTAATTGAGAGTACTAGTTACAGGCGGTCTAGGCTTTGTAGGATCACATTTAGTTGACTACTTGGCACAAAGCAAAAAGTATGATGAAATCGTAGTCATTGACAATCTTTCATCAGAGTCTTCAAATAGAAGTTACATGCGAGATGATGTAACCTATTGGATAGACGATATTGCAAATTTAAACACATACAGATACTCAAATGAAAAGTTTGATCTAGTTTATCATTTGGCGGCACTAGCTAGAATACAACCTTCATTTAAAGATCCTTTAAAATATCTAAGCATAGATATGATGGGTACTGCTCACGTGTGTGAAATGGCCAAACGCTCCGGTGCAAAACTAGTCTACGCCGGATCTTCGTCTGCATTCGGAGGTCCTATGCTAAATCCCTACGCATTCGCAAAATATACTGGCGAGCAATGTTGCGAAATGTACTCAAAAGTGTATGACTTAAGCACAGTTTCAGCTAGATTCTTTAATGTTTACGGTGATAGACAACCTACTAGCGGCACATATGCCACAGTAGTTGGCATATTTGAAGGTCAAAAAGCTCTTGGTAAAAACTTAACAATTACTGGCAACGGTGAACAGAGAAGAGACTTTACACACATTAATGATATTGTAAGTGGTCTTGTTGCGCTGTCAAAAAGCACGTACAAAGGCTCAGTATATCAACTAGGCACCGGCAAAAACTATTCAATAAATGAGCTGGCAAAAATGTTCGATTCTGAAGCTACTTATATTCCTTCTCGTCCAGGTGAAGCATGGACAACTTTAGCCGACATAGAAAAGACAACACAAGATACGGGATGGCGCCCTATGCTGTCTTTAGAAAACTACATTAAAGAATTCCTTTCAAAAATGTAAAGAGTGAAAATACGTGTTATGATAGTCTTAAAGAGAGGCTATTATGAGCAAAACATCTGTATTTCCTACTGGAAAAAAGCACGTATCATTTTCTGAGATAAAAATGTGGAAAGAGTGTGCATACAAGCACAAGCTTACGCATGTTGATAAAATTGACGTCTTTGAACCTTCACCATTTTTAGACTTTGGTACAGCAGTTCATGAGGGCTGTGAGGCCCTTGTGGAAAAGTCTATACCTGATAGAACTAAACTAATATTAGATATTAGAAATGCCTGGTCTGAACACGGCTTTGACAATCCTGAGTGGATTAAGAAGCAGCCAGGCTGGTATTTAAAGTCTTCTAATGTGGGTGTTGAAAAGTGGATTGATTGGGCCAACAACATGTGGAATGATGTTCCAGACTTTTTAGACAGAGAGTTTCCTGAATGGGAAACAGTAAAAGCTGAAGAAGAGCTTTACGAAGACATTGAAGAGTTTGACATGAAGTTTAAAGGCTTCATTGATGCTGTTATAAAAGTACCTAAGAAAAGAGGAACTGGGTACGAATATTGGATCTTGGACTGGAAGACAGCCAATGCATACGGCTGGAGAAAAGAAAAGAAGCAAGATATTTTAATGACAGCTCAGCTAATTCTATACAAGCACTTTTGGGCTAGAAAGCATAACATCCCACTAAACGATGTAAGGTGTGGATTCATACTCTTAAAAAGAGGCGGTAAGCCAGGAAACGTATGTGACCTGGTAAAAGTATCAGCAGGCCCCAAGACCATAGAAAAAGGTCTCAAGATAATGAGAAGTATGATAAAGAATGTTCAAAAGCAGTTTAGCCTTAAAAATAGAAACTCTTGTACGTATTGTCCGTACAAGGATACACAACATTGTACATAATTTACTGTTATGCAATATCAGATATGATATTTGTGACGTAGGAAGTTCTAAATAAAGATGACTGAGAAGAAAAAAATTCTATTATTGTCAGATCACGCGCTTAGCACATCAGGAGTAGGGTGTCAAAGTCGTTTTCTAGTCAATGGTTTAGTAGAAACAGGAAAATGGACGGTTAGACAGTTTGGCGCAGCAATTAAGCATAGTGACTACCGTCCTGTAAAAGTTAGTGACGATTTTATCATTAAGCCAGTAGACGGTTTTGGAGATCCGCAACTTCTTAAGACTACATTAGCAGTTGAAAAACCTGATGTTTTAATGCTATTTACAGATCCTAGATTTTTTATATGGCTGTGGGAAATGGAAGAAGAAATTCACCAGATATGTCCTATTGCTTATTGGCATGTTTGGGATAATAGACCAGTCCCAGAGTTTAATAAAGTTTTGTATGACTCAACAGACTTGATTAATTGTCATTCTTACGACACGTACGAGTATGTAAAAGATCTGGCCCCTGGAAGAGCTAACTTTGTCCCACATGCTGTTCCAAAAGATATCTTCTACAAGCTGAGTGACAATGAAATAGCTGATCACAAAGCAGCTGTTTTAGGTGCTGACCGTGTCGATCATTTTACGGCATTTTGGGTCAACAGAAATGCTAAAAGAAAAAGGCCAGCTGATTTACTTTGGGCATGGTCTATTTTCTTAGATAATCTACAGAAAAATCACGGACATAAAAATGCAACACTATTGATGCATACAGACCCAGAAGACCCGGAAGGCCCAAATCTATACGCAATATTGGAAATGCTAGAAATTAAAGAAAATGTAGTGTTTTCTGTAGACAGAATTGAATTTGAAAAAATGAATGTGTTGCACAATATTAGTGACTTTACCATTAATGTAAGTTACGCTGAAGGCTTTGGTTTGTCAACGCTAGAGGCAATGATGTGCGGAAAGCCTATTATTGCAGCTCACACAGGTGGACAAAAAAGGCAAGTAGTTGACCACCGAGACGGAACTGAAAACGGTTACGCACTACCAATAGAGTTTAAAACACTAGTAGGTTCTCAGAATGTACCTTACATTTATGAAGACTATTGCAGTGTTGAGACAATAGCTGATAGAATAACAAAGATGTACGAACTCGGCCCAGATGGCAGAAAAAAGCTAGGTGAAAAAGCACAACAATACGCTTTTAGTGAGTTTGCAATGGAAGATGTTGTTAATAAGTGGGACAAGACACTCACTGACCTAACAGAAAATTGGCAATCGCGCTACACACGATGGGATGTAAAAGAGATTTAGTATGAAGAAAAAAGTATTAGTCAGAGGTCCTTTATTGTCACAGTCAGGCTATGGAAATCATGCGCGCCAAATAGTAAAGTGGCTTCTTAAGCGAGACGACTTAGACGTACTAACTCAAGTACTGCATTGGGGAATTACTCCTTGGCATATTGACGGATCTGTTGAGGATGGCATCATAGGCGAGATTATGAGCAGATCAATTAATCAAATGCCTAATGATTTAGACATTTCATACCAGGTTCAGTTGCCTAATGAGTGGGATCATACACTAGCAAAAATAAACGTGGGCGTTACAGCTGCTGTAGAAACTGACATTTGTACCCCCGAATGGGTTACTGCGTGTAATCGTATGACATCCGTTGTTGTGCCTTCTAGATTTACTAAGGGTACATTGGAAAGATCAGGACAGTGTACTACACCCATTACTGTGATACCTGAGTCTTATATTCCTGAGATTAATGATGACACACTTCCTCTAGATATAAGCCTATCTACAGACTTCAACTTTCTACTATTTGGAATGCTTACAGGTCAAAACCCTAAAAGTGATAGAAAAAATCTACTATACACTATTAAATGGCTACTGGAAGAGTTTAAGGATAACCCAGATGTAGGCATTGTCCTAAAGACTTCTTCCGGAAGAGGCACAAAAATAGACAAGAAAGTTACTGAAAAACTGATATCACAAGTCGTCAAAGAAGTAAGACAGGGCCCTTATCCTAAGCTTCATTTTATGCATGGCTGCATGACAAATGAAGAAGTCGCGTCTATTTACAAGCACCCTAAGATCAAGGCTCTGGTGGCACTAACACGAGGAGAAGGATACGGGTTGCCTATTCTAGAAGCGGCAGCATCGGACCTACCTGTTGTTGCAACAAACTGGTCAGGCCATCTAGACTTTATGAGAAAAGGCAAGTTTATTGCTGTTGACTATAAAATGGAAACAATTGATAGTTCTAGGGTGGACGATCATATATTTTTAACACATGCTAGATGGGCAGAACCTTCAGAGAAAGATGCAAAAAAGAGGTTGCGTCGTCTTTATGAATCATATGAAACGCCTAAAAAGTGGGCTGTTGATTTAGGTAAAAAACTAAGAAAAGATTTATCTCATGAAAAAATTTGTGATTATTGGGATGAACACTTAGTAAAAATGGTTGAGTAATGGATTACATTTATTACATAATTATCTGCCTGTGCATTGGTCTAGGTGTATCAATTTACTACAACGTAAGGTTTGGAATGGTCATATTGAAAATGCAAGACGCCATTGAAGACTCACTAGATAAGCTAGACGGATGTCATCAATCAATAACACAGACCCTTCAAACACCACTATTTTTCGATAATTCCGAAGTAAAAAAAGTCTTAAACGACATTGAGCATGCCAGAAATGCTGTTATATATGTCGCCGGCCAGATGGCTTCTATTGAAGAAGTTGAAGAAGAAGAACCAGAGGAGATACTCTAGTGGCCGGCCGAAAAAAGATAAGAAGATCAAAAGGAAAAAGTAGAAATTTATACTTTACTGCTGAGACGCAGGAATTCTTAATTGCCTACCAGAACTCAGAAGACATTCAGGAAAAACAAAAATTCTATTTAGAAAAAATAGCACCCGCGTTTGAGAAGTTAGTTGAAAATCTTATTTTTGTATATGGTTTTAAGACTGCATACGATTCTTTTGATGACTTAAAAACAGACTGTGTTTCTTTTCTTTACGAATCTATTCACAAGTGGAAGCCTGAAAGAGGAACAAAGGCATTCTCATATTTTAATGTTGTTGGAAAAAACTGGCTTATTATCAAGTCTAGGCAGCAAACAAAAAGAATGAGGCGCCACGTTTCAGTCGATGCACCTGAATTAATGTCAGCATCACAAAGATCTGCATATGAGTCATACGATGTCATACCGGCTCCTGATGAAATATTAATTGAAGCTAATCTAAGAAACGAAATACAGGATATGCTAAAAGTAATTGAAGGAATAGTTACTAGTGAATCCGAAAAGACATGCATAAACGCAATTCAGGTTGTCTTTAAAAATATTGATGAATTAGACTTTCTAAATAAGCGTGCAATTTTAGTGTATGTAAGAGAAATATCTGGTCTTTCACCTAAACAGCTTTCTGTTGCAATGTCTTCTATTAGAAAACACTACAGAAAACTGACAGGCTATGACAATAAGTTTAACCTGTTCTAGAGGTAATACATGTCTGAAAACATTGAAAAAGGCTTAGACAGTCTACAAAAAATAAACAAGAAGATCGAGTCATTTAGTGATATCTTAGATAATCTAACGTCCACAGGAGACAAAAAAAAGCTTTTGTGGAAAGAAATCTATGAAAATGCACTAACTGATAGAGAAAACGCATCTATGCTTTTCAATGATGCATGGGCAAACATGACAGAAGGAACTGTAGGGCACTCTACAGTTGGTCCTATTATAACAAAGTACTTAGAAAGAATGTGTAAGTCAAACGATCAGATATTAAGGCTTGCAGAGTTAATTGCAAAAGCAGAAGAGGAATCCGCTAGAATTGATCCAGATGATATCTTTAGCGAGATAAATGGTTGACGAATGGCTAAGAAAAAAGGTGTAGACGTACAGAGAAAAATGGCGACCAAACGGGTCGACAACTCTGAAGAAATACAGGACATAGCCCACGCCCCACCCTCCAAAGTCTTTCAAAGGGCAATTGTTGTAGAGGTACTTAATGATGTTTCACTTAGGTCTGAAGAAGAAATTGAAGAGCTGTCACAAACAACTGTGGCACCTGAGCAGCTAAAATACGCGCCCAGAAATTCTTTAATTGTGCGCCTATATGCATCAGGAGCAGACAAGTCAGGAACCAAAGACTTGTTGTGCTATCCGTTCTTTCCTCCTTTTATTGCACTTCCTGTCAAGCAAGGTGAGCAAGTCTGGGTTTTTGCTGAATCTCCAGATGTGCCTCAAAAAGTTGCATACTGGTTAACTAGAATTGCTGAGGCTGACTTTGTCGATGACGTAAACTACACGCACGGTGATAGAAAGTTTTCAATTGCTGTTGACAAAACACAAGATCTTTCAGACTTAGAAGAAGAACCTGAAGACGCAGAGCCACCACCCGAAGACCAAGAGCCACCACCCGAAGTAACCGGCAACAAAGAGGTTGATACGCTTCCTGGCCCTCCATCATTTAATAATGGTGCAACTGAACAGGGTGACGATGCAGCAACAACGCTAACACAGCCACAAAAAGAAGGTGCACCGGAAGGTGAAGGTGAAGAGCTAGACCCAATATACGAGACAATATTCACAGGTTCTTTAGGCGGCCATGCGTTTTCAATAGAGCCAGTACCTAGATTTACCAAGCGCCCTGGCGATTTAGTTTTGCAAGGCTCACATAACTCTTTGATATGTCTAGGCACAGACAGAGGATGGAACGTTAATGATAGGCCTGAAGAGTCTGAAAATAGCAATGCTTATACACCCGAAGGGGAAGGCTTAAGAAGCTTTTCCGGAACTGTTGATATTGTGGCCGGCAGAGGAATGTTTGCCGGAGAACTAAACCCAGACAAGGACAAACTAGTAGACACTGAACCTCGTGTTATTGAAAACGCTCGTGGGTCTATAGAAATAGATAAAAATCCAGCAGCTTATTTTGGCGACACAATTAGAAAAGAAATAAAGTTTAATCGACAAGACGTCGCTGTAGAAGGCGACCCTGACTTTGTTTATGATGCATCTAGAGTTTATGTCTCTATGAATACAGATGGTGATGCTAATTTAGGGTTGGAATCACACACTCCAGAGTTTGTAAAAGCAGCCGGCGCTGAACCTGTCAATGAGTCTCCATATGTGATATTAAAGTCAAATGAAATAAGAATAGTTTCAAGGCACACTAAAGAAGAGAACGATCGTCCGAAGCAAGATGGGTCTATTAGAATTGTAAGAGAAGATGAAGATCCAACAAAGGCATGCACCATCACAATGCTGCCAGGCGGTAAAGTATTAATAGATGCTGCTCAAATTGTAATAGGCGACGGCAGAGAGAATCAGACTTTTGTAGGTGATGGCGCTACAGAGCAAATGGTATTAGGAAATACACTGACAGACTCTGTGCTGTTACCGTTTCTTCAAGCCATAAGAGACAATGCACCCATGATATCTCAAGGGGCTAGTCCTAACGTTCTAGCACCCGCTGTCTTAGCTGCTACTATTGAAGTACTGGCTGCCTTAGGTGATGGCGGTCCTGAAAACTCAATTCTCAGCAAAGTAGGGAAGATCAAGTAATGGCACTAAATGCAGGAAAACTAGAGGCAGCATTGAAAACTGCACTTAAGTCTGCTCTGGATGCTGAACAAGGTCCTGCACCTGCCGAAGGTGACAGTCATAGAACAAAATTTTGTAATGCAGTTGCAAAGGCTGTGTCAAAAGAAGTAGTTGATCACATAATTTCTAACATGGAAGTTACAGGCATCATGATCCAAGTCGACCCTGCTTCTTACGTTGTCAGCGTTTTTGGCGGAATGGGTATTCCTGCTATTAATTTTCCAAACCCACCCTTGCTTCATAAGCAAATGAACGATGGGATCGGTCTAATAAAATAATGGCATTAAGTTCCAGTCAGTTACACTCATCTATGAAAGCTACGTTAAAGTCAGAATTGGACTCTGCTCTAGGTCAAGCACCAGCAGAAGGTGATGGTCATAGAACAAAGTTTTGTAATGCAATTGCTAAAGCACTGTCAGAAGAAATTGTTAAACATATTGAAGAGGATCTAGAAATTGTAGGTGTGCAAGTAGAGTTTCCAGGAGGCACCTATCTAATGACCAGTTTTGGCGGCTTTGGGGTCACTCCAATACCGGGTGGCTTTATTCCCGGGACGCCAATTATTCCCTTTATGCAAACAGCTCCTCTGTTCTTTGGTCAAGATCCGATGCAAAAAGTAAATGGTCGAGGATTGATCAAGTAATCAACTCTAGTACACACACACTTGCGGCCATGTATACTTACTCCTTGTAGGAGTGTGTCATGACAACCACTAACAATCGAAAAGTATATAGCTTTAAGAGTGTAGGTGAACTTGATGTTGATAACAGGAAAAATGCTGATACTGAAAAGCAAAAGCTACCCATAGGTATTGCTACGCCGGTACAGCTAGGAAACAACAGTTCCCTGCTCAAGATGCATACAGACCAACTTAAGGTAGTTTCTGATAATTTTCGCAATATGATTATGACTAATCATGGCGGAAGGCTAGGTTTTTATGACTTTGGCGGTAACCTCGAAGAACTAACGTTTGAATTAGGGTCAGAAGACGGAGACGCAGAGGCCACCAGAAGAATAGCTAGAACAACTGCCAAGTACATGCCTTACATAAACCTAGATACCTTTGAGCCTTTTGTTGAAAAGTTTGACAATCAACACACGGGAAAAGTAGGAATTAGAGTGACTTATACAATACCTTCAATATCGAATGACTTAAGATCAATTGAAGTACTATTATACGTAGCAGGATAATATAATGGCAATTGATGTACAAAAGAGAATTAAAAAAGAAAAAATTAGAAACTTTGTTGCAAAGGATTTCGACTCATTACGAGGAGAGCTTTTAAGCTATGCAAAGATATACTTTCCGGATAAGATACAGGACTTTTCGGAAGCTAGTATGGGCGGTTTATTTTTAGACTTGGCAGCGATGGTAGGCGACACTATGTCTTACTACTTAGACCACCAGTTTAATGAATTAAATCCTTTGACAGCAATTGAAAGTAGCAATGTTATTAGGCATGTTAGAGAGGCAGGAGTCAAGATCGTTGGCGCATCCCCAGCTTCTGTCAACATCAGATTTTATATTAGTGTTCCTGCTGAAAAAGATCCGCTAGATAACCAGTACAAGCCGAAGACAAGCGCATTGCCTGAAGTCTTAGAAGGAACAGTGCTAAAGGCTAATAGCGGAATTACATTTAACCTGACAGAAGATATTAATTTTGCTAGTAAAGATAAGAACGGCAAACTAGTAGCCAGATATTCAGTCAATACAAAAAACGGAGACGGTACGCCTGCGTCTTATATTGTGTCGCAAGAAGGTCTATGCATATCAGGTACTGAGATTACTGAGGCTTTTAAGATAGGCAACGCACACGAGCCGTTTAGGGAAATAATTCTTACAAACCCACACATAAGTGAAATTCTGTCTGTGTCTGATACAAGTCTAAACGACTATTATCAGGTCGAGGCCCTCTCACAAGACACAGTTTACCGAGCAGTTCTTAATATGGGTGATGATAATAGACTGGTGCCGAGAAATTTAGAAATAATTCCTGCACCTTATAGGTACGTTTCTAGATTCGACCCTAGGTCAAAAATTACAATTCTAAGGTTTGGTTCTGGCGACGCATCATCATTTGAAGATGACATTATTCCTGATCCTAGTAAGTTAGCATTGCCACTATATGGTAAGAAAAACTTTTCTAGATTTTCTATAGACCCACAATCATTACTCAAAACCAGAACACTAGGAATATCTCCTAAAGCTACAACACTGTCAATAACATACCGTTACGGCGGTGGTCTAGATCACAACGTTCCTGCTTCATCCATTAGATTTGTTGAAGATCTCAAGATGGAGTTTAAAAACAGTCCGTCTACACTAGACGCTCAGTCTGTAAGACAATCTATTGATGTCAAGAATAAAGGCCCAGCACGTGGCGGATCATACGCACCAACATTAGACGAGTTAAGAAATCACGTGCCAACTGCTAGACAAATGCAATCCAGAATTGTTACAAAACAAGACATGCTATCTAGAATTTACACGATACCAAGTCAATTCGGAAGAGTGTTTAGGGCAGGAATGAGACAAAGTGATGTGAATCCATTGTCGACCAACATCTATATTGTGTCAAAGAATGAAGAAGGCAGACTGTCTGTAAGTCCAGATGCACTTAAAGCTAATTTAGCATCGTATTTAAACGAATACAGGTTAATATCAGATGCCATGGACATTTTAGATGCCCAAATCATTAACTTTACAGTAACATTCGGCATATTGGTTGCACCCAATACTAGTAAGCCTAAGATTGTGCAGAGTGTAATTTCTAGAATAAGTAAAATTACAGAAGTAAAAAACTTTCAAATAGATCAACCTATTGTACTAGATGATATAGTCAATATTATTATTAATACAAGAGGGGTTGTATCATTAATGAACCTCGAAGTCAAGCCTATAGTAGGGTCAACGGACGGAAGAAGATACTCTTCTGCTTCATTTAGCTTTGATAACGCAACCAAAGATAGAATGATCATAGGTCCTCCCGGATCAATATTTGAGCTACGATATCCGGGTTTTGACATTATTGGATCCGCAAAATAGGAGCTACCATGTACTTAATAATCACATCTAGCAGCGACGCATACATTCAAAATAAGATTATTGACACTTCTTTTAGGTCAACAGATGCAAACACAGGTTTAGCAGGAACGCTGGACTTGTTTAAGTTATACGGCGAGACAGCCTTACCCGATGATGAAACATCTGTCACAGCTTACGCATTAGACGTAAATAGTGACGGTACTGCAGAAACTAGCATTGAGCTTTCTAGAATTTTGGTAAAGTTTGACTATGACAAGTTGACACGACAGTCTTCTAAAAATATGGATGTCACAGATAGTAAGTTTAAGGCGTATCTAACGCTCAAAGCAATCTCAGCAGGTCAGTTTACACCTAAAGATTTTACTGTCAACGTAATGCCACTAGCACAGTCATTTGACGAAGGTGTCGGAAAAAATGTAATTTCATTTCAAGATTTAGATTCATGTAACTTTGTTACAGCTTCAATGTCAGGTGCTACTGTCAATGCCTGGAATACAGCAGGCGCAGGAGCATTAGGAGCTGTCGGCGGCGGAAGTCTTGATGCATACAATACAGCTAATTTTGGCTTAGGGAGTACTAGCATTATAGCTAGTCAAACATTTAAGGATGGCGGCGAAGATCTTAGGGTTGATGTTACTCATTTAGTTTCTGCTTCTTTGACTAGCCAACTAACAAATCACGGCTTTAGAGTTTCATTTTCAGCTGCACAAGAAGCTGATACAAAAACCAGGTTTGTAAAGAGATTTGCATCTAGACATGCCAAAAATCCTTATTTGAGACCGGGTCTTCATGTTGTCTGGGATGACACTGTTACAGATAACAGCTCTAATGCAGTTTTCGATCACACAAACAAGCTATACTTTCAAAACTACTTAAGAGGAGAAGAGACTAATCTAAAAATTGGAGCCACATCTTATAGTGGTGCATCATGTGCAAGATTAGTATTGTCATCTGGGTCTTTTGCTGTAACATCAAGCGTGTCATCAGTCACCGGAAACACTGCAGGAACCAGTCGCCCAGGTCTATATAGCGCCACATTTACAGTCAATTCAAATGATTCCACAGTAATAAGATCAGGAGATACATACTCTGATAAAGTATCGGACTTTGCAATTAAAAGTGGCTCTTTAGATCTCACTACTGAATGGCAACTTGCAGACGGATCACTGACATTTTATACCGGAAGTATAAAACTCAAACAAACAGACCGCTACCAGGGTAATTTCACATCTAGAGAGCCAAACATTAATGTTACTAATATGGCTAAAGAATACAGGACTACAGATACAGGAAGAATCAGGCTGTTTGGAAGAGACATTGCTGCAGAATACAAAGAAAAATATGGATCTGTTCCGCAAAAAAGAAAATCAGTTATATTTGATGAAGTTTACTATCGCGTTGTAGACGCACTTTCGGGAGACGAAGCCGTACCCGAAAACAGAACACAAAATGGAACCCGAGTATCTACAGATTCTGAGGGTATGTTTTTTGACCTAGACATGGACAACCTATACGCAGGTAGAAATTATTACTTTGTGTATACAGTTGTAGAAAGAGGGACAGAAACAATACTTCAGGACAAGGATATAACGTTTAGAGTGATTAGCTAATGGCAAGAAACAAGACACTATCTAGCGGCTTTGGCCTTTTCTCGGCCAATACTGTAAGATCATTGACTGAAAATAGAGCATCTATAGTTAACGTTACAGCATCAGAAAATACAGGTTCTGTTGAATTACATACATCTGCATCATTTAGATATGACGACCCAGGTAATCCACTTAAGTCGACACAACAGCTAAACATAGACTGGTCAAGTTTTGAAAATCACACGTTTTTTAACTCTGCAGAAGCAAAAGTCAATATGGCGTTTGAAACTATTATCAACGGCTATCCATTTGACGGCACAACAGACGAAATATATAAGTTTCAAGACAAGCTAACTGGTTTTGAAAAGCATGTTTTAGATAGTTTACCACACTATACAGGATTTATGAACTTCAACAATTCTCAGTTTATTGAGGTTGATGATCGCTCCGGAATACTTTATCCTGATCTATCTAGAGAAACAACAGCCAAAGCGATACTAGACCCAGGCGTAGGATCTTTTTCATATGAAATGAATTTGTACGTCCCTTCTGCTAGAGGAGGAAATACTTCTGCCGATAAGCAAGTAATCGCCCAAAAAATCAAAAACAACAATGGAATTACCTTATACACGAAGCCGTCACCTGCAAAAGAAATAGTAATAAGCTATACAGGGCAACCATCGGACGGAAATACTCTTACTTTGGTTTCTGCTGATGGAACTTCCAAAATATATGAATTTGAAAGCGGCGGCGGCGTCACCGGTGACAACGTCAGTGTTACAATTGAATCAGGTGCAGGCTCTAATGCAGACGGTACATATGCAGCATTAAAAACTGCAGTTAAAAGCGCATCAGGACACAACGGAAAGATTGCTGTTAATCATGCAGATAATAGTGACAACGCCGGCACAATTACATTTAGCAGAACTACCAAAGATACAAATGATGTGTCTATTTTAGGCGCAGCTACTATAGCTAATACAACAATTCCCGCATCAGGAATGACAACACACTCTGATGTTGTGCTGCTAGCAACATCAGGGTCTGTTAGTGCATCTTCAAAGGTAAAAGTAAAAAGAGGAAAGTGGAATCACATTTCCGCATGTCTTAATAGAAACCCTGGAACAAATAGAATTGAAATGTTTGTGGACGGAAAAAATATTTCAAGATCACCTCAGTTTGAAATATTTGACTTTGCATTTGCTGATGCTGGATTAACAATTGGAAAAGGAACAAACATTACAGCCGCAGGAGATATAACTGCTGTAACATTTAATACATGTCTTTCTGCTAGCATGGACGATTTTAGAATTATTCACAGCGCTCGTTCTGAATCTGCACTTGATCACGAAAAAAATAGAAAAATTGATCCTAGAAAAAGCCTACGACTTAATTTCACTTTTAATGAGCCCACAGGATCTTATAATAATCAGGCTGTAATCTTAGACCACTCAGGAAATTCTCTTCACGCAAAACTAAGCCGTACAGGAAGTGATTCATACGATCCAAATTGTAGAGTAGACCCAGGATACGGCAATCCCATGATTCATGAAGATGCAAATAGATATCCTGTGTTATTTCCTTCGCACCCAGATGTGGTAACGTACAATACAAGGCTTATGGTGTCGGCTTCTAACTACGATACTAATAACCCAAACATGATTACAAAACTGGTTCCGGATCATTATCTTAGAGAGGCACATTTTGCTGAAGGATTTAGTGACAAAAAAGAATTAGGAGACATTGAAGATCTGTATGGTTACGATACAGACTTTCCAGGCGGAGGCAAAATGGGTTCGCCTCAAATTATTGCGTCTCTTCTTTTTATATGGGCCAAACAGTTTGATGAAATGAAGCTGTTTTTAGACCAGTTTGGTAAAGTACTTCATGCTGATTACAAAGAGGAAGATACAGCTGCAGATACATTTTTACCCTTTATGGCACAGTATTACGGATTTGAACTTCCAGACATGTTTCCAAACACTTCACTAAGTCAGTTTGCCGGTAAAGAAGGGCAAGGGACTAGTCAAGCTATGTCTAATCTTTCTTTGCAGCAAATACAAAACTCTATATGGCGAAGAGTTTTGGCAGATATTAGAGAGATTATGAGGTCTAAAGGTACAATTCACGGCATTAAGACATTCTTAAGAAACCTTGGTATCGATCCTGACAGAAGTTTTAGATTTAGGGAGTATGGTGGTTCTAGAACAGGCAGAATAGGGACAGCTAGACAAGAGATAAAAGAGATTGGTCGCATACTTTCATTTACAGGAAGTCTAGCAACCGGCGCAAAAAACACAGAAGCATCAACACTTCCAATACTAGTAAGTTCTAGACGACCAGGAACAAAAACTGTATATACGCGACCTGTAAAGTCTTACATAGACTCACCACTAATTGTATCACCATTCCTGTCAGGTACAAGAGTAGAGCCAGGAATTCCTATGCCTAAGGTAGCATCTAGTAAGTTTGTTCTAGGAAATAGCTCATCATACTCACTAGGCGGAGAAAATATTTTAAGGTCTGGAAAACATACCAAGCACGGTATATCTCCGGATGCATCAGACGGGTTGTTTACTAGTGGATCATGGACATGCGAGGCAATGTATGTCTACGGAGGTTCTCATACTATCAAGTCTGTGCAACCTGTTACACAAAGTCTCATGAGGATGTACGTAACAGGAACTGTAATGAATGCTGCATCTAAGGAAACTGCTACGGCAGAGATAAAATTCACAGGCATTCCAGCAGACACATCTACTATTACGCTTAAAGATGCAGAATCTTCACCTACGACTAAAACATTTGAGTTTGACCACGCCGGCGGCGTCACTGGTGGCAACGTCAGTGTTACAGTTGGGGAAGAGGACACAGCTCAAATCATTGCAAAGAATTTTGTTGCTGCAATTAAAGCAACAACAGCACTAAAGATAAGAGCACAACTTCTTGGTGACGGAATAAGTGTTCGTCTAGTCATGGTCTCGCCGGGAACTCCTACTGTTACTAAGATAGCAACCACCGGGACATCAAACACATCTGTCAAACATTTTACCGGAGGATTTGATGATGAAATACTAGGTTCATCATTTACAGGAGGTGGCATATCTAATCTAACAGGAAGAACAATGCTTGCTAATCTAGTAGCACTTTCTGGTTCCCAAGATCTACAGACCACAGGATCACTAGTTCTTTTTGCAAGACCAATTCCAGGTAGACAACCTTTAGTGATGGCACTTACAGGCACAGATATTTTCGACGGCGATCGGTGGAATATATGCTATGGTCGCATTAGAAACGATCTATCAGGTACGCATGTTAGTAGCAGCTATTTTCTTCAAGCATCAAAAGCTATGGGCGATAGACTGATAATTTCAAATAGAGTTGAAAAACTATTTGACGACCACGAGACTAGTCTTTCTACAGAAAAAACAGAAATAAAAATATTGTCACCAAATGCAGCTGACACAGTAACACTAGTATCACATGACGGCACATCTAAGATTTACAAGTTTATGTCTGATGGATCCGACGCCACCGGCGTTGTTGATTCCGGTGCTGTTACAGTTCAAATTAACGGTCTTACTAGTGATAATGACAAAGCAGCACAACTAAAATCAGCAATTGAAAACGCAAATGGACATGGCAATGATGCAGCTGCTGCTGGATCAATTGTCGTACCTGCTCCTAGCTCAACAGTTGCTGCACTAAAGACGGCACTAAACACAGATACATTTACAATATCAGATACAGCCGGAAACTCACAAATATTTACCTTTAGAGAAAACACTGACAATGCCACTGTAGGAATTGTAGGTCTTAAGAGTGATACATCTATTGAAGACATCGCTCTTTCCATAAGAATTGCTATTAACAATATTCCCAATCTTAAGGTGACCGCGGCTGCACCTACAGGTGCATCTTCAAATGCTGTACATACAATTAATATTACACAAGACGTGCCAGGCACCGGCGGTAACGGTTCTATAGCCAGTAGCGGTACCAGCTCTCCTGCAATGACATATAATGCATTTACAGGCGGTACTAGTAAGAAGCTGACTGTAGTTAGAAATGATAATATTGTAAAAGTCACACAGGCATCAAATACACCGCCTGTTCTGACAATAAGCACAGCTGCAAAGTCTGCAAACAGAATATCAATCCCGGCAAAACTATCAGCTGTCAACATGTCCGCCTTTAGTAACATAACTAGCATCAACAAATCAGGCTCTTTTATTGTTGTTGGTGACTTAAACGATACAATTACAGGTGCATCATCAAAAACTTACGGTCTAGATGGCAAAGATCTTGCATCAAATACAACACTAGACACTGTTCAAGCATCAATGGCTCAAACAACAAAATTTGGTGGAAATCTAGCTCAAGTAAGATTTTGGTCAAAGGGGTTGACAGAAAAAGAGCATCAAGAGCATTCTTTGAACTACAACTCAGTAGGTGTAGAAAATCCTGCCAAAAACTTTGGATTTGCTGAAAATGTTGAAGGATCATTTGAAAGACTTCGTCTAGATGTTTCTATGGATCAAGAAGTAACAGGCACATCAGCTAGTAAAACTATCATCCTAAAAGACTTTACACAAAATATGTTTGACATGGAAGGTTATGGTTTTGAGGCTAGTAAGCAAACCATTTACCCTAAGACTTTCAAGTATTCTATACTAAGTCCTAATTTTGATCAAAGTTCACAGTCTAATAAGGTTAGAATAAGAAGCTATCTGGATCCCGCAGTAGCTCGCAGAGAACTTGTTGACGTTGCCCCTGTTTACCATATACCTAAGTCCGAAAAGATCCATGACGACCTAAGATTCGGCATAGAAATATCAATCGCGCAAGCACTTAACGAGGACATTGTCAATATACTTGCTACAATGGACGAAATAGAGAATTCCATTGGGGCACCTGAAAGTCAATTTGACGTAGGTTACGCCGGACTAGAAAACATTAGAGATGTTTATTTCAATCGATTAACAGACAAAATTAATATCTCTAACTTTTTTCAATTCTTTAGGTGGTTTGACAATACTATCGGAAACACCATTGAAAATCTAATTCCTAGAAAGACAAAATTTACAGGTGTCAACTACATCATTGAGCCGCACCTTTTGGAAAGGCCAAAGTTTACATATAATACGTCGGACATGTATTTAGGTGAAAACAATCGACACGGACTAAAGGGCGAAATATTACTTAGACAGCTGGTCGCAATCGTGAGGAGATTCTAATGTCCGATCAACATATTCATATTCATCCTCAAAGACTGACAGGTTCATCAGCACATAGGTGGGATGAGCTTATTAGAGACAGAGACGCAGGAGCACTTAAAGCAGGAACATTTTATCTGTCAAACTTAAAAGGCTCTACTGCACATATTGTTGCGCCTGAAGAATTTTCAGGATCAAACTACGATCAAACATTTTTGCAAGGCGTGGATGTAAAAACTTATGAGCAGGCTACTGGATATACACCTGCAAAAATGAGGCCCAACACAGACTTTAATGTTATAAGGTCTAATAGTTTGGGATCATATACAATAGGTCTGCATGCAACCTCTTCAGCCACACCTATTCAACACCGTGTACTTAAGCTAGACGAGCCGCAATATTTTGATGATAATACTAGTCCTGCTTCGCTAGGCTCTTCAAGTGTATCAGGTTCAAAAGCACAGCTAGATACTAGTATGCATAAGAGAAGACCTGTAATTCACAATAAGTTTTATCGTGAAAGAAGAGACTTAGGACAAGCAAATCTTTTTCAAGATGGTACTGCATATAAAGATACCTTGACAGTTAATCCGGTTGAAATTATGCAAGCCGGATCAGCACGATCAGCCGAAGAGGGCGGAGGCTTTCATTCAGAAACAGTTAGCTTCCCTTCATATATGGTGCATGCAACTGATAGAAGCACTTCAGACGGTACCATTGAGGTGTTTCCAATACGATCCGTTGCAGACAGATCTAATATTGAACATCCACACACAGCACAGGGAATAAAGTCAGACTTAAACATTGTTGATGCTTATAGAAAGTCTGATGTGATGAGCCACCAGCACCAAAAGCTAGGATCTAGAAAGCTAGTAATTGGACGTACAGTTAGAACATACACATCTATTCTTTGCAATATCGCCGCCGGCGGAAATGGCGACACACTATCTTTTAAGGTGGGAGGCATCACATGCACCATAACAGTAGCTGCGTCAGCTGTTGTTGCTAATAAATCAAACGCTGTAACTGCAGTTGCTTCCATAGTAGAAGGATCCTCAGACGCTGAGTTTGCTACAAACCTTCACGCTGCGCTAGTAGCAATTAAGGCACTGGGCGTAAGGATAACTGCCACCATATCAGCTAGCACTGTTTATTTAAGAGAGGCACTAGATAGAAACCGAACAAGAGGCGTAGTTGTTAGTGCAACAGACGCAGATGGTGACAACTTCAGCAATATTACTGCTTCAAAAACATGCGGCGGCTTTACCATAGAATACTATAGGTACGAAGACTACGTATACGAGGGCTCAAAGTCTCGGGCATTGGCCGGCTATGACTATTATCTAGACGGAGTTGAATCTTTTGGCATTGAAGTTTTGGACAATGCTGATCGTGTAAAATTACTGACAGCATCAATGCCAAACCCAGACTCTGAAGACCCGAATGATGTAATTAGACTAGATGGATATCTTCCGTGGCTTAAAATGGAAAGATCAGGTACGTTTGGCACCCATCATATAGGTCCTATAAATACACAAGGATTTCTTGCGCCAGAGCATGCGAAGAGCGCTGCATTTGAAGATAACTCTGATAGAGATATATCAAGAGTTAGAATTAGTGATGCAAATACATTTACATCGTACCCAAACTTCTACCTGACATCTGCAAGAACTACAATTACCGGAAGAAAATATACAGGTCAAGGTAATCTACTTTTTCAAGCTTCGTGGTTAAAGTCAAAGTCGGCGTTTGTGGATTCTAGTCATGCTTCATTTGCAGCTGACATAAAGTCTAGGCTTTCCGGAAGCGCTGCATCTGCAGTAGGATCAGTTTCATTTAAGAAAACATCACCGTACTTTCCCGAGTCAGGTCACTACGCCTTTAAGAGTAGTCAGGGAGTCGACAAAACATATCCAGCAGTTTGTTCAATAAGCGGAAGTCACCACTTCAGCGGAAGAGCTCATGATGGCACTTCAGCGGGAGGATTTAAGGACGACAGCCCATGGACGGTGTCGTATTGGATGTCAGGATCAGATGAAAGAGCAGATCACTTTAGATCTGTAAGAGACATTATCCACTTTAGAAATAATCCGTTTGATGTTGCAGATCACTATCCTAACGTGGAAAACTTTACTGTTCGCCACTACATGAGAGAAAATTACGGATATCTTTATGTCTCTTTATTTGACAATGACTTTTATCCTAGCAACCACCACCGCGTCGATTTTATCTTTGCAGGTGTAGCTAGTGGATCAAATATGTCATGGCTAAGGAATTCCACACAAGAAAACGCCCTCTATAATACTATTAAGGGCGGTAACAGTTGGAATCATTTAACAGTTGCATATGACGGAGGAATGCATTCAACAGCCACAGGAGGGAGTAACATATATCAACCTAGTGGCGGAACCAAACACGCAAATCTTTTACAAGCACTTGAAGTAGAACCACGTCATGCAAACGACCCTACCACTAAGGGTGATACAATCAACGCAACAGCCATGGCAAATAGCACTAGTTATGTTATTATGTCAATGGGCAATACAACATTTAATGCTGACGTCGGCTCAAGCTATTCAACATCCCCAGTAGCTGTAGGAACTACATTTACATCACATGCAACTAACACATTTGGTTCTATTGGAACAGCCGAAGTAAGGCTTAGAAGCTTAGTGTATTTTGATACCCCAGCCACTAGTGCCACTACAAAAACAACACTCTACAATTATGGTGACAGTAAATACCAACCCTATTCAATTACAGGATCTAACAGTTCAACGTTAAACTGTCCCATTAGGCTCTATTTGAACGGTGTGGACATTACTAACGGAACATTGGAGTATATAAACCATTACGCTGTAAGAACATCTGGCCACAACGTAAGGTACGGA
>UEXM01000857.1_pt1 | contig 29195 bp, 25 predicted proteins | sample 1796661 | NCBI WGS metagenome assembly UEXM01 (sample SAMEA4772469, study PRJEB27181) | metagenome
ACGCACCACTCCCAACAGGAGCAATGGCCCCCATTTGGGTGGTAGTAGTTGACGCGCTAATGGCAACATCACTATCAGAAATAGTAATTTTGCGAATCAGGCGACGATTGGTTGAGATCGATTTTCACAGGCATTAAGTCCAGTGCTTCAGCTATCGGGCGAACCCGCTCTAAATCACTGCCTAGCAACCGCAATACATCTTTTTCCAACTTCAGTTGGTCGGATACTTCTATCCCTTCAGGACTCGCTACTGTGAGCGAACACAGAGGTGGTAATTGACGCTTAAAGGCCAGTAACAGCAACAATGGCCACGGGCCATCATCAGTGTTAACAATGCCAGCGCCTTCACCTGACACCATGCTGATTTGATTGGTACTAGGTAATCCGCTTTTGCAAAACCCTAATGACCATTCTCCAATCCTGACCTGGTTATCATCAATAACAGCCAAACCATAGGCTTCAAGCAGCTTTGCCATATCGAACAACGCTTTTTGCGCCAGCGAGATTTGGCCATTGACGTCCTTGCGAGTACGAAACTCCCAACTGACGTTATTGGCGCACGCGACGCTATCAAGCGCATTTGAGAGTTCAAATGGCCGCCCTTGATGATCAATGCCGACTTGTCCAACAAATCGATAACCCTTGTTGATTTTCTCATTGATTCTTCGGTCTGCTTCTGCGTTAGGATCAGTCGAGTCAATCAATCGCTGCTGCGACAATTGACCAGCTTTTCCAAACCGAACTTCAACCTCCTGGTTATCTGATCCAACGTAAATGGCCCATTCTTTGGCTGTCCCATCAGAATGACTGTAACGGTAAAGAGCAAAGCACTTTTCCATCATCAATCCTCCCAGTGGTCACCGAAGACATCAGCGGCAATACGGTGAATGGCTTCACGTTGCTCCAACTCAGCACGAGCCGTCAAAGACCGAACCAGTGCATACTCCACTGCGTTAGGAGCGCCTTTAAAAGCAAGTGTTAACTTTGCCCAGCGCACCAAGGTCCGAGTGGACATGGTGATACTAAGCTCTGCACCGCCATCCGCGCCCCCAATAAAAAGACGACGAATGTCACCAGCCACCTTCACCATTTTTTGGCGAAAGACCTCTGGTAAGCCCGGCGCAACGTTCTCCAGAATGGCTTCCTCTACAGATGGTTCTGCATAGGTCGCTTCAATGATTCTAAAGCGATCAAGGAAAGCCAAATTCTGTTGAAGCACGCCTTGATACAAGCCCGTTTGGTCACCGCTGCCCGCACTGTTGCCGGTAGCGATAAAACGAAACTTGTTGTGTGGCATGATGATCTCTCCGCCATTTTGTGCGATGACCAAAGGGGCACCTTCCAAAATGTCATTGAGCCCAGCCAGTTCAGCAGGCTCAGCAAGATCCATTTCATTAATGATCAGCAAATGGCCATGCTTTACAGCCAGTGCCAGCGGTCCATACACAAAGGTCATGTTGCCATTAACCAGTGTGTGGTGACCGATAAGATCGGACAATTCCAATCGACCGTGCGCAGTAATTTGCTGAACAGGCCAATTCAATCGAGAAGCAACTTGGCAAATTAGCGAGGTCTTCCCGCATCCAGTGGGGCCTGTAATATACAAACCGTCACCGTCTGGGTTAGACAAGAACGCCAATACGTCACGTAAGTCTTCTTTTCTAAAAACATACTCGTCCTTGCGAACGGGAATGTTTGGATGGGTAGTGTCGGCACTAAATCCTTCCAGAACGAAAGCATCAGGAGCCGGGACATTAAACGCTTGATTCACTTGAACCAAAAATGGGGATTGTTCAGTCATGGTAAACCTCATCAGTTTTGACGAGGCCCCATGCCCCAGCAGGGAATGAAGTCCCCGTCGGGTGGTATGTTGATTGTGGTATGGCTGTGTATGTAAGAGTTCAGCTCGCTCTATCATTCGTACCCAGCATGGGCTACGAGTGAAACTGCTTTCTGATGCACTCGATGTAAGCGCATGAGAAAGGAGCCGAAATCGGCTCCAAGTGAACGTTAAAAGTAAAATGAGCTCGGCGAGTCACCTGGCAGAACCAAGTTCTCTTGCTCAAGGCTGATTTTGATTGGTGTTTCAACGGGCTGCTCTGGCTTATTGGTGCTGATGCGCAACCGCTCTTGTGGCGCTTTTCTGTAAGCGGCTAAAACCTGTTCGTCCAGTTCGCCTAATTTATCGGTGGCCAATTGCTTATAGTCGACCGTGCCCGCCATCATGTAGCGGCTGAGTTTGACCCCAGCATAATCCGCATGAGCGTAATTACCCATCATAGCGACCAATTTTGACTGAGCTTCTCGCATTTCCTCTTTCAAAGATTTAATGTGATTTTCCAGTCGGACCACTTCGGAATGTGCTGAGCAATACTGCCGAGACAGCGATGTCCAGCGGTATTGGGCTTCACCCTTGGGAACAAAACAATCTTGTTCAGGGCATTTTGACGGTTCTCTTTTGGTCTGTACTAACTCCCAAAACTGAAGCGCTGTTTCTTGCAATTCAGTTAAGAACGCCGCGTCTCGTTGTATTTCAAACTCAATCAGTTGATCCTCAAAATAGAATACCAACCAACCACGCGTGCTATTGGCGACCAGTATTTGATGCTGTACTTGCACCCAATACAACTGGTACGCCTCGCTTTGTTCTCTGTGAGCTTGCACATCCTCAAAAACTGACTGGCAAGGACATTTCAGTTCAACGGGTTCGCCCGCATCGTTGATGCCATCAAAGCTGGTTCGAAAGATTGCGTTATGATCGGCTTCTGCACATAACGGCAGAAGAAAGTCATTATGCGCATTCTCAAATGCTCGCCTTGCTTGAGGCTCCAACCGAATACCGCGAAGCACATTAGGATTATTCGACAGGTCTTCCGGTAATACGAATCCAGTTTTTTCTGCCCATAATCGCCAAGGTGTTTTGTAGGGTGAACGCCTCATAATAATTGGGGCTTCAGATGCCGTAACCCCTGCAATGCGCCACTGGTGCCATGCAGGAGTACGTTGTGATAGGTCGATAACCTTCATATTGCCTCCTTTGAGGGGAGACTCCCCTGAAGGAGAGAACTCCCCTTCAGGGTTAAGTGGTTACTTTGCAGCTTGTGCTAACGCTGTTTGGTGCTGAACAACACTTGCTTGAAGCGAATCAATTGCCGCTTTACCGGCTTGAATCGAACCTAAGACAAGGGCAACAACCAATACCAAGCGAAAAAGTGAGGCTGATTTAGTCATGGAAGATCTCCAAAAAAAGACGAGACCTTCCCCCTGACGGGAGAATAATCCCGCCAGGGTTAGTAAAATGAATGCGTGGCGCTAAGAAGCTAAAGGCTGTGTGAGCGCTTTGGCTGCTTGTTGCTGTGCATTAAATATTTCTTGTTTCGCAAACGTCAGTTCAACACCTTGAAAATGTTCATTGGCATATTCCAATGCACTATTCCAAGCGTTTGAAGCTTCCGCCCGCTCGATAAGCTTGTAAACAAGCCCTCGGGTTCGATCATCAACTTGCTCGGGTGGAATCACAGATGGCTCAACAACGTGTGTTGCTTGGCCTTCGATAATTCGCTCCGCTTCGTCTTGATCGAAAATTCCCACAAAGCCAAACGCAATGCGGGAACACTGGATCATGGATTTATGCCTTAGCATTCGCTTAGTGTGCGTCTGCCATGGACCATCCACACGGTAAGGGCCATTTTTGCCGTTACCTTCAAAAGGCGGTCGATAGACTTCATCCAGATACTCAGTGATTTTGACTGGGTGCGAACGGTCGCGCCGGTAGATGATGCATTCCATCCATTCCGGGCATTCTTTCGCGCCATCCAGGGAGACTTTGTTTTCTGAAGTTTTAAACTCCATGCCATCAAACTGGTCGTGTTGATTAATGATGCGAGACCATCCATCGACACCCACCACTGGAATAATCCCAGCTTGTTTATCAGGGAACGCAAAAATCTCTTTGGTGAAAGGGTTCAAGCCGTACTGATCTGCAACCACCAAGAGCGCCATCATCTGCTCATTGGTCGGTGCACTACCGTCACGTTGCTTAAATGCTGTTGCTTTTAGGGTATCGAACAGTTTGTTTGGATCGACACTAAAGCGCTCAGCAAAGCGTTGGATTAGCTTTGGTTTTTCCATTGTGGACTCCGACAATCAAAGTGGGAGTCTGCCCCTGACGGGAAAGTACTCCCGGCTGGGTTAAAGCGTTATCGCTCGGTTAAAAATCTGGTTCAGGATAAGTTTGTGCCCAATTACCTTGGGAGCCCGCATCATCTGCCGGTGATGGCTCGGATGCTTTGTTCACACTATCAAGAAGCAGAAACTCGTCCGCGTCCACTTCGGTCAATCGATGCTTAATACCATCTTTCTCCCATGAGCGCGTGCGCTGAGGCCCTTGAACAAAAAGCTTCGCTCCTTTTTGGATCAAATCTTTTGCTCTTAGCCCTAACTTAAATCCACCACGGTCTCGAAAAACGATCCGATGCCATTCCGTATGCTCTTTGAGCTCATTGGATTGACGGTCGCGCCATTTCTCAGAAGTGGCCAGCGAAATGCTGGTCACTAAATCACCTGATGGATAGGCTCGCGTCTCTGGCTCAGAGCCAACGTAGCCTATGAGTGTTACTTGGTTTTTCATGATGTTCTCCTTGTCTTAGTTGAACTCTGTGCACACAGTCGTTTCTGCCCGGCTGGGCAAAGAAGACTGACGACGCAGATAGGTTGGTATTTCGAGTAAAGCCATGTCGTACGGATGTGGCTCTTTGTAAAACGCAGATGTCAAACGGGGCATACCAGGAGCTTTAGGCACTGCCATTGGACGACGTTTTGGTGTTGGTGTGAGCAATCGCTTGATTTGAGTAAGTACAAATCGAAACGGGCGCACGCTTTGACGAGCAAGCAATCGCAAAAGCGACCAGCTCAGTTTTGCAAGCAACATAATGCCTGCGATTTGGATAATAAATCCGAAGATATATTCCATTGTGACTCCTTAATTTGGTTTTGAAGGAGTCACCCCCAACTGGGGAAAAACTCCCCCTGTTGGGTGGTGAAAAGGCGAACCGCAAGGAACGCATGGTTGCGCATGTAAAAACATGCAGGCTATTTGTTTAAGGAGGCTAGCTACCTCTTAGTACCACTGAGAAAACTCAGCGGCGGGCTTCCTTTGAGCTCATGCTCTCAGGCGCAGATATCACTGAAACAGATCAGCAATATTTGATAGTCAGTGTAACCGTCTTATCCAGACAGGATAGTTAGAAAGATGCTCAATTCTTCCACCTAGCTGAAAGGCCATTACCTCACTGAGGATTAGGCTAGGGACTGATTATTGTCATATCAGGAGCAAACTTATGGCCCAAGCAAAACCCAATTACTCAAAACCAATCTTTGAACAATCATTCACAATTAACAGCTTACAGGCGCAACGTGTCGTTGACCGTGTTTTTAGACGGACGGTCAGTGCGCTTTATGGAATCGATGTCATCTTGCGCATCATTGGCGATGAGAACGAAATTGATGAAGTGGAACAGATCATTAGCCAGTTGATCGAGGATTGCGCTAAGGCGGTAGACAGCGAACAAGCTCGTTTGGACAAACTAATGGAGTCCAACGGCATCGATGAAGTACCTGACTACACCGACCCGATTACCTTCAACGCCAAAATCAGCTCGCCTCAGGTTGGCCAGTTTGTCGGCTTAGTTCGCAAACTCGATGCGTTGATGATCTCAATGGACACACTCTGGTTGTCTAGCGTGCTTAGCAACAAACAACGTGTTGATGGCAACTACGCATGGCAACAGCGCATTATCAAACTTGCACGACGCATTATTGATATCGAAATTCGAGCACGAAAATCAGCCCAAGCTAAGGGTAAAGAAGCAGAGGTTGAACAAACGGTGCCTTTAACCGATGACGATATCACTGAAGAGGAAACAGATACCCCCGCCAACTAGCCAACTAGGCTCCCATCAACCAGCCCCTCTCGAAGGGGCTCTTCATCTTGCTGCATTTTCTATCAAAATCATTAAAATGAATTTAACTGTCATTTTTGGCCAAGCTACATGAATAGAACTTATTTTTTCGTTACTTTCTTTATAGCGTTGTTCGCTATACCTGCAATTGCAGAACACCCCACATCGTTCAGTCAGGCAAAACGATTTGCCCGAGAAATTTACCAAGACAACCAGAGTACGTTTTACTGTGGATGTAGCTATAACAATGATGGTGCGATTGATGCTACATCTTGCGGATATGAACCAAGGAAGCAACCGAAACGAGGAGAACGCTTAGAGTGGGAGCACGTTGTCTCAGCTTGGGAAATTGGCCATCAACGCCAATGCTGGCAAAATGGTGGTCGTCGGAACTGTGAAAAGAATGACCCTGAGTTTTCTAAAATGGTGTCGGATCTCCATAACCTCGTACCATCAGTAGGTGAGCTCAATGGGGATAGATCAAATTTTCGATTTGGTATGATTCCGAATGAACCAAGAGCCTACGGTCAATGTGATTTCGAAGTTGATTTCAAAGACCGACGAGCTGAACCACCAGCTAATCGTCAGGGTGATATTGCTAGAATTTATTTCTACATGCGAGATCAATACGACCTAAGACTAAGTAGGCAACAAACTCAGCTATTTGAAGCTTGGGCAAGAATGGACTCTGTTGATGAATGGGAGATTACGCGAAACAACCGAATTAATGCCTTACAAGGCAATAAAAACTATCATATACAAAAATAATAAAATAAAGGCAGCAGTCTGGTAAGCGCCAAGTTACCCAGTGAGGCCTTATTCAGCCTCGTTAAGCACCTTATTCAACGGCAGTAAATCACTAACAGATCATCAAACGATGTCAGTTTGTGGAATTCGCTAAATAGATGCGCGAAGTAGTAATACGGATTGCGAGCGTTGGTGCGACAGGTCATCACCAATACCAACTAAAATTACACAGCTTACACCACGACCACTACATTCTGTATTCCAACTTATTGATTACAATTAAAAACTGAATGACAATTTGAAAACTAAAGAACCATCTTCATAGCCAGGAATCCAATACCTCCAGCCAACACCAAGATACCTAAAACTACTATGGTTCGTAGCCCGCTTATCGATCTTTGCTGAGACTCCGCCGCCGCCTCTAACTTGCTTTTCATTTCCGCTAATTGTTTAGCAATGCGGCTATCAATTGCTGTGCAGCCTTGTTCAAACTGATCAGGTGTTACAAACTTCAAGGCTGCAACCTCACGCCTTAGTTTCAACTGTTCATCTTTGATCTGGCCTAGAAGATCATTCAGTGACGTCAGGCAACCGTCAAACTCTTCAAATTTCTTCGAGTTCTTTGTAACCAATTCACCTTGTTCAGTAACTAGATTTGCGAGCGTCGATTTTGCTGCCTCAATCTCAGTTCTTGCATCATTGACGGCGCTCAACAGGCCATTAAACTCGGCCACTTGCGCCGATTGCTCTTCGAGTGAATCGATTACTCGGTGTAGTTTCTGTATGTCATTCACCAATTAATCCCCTTGTATTGGCTGGTAAGTTTTTCAAGTCTATTTGCAAGTGGAGCTAACAAAGTGTGATAGGAGTACGGATCCCCTAGCTCTTCATTTACCTCCCCTAGAACATCCACATCTTCAAATTTCTCATGGACCAAACGAGCAAAGCGGCTTCGTGCATGTTCAGAGAACATTGGCTTTAGCTGCATAGTTTTTCGGACCAAATCTAGTGCTTCATCTCTATTATCACTAATCAACCGTTCAAACGACGCTGCCATTCTTCGCTCTCCATCTGCATCATCAAACTCATCGGAAGCTAGTCGTAGCACACCACTCAAGTAGTTCAAGAATGCATTATCTTTGTATGACTCTAGAAATCGAGAAAGCTGACCTCGTAGGATCGTCATTTTCTCGCTACCTACTAGATGTTCCGTGCCATCATCTTCATCAGTTTCAAAAAATACTGATGGCCACATCTTCGCCGACACAGAATTCTCAGCCATATTGAGCAGAAGTTGACTCGACTTGTCGTGCCTGAAATAACCCTCTAGCTTCTCCTTAAATTCTTTGTTATCCATCCTGCCTTCAGCGAATAAACTACATTGTTCATAAACGTTCTTCTGTGACTGGCGACGGTTGTAGACAAAATGATCATAGGACCAGAGTAAAAGAACAAGAAAGATAAATTGCGATTTATCGATAGACCCTTTTCCCAGCTTGTCGCAGAGAATTTTGTAGTACTGGTTATCACTACTAAACACATCCGCGAGCATGAATTCAGGATCGTACTTTCTGACGGTATGCTCAAGTTTCTTTTCCAAACTTTCTTCTGATAGGCACTGGAACTCGACATAGAGCGTGCCATTAAAAAAGTCTTCGATTACCCAGTCAGAGACAATACCTAATTGAGAAAGACGGTAGATAGCCTTTTCCAATTTAAACTTTTCCGTACCAAACTGTCTGGCAGTAATGGTCACTGTGTTGTGTTCCTGATTGTATTTAAAGAATTCGTATACGTTTGCCATCAACTTGAACTCATCATTGACTGTGTCCAAGCCGTTTGTCATCAGGAATAGATTTGTGTTCAGGTCGCTATCGCGACTCAATGACTTCACGTACTCCTTCAGATCTTTGACATTCGTGCTAGCGTCCCAAATCTTGTCGAGAATAGCTGAATTGGGCTCTTTTGTGAGAAGCACATAGCAATCTGCGGGTACTTCCTTGAATAGTTTTTTATCTCGCCCGGCCCTGCCTGCTTCCTGATACAAGGCCTCCATCGACCCAGGTATTCCGAAGTGAACCGTATAGGCAATATTCCCCTTATTCACGCCCATTCCGAATGCCTTAGTGGCAGTAAGTAGGCGGTATTTATTTTCTTTAAATTCGTCTTGAACTTGGCGCTTATATCTATCGAAAGCCTCTCCCTGCAATCCACCCATTTTCGGAGCCGACCCCGAAAAATATCTAACATCCATCTTCAAGAGTGTTGAAATTCGGCCCGCTAAGCTATGACAACCCTTAGCTCCGTTGACGGTAGGTGTGAATATGATCCCCGCCTTATTGCCGTCTTCCCCATCGGAATTCCATTTACCCTCCATTTCAGAAACAAGATCGACGACTGCATCACCTTTACGGCCTTTATCATCGATAACGTGGAATGAGAGTTCCTCGCGAGTGAAGTCCATTGGGGTACGGACAAAATCATCGGGGATATCAAACTCTGTTTGAATATCCTTTAAGACGTTAACTGATGCTGTTGCCGTTAGGCCTATATAACTTGCACTGGGAGCAAACCGTTCGATTGTATTTGCCAGGTTCAGGTAAGATGTTCTGAAATCATGCCCCCACTCAGACAAACAGTGAGCTTCATCGATCACCGCGTAGGCAAATGAGAGATCTAGTCCTATAGCCGACATCTCTTTTCTAAACGCATGGGTTTGGAATCGCTCAGGCGATATGAATACGAAAAAGTACTTACCACGTCCGAAATCTCTCTGAACTTTGGCCTTCTCTCCTGCCTTCAAATCACTGGTAATAAAATTGCTTCGAGTAAAGCCGATGCTATCCAAATCGGCTTTCTGGTCATACATCAAACTCTTAATCGGACACACAACAAAGCTAACGGCTGGTTGCAGAACCGCAGACAATTGGTAACAAATCGACTTACCCGAACCTGTAGGCAACAATCCTATTGTGCCGTTTCTCGAAAGTGCAGATCCTATGATACCAACCTGACCTTCCCTGAAATCTACATCCTCTAGGTATGGTAGAAACATGTTGCTGAGGAAGTATCTCAGAGACTCTCGCTGCCCGCTGCCTGGGCTAAGGTCTAGCTTATAGGCAATAGGATCTCTGCATGAAAGCTCAAAAAAGTCATAGTCAATCAATTGACTGGTTTCTATTGAAACAGCATCAGAATCTTCGAAGTATCGATAGAAATCGAAGTAATCCGTTCGTGAATATATGACGTCTTGGTTAACTTGAAAGAAATCGTCATAACGCTCCAGTGAGCTGAAGTCGATGAATATATTTTCACCAGACCGTTCGCTCGGAAGCTCATCTGATTCGATCAACGCAACCTCAATTCGCTTTTCTTCAATGCCGATGAGACGAAAGAGATTCGATAACAAATCGTTCAGGTCGTCTAGTGCCGCTTCAGCAAAATCAGTTCCATCACGATTGACTACGAATAGTTTTTTCAACTCCCCTAGTCTGATCTGACCGCGTTCAAGAAGCTCTAATAACAGTATCTGGAAACGCAACGCCGAGGTCAGCCTCAATCGCGAGTCAGTAACATCGACTCCATTTTCGTAAGCCTCTTGGTAGTTCAATAAAGAAATACCATTAGGAGGCGTTAGGACACCATTTCGCTCTAGACCATCAACGATCTGAATTTGAGAAATAATCGAATTTATCTTACTGATAAATGACTGGTTCTCAGATGCAAGCTCTTGAACAGTGAATCGAACAGTCTTCAGTCCCAGGCTTTCGGTAAACGCATCCCTCATTTCATCTAAATGCTGAGAATTTTGGTGCTGCTGACCGTCTATCTCAATAATTAAACCAACTTGAGGAATGTAAAAATCTACCTGTCGGTTCTGGAATTGTTCAACGTAGACCTGAGTCATATCGTAAATCTGGACTTCAGGGAGCATTAGTTGTTTTACAAAAATGTACTTACCGAAATACTTCGGTATCAGCTCATCAAAAAACCTTTTCGCTGGGTAGTTTCCTGACTGTTTGTGGCCTCGAATCAATCTATTCCAAAAAACCGGCTTATCTGACACAAGAGCCTGAGCTGGTGTATTAAGAACGTTCTGATCCAGTTCAATACCAAATGCCTTCCTCAGCTTCCGCGAGGCTATTGTTGGCTTCCCTCTCTGGAGCATGTTCTTAAGAACTTGAATTGCGCCAAATAGCTGACCAGACGCTGCTTCAGACGAGATCGAATACTGGAGAAGATTATGGAAAATGAAGTTATGGTTGGTTCTCGCGTAGTTAGCAGAAAACTTCTTGCTTACAAGCCTGCTACTAGACTTCAGCTTGCCATATCCAGATTGCTCATTTTCATCTGCCAGCGAGTCGATGATTGGGTTGTACAAATCTGAAAACAGTTGGTTATTGTGTTGTTGTTCTTGGCTGTCAGTGCCTAGCTCCAATCTATAGAGAGTTTTAACCAACGTAAAAATGTAAATACTTGAATTCGGAAAACCTTGAGATAGACAGCGTGTTATCTCATCAGTTGTAGCCCCCGAAGTTAATACGTCGTCAACGATCAGAAATGTCGGATTTGAATTAGCTTCTATTGAATCAACATCGGCTTTATAAGCACCTCTGACCTGCTGGAGTCTTTGTGCTGCAGTGCAATTAGTCGATTTATCTAATACGTGATCTTTCTCTAATATCTTAGGTTGGTAAGAAGCCCCTAAAGCAACAGCCAGCGATTTGCCCAAGGTATCTAATGCTTTATCGCCATCTTCAGCCCTAAGCTCAGCATGACCTAACGCTCGGACAACAATATCTATGGCTGGGAATAAAGGAGCTAGCTCAACACTCTTGTTAACCCAGCGGCGTACAGAAGGATTCTTGTTATCTTTGAAAGACCAAACTTCCTGTTTGATACCATCTAAATAAAATCCCAGATGAAGTTTATTTCCAGATTGAATTAACTCAGAACGTTCGGTTGTTGCAGAGCTCAGCATCGAATTTTTTCCAATAAGCTCGGAGAGACTGATTACTCCCTTATGTGACGAATCGATCTCCGAGGCAGAACCCCAATCTACTGAGAAAAACTCAACTCCTGCATTGGAAGCAGCGTCTCGATCTAGGTTGCTATCTCCTAAAAAAATTGACTCGTCGGCGCTAACACCGAAGTAATCGAGAATACGAGTAACGCCTTCAGGGCTCGGCTTATGCTGCGTTACATCATGGTAAGCTACTACATAATCAACAGTGATACTGAAGTGTTTGAGTAGCCCCTGAACGTAGTTCGAAGGCGCATTCGAGAAGATAGCAACCTTGATTCCAACCGACCGAGCCGTTGTAACAAGGCCGACAACGTCCTGATAGATGACACAACCATTAAAGTACCTGGGTATGTCTCTCCATCGGCCAGCTGACCGAAGTGGTTCGAGGCTTGATGTATCAATAAGCGTGTCATCAAGATCGAGGACGATGACCTTTATCACAGCAGGCCACCTTTTGCTTTCAACGACCCAAATGAACTCGCGATATCTTCTAATTGAAGACGAATATCTTCATAAGATTCGCTCGTGTAGGGTATCGCCCTCCCTTCGTTAACTAGCTGTTGAGTTCCTGAAATTGCCTTGATAGTAAGATCTGGATACTTAGCTTTATGTGCGTCAGGAACGAAGACAGGACGCATCATAGAGATAGCAGATTTGACTGCGTGCATCGTCCCACCATCTATCGAAGTTTCAATAGCAAAGACGGCAGTAGATAAACCTGCTTGTATCCTGTCTCGCTTAGCAAAGAACACAGGTATTGCTTTGGTTCCTGGTGCATTCTCTGCAACTAGAAGTCCGCCCTCGTCCAATATTTCCTTAGCGAGTTCCCGATTACTTGCGGGAGAAATAGACTCCACATCGACAAGAACAGAAATCGTTGGTGTTTTGGCGTCTAATGCCGCGCGATGAGCAATTGTATCGATACCCAGTGCAAGTCCACTGACTATCGTGAAGCCATAAGTCGCAAACTTTTGAATAGTTTTAATCGTTATGGTTTCCCCCTTGGGGGTGTTTTCACGAGTGCCTACAACCGCTAATGAAAGCCTATTATCTAAGAGGTTCAGATTGCCTTTGCAGTATAGAAAAGGAGGAGGTTTCGGGAGACCGTATAACGAAATTGGATAGGTTTTCGTACCGAAGAGAACAATCTCAACACCTTTATTTTTGAACGAATCAATCTCAGCTTGTACTTCGACCCTGAGAGCTTGGAAGTTCGCAGTATCTAAGAAGCTTTCGAGAGTTGCTCGAGATTTACCGTTTGATATTTTTAGATTGGAGGAGTGGTGTGCCAGTTCTTCGAGTGTTGCCACTCCGCTATACGCTGAAAACTTTAAGATGGACAGAACAGTTTCATCACCAACGTTCATTAACCTCTTGACAACAAGAGCATCTACAATGTTCACATCCACTCCAAAAACACAACAAATTCTAGTCCATTAACCACAAATTTACTTGTATTCGACCGAAAACACAATAGAGTCAATCTCTATAAGTAGATATACCCCACGGCAAGAGCGTTTTGAATTAAACTAATACCTAGTAGCTCGATCAGGGCTGGCAGTTTATTATTGTCGGAATGAGTATTTTGATACCATCTGCATTTGGTATCAGCTGCGACCAAGGAAAGAAAATAGCAGTCGGGGCAATGACGATATAAATTAGTGTTTATATCGATACCCAATTTAGTTGAAAATGCCTTCCTGAAAATTAAGAAATACCGAGCAGTGACTACACGGTATGAAAAATTAGCAATAAATTATGAAAGTGTCGTTGCTTTGGCATTTTCAATCATGTGGTTCCCTATGCGGGTAGATTGAAATATGTACAACAAAGACTAACACGCTCTAAATAAGTGCCCCTAATTGTGCTATATATGGCGAGAATGAACGTGGCACAATGCATTGTGATCATGCTGCCTTGCATCCCAGTACCATCGGAGTTGCAGCTAAACTGCATGAAAATGTGCAGCCTCGCGGCAATGCAGGTCAGTGAGCTACATTTAGGGACAGCTATTTAGGAAACCGCGCTAATAGAGTAATTTCTTTTAATTATTCCCCGAAATTTCTTCCGTCGCCTCCTGACGCAGTTTCTGGGCATCCATTCCGTTTAGCCGTTCAAGGGCTCTGTCTGCGGCACTTTGACGGTTTCCATCAACGTTTAGCGTACTTCCTGAGCCTGTGAGTCGTTCCAGATCCAGTGACGGTACTTCGGGTAGGTTGCCCGTGATCGACAAGATACCTATCCATTCATCCAGATTGACTTGGCTCCAATCTACCTGGTTTAACTGACTCGCGGTCAAACCTTCACAGTTTGGTGACTTCGCACTTCCCCAGCCAAGGCCCAATTGCGGACGAACTTGTTCTTGAATGATCCGTGAAAGCGGCGAAGTAAAGCAACAATATGATTGTCGTTTCTCAACACAGGCACCTAAGAACTTAGACTTGCAGTAAGAACCTACATAGTGGCAACTCTTCAATACCCGCTTGGCATTCATTTCAAACTCACTCTGCTCACATTTCCAGATAAGCTGAATGAGGATCATGGTGACTGAATAAATCATGTAGGCCGTCATAACCGTACTCAGAACCGCGCCCGCAGCGCCACCCAGCGCAAAGTTGCCGCCCGAAACAACACCATCGGCTCCGACAGCACCACCAACGTTACTAAACAGTGCCGATTGCGCCCCCGAACCAAAGGTAGAGCCTACCCATTCAGCCGTTTTGTTGGTCAACACCTGCATAAAGCCAGTCGCTGCTTGCTCCGCTCCCGCGCCAGCAGCCGTTGATGGCCCAGCCCCCATGAGAGAGTCCCATGCAGACACAAAAGGCTCTTGGACCGCACTCCAAGTACTCGTGATTGGCTCCCTAAGCGTATTCCAGGAACCATAGATTGCCGAAGACGGATTCATGGCCATGACTGCCGTATCAAGCTTGTTGACCGCGACTATCATCGTGATGTAATCCGATAACGACACGCCACTTGGCTTTTCACAGCAATCCACTATACCGCCAACGGCTTTTTTGCACTGGCCAGCATTACCTTTAAAGACCGTACACTCGACGTTGTCTTGGCCATCAGCTCCCGTACATGACATATCATTGGTCATAAACTGCGCCGCATTAAGCATCGCAGCGGCCTCTGCAAAGTTAGCCTGCTTGATTGACTCTGGCTCTAAACAATCAGTGCCCATACAGCGAACTGGCCCCTCACAGTTGTATTGAGTTTCCATTCGTGCATTTTGCACTTCGACGCTTTGTCCGCAGTCATACACCAAACTTTGGATATAGCAGAAGCCTTCATGACCAGCCCCGCCTTCAGTGCATTCGGTTCTGACGTACTGGCAGGCCGGGTTTTGCTCTAGCGCGGCACACGTATTGGTGGTCGTGTTTTGTCCGTTATTGACGATGGTTTGAGTATTACCATTGGCATCTACCCAGCTATCTGAGCTGCCCATGTTGAACTCTGGGTGAGCAGTCGAAGCATTGTAGGTCGCTCTTGCCCTCCAGCATGAGAGTCCCAGTCCATCAGAGCTGCCACGACTGGTTAAATGAGCAGGAGACGAAACAACAGCCGGATAAAGACTTTCAAGCTTTGCCAACTCGCCACTACCAACCGTTAACCCTTCAATTCGTTTTGTGCCCGTATCCAAACACTGCCACTGCACCGCAGTAAACTGATCCGTTTGCATCAAGCATTGGTCTATGCCTGGATCACTTGATTGATGAACAACGTCTTGCTCTAAGTACTTGCCAGAGAAGGTCAATGAAGCGCTCAGTTTCGCAGGAGCCAAACACTTATGAACTTCTCGGCTGCAAGTATCGAAATCGACTTTGTTCCAGCCGGTTTCGCATCTGGAACGAGTGACTTCCTGAGGTTCATGCCACGAAATAATCGACCCATTAACGACCTTACACAATGAACCAACCAAGGTTCCTTTTGGACAGGTCATTTCAGGGTACTTAATGGACGGTTTCGTCTCAGTCACAGTTTCCTCATTGCCCGTCAGTGAGAGTGTCGTTTTCCAACCATTTACCTTGGATGGCGACTCGGTGATTTTTATCTCAGTATTTTGATTATCAAAAATCCTCAGCGTCGCGTTTCCAGTTTGCATGGTACTGCTGTGCTGTGGAACAAAGCTGAGCGTTTCAGAGCTAAAGCAACCGCGCTCAATAGACCAGCTTTGTTGATGGGTTTCAGCGGATACACGTCGCTCTAACTGACACTGAGTAAGCGTGCTGATCTTCTCGCACACCTGATAATCCGGTACATGCTTGGTTTCAGTAAATGGCGTAATCGTCTGAGTAGGCTCACAGGCCTCAAAACTACTTGGCATAAGGTTGGATACCACACACTTTGGATCACTGGTTTGCAATCCACAGTCAAAGGTATCGGTAAAACGAATGCATTCACCTCTATCATTGGTTTCGGCACATTCTGACGACATGAAGCCACAGGAAGGGTTCGCTTCAAGCACTTGGCAGGCCTGATTTTCAATCCCCTTATAGCTTTCATCATCCACACTAACTTGTACACGCCGACACAAAGGCGATATGCCAGCCACTGGGCTTGGGGCAAAGTAGGATTCACAAACTGAAACACCATTAACCACCGTACATCCGTTGGTTGAAGACGGCTGATCCGTGCATTGAATGCTGTAGTCTGAAAACTTAGCTGGGATATCCGCTGCTTGTTCGATACAGGATTGTGGCGACCAACTATCATTCATCACCACCTTGGTTGGATCAAAGCGCACCTTGATGCGTGAATACCCCTCACCACTACCCGTAACCGATACGCGAATTTTGACTGGCACTTCTAAACCGGGCTCTACCGCTTTTAGCTTGGCAGTGAGATCGGTATTTGGATTGCGCTCCCAACTGGTACTGAGCTCGCAGCGACCTGCCGTTTCTGGTGGAAAGTTATTGTTCGGCCCAGACCAGACTTTCTGATCGCCAAGCCACACTTGCATGTAGTCATCCCATTTGGCGTACTCAAGAACGGCCGAGGTAATCGCATCGGGGTTCACGACCTTGAGTGTGATGGCCTGTTCGAACACTTTACAACTACCACTCCAGTAGTTGTCGCCAATACGTCCTATCCAAACTTCAAGACACCCCTCACCACAAGAGCGAAGGTTCATCGGCCCTGAAACATGCTCAATAATGCCTGCCGTGTAATCGTGAGTAATAGTGCAGCTGTTAACCGCTGTATTGAGCCTGTCACATTGCTGGTAATTTGGGCTGCCTTCATCTTGAGACTCACAGCCGGGGAAGCTTTGAGTTAATAGATTGGGGTCAGTTTGAACCGCGTCAGTTAATGCCCAAAGCGGATCATTGACCATATCTGGCCGAGACCTGTCTTTGATTTGCTGTAGCGAGCGAAATGCTTCACCCGTAGCGCCACTTTCGGATGCCATGCTCTCTTGGCGCTGCGTCCCCAATTGATTCATACTGGCATCAGAGCCATAAACGCCCATTAAGACATCCAATGAGCCCTGATCCATACCAGGGAAAAGCTCTTGCAAGTTAATCGTCTCATTACCACTGCCATTCGGCACCGACAATGTATTGCCATTGAGTGCGGGCATCGTCCAGTTTTGCAGCAATTGCTTACCTTCTTGTTGTCCGCTTAAGCCGGATTGGCGCTGCACATCAGCGGCGACACCATGTAGGGGCAAGCACGCCATAGTGATAGATAAAATACCCGCTAACACTCGGGTGAAAAGTGTTGGTTTCATGGTTAACCTCCCGAGTTACAGCAGTCTTGCCAGCGCCACAAAATGTAGAGCGCATCTTCACCGGCACCGGGGATCGTTCGCCACTCTCCCCATTTCATGGTGCTTTCACCGATGACATGTGCACTTTCAGTTTCCGGTACAGGGAAGAACATACTCATCTTGTATTGGGATTTCGGCAGCATGGGTTCGATAACAGGTCGGCATAGCGCACTGTTCCCCATTGTTCGCCTTGCAAGACCACGCCTGTGTTGAGCCGCGATTGCACGCGCCGCTAAATGGCTGGTGTTTTCTGCTAATGAGCCGAAGGCTAAGGTGTGGCCAGATAACGGGTAGAGATGGCCCCAACTGCCAGCACACCAAAACAACTGGTCGATGGGTTTACCAAGCGTTGATGAAGCAGCGTCAGCGGTACAAGCAGATATAGCCAATGGATTGGCAACGGCAGCCGCTTCAGGCTGAGTAAAAAAGGCCAGTTCATCGTTCAGCCATGTTGGGTCCAATTCCGACAAATACATCAAGTCAAAGTCCATGTAACCATCGGCATTGCAATTGCCATCCATGAACAAATCGAGCATGACCAAAAGCGGAAAGGCGTAATAATGGTAATGGTAGAAAGCAAGATCACCGGTATCGTATTCACCCTCGCCATGACCACCTTGCAGTCGTCTATCACCTAACGGTAAACGAATCCCTCCCAGGGAAGGCGAACAACCCGGCGTTCTGACCAGTTCAATCAAACGCGCTGGCTCCCACATACTGGTAACAATACCTAGCCTTGGCACACCTAAGTTGTCTTCACATAAGCAAAATGACTTGTTTGATGCGCCGCTTGGGACATTACCAGAGCCAAGAGGAAGACCGGCAACCCGGATAGGAAAAATGCATGACCAGCAAACATCCGTCAGCAACTTGCCGGACAATAACCCCGCGTCTGGGCAGGTCAATTCGGCTTTAGCAGGAATAGATGCGCCTAGGACAAACATGACAACGAGAGTCCGCAACAGACGATACGTATTATTGAGCTTTTTCATGAACAAGCTCCTTTGCTGGAATTTCTTCTATTTCAAACGCGAGTCCCTTTGCTTGAACAAACGATGGGGTGACTTGCAAATCAAAGCGCTGCTTTAGCGAGGCATTGAGAAGGTAAACCGGACTATCCAATGTCTTTTCGAGCGCATTGAGGCGATTCCAGCCTTGTGCACGGTCGAGCTGCGTGGTGATAAGCGTAATGCGGCGCAGCGTCCTATCTTGCGTCTCAAGCCAATGCGCTACTGCGTCCACTTCTTCAGCGTTCGACGCATTAAACACCACGAGCTGCTGAGTAAATGGCAAGGCTTTGAGCGGGTTAACACGCGTTCCTGCTGGGATCAATGTTCGACCATTGGCATCCAATAGTGGCCGCTGCATGACGATGGTTGGATCAACCGTTCTTATCCGATACTGCGTGGCTTTGGGTAAGTCAGTAAATGTTTGGCGAGACCAGAAACGCTCAATGGCTTTTTTCTTTAACGCGCCCAGGTCAAGCGACTGTAAACGCTGCATCGCCACTTGCATCAAATCCGGTTCTAAAATCGAATGAATAGGACCGCGTTGACCCAATGAACCGGTATTGCCTGTTTCAATTTGACGCTGCAACCAGTCCTTGCTGTAAACCCCTAGTGCACTTGCAGTCACCTTGTCATCTTCTATGCGGAAAATGGCAGGCACGCTAGTCACCCGCCAGTGCACAAAGGCTTTCGGATCGATTCGCACCTGAGGAACAGGATCAAGTCCCGCCATCAGGATATGCCAATCACGGATAGCCGCCCCCAAGGTCTTTCCTTCAGGAATTCCCCGAAACAACACAATAGCGCCGGTAGCACTGGCCTCTTTAAATAGCTGCTTCAGTGAGGAATCCCCCAGTGAGGACGACGCAAATATCAACCATTCATCGCTGTGTTTGAGCGACACAGGTTGTTCAACCGGTGCAAAAGGCTCGATAAATTCAGATGAACCATCCACAGCACTTTGTAAAATGCTGCGGCTCATTTCGACGATCTTTTTGTCCTCGTCAGACAACGGAAAAGGCTCTTGTGCCCAGGAAACTTGAACCCAAGACAATGGCGCAACCAACAAAAATAAGAGACATAGTCTTTGCATCATCTACCTCCTACCAAAGCGGCCAAGCGCGACCGACAATCTGCTCGCGCTTAACGGCATTCCAATAGCGGGAGTCAAAACTCGTAGCAGCCTCGCCGGAAAACCAATATTCGTTTTCTTGCAGCGTCAATGAGCGGCTAAATTGTGATTCCGCCACACCAAGACGCTGGGCTAATGCCATGCCGGTAGAGACTTCAGCACCGTTCACCAGCACATGCTCAGGCGTCACCTTGACTTCATCCCCAGGCATCCCTGTTAGGCGTTTCAGCATCCGAGTACCGTCGTTATATAACGGAGCGAGTCCTTTTGAGTGGAAGGCATACAGACCATCCTTAACGGGCTCTTTATTCCATAGGTCAATCAGATACACCGTGGTATCAGGCAGGCATCGCTCTTGCTGGGTATCGATACCTATTCGGTAGCGCATCATGGCGTAGGTGCCTACCAAGGCCATGATTAACGCAAGAACGGTCAAACGGATGAAATATGGCCGCCAAGGCATTCTTTTACGGAGTATCTGCATGAGACACCTCCTTTGATCCTACTGGCACAAATATGGAATCATCAGCACCCACCACCGCTTGGGCATCCAGCACGATAAAACCGGCTGCTTTTAGCTTTTCAATTTGCTGATTGGTCTGAAGCAACCTGGACTCGATGTCTTGTTCGCTGGCATTGGGGCCCAGTGACAACACCGCCTCCCCAAAATCCACGACTGCAATGGGCGTATTTAACGCCAACTGGCTGTGGATGGGTTCGAGTGTTTTCATTAAAAGCCAGCTGGTCATTAAACCGCTACCAGCAATAGACAAAGTAATAGAGGCCATAAATGGCCAAAGCGTGGTCTTATTCATCAAAGCCTCGCTCCTTCAACAACTGGGAGATGGCATCAGCAACAGAAAGGCCTTTGCGCGTTAACTGTTTAATCGCGTTTACATCTTCTGCACGGGACGAGTACAACAGCTTGTGAAACGGATCGACGATGAGGCGGCCAATCCCGGTGCCCATTTCGGTAATAAAGAAAATTTCGGAATAAACACCCGTGACGGTATGAACGGTTTTCAGGTATTCATAACCGCCTTCACCTAGTGGCAAGCGGCCTTCTTTTTTGAGCGCGTTGATGGTTTCAGCTTTTTGGCCAAGCAGGTACATATTGGCTGAGTTTTCAGCGATGGCTTTACCTGTAGGGCTATCATACAAATCGTTGACCGATTGCGTTACCGTTACAGCACTGCCACCATATTTTCGAAATCGCCGGTAACCCGTTTCGATAAATTTACCGACATCACCTTGAGTCAGCAGATCCCAGGCTTCGTCGATGAACACAATCTTGCGACGATCACGCTCACCTAAGTACATCTCTTGTTGGATTTGGTAGATAAGCTGAAGCAACACCACTTGTTGTAGGTGCTTGCGCCCCTTGAGCTCTTCTAACTCCAAAACAGTGAAACGGTTTTTGAAGCGAATATTGTTATGACCATTAAAGAAGCGGCCATATTCGCCCTGTGTCGTAAACGGATAGAGCTGCTCACCCACGTCCTGCACACGTCGGTCTTCATGATTTTTTAAAGCCTCTGCCACATCATCAACCAACATGGCACGACCTTTTTTCTCCCACAGTTCACGGGTCTGACGCTTTAGGTTGGCCATCTGAAAATCGGTTAATGACTGCGTTGGTGCGGCCATTGCGGCCAATAACCCAACCAGTACATCCGCTTCTTCGTCATAGTCCTCAACGATTTCAAACGGATTCAAGCAAATACCACTGTCCCGCCCGAACTGTAAGAACTCACCGTCATAGACTTCACACAGTTTTTCATAAGAGCGGCCAACATCAATCACCCAGCATTGCCCGCCTTCAGATAAGTAGGAAGAGATGATTTCGTTCACCAGGAAAGACTTACCCGACCCCGATTGCGCCGCGATGCAACAGTTGTAATTACTGCCAGAGTCATAAAGGGACACACTCATGATCTGACCATTACGGGAAACAAAGTTAATCACCGGCGTGCCCGTGCCTTTCCAATCCGCAAACAAAGGCAACAGAGGGATCACATGCCGTGTCGCCATGGTCTTGAATCGAAACAAGTCGTTCATCGCCTGGCGGTCAGCACCAAATGGCAGGGCATTCAGAAAAATGGGCAAACAGAAGTACTTGTCTTCCATCAGCTCAAATCCGAGTTCTTTGAAATAGGTTCGAGCATTTGAAACAGAGCTGATGGACGCCTCTTCCGTCGGGGAAAACAGCGTTAAGGTCATATTTGCCCGAATAGGACGATCACCTTCTTGCAAGGCTTCAAAAAGAACATCGAACCCCTTTTTCTTGGCTGCCAGCACCGGCACAAACTTGAGCATCGGGCCATAGGCCTGATTGACCGCCCATTGACGCTTCGTCTCTAGACGAGATCGCATCGCCTCAGCTGAAGGAAAGTGAATGGTGACATTCAGCAAAAAGCTGCCGCGTAAACCGCGACTGCCCGTCATCATATCGCCCGCAAAACTTGCGGCATGACCAAACCAGATCCGCTCAGGCAAGCGCTTAAACGATAAGGTTTTAACTCGGTAATCACCCAACATCAGACCTTGGCTATCCACTTTGATAGCTCGGTCATAATCCAACACTTGCTCTCGAAGTGGTTTATCAGCCTCACTGCGGATTGGTGATGGATTGCGCCAGGAAGCGTCTTTTCCCCAGTTAAGCTGCGCACTTAATGCTGCGAGCCAATTTCGGTCAGTCATCTCAGTAACACGAAAACCAACCGTTGCCAGCGCTTGCGAGAAAGAAGCCCGAAGCGCGGATGCTCGACTCAACTCACGCTCCGTCGGAATAGGACTTTCCAAAGGCAATTTGCAGGTGACGATCAGTTGAAAGTTGCGCACCTGAGTCTGGGTCGATTCTTCTATCGGTTGAACCGTGCCCCCATCGAGGAAATCCGCACGTTTGCGTATCGACGCCCTAAGCAATGGATCGGATTGACGATGCCGTAAGCCCATCATGCGCTGAAGGTCGGTTTGAATATCAGGGGATGCGTACAGGCCAAATTGCAGCAAAGTGTCTTTTGGCCAGTCGTTGTTAAGTAGAACATTAACCCTGTCTGCAACAGACTCATCACCACCAGGCAATGGGTCACATAGAAAACCAAAGCCAACACTTTGGTCTTCCATGAAAAACAGTTGCTCATCGTCTGAATAGGCCAATACTGGCAATAGCTCTGAAGCGCGTTGCCCTGAATACAGAGAGGCTTTCATTAACGCCCCTCCAACCAAGCAGAAAGATCATAAGGACGGCCTCGGCTGATGCGACCATCATTGGCGACGATGAAAGGCACACCTTGAATGCCCAGGATTTGAGCCGTCACCAAGGTACGCTGCATTGGCTCTAAGTTGCAGGCATCATCCTGATCTAGGTTACCAATCCGGCCACTGAGCAATGCATCGGTGGCCGCTTTTTTGTCACGCGCACAGCCAAGCTGGCGAACCTGACGCTCTGAATCAGGACCAAGCACTGGCACAGGGAGTATTTGGAAGGTGTATTCTTTGGTTAGCGGTAAAGCTTGTTTCAAAAGCTCATGGCAATGCGGGCATCGTGGATCAACAAAGACCACCACTTTCTTTTTGCCTTCGCCCAGCGTCAGTGGGTTCAAATCATCCATTTTTAAGCCAAGACGACTTAAGTCCAGCGTGTTTCCCGCTTCTCGAATTTCTTCAAGGCTGGTAAGCGGCTTTTTCGACCAGGCATCATAGAGCGTGCCATCAATGACGAACCGGCCACTGTCTGACATGAAAACAATACGGCCATTGCTTTCGACCGCTTTCATACCGGTGACCGGCAAAGAAACCATGCCGTCAATTTTGCCAACGGGCGACACTTCAGACACAGGTTCAGCTTGAACCAAAGGAGACAGCGCAAGCGCCAGAATAATTGGAGATAGTTTTCGCATGAGGAGTCCTCGTTAATGTAAATCGAGGCTCCAGTCTATGCAGTTGTCCTATGTGGACTCGGTTAGATAGATTGAAGAATTGGATGCCTTGCTAGGGTGCTTAACTATTTGGAAATAACTGTTAGAATTAGGAGGAATAAACAGTGTACAGCTTATAACGAGCAGAAATGAAAAAGGCCGCCTTTCAGCAGCCTCTTCAAATTCTTCTAGATTTCGCCAAAAAACCTATGATTTAAAAGCAATTTCTAGTCAGATTCTGCCCTAGAGCCATATCACGAGCCGATGCTCGGAGGGGGTGTATCTAGGACTTACAGACACAGTATAGGATTGGAGATAAAGATTTGCAAGTAGATCAAGCGTTCATCAACGCACTAGAGGTAACGCTTTCGAAGTCCCGATTGGACACCTACCGCACATACTTCAGCTGTCAAAATGATGCTGAAGCTCTTGGAACGTATCTTTGGAATAAGTCCTTATCAACAGCATTTTACCCCCTTCTTCAGGCGACTGAAATTACTTTACGAAATTCAATTCATTCAGCTGCTTCCGCCCATTTCAGTGGTAACAAAGAATGGTTTTTAATGAAGAAATTTCCCTCTGCAAAAAAAGAGGCTGAGAAGCAATACCTGAAAAAAGATCGTAAAACACCAATTACTCCCAGACCATCTTCAGATACCGTTGTAGCATCTTTGAGCTTTGGCTTTTGGGTTAATTTACTTACGCAGAATTACGATGACCCAGTAAAAAATACCAAACTTTGGCCGACATTGATTCCACAAGTATTCCCAAATGCAAAAAGCACGAACGCAACAAGGACCTCATTACATCATCGATTTAAATTTATAAAAGACTTTAGAAACAGGGTTGGCCACTATGAACCCATCTGGAAAATACGTGATACTGTTGACGGTGGTGGAAATATTATTCGCTTAGGTCCTACGACCCCGGAAGAAAGCATCATTCGCTTAAACGAATACGTTGATCTGATTGCAGAGAGTTTAATGTGGATGAGCTTTGAACGGTATGATTTTATTGTTGGTATGGGCATCATAGATCACATAAGACAACTATGTTCTCTTGAGGCATTGAGCCATTTTCAGGGAACAAATCCAACCAAACTAAAAGTCAACAAGTTGAAACATGTACTTTCAAAACGTCATAAAGAAAATGGTTCCGTCTCTGGGCTTTATGAACTAACAACATCACCTAAAGGCGTACATAAAGGGAGGAGCATTGTGCTTGAAGTTAAACAGATTTACCCACCAAGAATGATCAAATAAGCCAATCCTGATAAAAAAATAAGGTCCACAAAGCAGTGACTTTGTAGACCCAAACCTTTTAAAGGCCTATTTTGAGTTTATCAGGTGCCCAGTAAGACGGCGCTGATTGCTGGAACTGTTGTGCCAATGACTTCTTGAGTGCTGGCAACAACAGGTAAGGTTGCAGACATAACACTTTCAACGACGGTTGGCGTATTGTAGAGACCCATACCGCCACCAATGCCCAAGGCAAAAGCCATCAAGCTTTGGCGAGCGATACCGCCCACAATACCCACCAGAACCATGGCTCCCGCTACGATCCGTCCCAAAGTACCTTGGGTCCAATCTTTTAGGGTATCCCACACATCGCTGAAAGCATCACCACCGGTGCCCGCAAATGAGGGCTCCGAAATCATTAACGCCATTAAACCAAGCGCACCAATGGTCATTAGGCGCTGAGTTTGAATGGTGCGAACTGCATTTGTCATTCGTTAGTTTCTCCGTAGATACTCAAGTTATCGCGCTTACCATCAGCTCCCGCTGAGGCTGAATCGCTTTGAGTCTGAAGTGGACGTAGCACTGGCGAAACCGTTCGAGGTGCTGACACCCCAATATCCCACCGGCGCGGTTCAATTTCGGTAAACACGTAGCTGGATAAATTCAGATCCCCACGGTCATCCTCCCAAGGCGCAATCCAAATCCGCATCACCCTTGAAGGAATGCGAATAGGTGCAGATTGCTGCGTCTCAGGTAATGCTGGATGGCTCAGCAGTCCTGTCTCTAAATCAGATTGTGAATACCCAGAGGGAGAACCAATTCGAGTCGCCACAGCATCAATCGTCTTGGGTGCAGCGCCATTACTGGTAAGCTCATAGACTTCACGAGCGGATAAACAGCGCACACCGTCAGGCATACCTGGGCATCCATATTCACTACTCCCAAGACCCAATGAACTACAGCCAGACAATAAGGTTGAGCCAACTGCCAATAAAAGTAATCCAGCTTTAGGCCACTGTTTTGACTGGTGCTTTGGGTTGTTCTGCATTGATGTCGTCATGGTTAACTCTCCTCTGGATACACATCTTATTGTCTGAAACGGACTTCGACCGGTTAGCAACATGCAGGATTTTTTCATCTTCTTGCACCTCCCCCTTGCGAAGTGGCCAACGACAACGAGGCACCACGAGTGACTATGACTTCAATTTTCCTTGCAGCGTCTACCTCTATGACTGGGAACATATTTTCAGCCATGTCCAAATAGAACTTGGCCACTCTATCCAATGCTTTACCGGTGCCTTTAATCGCAGCGCCTTGTAATGCTTCTTGGCTCATGACTTGTTGGTACAGCTGAGTATCACCGGCATTACCCGTCTGAATCGTCGGAACAGGATTTACATCAAATGCACCAGCCAACCCCTGAAGGAATCCGGCCATCATTGATTTGGCCACCAGCTGGCCTTGTTTCGACACTAATCGGCCACGAATACCGGCTTTGCCGTCTTCACCCACAGCATAAGAATCCAGTCGCGTTTCAATGACGCCACCATCTTCTCTCACACATGAAATGGTCTCGCCTCGCAAATAAGCACGCTCAGAGCTCAAATCACCGTAACCTGCGGCGATCAAGAAACACTCTTTGATATCCGCTCTAAATCGGTTGGGTAAAATGGCTTCCTTTTGAATCCTCAGCAATGCAGGAAAAGGCTCGCGTCTTGCGGACTCGTGAGTAGGAGCATCCAAACCTGTGATCAAAGTACCTGAGATGATGCTGCCCGCCGGTAGATACAAAGGCGGCGCTTCTTGCACAACAACCTCTGGTTCAGCAACCACTTCAGGCTCAATCATACGAATCGTGATTGGCGGCAATGGAACATCTCGTGCTCGTGTACCTTGGCCATTGGCTGGCTGCTGATAGAGCGGATCAGGCAGCGGCGCATTGGCAAAATAGTCGTCTGGGTTAGACGGCAGAGGCTTTTCGTCTTTGGGTAATTCCATGGCAGATAAAGGCACTTCAAAACGGCTATTTGTGCCTTCAACTGCTGCATCACCTCCAGCGCGAACATCATCAAGTTCCGCTCTAAGGCGAGCCAGCTCCGCATTGACCTCACTTGGTATAGAAGGTGAACCTGGGCTTAGCCGTCCTGAATCGACGTCACGATGCAAGCGCTCAACTTCACGACGTAACTGTTCATTGCGCTCACTGAGTAGTTTTACGTTCGCAGCCAAACTATCGACCCCAACATCACGAGTATTGGTATCCGTAAGAATGTGCCGGATCGTTTCCTGCCGGTTCCGACTGCTTGAGCCATCGTCAGGATTAGGTGAAAACACCATCACCATAAGGATGAGACCACCAGCAATACCAGCAACCGATAGACCCCGCTTCATGTTCGGGCTCATTTGTTCCCATTGTGCTTTCATCGTTACTTACCTCCCACAAGAAGCGAAGGTCGCTGACTTTCCACTGGTTCTTCACGATGATTGCGAACAACCACATACAACTCAGTCTTTTCACTCGGCAACAAGATATTGCGAGGCCAGTAGGCGCTTGCCACTATATCTGGTGCATGACAGGCTATTTCACTGGCTTCTATCGGCTCATCGGCAAAGCTTTCAACCAGTCCTACATAGACTGTGAAGTAATGTCCCGTCACAATTTGCCCCTGCTTAAAACCAAACTTTAAGCCTGGCTGAAAACATTTCGGGCTTGTGTCAGTTTGGCCAGCTAAACGGATGTCATAGCCTTGTGGTAACTCATTTAATGCAAGGCGTCTGAGTAAGTCACGTAGGTTATCGACGTATGGCTGAGCCGTTTCCCAAGTGGCGGCTTTTCGGTTCACGACGCCCTTAATAGGCCACTGCTGACCATCAATAGCTAAGGTGATTTCACGCGGTGGAATACGACGAGGTACTAAGGTGACTGATAATGCGGGCGCTTCCTGACCAGCCGGAGTGATGTAAAGTGAAACCGGTGATTCTTTGTCCGTGGCCACATATACAACATTCCCCTTGATTTGCGTCTGAGCATCACTGGTTGTTCTTACCTGAGGCGATTCAAACGGCGTCACAATCCGGTTCAGATGGCCAAGTGCTACAGGGATCAGTTCATTAATCCCCGGTTTCATCAGCAGCGTTGTTGGCACATCCGTTGAAGCCGTATTGGTTTGAGTCGGTGGATTTGCAGTAGCAGACTGCTTCATCACACTGGCTGGCACAATCGGCAATTCCACGTCTGCATACGACGCTTGAGATAAAAGGACGCCACTCAAGCTCATTGCGATTAAGCTTGGTGTTATCCATCGACTAATTTTGGTTCGCATCATTCACCCTCCGGTTTTGCTCTTGGGTCAACTTTTCACGAACTCGCTTCGTTCTAGCTTGCCCCTCATACGTATCCATCCAATTGAGTTTTGGACGGTATTGCTCAATATCGATGTCAAACTCATAGGTGCGAGTTTGGCGCTGTTCATCTCCAGATGGTCCAGAGACCAAGGAATAACCGGTCACAAAGACATGGCCGGTTTCATACTCATACTCCACTTGTCTGGGTTGGAATTTGAGCGTGACTCGGTCTTCACGGATCTGTCTTGCCTGAATCTCCAGTGCATCGACCACTTGCTGGTACACCGCAGGTGAAAGTAGCGGCTCGATAGCAACCCGGATAAAGGACACATTGCCCGGCGTCACGTTGCCCATAAGCTCAGCCAGGTAGAGTCCCCAAGATTCCAGGTAAGGCTGAGTGGCCTGGTTTCGTGACACTTCAGCCGTTTCAGACAAGGTTGGTGGTTGAATGGCCACCACGGTATTGCGAGAAAATGCCGCTACCGCAAGCAGCAAATTAGATAGCACCAGCACTGCAATCAGGAACCGCTGCCATCGGTTCTCTAATTGCGTGCCTTGCCATGATTTTAAAAACACGTCGAACTTCACGGCAGATAGCTCCTGATAAATGGGTTAGGGATCGTCTTGGCTTTGGTTGGCAACAGTCCGGCCCAGTAGATGGCGTGAAGAATAAAACCATCTGGGCGACCATCACGAAAACGCCGATAGAGCTTGGTTGTCACCAACCCCAACAGGCATAAAACCAAGGCATTACCGGTAAAAATGCCGATCACTAGCCCCAACAGAATGGGAGCCATCTCATCGGCACTCCAAAGCAGGAAGTGCGGCGGATCATCGATATAGGACGGAATACTCACAGGTTCCATAGTCACTCCTCGTTGTTTGAATTGAGAAGTCAAGAATGCCTTGGGATTGGCAGGTTCGGTGGTCAGCTAGATGCCGAATTTTTGAAGGTTTTGAGAGTTCTCCTCAGACAATACTAACACTTGATATTGTTGATGCGGTTGGTATGATGGGGCTCTTGGTCGTGTTGAGAGCAGCTGC
>UEXM01000858.1_pt1 | contig 29180 bp, 37 predicted proteins | sample 1796661 | NCBI WGS metagenome assembly UEXM01 (sample SAMEA4772469, study PRJEB27181) | metagenome
CTTTGTTGATTTGGTTGAGGAACTGGTTCATTTCTATTTGTGTCATTAGCATTAGGACGTTTTCCTTCTATTTGTTTTTCTTTAAGTAGGGCGTCTGCTACCTTTAGGCGGCGGTCAAACTCTTTATCTTCTTGATCTCCTTCTTTGAGATTTCTTGTAATTGCTTCAATCTTTTCAATTTGTAACTCTTCAGGTAATAACTGTGTTTCCATATCGTACTTAGACGCTCTTGCTTGAGACTCAGCAGCCTGTGCTTGCAACGCTGAAGTCTGGCTTTTCTGAAACTCCATCTGAGTCTGTTGAGCCATCTGAGCCATCTGCTGTGCTTGAGGATCTGGTTGAGCTGCTTGTTGCATAGACGCAATCAACTCATCACGGTTACTCAGGTTCATGTTGTCGATGATGCTCTGGATTAACACAGGGTAGATTGGGCTGTCTTGCTTCATGGTCTGCAAGAGTTGCACTAACTGAGTTACCTCGTACTCACGAGCTATAATACCTAGAGTAGATGTAGCAGTAAACTTGTAATCAGCTACAGGATAGTTTTCAGGATCAAATTGCATGTACCTATGTGCAGCTTTAGATACAAACGGTAACAAGAACGACTGTTGAAAGTTAATTAAAGTGCGCTTGTGTCGTTTAATAATAGCGCCAAGAGACATACTTATTCCTGCTGCTGTTGCTTCTCCGTTAACCTGTCCAGCAATACCAGCGGAGTCAACGGCTCCTGTAGCTTGCTGAACCATTTGTTGAAGCGCCGAAGCTTGTGCAAAAGTAATTTGATTAACTTGTCCAAAGTTAAACGGCTGTAATACTTCACGAGGATCTCCATTGGTTAAAATCATTTTACCCGGACGTACTTCAGGTTTAGCACCACGAGGTAGCCTAGTTGCGTCAATAGCAAGCATAGGATGAATCGTAAGACTTAGGGCATCAATACGTGCGCGTAGCTCAGTGTCTAACGCTTTCTGGGAGTTGTAACCTTTTTCGCATACACCACGGCCCCAGAATCTTCCGGGTACTACGTCCCAAGGAAACGCAACAACAGGACGGTCACCCATCATGTACGGGTTAACTTCAGCTTTTAATAACGTACCGCCGTTAGCTATAACTACTATAGCCTCAACGTACATTGACTCTGACTCTACTTCTACATCTTCAGCCTCAAGCAACTCACGAGGTACTAAACCGTAGTATTTAGTTAAACGAACCTTGTCGTCGTTGTAAATCGTAAAATCTTGGTCAGGCTCTAGGTCTGTGTCAGGCGCAGCAGAACCAATATGTACATCACGATAAATTCCTTGTTCTTGTAATAATTCTACGCTGTGTTTAGAAACAAACTCATCAATTGCTACGCCATAAGCATCATCTACCGAAGTAGCTACAGGATCAATAAGAAAGTTTTGTGGTAGTACTGGTTTTAATTTAACCACTACTCTATCTGTAATGTTAACACCTACAGCTTGTAAGTCTCCACCCATAATCGGCTCAGACGCTGGAGCCATTTCTTTAATTTCTTCAAGGACTACCTCACCTATTCCTGTGCCAAACACAGCGGAGTTAATAAGGCACTCTGCAACAGCTTTTCGTACTTTACACTTTTCAAAGTCTTCAGTTAACTTGTTACGCAAGTACTGTATGTCTTGTCGTTCTTTGTCGTTAACGTCATCAGAAATATCAAACCATTTACCTCTACCAAACGTAGCTTCTTCTAGTTCTGCTACGTTAGATTCTACAGCTTGTTGTAGTGCAGGAGCTATGATTCTGGAACGCTCTGACCCTCGTTCTGAGTCTGCTGGATCCCATTGTCCTCTCCAGAGTCTGTAGTATTCATCAAAGCGATCTTCATAGTTTGACTCGTAGTAGTCACGCCAATCTTCACACTTGGTCATTACCCATTGTTCAATTGACTCTTGAACCATCAAAGGGTCTGGGCTATAAATATCTTCTGCCATAGTACTTTCCTTAAATTATTGCTACGCTGTAACCTAGTGTAAAAAACACTACGGCAGAGATAGCGTAGATACCGTAGGTATTAAACGGTCTAAAAACTTTATTAGTCACTTTAGTATCCTGCTATTACGTCTAGTATTTCGTGATCGTCTATTTCAAAATCATAATCGTATGCTACTTTAGCTAACTGATCTATATATGCTAATGCGTCAACTAAATCATCGTGGGTTAGTACATCAGGAAATTGAAACAACTGATCTAAGAATTTATTATTCCATGAACCTTTGTTTAAAGTAACTTGAGCGTTTTCAAATCTTCCTTGTAAAGCGTACATAACTCTGTCAGTTTTTTTCTTGTTACCATGAGACAGTTCTTCAACTCTAAAAAATCTTCCGTATTGTTTCATTAGGTTAGTTAAAGGACTCATAATAGCTTGCCTTAACACTCCTTTTTCAATACCAACGCTAATGGGTCTGTAGTCTCTAACGGCCTGAAATATCTTGGTGGCAGTCTCATCAAAGCCCCACCGCCCGTGTATAATATTATCAACGTACCAACCAGTAGGCCCAGCTTTAACAACAGCGATTGCGGTTTCATCTAGTTTAGCGTTCTTTGTCCTTTTCTTGTTTACTTCTTCAAAACCAGCAAGGTCAATAGCTATGTAGTAATCACCTTCTTCTGGTTCTTCTCCAAACTGTATCCAATCTTCTTTAAACATTTCTGAGCCTCTGGCTTCAAACGAGGCCATAAACTCTTGTCTAAAGGCATAACTCGACATTGATTTTTTTGCCAAGTCGATTTCAGATGCGTCCAAGATTGGGTTGTCGTAGCTGGTGAAATGCCAGCCCCTGTAAGTCTCATCGTCACCTAGCTCTGCAAATTTATACAATTCATAAAAATGGTTTCTTCCCATAGGCGTACCTATGAACATTGCAGAACCTTTTTGGTCTGCTAGTGCTGGACGGAGTATCTGTTCCCATACGTCAGGCTTCATGTCTGCGTACTCGTCCATCACGAGAAACTTCAAGGACACACCACGCATTGTCTCTGGCCTGTCGGCTCCTTTGAGACTAATCATGGCCCCGTTGACCAGCTTGATCTGCAGGTTGTTTATGTGCGAACCTGAGATAACAGGGTGTCCTAGCTCTAGCAGGGTTTGCCACATGATGTCTCTTGCTTGGCCCTGCGTAGGCGCAACGTAAAAAACTTGACCTCTGTCAGATTGTAGTGCGTTAATAATTAACATCCAAGCAGCCAGACGGGACTTCCCTGTTCTCCGTCCTGCGGCTACTACCTTGAACCTAGTAGGATCAGAGTAGACTTCCTGCTGCCACGGCAACAATTGTACGTTAAGGTCTGTCACTTGTTTTAGTTACAAACTCCACCGTCTTCTGAGTTATTAAACCCACTGTCACCACAGCCGTACTTACCGTCGTTGTCAGTGTCACAGGACCGTTGCCACGTAATCATGTCAAACGATAAGCCTTCAGACCACGGTACGTAAGCTTTACACCATTGGTGTGATCCTACTGTGTAGTCGTCTGCTGCTACTGGTACGTAGTCACGCTTAGTCCACGGCTTCTGTACACGAAAGAACGTGTCTTTGTTACCCATCAGTTGTCTCTTGAACAGAGAACTACTGGGTGTGCTGATGTAGATTTCTTGGTTCTCTGACAGGGTGTAAGTAGATCCGTCGTCGTAGTTGACAACAGTTTCTGCTTTAGCTCCCACAGCAACCAGTGACATGAGGAATACGGTTGCAAAACCGAGGATCATTTCGTTGATAGACTTCATTGTATAAGTTCTCCTACGCTATTTAGGGCTTCTTTAAACTCTCTTGAACCACCAAAGTGGTAAAATATCTGAGGAATACTCCTCTTGCCACTCATGGCTTCTACTAAGTCCCAACCGGCTTGACCCGGAGGTATATGTACGTACTTGTACTTTAGTTCGTGTTCTTTTGCTAACTTCTTGGCTCTACGACACGCAGGACACCAATCAGCACCGACTATAGTAATCATGTGGTTGACGTATTAAACGTAAGTCCAGTGTAAATTAAATCAAAGGTTATTAACGCAGTGACATCACCTCCTGCTGAACTGGCTACTCTTAATCTGTCTGTAGGGTGTAAAATAAACATAGCACCGTCTGAAAGCTCTAAGTAATCTTTGGAGGTTAGTGGTTTAGCGTTAAAAATGTAAAACTTGGCAGTATATGAGCCATCTCCGTCAGTATCGTTCTCTACAAAGGCTGTCATGTTGTTTGTAGAGCCGCCGTGGTTACTCAAAAACAGGTAGTTTATGTGTGCAGAGTAACCCTCAGGCACTTCAAAAACAGTTGTTGTGCTTGTTGACGTTAGCGTTACGCTTTTTGTAAATAACATTAGGAATATGTCCAAATTACAGGGACAGTTCCCCGTGTGTCAACGTGAATAAAGTCACCAGCGACCCCTATGCCAGTAAATCCCATAGATAGAGCTTCTCTTATTAACGTGTACCGATGTGCAGCGTTTGTTATTTTTATGTCTGCTGCTATGCCTTGCGCGTGGGTTCCCGGTACGTCCTTTTTAGCTTCTATGGGGTGGCTAGGGCTTCTGTAGCCGCTGGTGATAACAAAAGGGAAACCGCAGTTGTCCCTGAGAGTGTCTAACTTTAGTAAAAACTCTTCCTCCATACGGTTCTCACCAGTATGTTGACAGTTAAACTCTTCTTTAGTGAAGTATTTCAAGAATCTTCCTCTTGACACTCTTGACAACCGCAGTTACAGCCTGAAAGTTTACTCCTCAACGAGTTCACCCTCAATTGTGCTTCCGTCTTCAGTGCCTCCAAGAATTTCTGTGCTTCCGACACCAGTGATGTTAATCTGTATTGCACTTCTTCCATTGTCTTTTATCACCTCTTTTTCAAATGCACCTACTGGGAGTACTCTGTCCATCACTAGCTTCCACGCTGCTGCCTGATTCTTGTGATCGTGGTCTAAAGCAGCCTCAAAGATAGTCTCTAGTACCTTAATGGACTTAGGACTAGCTAACATCCTAGCCTTGTACTCATTAATTATAGTAGCATCACCCTTAGGTCTGCCTACTTTACCTCTAGACCCTGCAGTTTTAGCCTTAATTTCCTTTTGCTTAGGCCTACCTCTGGGTCTTTTTTTAATATTAATCTCTTTTCTAGCTGCTGCTTGGGCTTCTAGGGTGTCTTCTGTTGACATTCTCCTGTATCCTTGTGTTTAACGCTAGTTCGCATGAGTCCCCTGCTTAGGTTGCAACAGATGAGGGGATCTATACGAACTATACAACACTCAATCTTTAGTCCCGCACCTGCTTCACTAAATACATCCTAATATCTACCTTATATTATACCATACTTTTACTCAAAAGTCAAGCTTTATTTTATGTAAATAGTACACAAGGTAACTAGAGGCGCACCTATTTAGTGCATTTGTGTCAACACAGGGTAAACACGAGGTAAAACAAGGCGCTAGGTAGGGCATAAGTAACATGAATAGTCCCTATTTTTTCCTAGCGATAGCGGTTGCTATGCATAAATTTACCTTCTGGTGTACAGAGGTTGGTACAACAATAATTAACACAAGTCAATCCCCTTCCCCGGTGTCAACACGAGGCCCACCCTTCAGTCTAACACAAGGCAGACACGAGCGCAAGGATAAACTTTGGTACTATTCACGTTGACACGAGGCGCACACTGTGGTAATCACGAGGCCCGAAGGCCTACCACAAATAACACGGGTTGTCAAGCGAAACACGATGGGAATATTCACAGGTAAACATGTGTTGACAAAGTGTGTGAACCAGTGTAGGACCCACTGGCTACACTCAGGCACATCGCAAGCATACAACAGGCTGGGTTGTCAAGGGATAAATTCATGTGACCTTTTATACACGCGCACACGCGAATAGCACAGAACACACGAGCCTGTCAACAATTATACATTGGTAATATTCACACAATATAATGCTTGCGTAGTCACGGGATACCTGTACAATGGGAACCATATCAAGGTAATCACATTAACTATATGAGGGTAATCAATATGAAATTAGTTTCATTAGGCTTGGAAGACTTTGCGGGTCCGTATGCTGTATACGTCGCAAGTGATCGCGTTTACTTTGAGCATAACGAGCGCGGAGAAGATGACAGCATTCGTGTGTTTGTCATGCAGGGTAACATTTGTTATGACTATGACATGTCATTCTGTATGATAGATGAGGCCCGCGAGTGGCTAGACGCTAATGGATACGATACCAGCGACATACTAGGTTAAAAAGGAGGACTTGCGTTTAACAGTGGGCATCTATATGGTGTCCACGATTAAACACAAACCAAACGAGGATTTAAAATGTCAAACAAATGGCGAGAGTATCGGTATCAGGTGCAACAGCGGGACAGTGCCAAGTTAGTTGCAGAATATGCGGCAGACGGTGTTCCGGAGTATGCTGATACCAAATGGTCAGACCGTCTCAAGAAACCGTACCCGATGAAATCAGCGGCGCAAGAATACGAGTACTGCGTGGTTCACATGGCACGGGATGGCTCGCGGGATTTCCGGTTGATCGACACCAAAACCGGTTATGTAGTTGCTCACACGGCCACCACCGACTAAACCATACGAGGGTAACACCATGGCACACGAAATTGTAGAAGGTTGGACATTGGAAGTGCGAGACGCTGACACACTGCGCCTTGAATTTGTAAAACACTGCCGGTCACACAGGGAAGCAGAGGAAGAGTCACAATGGTGGTGTGATGGTTACACTACCCGCACTTACTGTAATCGTGCGTTTATTGGGACACGGGAGTTATAAACCATGATTAACAATAACTGGCATAGCGACACCATTGCACGTTTTAAAGCGTTAGATAGTAATGCGCTTCTATATATCCGCAATGATGCATACGAGGCGGCAAAAGCAGGTGAGACGATAAACAACCCTAAAACAGGTCAATATTGGGATGAGTTTCATTATGCCGCGCAAGAATTGCGAAAGCGTCACGTAACAGCTATAGAGGTATAAACCATGCTTAAGCTATCCAAAGCATCTAAAATGCCGTGTCGGTCATGGTCACTGCAAGCGTTAGACACATGCCCAGCTTCCAGAGACAACACGGGCAACCTAGTACCAGCGTGTTCCGGATGTTACGCCACCACGGGAAACTATCGGTTTAAGAATGTCAAAGCGCCACGCGAGCATAACCGGCTGGACTGGAAACGGGAGTCATGGGTTGATGACATGGTAGCAGAGTTAGACAACGATAGGTACTTCCGATGGTTCGACTCTGGAGACATGTACGATGTCAGGTTAGCGCAAAAGATTCTTGAAGTCTGTCAGCGTACGCCATGGGTGAAACACTGGATACCGACACGTATGCACAAATTCCGGAAGTTTAAGGTGGTGTTGGCATTGTTACAGGCACAGCCAAACGTGGTGGTACGCTTGTCATCTGACAGTATTACAGGTGAGACGATACAGGGTAGCAACACTAGCACCATTGCCACGCTTGACACAGTACCTAGTGGTGCTGTAGTGTGCGAGGCATACACAAGGCAAGGCAAGTGTGACAAATGTCGCGCCTGCTGGGATAAAAGCGTGTCCGTAGTCTGCTACATAGGCCACGGGCGATCAATGGAAAAACAACAACGCAACGTAATTGCAACCACGGGAGCGTAATACTATGACACTACAGGAAGCCGTAAAAGCGTATATTTATCAGGTAAAGAATCAATCGCCTGTCGTTAGTACGTCACATTCTCACTATGGATACTACGCTAGAAAGTTTGGTGATGACGTTTGGCAAAAAGCGTTAGACGATTATTTTAGTAAACAAAAAACAAGGGTTGTAACACAAGCTCAATTGAATCAGGAAAAGAGGTGAAACAAAGATCGGGAGGTTTGACTAATGATTATATGTTACAAAACAGATGATGCGTTTTACGCTGGCATTTACAGGCTAGTGAAAATGGGCTTAACATTTGAGGCAGACGATCAAGATTTAAGCATACAATTAACCGGAGGGTACTAGCATGTGCGACTTTAAATATGTGCACATACAGAAAGAAAAACAGGGCGACTGGTACGGATGGGTTCACAGGGAAAACGGGAGGGTAATACTGACAACCACATCGTTTGCAGATAGCCAACACATGAGGAATAAACTAGAGAAAGCGTATAGAGAACACGGCGTACCTCACAAAATAACGGTAGACATGCGAGGTTTGCGGTGTTACGATAAAACAAATAATGAACCGTGGGGTTTACATAATGTGCGAGAATGATGTAGTATGGTTGTGGGGTTTCGGTTTTCTTGTGATAACCGGTTGGCTGATCTTTTCAGAGGAATACGGGGAGCGCTAGACATGAGCGAGAACGACGTACTAAACGACTACAGCCACTGGCATGACCGTACAGGACCATACGAGACTCTGAAGGAACTAGAGTACACACATATCTGCGACGGTTGCCACGAGATTGTGGCTAGTGTAGACACTGACACGGGACTATGCGACAATTGCACGTACGAGGACCAGATGAACAAGTTTTACAAGTACGCACCAGATGAATGGGGTACAGAGTTATGAACATATTTTACCTAGACCGTGATCCACACAAAGCCGCTAGGCTCCAGTGTGATCGTCACGTAGTCAAAATGATACTAGAGACAGCACAATTACTCAGTACAGCACACAACGAGTTAGACGGTGGGCAGTTGGCGTACAAGAGCACCCACAAAAATCACCCTAGTGCGGTCTGGGTACGCTCTAATGCTAACGCATACGTATGGGCATGGCATCACCTAAAAGCCCTTGGTTGCGAGTATGAGCGACGTTATCAAAAGGTACACAAGACCATTGCTAACCACTTAGAAGCCCTCTGTGGGCTTCCTGTGGCCCTTGAGAGCGATGTTACACCTTTTGTAGATCCACCACAGTGTATGCCAGACGAGTGCAAGAGGCTTGACGCTGTACAGGGCTATCAGGTATACTACAACTACAAGGCAGACGATTGGGACGCCAGAGGTATCCCTATGAAATGGTACGGACGGGAGGCATAAAACATGAGAAAGATAATAGGACGTTTTTACGCGGAATATGAGCATGGAACTCGACAGTGGGTTATCCTACGACGAACGGAGGGAAAGCCTAGACGCACCCGATGGGGTACTATGACACCATTTAGCTACCCCGTAGTAGTAAAACTGTGGTTTCCACGCTGGGTGTCTTGTAAATTATTGAGACGGAGGGCAGTATAATGGAAGACTACAAAGACCCAGATTTGTCACAGGAACAGATGATACAGGATATCTCAGAGTACGAGTTAGGCTTCATTGGCTTTGCTGAGACACTAAACATAGCACGTACGGTACTACGTCAGAAGTACAGAGACATGAGCTACAATCAGCTAGTCAAGGCGTACAACCAAGTGTTCGGAGGATACCCAGATGAGATGTAGGGCGTGTAATGTTATCTTAGATGACATAGAGACACTAAAGAAAGACGCTAAGGGAGTACACTACGATATGTGTACAGAATGTTTGACAGCATCTATTGCCGCACACTGGGAACTAGAGAACATGGAGTCAATAGATAATGACGGTAATATTACACAGGATGATATCTTGACATTACAGGAAAATTATGATAATATATACTTAAGTATTACTAAAGATTACTGAAGTGTATAAACTAAAGAATTAAACTAAAGGATATATACTAATGAATAATACTACAGGAGGACATAAGACTACTAAAGTTAGGCGCTGGAATCCTGTAGCCAAACACGATCACAACAAAGGAGGTGCACACAAGGATAGGAAGAAAGACGCCAAAAAGTACCAATCACGTAAAAAGGGTTTGACTCAAGACCCTGAACGTGAGATACTATAGGTGTTCCTCTGGGAACTCTTTTTCAACAACGAGGATTATCTCATATGTCGAGTCAAGTAATTGAAGGAACGGTGAACTTCTCAAACGTCACCAAACACGACGTGTACAACGGGCAGGACACTGGTACGTTTAGTCTGACTATTACCATGTCAGAGGACGACGCTGCAACACTGTCAGCACAGGGTGTAAAGATCAAGGAGTACGAAGGCAACAAGCAACGCAAGTTTAAGTCCAAGTACGATATTGGTATGTACACTGCTGAGGGTGACCGCTACGAGGGTGAAGTACCTTATAACTCCCGTGTGCGTCTGAAGTACAAGACAGGCCCAGCACATCCAGTACACGGTACTCCGGTGTATCTGGAAGCTGTCAAGGTACTAGAGTTAGCAGAGGTGTCAGAAGAAGCTGTTGATTTCTGATGGAGTCTAAATTCCTACACCACGAGGAATGTCCCAAGTGCGGCAGTAGGAACAATGTGGCGGTCTACTCTAACGGTGGTCGCCACTGTTTTTCTACCGGCTGTGACTATCACGTAAACGGTGAAACAGGAGATGAAACTGAAGTGTCAACACCTAGCAACCTAAACATGGGCGGTGTGGTAGCTGAGATTACCGACAGGCGTTTGTCTACCAAGACCACTAGGCACTATCAGGTCACGGTGGAGTACGACGCTAACGGTAAGATAGCTAGGCACTACTACCCGTACTACGACGTAGACACTGGTGAGCTAATCGCCGCTAAGTCTCGCGTAGTCAAGACCAAAGACTTCCTGTCGTCAGGCACGATGACTAACGCAGGTCTGTTTGGTCAGAAGCAGTGCCGTGGCAGAGGTAAGTACGTCACAATCACTGAAGGTGAACTGGACGCTATGGCTGTCTACGAGATGTTCGGACAGAAGTACGACGTAGTGTCCCTCAGGTCTGGTGCGTCTAGCGCATCAAAGGAGATCAAGTCACAGCTAGAGTGGCTTGAAGGGTACGATAACGTAGTCATATGCTTTGACCAAGACAAGGCAGGAGAGTTAGCAGTAGAACAGATTAAGGATCTGTTTAGCCCCAACAAGCTGAAGATATGTAAGCTACCTCTGAAGGACGCCAGTGAAATGCTGATGGCTAACAGGGTGCAGGAGTTTACACAGTCTTGGTGGGATTCATCCGTGTATCGTCCTGATGGCATCATAGCAGGTAACGAGACATGGGAAAAGCTAGTAGCCAAGCGTCAAGTAAAGAGTATACCTTACCCGTGGGATGGACTAAATGAAATCACGAGAGGACACAGACCCTACGAGTTGGTCACTATCACCAGCGGAAGTGGTATGGGAAAATCTCAATTCATACGAGAACTTGAGTACGACTTGCTGCAGAGAACTTCATCCAACATTGGTGTACTTGCACTGGAGGAGGACGTTGCGACAACAGCACTGGGAATCATGTCGGTGGCATCATCTCGACGATTACATCTGGAAGAGGATTCACCTGTCGATGACCTTAGACCGCACTGGGAATCAACAATGGGATCAGGGCGTTACTACCTTTTTGACCACTGGGGTTCAGCCTCAGCAGACGAGTTACTTTCAAGAGTCAGGCACATGGCAAAGGCTTGCGACTGTAAGTACATCATCCTCGACCACCTATCAATCGTCGTTTCTTCTCAGGAAAACGGAGATGAGCGGAAGGCTATTGATGAGATTATGACAAAGCTACGTACACTGGTGGCAGAGACAGGAATCACTTTGTTCCTAGTGTCGCACCTACGGCGTAGCTCTGGTACTGCACACGAGGACGGTGGGCGTATCAGTCTACAGGACTTGCGTGGATCTCAGTCTATCGCACAGCTATCCGATATTGTCATAGGTATGGAACGTGACCAGCAGCATCAAGATGAGGACATCAGGAACACCACGACAGTGAGAATACTCAAGAATCGCTACTCTGGTGAAACTGGGCCTGCGTGTTGGCTACGGTACGACAAGTTTACCGGACGTATCCACGAGTGTGCTAACCCTAACCCACCGGAGACAGAGTTTTGAACATCGTCTTTTGTGACATTGAAACTGACGGACTAGACCCTAGTGTTATCTGGTGTGCTGTCTGTCTACACAACGGAGAAAGCGAGGTAATATGCAATGAGCAAGATTTCAAGGATTACGTGGCTCGTAAAGCGCCAGTTAACTTCATCTTCCACAACGGAATTGGCTTTGATGTTCCTGTGGTTGAGCGTCTTTGGAACTTTACTTTTGACAGGAGTATGGTCACTGACACTCTAGTCCTCTCTAGGCTTGCTGACCCTAGCAGGTCTGGTGGACACTCTTTACGTAACTGGGGCAACATCTTGGGCTACGCCAAGGGAGACTACGAGGATTGGACTAGGTTGACTCCTGCCATGATCGACTACTGCATACGTGACGTAGAGTTGACTGAGGCGGTGTACAAGAGACTACGTGTGGAACTCGACGGTTTCTCACGGGCGTCACAAGACCTAGAACACGAGGTGCAGTGGATCATACAGGAGCAGGAGCGTAACGGGTGGCTACTAGATCAGCGACTGTGCCACACGCTGTGCGCTAGGTTCAAGGAGAGTATGTATGCTATTGAGGAAGAACTCCAGAGGGTGTTCCCACCTATTGTTGAGGAAAGGTGGTCTGAGAAGACAGGCAAGCGCCTTAAGGATAAGGTTACGGTCTTCAATCCTGGTTCGCGTCAACAGGTGGCAGAACGACTTGAAGCTAAGGGTGCGGTATGGTCGGAACTCACGCCGTCAGGTAGACCGCAGGTGGATGAGAGGACGCTGGAGGAGAACAAACACGTACCGGAGGCTGTTTGTGTACTGGAGTACCTATTACTCCAAAAGCGCTACGCTCAAGTCTCCTCTTGGATAGAACACGTTAAGGACGATGGCAGGGTACACGGAAGGGTTACAACAAACGGTGCAGTTACCGGACGCATGACGCACCAGACCCCAAACATGGCGCAGGTTCCCTCAGTTAACTCACAGTTTGGCAAGGAGTGCCGTGACTGCTGGATTGTACCAGAGGGACGCAGGCTAGTGGGTGTTGACGCTAGTGGACTAGAGCTACGTATGCTGGCTCACTACATGGGAGACGAGGAGTTTACTGATGTCCTACTTAGAGAAGACATTCACACCAGAAATCAAACTGCTGCAGGACTTGCAACTAGACCTCAGGCAAAGACTTTCATCTATGCTTTCCTATACGGCGCAGGAGACGCAAAGATTGGAAGCATCGTCGGAGGAACTGCAGGAGATGGCAGTAAACTTAGGAGGCGCTTTCTACGAAACACACCTTCTCTTGAAGCTCTACGAGAACGAGTTGGAGAAGCGTCTAGGAAAGGTCACCTCGTTGGACTCGACGGACGGAAACTCTGGGTCAGATCAGAACATAGTGCACTGAATACCTTACTACAGGCAGCAGGTGCTATCGTTATGAAGAAGGCTCTAGTGTTACTAGACGACTACGCAACGCAACACAAGATTGACTACAAATTCATAGGGAACGTGCATGACGAGATACAATCGGAGGTGGTTACAGAACAAGCAGAGAAGTACGGGTGGCTTGCAGTCGAGTGCATCAAGGCGGCTGGTCTTTCATTTGACCTCAGGTGTCCTCTCGACGGAGAATACAAGGTCGGACAAACGTGGTCGGAGACACACTGATGGAGATAGCAATGGAAGAAATACCTGAAAACCCAATGGCTAAATACGCAAAAAACTTAGATCGCTATAAGTTTGTTGAGGGCGAGTGGTGGTACTATTATCCAGAGGACGGAACTAGCATTTCTAGTGGAAACCATACTAGAGAAAGAGCGACTACACTGAGAAAAAGACTTGACTCATTTATGTACGTCAACGGGAAGTACATATCTAAGTCTCACCCGCTACACAAACCAGGAAGATACAAAACGTTTACTGACGCAGCTTTTGACAGTCTAGCGAAGTACGAACTTAGTCGTGAGGGACAGGTGTACATCATTACCAACCCTAACTTCCCTGAGTGGGTCAAGGTAGGCATGGCTGTGGACTCAGAGGACAGACTCAACGGATACCAAACGTCGTCACCGTTCAGAGATTACTCGCTGTTCACTAACTGGTCTGTGGCTGACCGACGATCTGCTGAGTCAGAGGCACACAGTCTGCTAGAGAAAACTTATGGTCGCAAGGGTGAGTGGTTCAACTGCACACCAGAGCAAGCCAGAGACTCTATCGCTGAACTAATGGAGCAACATAAATGAAAAGTATTTACTCACTGGTAGACGACATCTACGCTGTGGTTGCTTCTAAGGAAGTGCCAGAGGACGTAGACCTCTACGAAGAGATAGAAAACTTTGGCGAAGGATGCAAACGCCTGATGACCAAACTGTTCACAGAGCAACGTGACGGACGCAAGCTGCGAATGTCTAACATCGGGCGCGACGACAGGTATCTGTGGAACGTGGTGAATAACTCTGATGTGCAAGAGGAGATGACACCTAACACGCACGTCAAGTTTATGTACGGGCATCTGATTGAGGAGATGCTTTTATTCTTAACCAAAATATCAGGACACGAGGTGACTGATGAACAAAAACAGTGTGAAGTTTCGGGCATTATCGGTCATATGGACTGCAAAATTGATGGTGTTGTCACTGATGTTAAAAGCACTTCCACTTTTGGGTTTAAAAAATTCAAAGACGGAAGTCTGGCTTATGATGACCCGTTTGGGTACGTTGCTCAAATTAAAGGGTACGCACACTCCGAAGGTGAAACATCGTTTGGTTGGTTAGCGATGGACAAACAGAACGGACACCTGACGTACCTCATGTACGACTCTGCAGATACGCAGGCTCCGGTGTACGACAAGATAAGCTACGACATAGAGGAGCGCATAGAGCACATAAAAAAGCTCGTAGAGCAACCAGAGTGGCCCGAAGTTTGTCACAAGACCGTACCAGACGGCAAAAGTGGGAATCAAAAGCTCGCCGTTGGTTGTTCTTACTGTCCCTACAAGTTTACATGCTGGCCCGAAGTAAGAACATTCCTGTACTCAAGTGGTCTAAGATATTTAACAGAGGTGTTCAATGAGCCGAAGGTCGCGGAAATCAAAGCACAGTAAATTTAGGTCGGGGTTTGAAGAAGATGTTGCAAAGCAGTTACAACCATTTGGTTTTAGTTACGAACCGTTCCAAGTCCCGTACAGGATTGAACGAAAGTACACACCCGACTTTGTGTACGAGTACAGAGGACGGACGTACCTCATTGAGTGCAAAGGATACTTTCGTGCAGGAGACACGCAGAAGTATAGAGCGATCTCTAAGTGTCTCCCGGAGGCACAAGAACTCATCTTTGTACTGATGAAGCCTAATCAGAAAGTGAGTAAAAGTACCAAACTTACTATGGCTGAATGGTGTGACAAACACAATATTCTATGGTATAATATAGATACACTTAAGGAGTTGGTTGATTATGTCTCTGACACTAGAAGAAATTAAGGAGCGGCTGTTGCGGTTGTACGACCCTGACGATCTTCTGGAAGCACTACAAATATCTGCTGAGGAACTGCTGGACAGATTTGAGGATAAACTCATACGCAGACTCGACGAATTTCAAGAGGAGCTAGAGGAAGAATATGCAGAATGAGTGGAACATGACTGAAGACGACTGTGCAAAGTTTGAAAAAGACTGTGAGAAGCTGCGTAAGAAATGCCAGGAAAGCAGGTCCATAGACGACATTACTACAGAGGAGTGGGACAGGATGGCTAAGACATTCACAGGCAAGCTGTACCACCCTCAGGACAAACACGATCCTGTGGCACAACCAGATCACTACAACAAGGGAGCTATTGAGGCCATTGAAGCAATCAAGGCGTCTATGCACCCACAAGAGTACAAGGGATATCTCAAGGGTAACTGTCTTAAGTACCTGTGGCGTTACGAATACAAGAACGGCATAGAAGATCTACGGAAGGCTCGTGTCTATCTAGAGTGGTTAATCAAGGAGGTTGCCTTGTGAAGATCATAGAAGGTAAGTTTGGGACAAAGACAGAAGAAAAGGAGATAACAACGGCTGAGTTTCTGACTGCGTTTGCAGCTAAGGCTCAGATACAGGAGACTGAAGGTAACAAACCTAAGGTGGTAGTGGTAATGTACGAGGACGGTCAGATGTTTGAAGTAGCGTCCAACGAACAGTACCCTGATGGGGTTTACATGCTACTACAGTTAGCAGCACAAGCAATCATTAACGAAACGCTAGGAGTAACAGAATAGATGGACGCATATCAACAGTACATACACAAGTCTAGGTACGCTAGGTACTTGCCAGAGGAGCAACGTCGGGAGACTTGGGAAGAAACAGTAAACAGGTACATCAACTTTTGGGCAGCCCGTGGACACCTCAACGACTCTGACGTATCAGAGATATTCAAGGCAGTCCATGACCTAGACGTAATGCCCAGCATGAGGGCGCTGATGACTGCAGGAGACGCACTGGAACGTGACAACGTAGCAGGGTTTAACTGTAGCTACCTACCCATAGACCACCCTAAGGCGTTTGATGAACTCATGTACGTGCTTCTGTGCGGCACAGGCGTAGGCTTCAGTGTCGAGCGTCAGTACATACAGAAGTTACCGGAAGTTGCGGAGGAGTTTCATGCAACCGATACAGTTATTAATGTTGCGGATTCAAAGATTGGATGGGCGAAATCGTTTAGGGAACTGGTATCACTGCTGTATACAGGTCAAGTTCCACAATGGGACATTAGTAGAGTACGACCTGCAGGTTCCGCACTCAAGACTTTCGGAGGTCGTGCAAGTGGTGCAGAACCTCTCGTTGATCTCTTCAAATTTACAGTTGAACTCTTTAAGACAGCATCTGGACGAAAACTTAGCTCCATTGAATGCCACGATCTTTGCTGTAAGATTGCTCAAATCGTCGTCGTCGGGGGAGTCAGGAGAAGCGCCCTGATCTCACTGTCCAACCTCACGGACGACAGACTCCGAAGATGCAAGCATGGACAGTGGTACATAGATGAACCCCAGCGTGGTCTGGCGAACAACTCAGCGTGTTACACAGAGAAGCCAGACTTTGAAGCCTTTCTCAACGAGTGGACTAGCTTATATGAATCTAAATCTGGAGAACGAGGTGTCTTTAGCAGAGTCGCAAGTCAAAAACAAGCTGCAAAAAATGAACGAAGAGATGCTACCTACGATTTTGGAACTAATCCATGCAGCGAAATCATCCTCAGACCCTACCAGTTCTGCAATCTTTCAGAGGTTGTTGTTAGGCCACAGGATACACTCGCAAGTCTCAAACGAAAAGTTAGGGTTGCGACTATCCTTGGGACTCTTCAGGCCACCCTCACCAACTTCAGATATCTCAGAAATATTTGGAAACTAAACACAGAGGAAGAGGCACTGCTGGGTGTATCCTTGACAGGTATCATGGATCATCCAATGTTGTCAGGCAGAGGAGACAAGGCCAAGCTGAAGAAGTGGCTTACGGAGATGAGGGAGGAAGCAATTGAAGTTAACAAGCAGTGGGCAGAGAAACTGGGTATCAACGCTTCTACCGCTATTACTGCGGTCAAGCCTAGCGGCACTGTTAGTCAGTTGGTCGATAGCGCTAGTGGTATCCATCCTCGTTATAGTGCACAATACATACGCAGAGTACGCGCAGATGCTCGTGACCCACTTTGTGCCGTCTTAGAGGCCGCAGGAGTGCCTGTGGAGGACGATGCGATGTCACCCAGTACTAGGGTATTCTCCTTCCCTATTGCGTCTCCTGAGGGCGCTGTGACAGCCTCAGACATGGGTGCTATGGAGCAGTTGGATCTTTGGGAGATATATCAGGACTACTGGTGTGAACACAAGCCGTCTATGACGTGCTACTACCGTGATAATGAATTCCTGGAGGTGGGACAGTGGTTGTACAACAAGTTTGATAAGGTCAGTGGTATCTCTTTTCTACCTTACTCAGACCACACGTATCAGCAGGCACCTTATGAGCCTGTGGACAAGGCCACCCTCAAGGCACTACAGAAGGGCTTTCCGACCCAGATTGATTGGGACATCAATGAAGCCTCTGATATGACTGAGGGTAGCCAGCAGTTAGCCTGTACAGGGAACAACTGTGAACTTTAGGGTGCTGGCATTAGTTATTCTTATGTTACCAGCGTGTACTGTGGTCACTACTTCTGACCCACAATGGGAGTGGCCTCAAGACATGAAGAATATAGAGTAACCTTTAGACTTACCTACGTCCTCTGGCTTATCTTTAGGGTCATGGGACGTAGGTATTCCTTCAGACTGCATACGCCTGATGTTATTTTTTGACTTCTGGCACATACTGTGGTAGTCAATGGATGTGTACTCTACTGTGTGGTCTTTGTCTTTATTCTTTTTCATTTTATCTCCCAGCATTTGCCGCTTTTTCTAGCTCTTTAAATAGCTTAGGGTCTTCCGCTTTTAGTCTGTCCAAAGAACCTTCTTTGGCTTTTAAGTTTCTGTACAAAGCCGCTTTACCAGATACGGGCATTTTACGTAAAGCCTCTTTTCTTTCCTCAGAAAACATTACTCCTTGAGGAACTACGGCTTTCTCTACAGCAGAGGGGACAAAACCCTCACGCAACTCAACACCTTCACCTATATCAGACACGCCTTTTCTTATAGCCGCTTGTCCGGCTGTTTGCCCTGCTAGTAGCCGTTGAGTCACTTCACGAGCCAATATGTTAGCTCCTATAGAGCCTGTAACAATAGTAGATGTTATTTGTTCAGCCGTTTTAGGAGCAAATAAGCCCATTGTTTGTCCAACTAACGCAGAGTTAAACAACGCTTCAAAAACGCTAGGCTGAAAAGAACTAGGCATCATTTCTTTTAGGGCGTTCAGTTCTTGTTTAGCCCTAGCTATTTTACTGTCAACATTAGCTAGTTGAAGTGTAATCCGTTCTCTTTCTTCGGCAATTTTTATATCTAAATCGCGTCTTCCTGTGGCTTGCGCTCCTTGAACTTGTTTTTGCCTGTCTAACTCTGCAATTTTAGCATCTGCTTCTGCTTGAATTTTATCTCTTTGTTTTTGTAAAGCAGTTGATAATTGAGCTTTATCTTTTATGGCCTGCTTTCTAATTTCGTCGGCTTCTCTGTTCGCTAGTCCAAGTATGTTTTCTTTGTTTCTTTGTGTTGAAGCGGCTAAACTTTGGGCCTCTTCTTGCAACCTTCCCTGTCCTCTAGCAACAAACCTTTTGCTGTGTTCCTTCAATGCCGCTAAATAATCAGAGGCGTCAAAAGCACCCATTCTTGGTTTTCCATCTGACGCTTTTATAATAGCACTGTCAACAAGGCTTCTTATGCTCCACGCAGTTTTATCAGCGTTTAAAACAGCCAACTCTTGTTTATTCAAACCTGACTCAAGCAAATCATCAAAATACGTTTGAACTTCTGACGCAAAGCGTCTCGTTGAGGTTGCTCCCTCGCTCAATCCACTAATTGCTTTACCTATGGTGCTTCTGAGTTGAACTAGGTCTTCTCCTGAAATAACACCATCAGGGGCTTTCTTCGCTATTTGCTCCTTTATGTACGTTTTAACACTTGCTATGATATTTGCTCTTTCACCGCCGACTAACGCAAGATCCGCAAAATCATCTTCAATATCGTCAATAAATTTTAACACGCCGTCTGCGTTTATATCATAAGTTTTACCGTTAGCTACTGTAAAGCCGTGTCTTTTCCACAAATCGTCTAAAAAAGCGTTAGCATCTTGGGGGTCCATCAAGCCTAGTTCATTAATTTCATCGGCAGTGGCTCCGGGCGGTGCGGCTTCACGCAAGGCTTTACCGCGAAAAAAGGCGTTAGCTGAGTTTGTAGCCTCATCAGCTTGCTGAACAGCGATAGATCGTAAAACGCTAGGGTTTTGTTGAGCCTGCTTTAACTCCGCAATCTGATTGCTGTAGTCTATTTTAGCTTGTCCTTTAGCCTCTTTTGCTAACTTTTCTAACTCATTAATTTTATCCTGAATTCTTATTCCGGTTTCTTCTATAGATTCTACTGTGTTTCTTTCTATAGTTTTCTTTGCAATTTTGGTTTTTTGTCCCGCCTCTTGAACAGCCTTAGCTCCATCTCTTTTAGCAGATTCTGTTGTTACAGCCCTTCCTGCCATGTTTCTAGCCTGCTGTTCAGACAGTGATCTACCGCCGTAAGCCTTTGAAACAACAGACCTGTAAACACCAGAAACAAAGGGAAGATCAGTAAACATTAAATTTATAAAGTTTTTGCCTTCGCCTAACTGCTGTGCGAGCTTAGGTTCAGTAAAGAAATCGTATCCTTTTTTTACACCAGCAAAAGCAAAAGGAACTGTTAAAGAAATACCCGCAGTAAGCAAAGCGTTTTTAGCCTTTTCTTCTTCAGTCTGACCTTCGTAGCCTATTACAAGACCTTCTGCTCCAGCAAAACCAGAGGCCGCTACTGGAGTTGGTACTTTAGAAAGAACCTCTGCAACTCGACCACTCTGCTGTCTACCTAACTGGGCCGCAAGTAAAGCGGCTTCATCAGAAGTTTGAGCAACCGCTGGACCTAGTTTAGAGGCTACTTGCGCTTGCGCTTGCCTCGCTAAATCTCCTTGCCTAAGACGAGATCCTTGAGATATTAACTGCCCACCCTTCATCGACACAGGAGACAAAACACTACCAGCAATGTTAGCTGTCGTAGATAATATAGGACTTTCTTCAGCAAATCTTGCGGATTTAGCTTCTTCTTCAGTTAAAATTTGTTTTCTTAATTCTGATACAGAAACATCCCTAAACGCATCTGGCTCTAATATTTTGACAACAGCGGCTGAAATATGGCTAGATATTTCTTCACCTTTGTTTAACCACATACCATCAATAAAAGCACGAGCAGTCATAAACAAATCGTCAGCGGTAATAGAATTAGAATCAACTTTTTCTACGTAAGACTGAAGATGTTCTGCCGTGTATTGCTCTTGACGCTCAAGTGGTCCCATAGCGTCTACAGCATAAGGATTAGAAAAACCTACTCCAGAACCTAAAGAAGCATACGGGTTATCTTCCGATATTTCTTCATCTGTAAATACACTTTTAGCCATGTTATTACCCTTAGCGGTAGAACTTAGGAACGAACCCCAAAACTTCTGAGACTTGCTTAATTACTTCTCGCTCAATGTCAATAGCTTCTTGTTCTGTTTGAGCGTTTGCTGTTTTCTCTTCTATGTCTCTACGAGCTTTTTGCATTATAGAAGCGTACCTCTGTTTTTTATCTTCAAAACCAACCATTGTTGCGTCTAGTCCTGCGTTTATCTGAGAAGCCAAATGCCTATCAGCAACCAGTGACATGTCGCTAGACGCCGCCAAAATTCTTTCTTCTGCTTGTAAATACCTAAGTATTTCTTCTGAGGAAGCGTTAGCCGCAGGAAAACCTTGAGAAAATATTCTGACATCAGTGTCTGAAGCCACACCGGTAGGTAGGGAGGTAATAATGTCTGTGTTTCTCGTTCTCAAGAAAGCTGTCTTAGCTTCTTCTTCAGCATCTCTTAAGCCAGCAATGTCTAAAACAGAAGTCCTCCAATCACTAAGAATACCAGTGGTTTTTTGACTAGTAATAAGTTCCTGCTGTAGCTGTCTGTTCCTCGCTAAACCTATAGAAGATTTTGTAGATTCTGCTGAGATTTGGTTGTTTCTTTTTTCTACATTAGAACCTACTGATCCTCTTCCTTCAGATCCTTCAGACTCAACAACTTCTCCAAGCACTCTTTCTCTTAAGAAAGTACCGTCAGCCGCATAAAAACTAACTACCTCTACGAGTTTACCTTCTCTTAAGACTTGGGCTTTTTCTTTGTAACCTTTAGTTTCGCTGCCTTTTTTATCTTCTTTTAAAACCTCTTTTGCGTAGTCGTTGGGAGTAATAGCCCTAGTTTTAAGGAGTTCGTATAACTGTTTGTCTTTATCGGTAGCGCCTTCTCGTTCAGCACGTTCTTTAGCGTCTAATAAAGCTCTACGCATAGTCACAGCTTCGTCAAAAGCCTCATCTGTTGCTGCTCTTCCTTCTATTAAAGCATCTCTGCGTTTTTTAGCGTCAGCTACACTAGCGTCTGTGCGAGCTACTTTTCTATCTGACACTTGTTGCGCTCGTTCGGCTGCAGTTTTAAAAGCAGAAGCCAATTCTGTGTTGCCTTGAATAGCATATTGTTGAGACAGTTTAAACAACGCGTTTGGATTATTTTGATGTTGCTCAAGAAGTCTTAATCCCTCACGCTCGTTACGCTTTTTCTTGATGTTTCCACCGATACCTGTAAGCATCCCTTGCACGTTTTGCCCTAAACCGGCGTAACCAGATCCAATCTGAGAGCCGACGTTCTGCCCAGACATCGCTAAAATTTGTCCAATATTACTCATCTTAACTCTCCTGTTAGAAGTCGAAAACGTCGCCAGCCAACCCTAGCAGACCTGAACCAAGCCCACCAACGAGGCTACTAGCGCCACTAAATAGGCCACCGTAGAGTCCAGCGAGTCCCGCCTGCTGTCCTGCTTGTGCCTGCAAGTTAGCGAGTTGTGCTTCTAGTCCGTACTCACCTTGCTGCCTACGCGCTGTGTCTACCATAGATTGTATGTTTAACGCAGGTGACAGTGCTGACATCAGAGCCGACTGAGGTGCGTAGCTTCCCTGTAGAGCACCCATGCCAAGCTGTTGTCTAGCTTGTTCTAACCCATAGCCACCCGCTAACATTCCTTGACCACCTTGCATTGCCTGTAAAGCCAGTTGTTGTTGTGCTGAACCTAGGCCTTGCGCTTGTCCTGCTAGTGAAGAACCTAGGCCAGCGTACTGAGCACCTAAGGCTGCTTGTCTGTCTCGTTCAGAGCCTGCCTGTTGCATCGCTTGTAAAGCTGCAGTGTTCTGTGCCTCTGCTCTTGCTTTTTGCATAACGAGTTGTTCAGGTGTTGCTCCGTAGAGATTAGTAGCAACTCCACCTCTGCCTTGTTGTTGCAGGCGCTCTTCCAACGCCATCTGTTGTCGCTGTTCTTCAGGATTCTGTAGGGCGCGTAGACGGTTGTAAACTTCTGTTTCACGTTCTCCTGTACCCATACCAGCCTGTTGCATAAACTGACTGCCTAAGCCCATAGCTTGCGTAGAGGCGTCTTGTATACCGCCTAAACCAAATGGGGTTTGTCCTAGCTGTTGAGCACCAAAATTCATTAGGTTAGAACCCATCATCTGAGACTGTGCAGCACCCGGAGTAGGTCCAGATAAATTAGCAAAAGCAGACGATTGGAGCGCATTAGCAATTGCTTGCTGCTGTGGCGACAACGAATACGACGTACCGCTGGGACCGCCTGTGACTGATCCTCCGAAACCGTCCGTAACCGTGAACGGCTGAAACGAAACGTCAGGCGCGTTTATTTGAGGAAGTTGCTGACTATATATGTCAGTTATTTGAGTAGGTAAGTTGCCAAATAAATCATTAGCAACCCCACTAACTAAACCACTTAAAAAACCAAGAGCCATTAGTAAGTCCCTCCGTCAATCGTCCCTGTAGACATGGTTCCTGTAAACGTCAAATTAGGAATTGTTACAGTGCCTGTGAATGTAGGAGAAGCTAAGTCAGCTTTAGTTGCAACCGCAGTTACAATCGCGTCAAACTCTGTGTTAAACTCTGTGCCGCGAATAACCTTGTTAGCGTGTCCAGAAGCCAAACTGTCCTTAGCAGCAAAGTTAGTTGTCTTTGTATAATTGCTCATATTGTTTTACCCATAAGTGCTAATACGTTGATTTCTTGGAGAGATAAAGCAAAGCCGTTTATTTCTGACTCAAGACCAATTGTTACTACAGAGCCATTACCTGTGGTGTTAATAGTAGGTCTGGTTGTTAGATCTCCACCAGTAAACTCAGCAACAGTGTACTCTGAGGCTGCTTCATTAAAGTAGTACGGAGTCTGATTACCTACCGTAAACTCTTTCGTACTGTACGTTGTGCCAAAGTCGTAAGCCCACTTTATAAACACAGAAGAGCTATTAGCACCTACCAGTGTTGGTCTAAGTTTCTTTAACATCTTAAGTTTAGACGGATCACCAAAAGTTAAGCTAGGGCTGTAGTACCTAAAGCTGTAACTAGCTGATTTAATCACACCACCATCGTTGTACTCATCTACATAACCTGAGTATTTACCTACGCCGTCGTCTGTTCCTATCAATAGCGTCCCGTCTGTTTTTCTTTCGTAAGACTTAAAAGGAGCAGAAGTCCACATTGTTACCCTGTACGCTCCGTTTTCTAGTCTTGTTTTTAAGTCAAAGCAATACGTTGTGTTTTGGTCTGGAAACGTAATTAAGTAAAAAGAGTTCTCAGGACTATATATAGAAGCTGTTGGTGCGGCTCTTGTGGCTAGTAACGAAATAAACTCAGTTTTTACATTTAAACTTAAGTCAGATATAGGCATAGACTTTTCTTGTATAGTCCGACCAAAGCTTCTCAAGCCAGTGTCTGACACAAACAAGACATCAGTGCCAATGTGCTGCACAGAGTTTCTACAGATGCACCCAACGCCTGCTACAGTGTCTGCTAACGCCATTTGAGCAGGACTAAACGCATTAGCGTACACGAGGATGCTGTGTTTACCTAGTATAATTAGGTTGTTGTTATGAGCAACTAAGGCTCGTACTTCATCATAACCATCAGGCCACGCCTTAGATACATCTATAGAACCACTGGAACCGCCGGTAAAATCTGTTCCAATTAACAGATCAGACCAGTAGATTCTTTGGGTGTCTGCGGCGTTATCTACGATCCACAGTCTACCATAAGCTGCTAGAGCCTCGTGACAGTACAATGTGGCGCTAGTAGTGCTGCTGGTGACAGTACCAAACGTCCGGAGTCCTGTAGCGTTGTCGTACACCAGCGGCTCGTGTCCACGTTGGAAGAAGTACGCCTTATCGTTAAAGTTTACAATCTTCCAGTTGTCTGCAGAAATTGTGTACGAACCCGGAGTAATGTCTGTAAGCGTGTCGTCAGGGTTAGTTGACTGTGTGGTCTTAAATATCTTGTTGTTGCCTGTGACAAATATTTCATCGTTACCTGCGTCATCGTAAAAGTAGTGCAGCTTAACAGCGTAATCAGAACCTAGAGGTGTGTTTACAGCGGTTAACAGGTCTACACCCTTGCGTGAAGCAATACGCCCACGCTTGTCAATCACAGCGTTATCAGCAATGTCAGCATAAGAAAAATCCTGACCAATTGGAGAGTCTTCTGTGTTAACTCCTTTAAAACCCGGAGCAACTAAGTTAATGCTTTGTAGAGGCAGTGCCATACATTAGTCTCCTACGGGGTATACCACACGACTTCTTCGGGGTGCTTCTGTGCGTCCAGAGCAATCGCGTCAGCCATAAACTTTTCAGCAATACTAAAGTACTCAGGAACTGATGTTCCACCTGTCTCGCCGCGCTCACGAGCTAACAGAGCTATCGCTAGGTGCATTACAGGTTGACTAGGTATAACTAACTTATCAGTATCAGCACTTAACTCAGCGTTCCTAAGAGTACAGTTAAACCGTAAGTCATATACAGCGTCTGGCTTTGGGTATACGTCTACCTGTGTGTCACCATCAGAGTCTACGCCGTTGTACGTGTAGTACTCAGGAGCGCCTGATGCCGGTGTACCTATCAAGTACTTGTCGTCAAACCAACGCTGGGATTGGTATTCCATAGTTAAGTTTGAAGTATCGTTAATTACGTTCAGTACTTTAATTTTGTTTTGTGATCCTGTAAGGACATAGTTAAACGTACCAGCAGAAGTTGTCACAGTAAGCGTTGTTCTCAGAGCAGACCAATCCCAAGAGTCTTCCACAAGTTTCTTAGCGTCGTTAACAAAGTCACCCGCCAGCTTACTGTACGTGCTCTCTGATACAGAAGACACTTCTTCCTCTCTCATGCGTCTAAGTACGTTGTTAACTAAATTTAAATATGTCATAAGTATTCCCCAAACAGACTGTTGAGTATTTTGTCAAATGGGTTATTCTCTGTAAAGTACGTGTCTAATTTTTGTAGTCTTTCGTTAACTTTAGTTGTTCTAAAGTCGTCTAACGTGCCTTTTGGCTCGCCCATAAAGTAGTCTTCTGTCCAATCGTTGTCACCAGCTTCCTGTTTTTCTCTAAAGTAGTCTCTCCAACTAGGATCTTCGTCTAGCACGTTACGTTGGCCTTCTATGTGAGCCTGTATTTGGTTCATGTCGTAACCACGTCGGTACATATCTTCTACAGCGTTATTTCTACGGTACATCTGTGTTTGCAAGTCTCTGTCCATTGTCTGCGTAGAGTTTTCGTAGTAGCCTACTCCGTCAAACATGCCTCTTCTACGTTGTCTCAAACGGTCATCCATAGCTCCTTGCCAGCTTGGGTTAGGACCAGAGTAAAATGTGGGAGTACTTTCGCCCGGAACATTAGAACCAAACAACGTACTAAAGTCTTGGCTGTAGTCTTTGTCGTAGCTAAACTGGTTATCAGCTAAAAACTGATTTCTATCGTCAATTACTGACTGAGAAGCCGCCTGTTGCTGGGCGCTTCCTAGTACCATTGTTTGGTTGGTTCCCGCGACGTTCATTACGTAGCCCACGCCCGGAACATAATTTATTGATGCCATTATACTATTCCTTTTCCGCTAAACAGGCCACCTGAACCAAACAAGTAGTCTACGATTGGAAACTCTCTACCCGCTAAAAGAGTCGGATCTCCTGTAATTGTGGATGATGGCCCTGTAAACATTCCCGGCGAGAAGCCACCACCACCGCCACCACCGCCACCGCCGCCCGGAGGAGTAACAGGAGGAGTAACAGTAGGAGTAACAGGAGGAGTACCCGTACTACACTCTTCTTCGTTTGCTGCGGCATATACTGGATCGTCACAAGGATCTACAACTCCTACACAAATGCCTTTTTCGTTAAACTCTTGACCTTCTGGACACTCTTCACACAAGCTCTCTACAGTAGCTCCGTTGTCACAAACAGTAGTACTAGGACAAACACCGCCTTCGTGGTCACTAGGTCTAGACCCATCAGGACACTTTTCGCACCCACTTTCTTGTGTAGCTCCGTTACCGCAGCCGGGAGGCAGAACTACGTCTTTCTTTTCACATATACCTTTTTCGTTAAACTCTTGACCTTTTGGACACTCTTTACACTCACTTTCTACAGTAGCTCCATTGTAGCCACAAACCTCAGTTGGATCAACACCTCCTCCACCACCGCCACAGTTAACGTCCCACCATATTTGTTGCTCTTGAAGAGCAAAAGTTAGAGCACCTTCTTCTGGATAATCGTCTTCACACGTTATACCACCCGGACCTGCTTTACTAACACATACACCGTCGTTATTAAAGTCTTGACCTTCTGGACACTTTTCGCACAGATCCGGTATAGCTCCACTAGGCGTTATTCCATCATTAGCCTTACAGTCTACTTCTTTTTTACACTCTGGTAGATCTTTGTTTTCTTCCTTAGCACAGTAGGCGTCACTTCCTTTGCACAACTCACTTTCTGGGTCTTCGTCACAAGGGTCTACTGGTGGGTCAACCTGATCACCGCAGCCGTCAATAGAATCTTCTTTTTCACCTGCACGTTCGTATCCGTCTGGACACAGACAGGCCTGATCATCGTCACTCCACTCACCGACTTCAGTTTCGCATCTAAAGTCTACTGTTACATCACAGTCGTCAAGTGTTCCTTGAATTATACCGCCTGTTGTTTCTTGAAGACTTGAGTTTTTACCGCCAGTACAGTTTACGTACCCAGCGGCTCGACAGGCTTCTTGATTGTCTTCGTAGTACTCCTCCTGATCGCAGTTTTCAGAGGTAAAAAGCAAAAAAGGATTGTCAACATCAGGTACTAATTCGTCTCTAGCTCTTTCAGCAAGTATAGCAGCAATGTACCCGTAACCAGACGAAATTAAAATGTCGAGTAAATTGCCCCAAGTTTTGTCTTCGGTGTCTTCCCATGCGCCTTTAATCTTATCCCAGATGTTTCCAAAAACTTCTGAAATTACACCAACGGGGTCGTTTATAAAGTCTTCAATAGATTTACCAGCTTCTATTAAAGCCTCTTCTATGTCTCGTATGGTTGCGTTAGGAGTAAGTACACCCGGAATAGGAAAGTCGATACCCGGAATAACTAAAATAGCTGATAAATTAACGCAATCTTTTCCCCATTCAAAATCTGGTCCTCTGTCGGGGCTATTAGGGTTTAAACACTTATCAGAAAGCGTAGGACTAATAACCTCCATAAAATCTTTAAAACACTGCTCTAAGTTAGCTGGGTCAGAACACTCGCCAATTTTGTTTTTTATTTTGTCGTACAGACCTCTCGCGCCATCTACAACTTCTTTACCGTACTCGTCGTACAGTCCCTGAAGCCAATCCTCTCCGCACTCTGCTTCTGTAGGTGCATAGGTGCCGTCACCGCAGTCAAACCACGTAGTTATGTCTACTCCGCAGCGCTCTGCGTTTTCTTCAGTAATTTTGTCGCAGCTTCCCGTTCCTTCCAAATCAGGACAGTCTTCTGAGTGTTTTGCAAACGAGCCATCAAAACAACGAGTGTAATAAGGAGCTTGTAAATCTTCGTCATTTAAGTCAACTAGATTACCGTTTTCGTCAAATGTAAAACCACAGTCTTCAGCGTTTTCTTCCTTAATAATATCGCAAGGGGCTTTAGGCGGTCCGTCGGGACAAGCGTCCTCGTATTTTGAATAAAAACCATCGCCGCAATCAACGTAGTTTCCTAAGTTTATTTCACAATGTTCTGCTTCTGATTTAGTAATTACAACAGCACTAGCTATATAATCACAACTTTCTGTGCCTGCTAAATCAGGACAGTCGTGTATACTGTTGGCAAAAATTCCTCCACCACAGTTAAACAACGTGTTAGTATTATTATCGCAGTCTTCTTGTGATCTCGCGTAAACAGGGCGTTCTACTGTTGTGGGAGGTACAGGGTTACCGTTCTCATCGTCTGGGTTTGCTACGTCAAAAGTAACTAAATTATCAGTACATTCAACTAAGTTGTCTAAATCTGTTTCACATTCTTCAGCGTTTTCTTGTATAATTAGTGAGCAGTCTTCAAGTAAACTTTTATCCTCTTCGGGTCTACATCTTCCACCAATAACAACGCCGCGTGAAGGCACTCCGTCAAACTCGTCATAACAAGTGTCGCCGTCTTCCTTTGACGGGCGTACGCTCCACCAACCGCCATCAAAACCTATGTCTCCTAAAATACGATCAAGGATTAAACTTCCTTGAAAATGATCGCGTACGCCGCAGTTTACATAATACTCACCATTAGGAACAAAAGCACCC
>UEXM01000774.1_pt2 | contig 29127 bp, 15 predicted proteins | sample 1796661 | NCBI WGS metagenome assembly UEXM01 (sample SAMEA4772469, study PRJEB27181) | metagenome
TATCCGCTTCCTCCAGAACTTACAGTTATAATTCCCACTGTGCCATCAGCAATTCCTGAGGTTGCAGCTGCACCTGTGCCACCTTTTCCACCATAGAATTTAATCTTAGGAGCAACTGTGTATCCTGCACCTGGATTGGTAATAGGAACGGTTTGTACTGATTGTAATCTTGGATTAGCGTTGAGATTGCAAACATTAATACCACCAATCATCGTGGCAGTAGCAATACCAGTTATACCTGTAGATGGAGCAGAAGATATAGCAACAGTTGGAATTTCTCCATATCCTCCACCTCTATTGGTAACGTTTATGAATCTAATACCACCAGATGTAATGATACCTGTAACAGCAGTGGCGGTTACGCCTGTGCCAACCAATGTTAGAGTATGTGTTACACCTTGAATAGTGCTGATGCCATCTTCAGTTGTTCCATCTGGATCATCACCAACTAAATTATTATCAATTTCATCAATACCAGTTGCAAGAACTTCATCTTCATAGCGGAAGAGTTCGCAAGTTAACTCATATGTATAAAGGTCTTGTAACTGATAATATGGTTTTGCATACTCAATATCTTTAATTTCATAAATTCTGTCGTCAAGTGGGAACCAAATTAAGTCACCACTTTTTGGTCTTGTGGATAATTTAATATTTGCTTGATCTTCGATTAGAGGTGAGATATAATTTTCATATCTTTCTCTTGATATTACAAGTCTTACTTCATCTCTGGATTCAATTCCAAATTTAGAGAGAAGATTACCTGCTCCAGAGTATTGATCATAGTTATCGATATAGGCTTCGAGTGGAAGTGCCATATCAAATTTTGATTGAACCACCTCACGAATAACGGATTTTTCAGTGATAAACTTTCTAGGAATGTAGAATATTTCTACTCCATAAGTTCTTAACTGCTCATTTATCAAGTCTTGAACAAGATTCTGTTCAGCTGATGTGCCTTGAGTGAAAAAGGGATTTAATACCATGATATTAACCTATCATGTCAAGAGGAGGAAGTTCATAAGTATTTGACATTTGCTCCCTAATTACTTCAAGATCTTTTTCAGCATCATCATAAATTTGGCGACCATTAAGTTCAATTCCACCGGGTAACTTAACACCCTGGAATTTAATTAAATTTTGACCCCATTGCCTTTTCATCAAAGCAGTCAAGTATCGTTTTAAGAATGAATCATTATAAACTCTTCCATAATCATTAGGATCTAATAAACGATAACAATCAATTATTACATAATCATCAACTGTTACACTTGACCAGTCAAGATCAAGATACAATCTATCTTGTCTTTGATTAAATCGTATTTGTTTTTCCGTGGTCAAAAGAAAATCAATATCCTCTAGATATCTCTTTGTTATACCGTAAGTCAAAACCTCCATTGAACTAAATGTGTAAATATCATTCAAAAAGAGTTGATACTTTACACTGAACATGTTATTAGTTACAGTGTTTGATCCATCAAATTTGAAAATTTTGTTTATGCCTATAACTGCTGGAGGAACTTGAAGATAATTGCTATTTTCCTCATAAGAGAAAGTAGTTGCAGTTCCTACTATAGTTGTTTCAGCACTAGTTGTTACAATACCAACTGGATTATCACCACCTCTACCGCGACCTCTATCTATATCTGCTTGAGTAATTTTATACTTTAAATATGTTTGTTCTACTCCATCAAAGTGTCTTTCATGAAAATATTGCAGTGCATCATCAACTAAGTCATCAACTTGCTCGTCAGCGACATTAATTTCTAAGACAGGAGCACCCAACTGTCTTTTACAATAGTTTATGAGGTCTGTCCTACTTGCAGGTTGTGCCATCTATTCACTACTTTTTAATTATTTATGGAGCAGAGGAAATACCCTGATATACATACACATTTCCATTTACGATATTATAGTAAGTTGCTCCAGAACTCACAAGCACATCATACATATATCTTCCCTCAGCAAGGTTCCTTGTATCCGTAGACCCCATAGAAACTTCCATAACACCACCTAAAGCACTAGTGATTCCAACTGTAAGAGTTGCGGCAGGGATAGTCGTAGACCCTATAGAAGTGCTCTTTCTTATTTGAGCAGATCCAGAATAACCACTTAAATTGAATACAGAATTTGCTGTGTTTAATACATTAAATTTTGCTTTAAAGTCTCCGCCAGTGTAGATACTCAAATTAGCACCATATGGAATTCCAGAATCTGGATCAAAAGTAATGTTATTACTAGCCATTAGGGATACCTATTACTGACATTGTTTCTTGTTGTTTATAATATAATTTTGCAAAAGATTTTGCAATATTTCTAAGTTCTTCACGATCATCACAACTATCTATCTGTGATGCTAATTTAGTGTAAGCAAATTGTTTTGACAGATTGCTTAGTTCAATGCTATCTGGATCCATGTAATAACTCCTTTAGTAATGATTTGATTTCGTCAATGTCACCTTTCATGTTAGCAAGTTCATCTTCAATGTTCTGTACTTTTTGAGTCTTTTCACTTTTCACTTCACGTCTCGCAAGATACTGATTATATTCAGTTCTATTTACATTAATGATAGATCCATTATTAGGGTCTCTCGCTAAATCGGAGTGACCCTCAACTGTGTATTTTTCCATTATGCAAGTGCAATAACTCTGAGATCCTTAACTCTAGGAACATACACCTGACTCGTAGATGTAAGAAGAAGTTTAATTCTATAAGATCTAAATGCAGGCAGTTGATCAATAGTAAATGTCATTTCCTTATAATCAAGATTTAAACTATCAAAGTTATAATTATCAGATCTAATTATTTTAGAATCTGATTGACCATCACTCAAACTAGAATCAATTACTTGACCTCTAGTATTTAAATTATCATAACCTGGGAAGAGTTGGAAGATAGGATCAAATCCTTGTTTATCACTAATAGCGTATAATGCTCTAATATCAGATAGTGCGTTTACGTGAGCAGAAACAAGAATCTTCAGTGAAGACGCAGGATTTTCCAATACGACTTCTTTAGAAATGTATTGACATGCTGTAGGATCTTCTCTAAGAGTATTTACTCTCGAATCAGTTGCATAGTTTGTAACCGCACTATTAACTCTATTTGATGTTGTAATAACAGAAACTCTTTGTGCGTCAATGACTGGACTTACTCTTGTATCAATAGTTCCAAGGAACATTCTCAAATTCAGGGATTTGTTTCCAGGAATATTATCAAGTTTTGCAGTCTCATTAACCTTAGATGAAATCATTCTTGGGGATTCAAAATAATTAGGTGTGTTGATATTAAGATCAGTAAATCCTTCATCGATGAATGGAATTTCATTTCCACTTATACTTTGACTTGAAATTGTTCTTACCTCAGCATTAAGTGAAGTACCACGAACCGTTACATTTTGGATAATTGGAGTAAGAATTTCAAATGGCATGTTTTGAGATGCTCTAATGTCATATCCACCAGCAGTTTTTGTTTTATTCATAAACAACTTGGGAAGACCTACATCATTACTTCTGTCATCTGCACTTGTGCCAGTTCCTGTATTAAAGGTTTCTGACATATCAAGTTTTACATTATATGAATCAAACGTAATTGGATTGTTTACTGTTACATCATTCAAGTTATGCGTTTTGTTAATTCTATGTAAGTTAACTCCACCAAGTTCATATTTAAATACAGGTGTTCCAACTGGATAGTTAGCTTGATTATTTCCTCTAGTAATAGTTCCACCAATAACATTTCCAGTTACATTAGTGTATTCAATAATCTCATTACCAATCTTTAAGAATCCAACATTTGTTGTTCCAACACCGACATTTTCAAAAGTTCCAAAATTAGTCCCAGCATTAACAGAAATTTCACCAGTAGAACCAAGTGAGAATTCTGCAGAAAGTTTTGTTGGTTTAATATCAGGTTGAACATCACTAATAGCAACTCTATTATCAGTGAAATACATACCATGATTTTTATGATTTATCTTAATATGTAAACCATCGGTATCAGTAATAATATTAGAGATTGTATTTCCAACACCAACAGCATCTTTAAAGTTAAACTGAGTAGTAACCCCTGCGCTATTTACATACATCAAGGTATTACCAACACCTGTAACAAACTCACCCTGAACATTTTCAAAGATAAGTTCACTTGTCATTCCAATACCAGTAATTGTCAGTCGTGAATTTCTACCAACGGTTGCGATACCAATTGTAGAAATACCAACAACATCACCCACTTGATAACCAGAACCACCGTTTGTAATTGTTGCAACACCAATTGCTCCAGCATTTACAAATACATCTGCTACTGCGCCTCTTCCATTGCCACTTAAAGTAACTAAATTAACACTATTAAAGGATCTAGATCCCGTGGAAGGAGTGTATCCAATTCCAGGATTAGAGACTGTAATTGTAGTTGCTTTTGCTGCAACACCAACTAAATCACCACTTGCTTGAGTTCCTAACTGGAAGAACGTGTTACCAACTTCATATCCAGTATCACCGATTGTAGTTCCAAGTCCACATCTAATATTTTTAGAGTTTAAAACAAGTGAATCAGGCATCAGTCTTGGAATCATTCCGTTGCCTTTAGTCAGTTCAGGACTATAGAACTCAACAGAACCACTCTCAATAAAGTCCGCTCTATAAAGAGTAAACTTAAGATCTTCCCACTGACTTGGTTCCCATGTTGATGCGTTTTGTGACTTAAACAGAGATCCAAGATATGGTTGGTTTGAAATAAACGTGTCGGAGAGAAGATCGTTTTCACCAATACGAGAAATGTATACACTATATTTGGTTGAGTTAGATGCAAGGCAAATAGCGTATTCAGTATTTCCACCTTCAAGATATACAGGTGCTTTAAATTCAACCGTAGTTGCTACAGAACCATCAGCAGAAGTTGTTATGTCCTCTGGAGCAATAACAATTTCAGAGAAAGGAATAATCTTTTGAGTTGGAAGACCATTCTCCATGGTTCTTAACTGGAAGACAACAGGAATGTTCATGTCATCTTTAGTTGCAAAGAAGATATCACATTTAGTTAAGAAAATACCGGTATCATCTTCCACAAGGAAGGATTGTGCCAGAGGATCATACCATCCAATAATTTCCTCCCTTACTGAACCACTAACATTTCTTGAACCAACAACTTGCGTACCGAGATCGCGGTTAACGTTTCTTTCTTGAAACTGTTGTCTACGCTCAACTCTTGCATTTCTGATGGAAAGAATATTTTCTTGAATGGTTTCAAGAGTTCCTGAGGCGGTGTAAGTTTCTTCCGATATCGTATTGCAGAGATCCTGATTATTATCTGGATCATTGATAAGAGTAAAGTTTTTAGAACCAGTTTCAAATTCAGGGAAAGTTGTAGAATTTGGATCTGGAATAAAGAAACTACCGGTTAAATTAGCAGCAAGGTCAGAGAGTAATCTAACATCTTTGATTGTTGCTTGTGCTCCACTTGATCCTCCTGTGAGAACCATTCCTGGTGCTACAAATCCAAAGAACTCACCTTGTGCTTCAGCGGAAAGAGAGAAAGTATCAACGTTCAAAATTTCTGATGTAGATGAGTATGATCCAGAGAGTGGTGTATTATTATATGGATCCTCTGTGAAGGTCGCTGTTGGTACATCATAAGGACCTTCTCTATGATTTGATTGAGCAACTCTAAATGTAATGTTTGCTGCAGTGTTTCCAGTGTCTTGATCTAAACCGGTTCTGTTAATTCTTCCAGTTACAGTCTCACCAACTGTAAATGTTCCAGAAACCATACTGATTTCAAGAAGTTTTGGAATACAGAATCTTGTAACATCCTCTCCATCAAAGAATGCATACATTCTAGTAAGAGGTTTCATTCTCTTAGAAACAAATTCAATGTTTCTAGATCTCATAAATGGAACAATATCTCTGCTGACAACTCTATCACCAACAGACTCCCTATCAAACTGTTCAGTGACTACTGTTCTTGTACCAGATCTGGACATAACACCAGTCTCAACTGTAGTTTGAAGCGTATCTTCAACAACTCTAGTATCTGTTCTTCTAATTCGACGTGCAGGGTTTCCAAAACCACCGCTAAAGTTATTAATCCAACCTCCCATACCAAAAGTAGAACTAGAATTTGTTTCTCTTCTACGTGTGGTGTTTGTTACTGTGGTTCCTGTCCAGTTAGTTTCCCAGGCATTCCAAACCATGGGTGCCATACCAGTTTGTCTGTCAACATTTTCTGTTCTTGCAAGCAACTCAAGAGTTGATGCAAAATCACCTTCAACGTCGATGACCTTTGCCTTCATTCTTGCGGTGTCAACCCATGTATCAGATGCTGGTGTAAGTTCCATAGAACCCTTCCAGAAACTTATTAAGAAAGGCGTGACACTCTCAGTTCTTGTAGCAAATGATTGCTTTAACCACTCAACTTCTGCATAATCAAGAGTAATTACGTCACTTTGCTTTCTTACATTATTACCCTCAATTGCAGCAAAATTAAGATCTGCGGTTGTGTCGTTGTTAACAACAGGACCCTGAATCAAATCAACTGAGTTGGTGTAGTGAGTTGGTCTAAATTCTTTTTTCTCAGCATCAATACTGTTCTTAATTTGAAGTCCTTCTTCTTGTGGTTTAAATGAAGTAAAGTTATCAACAAAGAAACCAGACTTAAATCTATTCAAACCATCGGCATCAGGAACGAATAAATTTGCTGTGTTGGTTTCAAGCATCGAGAGTGATGTATAATACTCAAGATTTTTAATTCTATCCTCAAGTTTGTAGATATCCTGCATACGATATCTTTTATGAGTGTTAAACTTCAGTGAAGCTTGTACTGTATCGTAAAGATAAGGAGGTAAAGTAATAGAACAAATTTCAATTGCATCATCAACTACAAGAGGTGGTTCTGGTCTATCTGAGGGAATACCATACTTAACTTGAAATTTTCCATCTTTAGTCAGAAAAATTCTATCGATTCTTCCCTGATAGTAAGAGAAATCAATGAATAGTGATTCATCTGATGCTAAAATATTTTTAGCCGAATCTCCAGATCCAGTAAATACTCTTCCTAAGAATTCAAGAGGAGATCTATCTCCCTCAGAAACACTTGCGATTGAACTTACTCTTGGTCTAATATCGATAATGTCAGAGTTTCCAGAACTTCCAACAATACCAATTTCACTGGAGTAATCAAAATTATCATATGATCCAACCGTGGTAATATCACCATCGTCAGTGCTTTCATATGATGCGCTCTTGTAGTATACTCTTAACTTTCTAGTAGGTTCTGATGAATCTGATTTTCTCTTTATTGACCCATAATCATAGAATGTTTGTTCTTGTCCATTATTAAAGATAAAATTAGTGGATACATCAAAACTTGATGCATCTGCAGTATTCACAACTGCGTTAATATTAGTCTCTGATGAAATGATTGTTTCACCCTCTCTAAACAAAATGTCATTTTTGTAGAGAACAGCAATTTTTGAATCTGCAACTGAAGTTTTTTCAGAAATAATTGCAGTAGCACCAGAATCTTGTCCTACAACAAGTTCGCCAATTGTAAATTCATTAATTGTTGAAGATACACTTGTAATTGATTGTAATGTAAGTGTTGGTGAAGATGGATTAGTTGTATCTGCAGATTCAAAGATTCCATGAATTTCAATTACATCAGGAGCATTAATTGAAATTCTTTCATCTTGAACTCTTGTTCCAAAAGGATAATTACCGTAAGTAAGACCATCGTTCAATGTTGTGGTTCCAATACCAGAACCAACATTTTTGGATTTATCAACAATAATTGACTGAACTCTGTTTCTTACTTTTACTTTCGCTTTTGGTTTTCTCTTTCTAATAGTCGCAATTAGAGTAGATCCAGTATCGTTAGATCCAAGACCGTTTATCTGAAGAGTGCTCTTTCCTCCAGGTGAGGTAATTGTGAACTTATCAGCAGTCAACTCTTCAGTGGTCCCATCTTCTCTGATAAGAGAATATCTCGTCGAGGTAAAGGGTAAAAATACCTCATTATCATCAGCAGTAATAGAGCTGGATAATTTATTACTTGCGATATTTACACTAAATGTTTTTCTAACAGTTAGAATAGCATCAGTAAGATTTACACTTTCAATATTTTCTTTTGGAAGTTTAGTGAATAATGAATTGTCAGTTGATGGATCAAGCGGTGTAGTTAATACTTTAAAATCAGATACATTGGTAATTGCAGTTGGCAATTTACCACCAACAATTCCAGTAACAGTGGTGACACCTACAAATTCGATATGAGAGGAACCGACGCTTACAATTCTTCCTGCGATAGGATCATTATCATCACCTACGACTGATGCAAGATCACTGTATTGAATCAGACTGTTTAGTTTAATTGCTGTTCCTGGAAACAAAGAATTAGTGCTAGTTACCGTACTAATTCCACCTTGGTCTCTTGGAGTAATTCTTGCAACACCAACATTAAGAGCAACTGACTGAACAGTATCAGCACTAAATGTGTGAATTCCAGTTGTACCATCTGTGGTTCCAAAAACAGACTTTACATCACCGATACCATGAGAGGTGGCAGCAATAGAAATTCTTCCATTTAGTATACCATCAAAGAAAAGTGGTTCATTATCAACAAACTCGCCCTGAGTTTCGTACAGGGTAACTGTTTTACTATTAGAAACTGCAGATCTAATAAACGCAGTTGCACCACTTCTTTGTCCCTTAACGAATGTAGGGACAGAAAGACTGGTCGCTTGATTTAATGTCAGTGTAGTAAATGATTGAACATCATATAGAGATAAACCCCATTGATTTAAATCAGCATTTGCAATATCATATGCACCAGATTCAATTCTAAAATCGTAAACTCTTGCTAAACCAATCTCATTACCAGGAGCAGTTTCTGCACTTGTTCCAACTCGTTGATCTCTAAGACTCAGAACGTAGGTGCTACCAATACCAACAGAAGGTGTTCTATGAACATTATCAAGTTTTAAAGTTGGTCCAGTATTATAAATTACAGACTGATCTTCAATTGTCTTGGTGGTCCTTGGTTTGTCTACATCAAGGTAAGTTGCATCCAGAGTTTCAATATCATATCCTCTTACAAATGCTCTACCGGCAGAGACTCTATACAATGCAAGGTCATCAGAAGGTGCAGAACCACCATACGTAAATTGACCAGCATTATATACACCACCATTTCCTCTGTTATTATTCAGAGACTCCTTCATAGTAATATCGAAAGGAGTTACATAATAATCACCAGATTCAGCAAATGTTCTTCTCGCTAGAACATCAGTAATATCATTATAACCAACACCACTACCAAGACCAGTTTTTTTCAGTTTAGTTCGTAAAACTCCGTTTACTACAACTCCTAGTTCAACAAAAGATCCATCATCTAAATCATCAAGAGACTTTTTAATGAGGGAAGTGCTAATTTTAAGTCTATCTGCACCTGGTGCAGCATAGTTATTGAATCCTTGAGAATTATCGTTAAGAGTTTCGTCTAAATCTGCGGTAATTATTTCTTCATTTACAAAAAGACCAATTCTGTAACTTGGAGTTGTACCATATTGATCAAGGACAAGAGTTTCTTTGTCAACATTTACAAAGTTACCTCTAATAAAATAAACACCGTTCTGTATTTGAAATGAAGAACCAGTTTGCCCAGCATCATTTGATAAGGTAGCACCAAAAGGAGCTCCAGCACTTATTGTACTGTTTCCTAAAAGACCTGAAGAGATAATCTCATTACAGGCAAGTTCTTCAGCATCATTAAATACCTCAGTAGAATTGTTTGCTGTACTTGAGTTTAAGTAGTTAATATAAAGAGTAAGGTTTCCTCTCTCAGAGTCTTCAGGAAGAAGAACCGAATCAACATATGCTGTCACACCAGAAGTCAAACCTGTAATTTGAGTTCCTTCTAACTGTTCAGCATATGCAGAGACTGGAACTCCTTGAAATGTGTTCACTAATTGAACACAGTTGTAAATTCTATTGTATCCAGTATTTCCAGGTATAACCTTTTCACCTTCTTTAAAGAAGTGCTGACCAAATCTTTCGATTTGATTCTGCAGAATCGATTGGAGAGATGTTAATTCCCTAGCCTGGACAGCATATCCAGGTTTAAACAGCACCTTATGGTAATCATTAGATGGATCAAAGTCATCAAAATATGGTGCTACGTTGAGGTTCGTCTGCTGTGGCATAATTCTTTAGAACTGCAAAACAATTTTGATATCTTCTTTTTGGTTAGATGACCTTGTTATGGATGGTCTATTATCAACATAAACAATGTTTCCTGCATATTTTTTCACTTCTGCAGGTGCAATACCATCCGTAAAAGTAAGACCAAGATTATATGTCCTACTATTTATTGTGGTTTGGATACCACTAAAGTTTGAATCAATTTGTAAATCAACACCTGTTGTTGGAGTGATTGTCAAACTACCACCCGTGGCAGGAGCAGAAGTAAACTCTGTCAAATCAAATCCATAAGTTGGTGTAGTTTGAGCAGTTCCAACTGTATTAAATCCAGCAACTGTTCTGTCTTGCCAATATTTCAATACACCAGTTGTTTGGTTATAACTAATTACTCTTCCTTGAGCAGTTGTCCCCGTAGATACAGTTTGAGTAAAATAGGAATCGGCAGAAAAAGCAGCAGAACTATATCCTGCTCCTGCTAACCTTAAAGCACCAACCGCACTTGCTTTATCAGCAGATAGTAAAGTATTTGAAGTAGTTCTTGGATTTTCTACAAGACCAACTCTTGCAATTTGATTACCGGTAATGAAATCGGGGTTTTCATTATCATTCTCAATTCTAGAATAAAGAAGAACATTAGTTGCTCCTAATTCTCTATAGATATCTTTACCATGACCTCCCTGAGGAGAAATAATTACATCAAAAGTAGGTCTAGTCGTACCAGTAGGTACGTTTCCTGCCGATAAATCTACATTACCAAAAGTATACCCAGATCCCTGATTAGTAATAGTAATTGAATCTACTCTTTGATCATTAGTAGTAACAATGGTGCATTCTGCGCCGCTTCCATCACCTTTGATTGGAACGTTGGCATACCTAGTAGCACCCACAGGTCCAACACCTGCTCCTCTATCAGTTATTGTAGTAACTTTAATTGATCCATCAACTGCATTATCTCTTACAAGTGCATTTTCGCTGGTTGTTCCCCAATTTAGAGGAACTGGCATAAAAGCAGTTGCTTCAAATTTTACAATATCACTTGGTTTAATAGAATAAAGATACTTCCAAAGATAACCATCTCCACTTGTTCCAGCTGCTCTTGGTTCTAAATCAATATGAGTTGGTTCATCAAGAGATGGTGCTCCATTAGGTGTATCAGGAGTAGTACCGTTTTGTATACAGATATAAACTCTAAAATCGCTATTAATTACAAAATATGATGCAGCATACAAATTAGTAGCACCACTTACAGCAGCAGTTTTTGTTCTACTGTAATCATGACGGTACATGTCATAGGTAGTTCCTGAAGACCAATTTCTTTTTGTAACAACTTGCCTTACATCAGATGAGTTGATCTTTTTAAGAGCAACCATCGAATCCCAATATTGATTCTCCTCATCAAAACTATCTTTTGGTGAGGGAGGATCTTGATCCCATGTTGAACTGTAATCAGTTGCGTTCGTCAATCCAATGAAAGAATAATATGCGTTAGTAGAGGTAGTTACACCTGCAACAAAATTCTTTGCATTTAATATTCTAATTTGATCAGTTATAATTGCAGCCATTACACACTGTTTTTTTCTTTATTTATAGTTCAAATATCATAATCTTTAAATCTTAGTGATTTAGACCTTTGAACAAATGTAGAGGTGGATATACCACCAATTCCACCAGTAGTAAATGCACTATAGGAAGTTACTTTAGATCTTGACTTAAGATCAATTCTTCCCCAACTAAATTCACCGAATGAATTAGAAGTTTGAATACCTGAACCATATGGGAAGTTATTGTTAACATTAACAAATACTCTAGTAATGTGAGATGTACCAATTCCCACTCCCTCAGAATTAACTCCTGTTGGTCGATATACAGTTTCAGCACTTTGAACAAAGTATATATTATCAATATTAGAAGTTCCAATTCCCACTGTATTCCCAGAGGTATCAAGTGAAGTAATAGATGTTGATGAAGATCCTACATTTGAATTAAATATCATAAAGTAATCGCCAGAACTCAGTGAACTTGCAGTCACTGCTGTTGCAACAATATCAGTATTATATCCTACATTTCTTAAGAAAGAATTAAGTGGGATGTGTAAGTCAAAGATAAACTGAGTTGTTCCAATTCCTACAGAGGTAGTACCAAATCCAACAATTACTCCATTATCACCATTGTAGGAATTAACTTCATTCTCTTCTACTCCTCTTGTAGGAGGACTAAACAGAACAAGTGGTGGATTGGTTTGAGTATAACCAAGACCAGGATTAGTGATCGCTACACCTGTGATAGTTCCTGCCGCACCGATTGTAACTGTGCCAAGAGCAGTTGTTGTAGTTCCTATACCAACTCCATTTGTACTACCAAAACTCACTAATGCAGTTGAATATCCAAATCCACCAGTAGAAATAGCAACCGAGGTAATTGTTCCTGCAATAGAGACGATCGCAGTTCCAGCAGCAGAAACTTTATCATCTTGGGGAATAAATTTAACTTTATTTTGGAAGGTGAGGTTGACCTTATCAGTAATTTCATTGCGAATATTAAATAGAGGTCTAAGTGTATCAACAAAAATTTGAGTAGCACCTACTCCAACTGTTTTAATAATATGTGCAGTTGGGTTAACCACTGGTTCATAAAGTTCTCTATCTTTACCAACTTCTTTTTCGTTGATAATTTTGTCCTCAATTTGTCTACACCAAACAACAGGTCTGAGTAAAGCAGTATTTTGAACATTACCAGGACCGCGATAAGGATTTGTCTCCGCAACATCAGTTCCAGATACAAAATTAACAGATCTTACTTCTTCATTCGTAAATATGTCATTATTTTGAATTTGAAGTGTATCACCTTCTTTAACCGTTTCAATAATCTCTCTCAATACAACGTCTTGAGAACCAGTTCCTTTGTAGAAAACAATTTCAACAGTGTCACCGATCTTAGGAGCTTCTGTAAACTCAATTTGAGATCCACCTTCAAATATGTAACCTTTACCAGGAACTTGAAGGATGTTATTTACAAATACAAGAATCACATCTTGAACATTAACTTTAGATCCTTTACCTGCAACAATCGAAGTAACAACTCCATCAACTTCAATTGGGAAGTTAGTTCTGGTTCCATTGATAAATTTTCCAATATTATCAATGACTTGTAATTCTCCAATTGACCATCCAGTAAATTCATCGCTCGCTATTTCTTCAATATCAATTTTAAATTCTTCAAAGGTTTTAGTTGTATCAGTTGGAATACCAATAGTGCCGCCAATAGCAACGGTTAATGTTTGGTTATTTCCATAACCATATCCAGTGTTCTTTATTGTAAAGTCAATTACACTTGATCCTTGACCAACTACTACATCAATTTTAGCACCGGTTCCTATACCAGCAGAACTAGAACTATAAATTAATGGAATATTGCTGTAACTTAGTGGTTCATCAATTATTACCAGAGGTGGATTAGATGATGTGTAACCAGTTCCTGGGTTTGTAATAGCAATACTAACAATGTTTCCGCCACTTATTGTTGCAGTTCCAATGTTTACTCGGTTAGTTCTAGTAAGAGAAGTGGTAGCAACTCCAACATTTACAGTTGTTTGAATTCCTGCTCTATATCCAGAACCACTATTCCCAATACTTATTGATTGAATGGTTCCAGCAATAGAAACTGTTGCAGTTCCTCCTGCAGATACAAGAGGTTGATAACCAAATCCTTCACTTGAAGCAACAGATACGATGATACCGCCTACTGGAATATTAGAAGTTCTTACATCCGCTGTTGTTGAAACCGCAGATCCTACGAATGAAATTGAGGTAATTCCTGCATTCTCTGATAGTGTATATTGTTCAAGTTGATCCTCAGGAGCAATTACACCGGTTATTCCACCAGGAGTTTGGAAAGTATCATTTACAAGAATGATAGCATTTTCAGTTGCAATTCCAGTAACATTAGAACCATCCGCCTTTAATGTAAATTCTTTATTAGCACCATTAAATTCTTGAGATAAATCATCAAAAACATAATTTTCATGATATGTATCATTTGAGTCGTTTACAACACCACTTCTTAGGAATATTCTTCCTTGGAAACTAGAACTGGTTGTTATTCCGGTCCAATCTCTTTCATCTGGTGTATTAGTATCAGCACCTAATGGTTTGTTGCCAAATGGTGCATCTACAAAGTTTAATATATTATTTACAATATTATAGTTACCAACAACCTTTGTCACTAAAGCACCTGTTAAAGCGGCACCTACTCCAGTTCCTAACCATGCTCTTCTTACAGTTAGATTATTTGTTTGTCCAACACCAACAGCATCAACTCTTAAGATTTCATCACCAATCTTAAGCAAATCACTACCAGAAATTGAAGTAATTCCTGTCAACCTAATACTATCATCAGTAGTGGTTAATTTAACAGCAAGTGTTGTAGTAACTGCAGTAGAAACAACAGGAGATTGAATTATATTGTCAATTGCAATTAGTCCTTTGGCATTTTTATTTGTAGCGACAAATCTATGCGATGTTCCTATTCCTACACTTGTCAAGTCAACTGCTTCGGGAACTGGTTTCAAGGCATTTTCAGCACTAGAGGCAATTTTGATTGCATCATCAGTTGCCTTAATTACAAACAAATCACCTGGTAGTGACGTTGTGGTTCCAACCCCGACGAATGAAGTGCTAGCAATTCCAATTGCCATGGTTGTTCCAGCACCAGCGTGCTTATATTCAATCTTTTCACCAGTGACAAAGAAGTGATTTGGAAGAGTAATTGTATTTGCGGTCAGATTAATAACAGTTGAATCATTACCCTCAAATGGTCTTTCAAAAATTGGGTTGGTTTCATGTTTTAATTCAAACGCTCTCTTAATGTCTCTTTCGGTTCCTTCATATGTCGCAAATCCCGATTCAATAACAGCATTATTAAAATCAATTTCGTCCTTGCCATCATCTTGATGTCTCAACGCATTCATATAGACGTTCACGACAGTGTTTATACTAGCTGCTGGTGTGAATGTTAATTCAGTTGTTCCAGCAGCAGAAACTCTTGTACCAAATGTTCCAAGACCTACAGAAGTTCCAACTTCTCCAAATTCTGTATCATAGGTTTCTGGAGTAGTCCCATCATCAGTAAAATCATCAACTGCGATTATTTCAGTCATCATATACTGATTATTTGATGTATCCGCAACTTGAGCAACGAAGTATGCTACATCATAAGTATCTGGATAAGAAGCAACAGTATGGATACCAGGAGTTCCTGAAGAGGAGATACTGGTTGTTCTTGACTCAATTTTGGCATGTTTCATATTATGAGTTCCAATACCAGTAATACCAGCGGTTGCTAAACCAACTTGAATTGTATTAACTACACCAGTTGTTCCTATTCCAACACCAGAGTTAGGATGGAATATAACCTCAAGATTTGAACCATTGATTAAAGCACTATAAGTTCCAAGACCAACATCAGCATCATCATTACTACCTGTCGTGGTCAATTGACCATATTCAAGTAACTCTATATCAGTTCCATTATGAACAATATTTAAATTATTATATTCAAATTCAGTAGTACTAATATCAGGTGTAATTTCAACTAATACCTTGACAGAATTATGAGTGCTAGCGATACTAACGATCGTTGTTGCTCCAATTCCCGAACCAATTGTTATACTATCTGTTTCGATAATAGATGGTCCAATTGCAGTAGTTCCAGTGCTAAGTAAATTATCATCTAGATTATATGAGATGGCAGCAATTTGATAATCATTGACTTTAAACTTGGTTGGGAAGAATTGTAATTGTCCATCCGTTCCAGAAACGGTGAAGTCAAATGATCCCTGATCATAAGTGCTTTCAACTCTTCCATATTGATTGATATAACCACGGGCACCATCATGAATAAGATCAACAATCATTAACTGCCTTTGGGCAGTAAATCTAGTGTCTCTAACATATGTGATATACTTCATTGCTCTTCTTGATGCAAGAGCAAAAGTATTAATTACACTGAAAGCAGTTGGTCTAGGATCACTATTAAATTGAGAACTTAAATCATCAATTGAAAGAACTCTATTTCCAACAGATTCAAGGAAATCTTGAAGAATTCTACTTGCAAATCTAATTTCTGTAGATAATACTTTATCTCCAACATTTAAGAAATTTTCACTTACTACATCAAAATCATATACACAATTTAAATCTGCAAAACCAACTGCATCAATAATTTGGTCAATCGCAGTTTGATCAGTTGAAATTCCAACACTTACGCTAGTAACTGACTCCAGTTGATAATCAGCAAACTTTTTGTATCCAAGTGTGTGGTTTGTAGATGAAACAACATCATTCCAAGTTTCAAGAGGAACTCTTGAACTTAATGAATACGCAAATGTTTGATAATAATCACTATCTTGAATTCTCTGCATATTTGTATTCAAGAATCCAGAGTCGTCTTGATGACCTCTCAAAGTCTTAGATATAGCACCCATCTTGAGATAAGACTCATATGATCTAACAGATAATGCTATTCCTTCTGTTCTTGAAGCAGATCCTCTAATAACTTCATTTTCAACAAAAACTTGTTTTGACTCAATCCTTAATGAATTTGTTTTTTTGTCCCAGGAGTTAACTATACCCTCTGCAGAATCACTCTTAACAATTTCGCCATTAAAGAATTCATTTTGCTTAAGAACAGAAGTAAATGATGGGAAATATCTTTCTGGAATAATTCTTGCACCGACAGAGTTAGGAGCATTATATAACCCTGGTGATAAAACACCACTCGGAAGATCACCTGACATACTATAAGTTACAGATCCGATTCCTCCAATATTTTCATCAATCTCTGTGATTTCAAATAATTTGTAGTCGAAACCATCTGAATTATAACCAAGTCCAGTTGATCCAATACCAATACTGACACCTTCAACAAGAACTTTATCTCCAACTCTTAATGGAAAAGTATCTCCAGTGCTAAATCCAGTATTAAGACCAACAGTGACATTTTGAGTAACAGTATTAAATCCAACAGTTCCAATACCAATTCCATTACTATTTTGACTGGGGCGAATAATTGGATTTACATTACTAATTCCTCTAGCATTATTAAGTATCTTTACGTTTGTGTCCCCTAAACTATAGACAAGATCAGCGTCTTTTACATGTTTTTTAGTTACCGCATCTATAACAACTGGTTTTGGTGCTACAGTGTATCCTCTACCCGCAGATACTATACCAACAGATGCAAGAGAGTTCAATGACTCTATATTGACTACTTGAGGTATATTTGTGCTTGGTTTTAGTGTTGGATCTGATGGAAAATCAAATCCGATGTTAAGAATCTTAGTTGTTTTAATTTTTCCTATTGATTCACTCTCAACTGATATGATTGCTCCAGATCCCGTATCAGTTGTGCCAACTCCTACTATTGTTGAAATACCAGGAACAGAATAATAATTTGTTCCACCATCAATAACTGAGAATGAATTTATAGCACCATCAGTATGTGTGCAATCCGTTGTATAATTTAATTTGGAAGTTGTTCCAGCATATGATACTTTTTCTGGAATTTTTTCAATAAAGTAGTTAAAAGAATTTGTAGCACCAACAGATACAGCAAATCTTCCGTTAAAAATACTTTCACTTACTTTGATTTGATTATGTGAAATAACGGTATTATCATCAATAATACTGCTCTTTACCTCTGGAACATCATTCTCTTCAATAACATCTAACGAGTAGTAAAGTTGCTCGGGAATATCTGAATTGACTGTAAGAGAAACTTTTGCATTAGTATCAATTCCAACTCTACCACTTCTTGCAACTTCAAATGTTTTTTTCGTAAAACTTGTATTCCAGATTGTATTATGATTTTCATCAAGATAGAAATTTAATTCAAATGCAGGATAACTCAATCCTTGATTTATATAAGAAAGTGAAGAATCAGATAAATCAAATTCAACTGTAGATTCTTTATACACATCAATTTTTGGATTGATTGCATTAATTGTTCCTGATGAAGTACTGGCAATTCCAACAGTTTGTGGTTTATCTAATTTGGATTCATATTCTGTATTTGAAAGTTTGAATGAATTCTTATCAACTTTAACTATGTAATAAATTGCGTTATTTGAAAGACCTATCGCAGGAATTGAAGCGGTATGAATAATTTTTTCGCCAGTTTCATAACCATGATTATTAATTGTAATTGTATTTGTTGATGTATTAACACCATCTGCAGCAAAATCTTTTGGATTTACAATTACTCTTCTGTTAAAATCATTATATTTTAACGTTACAGTAGTGGAGATTGATGGACTTACATCAATATCAACTTCATGTCTACCTTGAATACCATGTGCCTGTTTTGTTTGAACAGTAACTTGATTTCTCTCCAACTTAGCGGTAATAACGGAGAAATTAGTTTTGAAACTATGATAAACTCCTGTTCCAAATCCAGTAAAGAAAAGAGTGCTAATGTTTCTTTGAGTGGAAGCAATTCCAACAAATGTTCCAGTTGTTCCTATTCCAACTTTGACAGTTGCAACTCCAATTACATCATTTGAAATTCTAGCTGCAAACAAAGTTTGACTATCTGCAAGAGTTGATGCTGCACCAACTATATTTAAAACATCTATACCGCTCCCATTTCCTGGAGAGTATGTTAATTGATCTCCAGTCTGTAATCCATGATCCTTAATGTAAATTCCTTTAGTTGGAATATCAACTCTTGTAATTCCGGCACCAGGATTAGAAAATACAATTGTAGACCCAATACCAACTCCAACTGCTGTTCCTAGTCCTACACTCTCAGATGGGTTAAAATAAGTTTGTTTATTTAATCTAGGAGCATACGTTGTATTAAATCCTGCAGATATTGTTAGTCTTCTTGGGTCTTCAAGAAGAATACTTGTAACAGTGTGAGATGCACCTACTACACCATTAATACCTCTAAGAACTCTTATTCTTGAATTTAATATATCAACATTTAATACTTTTACCTGCTCAGTTCCAACACTAAGAATGTCATTTTCTTTTATTTGTGGATAATTTAAATTACCAGTGACTCTAACGTGAGTAACGATACCAGTCACTCCAACTGAACCAATTCCTGATGATAATGTGCCAACACCTACTACTGTCAACCTATTTGAAGATATTCCTGCGGAATAAAATCCTTCAATCTTAGAGGATGTTGTTGATAATCCTGATATAACGATATTGTCAAATTTCTTAAAGTTATGAGGATTATCTGCTGAAATAATATACTGATCTTTCGATCCTGGATAAATTTCAACATTGTTAATTGTACTTGTGGCAACACTTACACTTTCAACTTGTTTTCCTTTTAATGTTGCAACTTTAGCAATTGCATTAGTTCCTTTTGTGTTGTCGTTGTTAAATTGAATTTTATCACCAACTTTATATCCATCTCCACCAGTTTCAATACCAATTTTTTCAACTTTTCCTGGAGTTACTGCTAAAACTTCAACTTTTTGATCAAGATTATTGGGTGTTGTGACATATGAATATGAAACATCACCATCTATCAAATTGTAAGGATCAGTATTTCTACAATAATCAAAATCTTCGATTTTATACACATCTTGATTTGATTCTGCACTTAAATTAAATTGATCTAACTTAGAATGAAATGACTCACCTACAAGATATGGAAAAATCGGTAATTTATATCCAGAAAAAACTGAACCTTGACCTTGAGCAAGGGAATCGTCTATAGTTGCAAAATATGCATATGTACCATTAGGAAACTCTGGGGTTACACAGAATCTCCCATTATTTTTGTCAAGTACAGATTCGTCAACTATATTTTTGTAAGTGTAGTCTTCAACAAAGTATCCTCCCGGAAAAGCAGTAACTGGAGGTCTTTGAGATTTGCTAAGTGAATCTTCGTTATAACCAGACTTCATCTGGGTAACAACTCCACCATTTTTACCAGAAAATCCGTAAGGTCCATAGATTGGATTTCCATCATATGCCCATCCGATAATTGGTGAGTGATTGCTAGACTCTACCTCAATTCCATTTACTTTAACAATATCATTTTTTCTGTATATAACATTGCCAACTTGATCAGAGGGATTAAGACTTTCTCTAAGGGGTCTAGGAGCGTATAGGTGGGCATATTGCAGTCCATACGCACTATTTGTTCCTCTAGAGATAAATCCATCGTCAGATGTTACTTTTGCAGTTTCAAAAAATCTATTAACTAAATTGATTCTCCATTCTTGAATGAGTGGAAAGAATTGGGCACCAGATCCTGTCGATACAACTGATACAGTTGTTGTGTTTTGTGTATAATTTGTACCACCAGAAATTACTTTGATATAATCAATTGCTTTTGTTTCTGTAGATCCAGATCCAACAGTTTTTAATACCGGAGTGACCACAGCACCAAATCCATCTCCATTCACTAAAACGTCTGGAATAGAGAAATATCCACTTCCATTATTTTCAACAACAATCTCTTCTATTGAACCATTTTTGATTATTGGTAGTAATTGTGCATCAGATCCAACACCAGCGGTGATATTTGGAAGTCTTTCAAAATTTATTATTTCAGAAGCACCATAACCAACACCATTTTCAGTCAAGTCAATTGATGTAATTTGACCTCTAAAAATAGGTTGTATTTTTGCTTCAAAATTAGTGTTTCCAGTTGATGCTAAACCAACTCTTCCAACAAGAGAAACTTCAATGTCTGGATAATTAAAGAAATGTGTTCCTACACCAACCGAGGAAATATCAACATATCTTTTTGTTTTAAAGAAACTATCTTTATTAGTAGTTACTCCTACATTAGATAACTTAAAACTATCATCACTAATTTTTGTAATATAATATTGCGTGTTAGTTGTCAGTCCAGTTGGTGATGTTCCATTACAAGTGTAATTGATAATATCACCAGAGTTAAAATCGTGATTGATTACATTGAAAAGATTAGATGCGGTATTGATTCCTGCTGGAGTAATTGCTCTTTTGTTATTTTGATATCCTTCTCCACCAGAAATAACCGTAATGGATTCAATTATTTTTTTATTTTTAACAGCTTTAAAGAATTGAACACCAGAACCAATGGACGATAAAACAATGGTATTAATACCAGATACTGCATCTGCTTGTGTTGGGTGTAATCTTATTGTCGTTAGTCCAACTTGAGATACAAAATAAGAAGTATTAGTTGTCAGACCACCAACAACTGCTTGATTCTCTGGCATGTAGAGAACTTTTTCTCCAGTTTTGAACTTATGAAATGTTCCAAATCCAATAGTAGATGGTAAAGTTCCTGTAGTTCCTAATCCAATATTATTGGTTCTTGATTTGAATGAAATTTTGTGTTCAGTGCTCTTAAGAGAGACCGATGCCTCAGCACCATTACCATTACCACCAGTAATTGTAATTCTTGGAGTTTCTTGATAGTCAAATCCAGGATCTATTAATCTAATTTCTTCTAAAACTCCAGAAACAGAAATAGTTCCCGTTGCCCCCACTCCTACTGAATCATTAATACTTAGCACTGGAGGATTGATCACATCATATCCATCACCACCATTTAATACGTCTACCTTTTTAATCTCTCCATACTTAACTACATCTTTTGATTTGTAGTTTAAAATTTCAACACCATTAACTAAAATACCCGTAAAACCTGGATTGGTTACGTTTACACCATCTGCTGCTATTGGTTCTGATATTTTTCTATAAAGTTTTTGTGTCTCTAAAGTTCTTTTTCTAAAATCATATAAGTCAAATTTGTTCTTTATAACAGGAGTAGAAGTTTCAAGAGTAATATAATTTTGATTATAGAGTTCAGTTCTACTTTTTGCCAGTTTGATTTTTCTGGGAGAAACTCTTTCTACAAAATATAAACCCTCTCCACCATCATTACCATCAAATAGTTTTGATCCAAGAACCGATTTAGTAGTTGTTATTCCTGTTTGTCTATTAGTAGATGTTTCTTCTACTGTTTCTGGAGTGTAATATAAAGCATCTCCAGTGAAAAAACCATGATCTCCGGTAAGGATAATTTCAAATTCATCACCAATAAAGGTTCCAGAAAATTCAACCGATCTAGATGTTACATTTAAAGAATTAGCATTGTAAAATGGTATAGATGATGATGCTACAATGATATCATCTTCATACTTTTTCTTATATAAATTTTGTACGTTTGCAGAATATACAGCAGCACCTGGAAAGTTATTTGATTCTGCTTTTAAAAGAGATCGTTTTGCAATAAATTTTTCTGCACTATTCAACTCTCCCTGTCCTTTTACCAATACAGACCTTTCTGTAATAATTTTAGTAACTGTAGATAATGGTTTATCACCTGAAACATTTCCATTTAAAGTTATTCTGTCACCAACTTTAAGATAATGATCCTTATTGAGATACAGGCGATATGTATTGTCTGATGAGTCTATTAACGTAAAAGATGTAACATTATATGAGGGTGCAGTGTTATAATACCAATTTCTATATTTGAATGTAGTATTACCAATACCTAAGGTTTTGATTAAAATAGTATCATCAAGACCTTGATGATATGTATCTGGATGCTCGCAATCAGCAATTACATTGTTTATTCTTACTTCAATTGTTTCATCAAAATTATTTTTTGACCTACCGTAAGCAAATGTATTCACTCCTACAATAGCAGAATCAAGAATAGGTTTATCTACTCCATTAACACCGAAAAATTGATTATTTGATTTTGAGGTATATGAAACTATTCCTGTTGAAGTATCATTAAATGTTACAAATAATGTTCCACTAGTTGCAAATCCGATAGTTGAATCAACATCAAGTACAGTCAGACCGATTCCAGCATTACCAATCAATCGTGTTTTTGGTTGAACTCCAAAAGCACCATAAATTGACCCATCAACTCTAATGTCTTTATTGGATCCAGCGTCTACACTTAATCTATAGAATGTTTGACCAGTACCCGTAATAATGGTTTCAACATTGGATATTGGAGCATATGCTCTTTCTTGATCATCATATGCATCTTGAAACAGACTCATTAACTCAAGGTTGACTGGATCACCCTTAATTGGTTCTACGACCAGATCATTAGTTACATTATATTGAGCATTTGAAGGAGTGAATAAAAATTCACCGGGTCTTACAATTTTAACATTTTCCGCGTAAAGTGCTTTGAATAAAATTTCATAAGATCTATCAGTTCCTTTACTCAGATAAAAATCTTTTGAATTTTTAAGAAAAACATTTTGATTTAAATTTTCATTAAACGACCGTTCTTCCAGTCCTGGTAAAATTTGAGATTTTGTTTTAGTTAAAAACTCTTTTAAAAATAAATTTGATAAATTTTCAACTCTAGATCCAAAAGTATGTGCAGCACCAACACTTGTATCAAAGACTAATTGCTCAGGATTTGAAGAAGATGAATAAGATGTAATACCACTAAAACCTCTTACACATCCAGTGAATGTCGATTTTGTTTTTCCAGTATAAGTAATAATTTCATTATCGATCTTCAAAAGACCATACGAATCAGGGAACCCATCAGTTCCACTAGGATCTTTAGAAAGATCAATACTAATGACATTTTCAAATGAATTAAGAACTGTACTTAATCCAACAGACGTTGATAAGTTTGTCGTCTCATCTATTTTGACGTACTTATCAATATTCTGTAGTAAATCAAGAGGAGCTCCTTGATATTCTTGAGCGATATAATATTGTTTTAAAAATTCGGTTACTAAAGGATAGTCCTCTCTTACATATTGAGGAACTTGATTTTTTACAATGGAATTGATTTTAATTCTTTTCTCTGACATTTTATCCTTATTTGATTAGTAACCGCTTCCGCCGCCTGATCCAGATCCACCTGTTGATGATCCAGAAGTGCTAACGGTAGTTGAAGGTACAGATGTTGTTGTGGTTGTTGTAGTCGGTCTAGCACTTGTTGTTGTTGATGTAGAAGTTCTTACAATAGATCCTCTACCACCTTCTCTTACAAGATTACCGTTTGGATAACTTGAGGTTACAATATAGTTTGATCCTGCAGGATCTAATCCTGAAGAAATTTCATCCACAACAGTTTCAAAATTACTGTTACTTATATCTAGTTGCAAATAAAGATCCTGTAATCCGATGACATCATTTGAACTAGGAGTAGATTCAATCTCAATAATTGTTTGTCCATCTTTTATCATGCCACCTTGAATATTTACAGGATTAATTGTAATAACGCCATTTATATAATCAATCGAACCGACATTTCTTCTAACTATCGATGGTGACTGTGACCCAACATTAGGAAGAGTGAAGAAGAAAAGAGTTCCGGTTTCTCTGTTAGGTCTTGGTAAATCTCCTAGGTATACATCTTGTGAAATTCCATCAATTCTAAATGCAGAAGTTTTGATGTTAAACCCATCAGGATCCTTTACTTGGAACTTATTACCAAATCCAATTTGATATTCAGCAAAACCATTTAGAACAACTCTTAAATCTCTTCTCATACGAAGAGTGGTAATGTTTGATGTTATTGCCTCATGACTATCATCAACAATTTTTAAAAACTTACTATATTTAAACCTTGCACCATATTTGTTAAGTTCAGTTGATTCTGCATACTTATTAGTATTTGTTTGTACTGTCGAGGAAACAAATGCAGGTGATTGTGCTTTATTTGTATTAAAGTATACTTTTGAATCAACTTCAATATACAGATATTTCAAATCAAGTATTTCTGGAACGATACCTGCAACAGCAAATTTCTTTAATTTACTTTTTATATTTTGCTTTATAAGATTAGGAAGGAAATCACCTGTTCTAGGTTTGATACTGATAAAAACTTTTCCATATTGAGGAGGAATTAACTCTTCGCCACCAAAAACAGAAATGGATTCAGTTTCTGGATAAATTTTAGCTGGAATTAATGTTTCATAATCACTTGCTGTTAATGCTCTATTTTGAGCAGCATAGATCCTTGGGGCATACCTACGAATAGACTCCACAGACTCGATTGTATCGCCCCCAGAGGACGTTAAACCAGTTGTTAGGAGTGATATGCCCGATGTGACCGTATATGTTTGTGAGTTTCTTGTATACGTCAATCTTCCTGAAAATTGGAAAGAAGAAATGCCATTTCCAGAGTCACCATCTGATACAATGTAATTTGCAGTAATATAATTACCCTCTTCAAGTGCTTTACCAAATATATTGTCTCCAAAGAAAATTTCATATCTCTCATCGGAGATTTCTTGAAGAAAATATGCTTTTGACTCTCCACCAATATCAAATAAACTATCTTGATTAGAGTATTTTGTTAAAGCAGAGGAATTTTCGTTATTTTTTACCGTTACCGAAATAAGTGACGTGTCAACGCCAGAATTTGGTAAAATAAACTTCTGATTAGGGATTCTAGTACTATATGTAAAATTAGAACTTAATAAAGTTCCCTCATAAATTGAAATATCATCAAAACTTGCTATATTATTGAATACTGGGACTGAAATATCATCTAAAATACAAAATGTTTTAGATTGATTTCCAAAACTGCCGGTTGTTGTTGCTACAATACCTTTATGAAGGGTTATTGTTGCAGGTGTGGGTGAAATATTACTTGTATCTACAAAAAAACTAATTGTTGCTCTTGATGATTTCTTAGATCTAGGAACGTATCCTATATTTCTTGCTAAAGCAACAATATTTTCTCTTAAAGTTGCAGTATCAATAAAAACCTCATTCGCAACCATGTTTGCGTTGTATGAGGAAATATAAGTGTTGTATGCTAATACATCAAGAATTGTTGAAAGGTTCGACCCTTCAAAGTCATAATCCGTAAAATTGGAATTTGACTTAAGATAATCTTTAAGTGTTGTTTTAACTTGATCGAAATCTAAGTTAGTGTAATTAGCGAGTGGCATTTTTATCTATTTGACTGCAAGACGAATTGTAACTCTTGAGGTGGGATGTCAGCTCCAACAATGTCATATCTAATAATTACATCAAATGCATTTCCGTCAAAGTCAGGAAGAACTTTAACTTCCCTTAAATTAACTCTATCTTCAAAATTAATAATTGATCTTTGAATTTGATCTTTTATGTTTGAAGCAGAAATGTCATCGATATTTTCAAATAATGATTGACTCACATCAGAACCAAAGTCCTCTTGAAAAAACTTTTCTCCAGGAACTGTAAAAACGATATTACGAATTGATCTGGAGATAGCATTTTCATTTTTAAGCGCAATCAAGTCATCATTTAAAGGATTTGCCTTAAATGACATACTAATATCCTTAAATCCTTGACTTACCCTTTCTAGAGGCACAAAAATACGGCGATTATTACTTATTTATTAAGGCATTTAATTAAAATTCATTCAATGTTTGTGGAGGGATAATCGTATATTCCTCTTCAGTCTCAAAAAGTTCAGTATTTTGGCGAGAATCGCGTTTTTTGGGAGTTTGGTCGTCATTTGCGATCTCACGAAGCATTTTTTGATGCTGATCGTTTGCTAAATTGTCTAAAAAATCATGATTGGTCATCATTGTTCTCCTTTTTTGGTGAATTTTCTTGTTCTTTTGCTGTTTTCCAAAAATATTCGTCTTCACGACCCATTCCAAGTCGATCAAAACCATTTTCAACCTGATAATATTGAGTTGATACCTTAAAATCGGGCATTTTAGGTTCAACAGGTGTTAAACTATTGTCAAAAATCCGCATTCTATTGTTTGGATACAATGCATACTGTCCATTATTCAATTCAATTAGATTATGTGACTTATGTTCAGCAGGATTTTCACTTGTTGCATAATCAACAACCTCAGGATCTTGATGATAGTTGTCTAATGTACAAATGTAAGTACCTTTCTGTATACCATAGTCACGAGTATACAATTCATAGTCCATACTACCAATAAATTGCTTAGTAACTGATACAATACCATAATCCATACAATTCCAAAATTGTAAATTAGGTAAATTCATATCAGGATCAGGTAATTCAGGTTCAGATACAAATGCACTAATAGGTAACTTATCATACATTGCAGCATATTCAGGTAAATAAGTCTCAAAATAAAAAGTGCGCCCAGGAATCGACTTTGCCGATACCCAGACGCCTTTAACAAATTCACCATGACCACTTTGATGATCAGTTAGATATTCTTTACGAACCCATACTTCTACAGATGGTAGATTGCATATAAGTGCTGACATGATGTATTCATATAACTACACTATTTACCCTGTCCGCGATATCTTTTCTTTGCTCCATTACGAGACGACGCGGCGTATTTTGTATGCTTCCCGCTCCCTTGACGAGTGTTCTTCGGATGTGACTCCACAAACTCTGTGCCTGATAATGATTTCCGTACTGCCATAATAATCTCCTAGTTAAATTACACGAGTCTTTTCGTGACCAACGCGAATGCGAGGATCACACCAGATATCCATACCTTCCTCTTTGGCATCAAGACAGAATGAGACATCCTCACCACACATGTCTTGTACACTACCAGACTCAAAGACTTGCATCTTAGGGGCAAACCATGGATACTCTAGATTCTCAAATACTCCCTTCTTAATCAATACCCATCCAAAACCTGTATAGTCTACAGTGAATGGTTTCTTACGCTTACCAATTGAATCAACAGTTTCATGATTCATTACTCCACCATTCTTACGGAAGTCATCTTCTTCTAACCAATGTGCGACAGAAGTTGTGTGACCATCCTCAGTTGCATACCAACCACTTACAATCTCTTTCTCTTCTCCTTCTTCACTGATTGCCATGTCACATAGTTGCCAAAACTTATTAGTGTCGAAAACAATGTCACTATCAATCCATAACTGATAATCATATTCTAATTTACCATCCCAAGGAATCTGTTTAGGACCGCGCAATACATTTGCACCTAGAACCTTACAACGGGCAAAATTAACCATTGATGAGTAGTCTTGACTAATCTGAATACTCATACCATTCTGTACCATATCAAAGCACAGTTGTACAAAGTTCTTTAGAAAGGTAAAAGAACATCCACGTCCAGGTAGACAGAAAACAATTGTCTTACCTCTCATCCTTTCTTTGATTGCTTGATAATCCCACTCTTCTGCTTTCTTCGTGGGTGCTTTTGCTTTAACCGTGAATCCTTTAGCCATAAGTTGAATTAACCTTCAAGTCAATTATAACGTGTAATATGTAGTATGTCAATATTGGACTTACCGTCCTCTACTTTCAGTATGAATGTTCGTGTCCCTCTATGGGGGTTTTCACTAACTCCTCATATGACAAATCCTCAAGTTCATAATCAGTCTTCATTAGACCAACCATTCCCTTGAGGGTTTCCCATGTCTTATTAAATTGTCCCTCACTTAAATTGTTGTATAAACACTCTTCCTTTGCATAGATGTGATAAACCTTTTCCATAAGAATTTTTTACCCGGAATTTTTTTTAGGTATATGTATTTGCTTTTCGCATTATATATGAAGGTCGATCTGTCACCTCTGTAGGTTAGGGTAGTATGCCGTTTTTATATACGCCCCCATAAACCAACGGAACTGTCATATCACCCTTTATCATATCACGGAGGAACACTGTTGTCAACCCCCGTGCCATTAAGTATCACTAATAGACTGCTACATCACCAGCTGACAGGAACACTCAGGTCCTCTACGTAACTATCAATCACCTGCTCATTCCCCTCTAATTCAAAAAGATTCTCCCAATCAATGTTGTGTGGGTTGAAGTCTTCTAGCACCTCAATATCCAGGGTGATTCTGTAACGTTGCTTCTGTGCCTGACTGATAGCGACTGACATAAGTGGTGTCCTGGTGGTGTGACTTTACTAGTATAGACTGCCGGAGCGATATTGTCAATCTTCCAATCAGTATTTATAAGAAACACTGATATTTTTGTACTGTCAATCCCTGGTAAAACTTATC
>UEXM01000860.1_pt1 | contig 29106 bp, 35 predicted proteins | sample 1796661 | NCBI WGS metagenome assembly UEXM01 (sample SAMEA4772469, study PRJEB27181) | metagenome
GTAAACAGAGAAACTACTTCTTATGGGGATGAGAACGGGTGGTTTGACTCTGATCTTATAAGGTTTCGTAAAGGAAGACCCGAAAAGATGGGCGGGTGGACTCGACTAACCAGCCAAACCATAGAGGGTGTTGGAAGATCTTTGCATACATGGTCCACCTTAGATAACTCCAATCTTATGGGGCTTGGCACAGAGTCTAAGTTTTACATAGAGAACGGTGGTGGGTATAATGATATAACTCCTATACGATCTACGGTGACTTTAGGATCTAATCCTTTAAAAACTGGAGGCGCTGGTTCAGGAATACTAACTGTAACCGCTCCTGCTCACGGCGCTGTTAATGGGGACTTTGTAACCTTTAGCGGGTCTTCTGCTGTAGATAGTATTGGAGCGGCAGCAATAAATAGAGAGCATGAGATTACCCTTATTGACTCTAACAGTTTTACTGTAACAACCACAGGATCTGCGGGAAGTGGATCTACGGCAGGAGGTGGGTCTTCCGTTATAGCAGCTTATCAAATTAACACAGGTTTAGGAACTGTGGTATCAGGCAATGGTTGGGGGGCAGGTCTCTATGGAGGCATATCTTCTTTCTACTCTCAAACAACTTTAGCAACGGGAATCAACGATTCAATTACATCTGCTATTGTTCTTACAAGTGCTTCTGATTTTGAAACCGCAGCTACTACAACTTCTGCTGATTTAACAGCGACAAGTGCTTCTATTCCTGTAGCAAATTCTTCAGGTTTTCCTTCTAAGGGAACAGTGAAAATAGGCAGTGAGTTTATTAGGTATACAACTAATGCAAGTAACGCCCTTTCGGATTTAACCAGAGCTTCTGATGGGTCTACCGCTGCCACCAGTAGTAGTGGAGATGCTGTTACTTTTGTGGGTTTAATTAAAATAGAAAACGAACTCTTGCTGTATACAGGTAAAACAAGTAACACATTAGACGCTGGTGTTGTAAGAGGGGCTAGAGGAACAACAGCAGTTTCTCATAGTTCAGGAGTTGATGTTAAAGAAGCGAATGACTTTATAGGATGGGGTGATGCCGCCTCTACTTCGGCAAGTGTAGGATCTAACATACGTCTTTGGTCTCAAGATAATTTTGGTGAAGACTTGGTGATGAATGTTTTTGACGGAGGCGTATATTACTGGGATAAAACTTTAGGATTAAACGCTCGAGCAACTCCTCTTTCTTCTCAATCAGGTGCTTCTGACACACCAACAGTTGCTAGGAAGGTTTTGATATCAGGCGCTGACAGACATGTTATTTGTTTTGGCTGTAATCCTAGAGGAGAAACTGATCAAGATCTTTTACAAGTAAGATGGTCTGATCAAGAGAATCCGTTTAACTGGACACCTCAAGTAGATAACACAGCGGGTGGCATCAGAATATCTTCAGGTTCACAAATTATATCTGCTCAAAGAACACGACAAGAAATATTGATATGGACAGATGTTAACATGCACGCAATGAGGTTCGTGGGCGGTGATCTTGTGTTCTCCTTTTCTTTAGTTGCGGGTAATACTTCGTTGTTAGGTCCTAACGTATCAGTGACCGTGGGCGATAGGGTGTTCTGGATGGATAGAGAAAACTTCTACGCTTACTCAGGAAGTGTGCAAGTTATTCCGTGTACTGTTCTTAGATATGTTTTTGACAACATTAACCTAGAGCAAAGCTTTAAGTTTTTTGCCGCATCTAATCGTATGTTTGATGAAGTTTTTTGGTTTTATGCTACCGCAGACTCCGAAGAAGTTAACAAGTATGTTAAGTTTAACTATACTGAAGGCACATGGGACATAGGATCGTTAGCTCGAACAGCTTGGGTAGATTATGGCATACACGATAACCCAAGAGGATGTGGTGTTAGTAGCGGAGCTAATGTAGTATACATTCATGAGAACGGTGAAGATGATGACGGAACTGCCATGACATGTTTTATAGAGTCTGCGGACTTTGACCAAGGAGATGGTGAAACCTATATGTTTATGAACAGACTTATTCCAGACATAGACATAACAGACAGCAGTACTGACTCTTCTGGTTCTGTAAGTTATATCTTAAAGACTAGAAATTTTCCTGGAGATAGCCTAACAACTAACTCAACAAATGCTGTTACACCTACAACTCAACAAGTCTTTTTAAGAGGACGCTCACGGCAAGCAGTTTTACGAATACAGAGTTCTGTCAAAGACATGGCATGGACTTTAGGAGATTTACGTATGGATATTAGACCTGATGGGAGAAGGTAATGGGAAGTTTATTAGACCATAGTTTTCCAGATGCTCCTAATGCATATGATCAGGCGCTTTTCCAAAGAATTTTACGGGACATAGAAATGGCCCTTACTAAGAAAGAATTTCCTGTTGAGATAGAAGGTAAAGATAACAGTCGAGCATTAAGTTGGTTCTTTGAATAATGGCCTCAGTATATAAAAATATCGTAACTACGGTTGGATCCACGGGAGATGTCACAATTTATACGTGTCCAGCGGCTACAGAAGCTATTATTAAAGACATTAATTTGTACAATAGCCATAGTGGCTCTATAGTGGTATTCACTAAGATAACGGATACTTCTGCTTCTGCTACGGTTACGTTAAGAAAAGAAACGATTACGACTTTAGCTACTTCTGTTCTTCTTGAAGGTCCGTTTGCATTAGAAGCGGGTGATTTGTTAATCTTAAACTGTGACACTGCGTCAAAAATAATGGTGTTCGGTAGCGTATTAGAGGTATCACGATGATGGAATCAAATGTAAAACTTAGTGGAGAACCTTCCGCCCAAGCCCTTGCTTCAGGGTTAGCGACATTAGGACGGTATGGTGATAACTATATGGTTCACGCTGCTGAAGGTGAGACTTTTGTACCCAAAGAAATTTTAGACGCAAACCCCGCTCTTAAAACACAGCTATTTGATCAAATGAAAGCTATGGGCATTGAAGAACCTAATCGTTACGTAGTTGGTGACGCTCTTAACTCTATCAACCCTGTAACAGGTCAGCCGGAGTTTTTCTTTAAGAAGATATTTAAGGCTGTTAAGAACGTGTTTAAGAAAGTTCTTCCAATTGCCGCACCTATAATAGGCAACATTATTGCACCGGGAATCGGTGGTCTTGTAGCTTCTGGACTTACAGCAAAACTTCAAGGCGGATCTTGGGGAGATGCGTTGAAGGCCGCTGGGTTATCCTATGCTGGTGGTGCTCTTATGCAAGGAATAGGTAATATTGGAAATACTGCTAGTGGAGGGTTTACTGGTGGTTTAACAAGAGGTTTATCATCACCTTTTCAAGCGGCACAAGGTTTATTAGGAGTGGGAGATAACGCGAATCCTTTAAAGCAAGGTATCTTTGGCGGTAACTATTTCGAAGGAAAGGACTTAGGAACTTTTGGAGGGATTAAAGATACTTTACTTCCAACCTACGATAAGACAGGTGGTGCTTCTTCAAATATTAGGCCTATTTCTGGAGGTAAAACTGAAAACAGATTAGTTGGTACTGATAACAGTTCGTTAAATAAAGGTGTTTCAAATACAAGTCAAAATATTAACCCAGAAAAGTCAATTACCAATAGTTTTCAAATAAATTCTGAGGATTTTAATGCTGCTACGAAGGATACAGATATTTTTGGTATGGGTAGTTCTCCGGCAAATAAATTAAAAATTAAACCCGTTGATGACTTAACCGCTTTTGTTACGGGGCAAGGTTTTAGCCCTGAAGTTGCTAAATCAGCTCAAGAATTAACAAATATTGAAAATACTCTTTTTCCTGGAAATGTGATGGATAAAAGAGATGCGCTACAAGCCGCTCTTGTTAACAATAATCAATCGTTTATTTCTCAAGCACCAAAAAGCGGTATTGACAAGTTTTACGACATAGTTAAAAACCCAGCAGTTTACGGACCCGCACTATCTGCTGGCATACCTGCTGCTTTAACATATGCAATGTCTGATGATGAGGAACTAACAGAAGATCAGTTAAGCGCTTTGACCGATCCTCAAAGAGCAGCCTATGACCAGTTTAAAGCGGGAAGGGCGGCTAACCCTAATTTTGCACAGACACCTGAAGGACAAGCTTTATTATCAAGAGCGGGTATTACTTCTAGTAGAACAGCAGCGCAACTTGCAAGATCTACGGGCGTACCCTTATCTCAAGCTGAAGCTTTTCAAAAAAGACGTTACGGTATAGTAAGCGCAGCGGGTGGCGGAGAAATCATTGGACCAGGATCAGGAACTTCTGATAGTATACCAGCAATGCTTTCCGATGGAGAGTTTGTTATGACTGCCGAAGCAGTACGAAATGCTGGCAAAGGTGACCGTGATCTAGGAGCCGCAAGAATGTATGACATGATGAATAAATTTGAGAGGGCAGTATAATGGCAGTTACCCAAACCAGTACAGAGCTACGCCAAGCTCCTTATATTGAGGAAGCTGGTAAATCTATACTTGACCAAGCTTTACTACTAGGTGAGACCCCCGTTAATCTTGCTGATATAGGTGCTACTCAACAGATAGCTTCTCTTGACCCCCAGACACAAGCCGCTATTTCAGCGGGAGGCGGTCTAGGACAGTTTCAAGATTTTATTACGGCTGGTCAGGGAACCGTGGGTACTGGTATAGGATCCTTACAAACTGGATTAACTGGTGTTAATCAAATGTTCACGGACGCTGGAACACAAGCCGCTGGTTCTGGCCAGTTGTTTACTCCAGATCAGGCAACTATCGATCCTTTTATGAATCCGTATCAGAAGAATGTTACTGACGAAGCCCTTAAAGAAATGACTAGGCAAGCTGATATTCAGCGTAAAGGGATAGAAGCTTCACAAGCTGCCTCTGGTGCTTTTGGCGGTGACCGTGGTCAACTACAGCTATCTGAATTTAACAGAAACCTAACAGATTTAACAAGTCGAAGAATATTTGAAGATTACTCTCGTAACTTTAATCAAGCTACGAACCAAGCTCAAACAGCTTTTGAAGGTCAGCAGAAACGTCAACAAGGCGTTGCTCAATTGTTAGCTGGCATAGGTCAAGGTAAAGCGCAAGAAGCTGTAAGAGGTGCAAGTGCTTTCGGTCAACTAGGAACAACCCAAGCTAATCTAGGCGGTGCTGGTCAAAACATGTTACAGAACCAGATACAAACGCAATCTCAATTAGGTGGTCTTGGTCAACAGCAGTCACAAAGAGAACTTGATGCTTCTCGAGCTAACGCTCTGGCGCAACAATACGAACCTTACCAACGTGTAAACTTTATGAGTGATATCTTTAAGCCTAACATTGGATCTTCTCAAACTACTCTTGGTAGTACTGTTGCTCCGTCAGCTAGTCCTTTATCTCAAGCAGTTGGCGCTGGTATCGCTGGTCTTGGTTTAAACAAAGCATTGGATAATCCTTTTGGGAAATTATTTTCATGAGAAAACGAACAGTTCAGTCAGTCTTAGCTAGGCGCCATATGTTTAAGAATGGCGGTATGGTTCCTCCGCAAGCGCAACCCGCTGGTATTTTAGCTTCGTCCCCTTCTCTTGTAGATGCGGTCAGTAACGATGCTCTATCAGACATGGGCGGTGGTACACTGTCCATGGCCCAAGGTGGGGCGGCTGTTAACATGCAACCTAGTTACGTCTTTAACCAAGGCGGAATTGCTAAGTTTGCTAATGGCGGTTTAAACTCTGCTACTGGACCTAATGCAAAAGTATCTTTTTCTTTAAATCCTTCTAATTACGGGGAAATTATACCTACTGGTGGTCCTAGTCAGTTTACTTTAGATCAAAGAAACAGAAAATTTTTATACGATGCTTTGTTAAAAAGAGAAATGGATGCTCGAGACAGAAATAAACTTTTAGATCCCGTTGAAGATTTATATAACTACGTGTTTTCATCTGCTTCAGAAGCTCCTCAAAGGGCTGCCGAAAGAGAGGCGGAAAACAGGGAACGTACTGGAAGACAAGAGGATTCTAAAAACTTTGGTCTAGATACTTATTTATCTCAAGTAAATGCCCCAGAAGATGTCATCAAATATTATCAAGATAGAAGAAACGTTATAAAAGATGCTAATAAATTAGGAATAGACAAAGTAGACTTTTCGTCCGCTGATAAAGCTGAAAGAGAAGATACTCTTGGTGGAATGTCCCGTGTTGGAGATGGTCAGGAGCCTAATACACTTATAGGTCCCGGCACTCCTGATTTTGATGGCGGTTTTAAAGCTCCGTTTGTAAGCTCATTGTTTGCCCCAGTCGCAGGTGTGGACGCTGGTGTTTCCGATGGTGATTTATCTTTGGAAGATGGTATTGAAGCCCCTGACCCTAGCCCACAATCCGTGGTTCCCGGTACAGTACGTGATAAAAAAGAAACAGATATTGAAGATATTTTACCTCCTAAAATTAAACCTTCTGCTCCTGAAAAGCCTGTTGACTCAAGCGCTGGTGTAGATCAATCTGGGTTTACTGAAGATTCAATTCCCGCTGACGTTGACGTTGAAAAAATACTAGAGACTACAAAGGTTAATGATAAAGGTGAGGAAGTTCCTAAGACAAAACAAGATTATATAAAAGAATTTAAAGAAAATATGCCTAACTACGAAGGTATGAGCGAAGAAGAAAAAGGCTTTACGATTATGGAAGCTGGTTTAAGAGTTATGGCTGGAAAAAGTCCTGACGCCATACAAAATATAGGAGATGGTTTAAAAGGTGTCACCGCAGAGTTTGTAAAAGATAAAAAAGCTAGGCGTGCCTTTGATCAACAAATTGACTTGTCTGCTGCCAAATACTCTTTAACAAAATTAAGTGAAATAGATAAATTAAAACAATCAGACGATAGAGCTTTAACTAAATTTTATGATCTTTCTAAGGCCACTAAAGATAATCCTTATGGCGAAACGGTTTTCGTATCTAGATCTGAAATATTGGATGCTGGGGGTAAACTTCCGCCAAAGTATAAATCAGAAAGTTTTGTGTTAGCTCAAATGAAAGATGCTTCTGATCTTAAAGCTAAACTAGCTAAATTAACATCCGATGCAGTTAAAGATAAAACTATTGGTTACAAAGAAGCCGAAAAAATAAATAGCCAATTAGATTTAGCTACTAGAACATTTAGAAGTTCTGAAGTTGGAAAACAACTTATATCAGGAGTAATAACTAAAGTTGTAAAAAATCCAGAGGATATACTGGGAGGAGCTGCCGTAGCTACTGATTTATTTAGACAAGCAATGAATACAGTTGGCGTTAAAATTGATAAAAAATATTCTTCTAAAGAAGAGGCGGCTAATGATATTAGAAGAGCATTTCAACTTTTAATTCCAATAACTCTTGGAAGTTCTCAATCAGCTAACTCAATATCTAACAGAGATGTTCAGTTTCTTGCAGACGCATATGTTAACAGTGGGTTTTTAAAAGCTGATGGAAGTTTATCCCTTAGTTTAGCAACGGGATCAGCACCTGTTTTAGTTAAACAACTTCAAGGGGCTATGCAAAAATTTACAGATTCTCAAAATGAAGCTTTAACTATATATGATCGTAATGTTTCGTTAATAAACGATTCTTATAAAAAGGGTAGATTTGGAGTTAAGTATTTTTCTCCAGCCTTAGAAAAGATACGTCCTTCTGCGGAACGGTTTAGAGCAACCTCCACGGGTAAGGGTACAGTCATTAGCAGACCTTATTCCTATCAATTAGATCCTGCTACAGGATTAATGCGTCCTAAAGGAAACAAAGGAACAGCTTTTTCTAATAAATTTTTCTATCCTAGTAATGCAAATTTTAATAAAATTTACGGAAGGTAAATTTAATGGGTGTTATAAAATATGAAACCCCCAATGGAGTGTTAGACTTTGAGATAGAGGGGGACTCTCCTACAGAAGAAGAATCTTCTATGATAGAAGAATCTTTATTTCAATCGTCTCCACAGGCTCCTAGCTTAGAAACAGGTTCTTATGAAGAACTACAAAAATATTATGGAGGACAAGGATCTGATGGAGAATCAGAAATTAAAGTTTCTAATGAAGGCGAAGTTAAAGACTTAGGGCTTCAGTACTATGTTGGTCGAGGTGACACAGATGAAGAAAGACAACTAAGACTGTCAAATGTTTTTGGTGAAGAAGGCGTTATAAAGTTAGGAACTGATGATTTTGCTTTAAACCTTGATAACATAGCTCCAGAAATTAAACAGAAGTATGGATTAGACGGAAAAACTGGAACAATAAGGTTTAATCAAAAAGGTTTTACAGGGCAAGACGTATCAGCTTTTTTTGGGTCTGAAACGGTTCCTCTGGTGGCGGCTTTAGGTGCAGGATTATCTGCTACGGGTTTAGGAACTATTGCTGGAATAGGATTAGTCGGTGCTGCTGGAGCAATAGGTAAAGCAGTTGACGAATTTATTATAGAAGATATTTTTGAGGGACTTCAAAAACAAACCAATAAAGAAATTTTAACTGATGTTGCTATACAAGGATTAATAGAAGCTGGTGGGGAAGGGCTAGGAAGAGGAATTGGAGCGGGTATTAGAAGATTAATTAAAGGTAAAGGTCCAGCCGCTGATCCAGAAAGAGTTAAAGAGTTTATGGACCAAGGTTTATCTAGAAAAGCCGCAACTAAAGCATCAAGAGAAGAAGAGTCCGTTAGGTATAATAAAATAATTGAAGAAGGGGGCAGTATACCTGCTTTAACTCTTACGGGTAAGCCTATTCTTGGAAGAAGTCAGGCTATATGGGAATCTATATTTCCAAATGACAAAGCAGTAGCACAAAATGTAACGTATGTTGAAGATATATTAAAAAAGGTAGCTTCTGGCGATTTAGCTGATGATGTAGGAAAGCAAGCTATATATGAAAACGCTGAAAAGTTAGCTTTAAAACTTAGTCAACAAATGGCTGACCCTGACAAAGCCGCTAAAATAGCTAACAAACATCTTAAAGATATATTAAAAAAAGAATTTGATGCTATTAATAAAGTATTAGAAGATTCTACAGCAGTTTCTGAAGGATTATCCACCGAATTACAACAAGGATTGCATTTAGCAACTAAGTTGTTTCAATCAGAATCAGGTGTTTTATATAGAAATGCAGATGATTTATTAAAAGGTCAAACAATAGACTTAAAACCTTTGCAAGCTCAGATAGATAGCTTTGGGGTTTTGCAAGGTGGAGATAAAATGACAGGTGGGGTCTTTCAACTTATTAGATCTACAGATAATTTAAATATTTCTGATATACCGGCATTAAGAGCGGCTATAAGAGCTACTCAGTCTGATCCCAGTTTAATGGGAACTCCCGCCTCTCATAATATTGGAAGTATGTTAGACACATTAGATGTTGCCATTAGTAAAAAAGAACAAGAATTAGCTGCAACTTTTCTTAAAGGAAATAGATCTATTGACGATATAATAGACTCAGGTGACGAAGCAATTAGAATGTCTCCTTCTGGTCAAGCTCTTCCTCCTCCAAGCGCCGCTGAAATTAATGACGTTCGACAAGGTTTAGATTTATTAGCAAAGGCTAACAAACATTATAAAGACGGTGCGGATATAATTAATAACGGACTTTTAGACAGCATTACTATCGCGATAAAAGGAAAACATGCAGCAGATATTTCTGCTGTTGTTCAACAAGTTGTTTTACCAAACCAACCTAATAAACTTAAAGCAGTTTTAGATGCCGTAACTCCAGATGTAAAACAAGTAGATGATTTAATTGAAGCCGGAAGAGCTAATCCAAATTTTTTCCCTACTTTAAAACAACAAATATTAAATGGAGACATAAAAGCTGTTAACGAAGCTTTGTCAAGTCTTCAAACCGCTAACAAAAAACAACTTTTAACAGTTCCAGAGGTTTACGCTAAACTTCCTTTAAATGATCCTACTAGAATAAGATTACAAAAAGATTTTGCAGAAACCTTACAGTTATATGATGATCTTTCTAAAGCTGGATCTAAACCTAAAGCTTTTAGAGAGGGTTTTAGAAGTCTTTTAGCTAAAAACTGGATGGACAATGCTTTAATGGTTAATAGAGGAGATGATGGGTTAAACTTGTCTGCGTTGTCTAATTCTTTTGATAATATCGGAAAAGAAGTTCAACAAGAATTATTTGGTGCAGACGTAAATGCTATTAGAAAAACCATGCGAGACTTTAAACTGTTGGACAAAAAGTCTGCCGAAGCGATAAACGATGTAACTTTTGATATCACTAACCAAAACGCAAAACTATGGGTCGACAGAGTGAAAAGTGAAGTTGCAAAGGCCGAAATAGAAAACCAAGATTCTTTTCTTAGAGCACTAAAAGGTGGTCCTTTAGAACCTGACAGGCTTGTTGCTCATGTTCTTAAAAATCCTAAAAACTATGATAAACTTGAAAAAGTTATAGGACCAGAAGCGGAAGAAACTATAAAAAATCTTGTAATGTCTCGAATTGTTTCATCTGGATTTCCTCAAGGAAAAATAACTAATGATTTAGTTGAAAAAGGTGCTTGGGGGGATGCTTGGTTAAAAACGATTAATGATCTTAACAAGTCTGGAAGTTTAACTAAAATACTAGGTAAAACAGAAATAGATAATCTTAAAAGTGTAGCTAAAGCGGGAGAAACTGTATCTAACAGTGTTCTTAAAGGAAAAACAGGTCTTGCGGCGGCTGGTTACGCTGCGGGTTTTACTGGAGCTTTTTTACTTAATCCTTTGGCTGCCGTGGGAGGTGCTGTCGCAATTATAACAGCTTCTAAATTAATGCGGTCAAAACCTGTTATGACATATTTATCTAGTCCTAGACTAAGAGCATACGAAGCCGAAAGAGCTATAAACGCTGGTGCTGATTTAGGGACTAAAAGAAATTTAGCTGCTGAAAAAATGAGAGAAAACGCTGTAAGAGCAATAAGAACCATTTTGGTAAACGCTGGAGCATACTCAACGGATAAAGGGTCTGACGCCGTTTCTAGAGAAATAGTCGAACCCGCTGTAAGTCAAGTTCAGCAAGCTACGCAACAACAAGCGCCAACTCTCACTCAACCAGCGCCACCTGTCCAAGGACCACCGCCCACGACTCCTCAACAACAATCCATGCAAACACTTCGTAATACGATAGATCCAAGAGTTCAAGCTCAAAGGGCGCTTGTCGGGGGCAACCCATAATGCAGATTTCAGAACACTTTACCTTGGAAGAGCTAACGCGATCAGATACTGCCGCACGACTGTCCATTGACAATGAACCAAGTTCACAAGGTATTGAAAACTTAACTCAGCTTTGTGATAATATACTGGAGCCGATCCGCAGTAATTATAATTTGCCCATATACCCCTCAAGTGGATTCAGGTGTTTAGAGTTAAATAGAAAGATAGGATCGTCTGATAGTTCTCAACATACCAAAGGAATGGCTGTTGACTTTGAGGTTAAAGGTGTTCCAAACATGGATGTTGCTTTATGGATCATGGACAATTTAGATTACGATCAGTTAATTTTAGAGTTTTACAAAGAAGACCAACCCAACTCAGGATGGATACATTGTAGCTATGTCGGAAGAGATAACAGAAAAGAAGCCAGAAGATTTGACGGAAGTTCTTGGGATAGTCTGCCCTAAGTGCGGGTGCGATAAACCAAAGACCTGGGTCCATGGACACTACCAGTGCGCTGATTGCAAGTGCATAACGGATGGTGATTGCTGTCAGGGAGCACCTATCTAATGGCTGATATAGATTTTAATAATCCTCAAGGACCTACAAATCCTAACCAAGCTTCTTTGCTAGGTCCTATAGGACAAGGACTTGGAAGTTTATCCGATGCTATTACAAGTGAAGCAAAAGATAGTTTCGATAGTTTATCTAACGCCAATACAGATCCTAGTGGCGCAGCGAAAACCGCAGCGGATATAACAAGTGCTGGACTAGGGGCCGTGGACATACTGGGTTTGGCTAACGTAAACCCAGCAATTATGGGGGCTAAAGCTATCTACGATATAGCAACCTTTCCCGGCAGATATAGCGACCAATCAAAAGAAGATTTTGCTAAGTACGGTAATCAAAAAACCGCAGGTGGCACACTTTTACGAAGTCTACCTCTTATTGGAGGTATAGCTTCCGCTTTTGGTCCCGACACCACTCGTCCTGATTTAAGTTTAGATATGAGAACTTACTTAGCTCAGAGAGGTGTTAACATAAATGATTGGTCGGGGGGCGAACAAGTAGGTGACATAATAAATTCTCCTTCTTTTAACCCAGCAAGCACCCCAGTTACTCAATCAAATCTGGCGCCTACAGAAGGTAATAGTTCTGGAGATGATTCAGGAGGGTTTTCGGAAGGAACTTCTTATGGTGATGAAGATAGTTATGGGTTTGAATAATGTCATTGTTTTTAACAGAGGTGGGATAGCAAACTTGTAATGATTTTAAACCAGATTAAAGGCGCAGAAGCAGAATTAATTGTCGCGCAATGTTTGGTGAATATGGGTTACTTTGTATTTTCCCCAGTAGTAAGTATGCAAGGACCAGTAGATTTAATAGCAATTGGCGAAGAAAAACAAATTTATTTAATTGATGCAAAGTATGATGCCCAAAGAATTATGAAGGGACGAAAAAAACCAAGTAGAATTTATAGGGTTAGGACGCCTCTTCAAAAAAAACTTGGTGTAAGAATAGCGTATGTAAACACTTCAACTCGAGATGTTAGATTTGTACCTCAACTAGAATGAATCATACTTACCGCTTTTAACCCAAGCTTCATAAGAATGGTTTGCCCAAGCAGTAAAGAAATCTACAATAAATTTTAAAAACATTAATAACTCCTATGTGTAAGAGCTACTTTATACAGACATAAACATTAAAAGACTATTGCTGGTTATGCATAGGACGCAGACCTATTTAGCATTGCCCCAATCACTACCCATACCAACATCTATGACAGAAGGTATGGATAAATCAGGAACGCAGTTTTCCATCAACTCTTTTATTATTGGAACGTCCTCTTCACTTTTTATTGAAAAACAAAGTTCGTCATGAACAGTAAGCATGGGCAAGTAACCATGGTCGAAGCACAACTTCATAGCCATCTTGGTTTGATCCGCAGAGGATGCTTGGATCAATCTATTAAGAGACTTATATGTAAAAGCAACTTGATATCTTGAGGGGTCTAGCTTCTTCCAACCTTGATCTCTTTCATCGAGAGGGGTTGCTAAAACATCTTCCCACCGCTCATCTAATCTATCTTTATGAATAAGAGAACTGGATCCTTTATTGTATCCCTTCAACTCACGCATTGGGAATCTGCATTTTCTACCCGCTAAAGTTTTTATCTCTTGTCTTTCAGAAGCTGCTTTCATAACAGAAGATGCCATCTCTTTAATAAAAGGAACCCTCTCATCATAATCGTTACGTATTGCTTTAGCCTCAGAAAACTCAATTCCACCCATGACGTTGGCCAGCTTACCAATGCCCATTCCATACATAATACCTAAGTTAATTACCTTGGCTGTAGTTCGATCCACGTCAGCAATATCAGCAACCATCTGATGAAAATCTAAATCGGTATTCTGGTACTGATTTACTATTTCTTTTACTTTTTCGTTGTCTCGTGTGGCTGGAGTCTTGGAAGCGTAGTGCATAAGCCATCTAGGTTCTTGAGCACTATAATCAAAGCTTCCCCACTTGCACCCTTCCTCTGGTATAAATAATCCCCGTATCATTTTCTTTATCTCAGGATGCCTAGCTGGAACCTGTTGTAAGTTAGGATGGCTTGAGGAGAAGCGTCCTGATACCGTACCGCCCTCATCTGATCTCAATTGGTTAAACTGGCAATGTATTCTGCCTTTATACTGATGATTAAGTATCGTATCTACAAAAGTAGTGTTGGCCTTGTTATATTCTCGTATTTCCAAAACAGTCTTAGCTATCGGGTGCGAGTTGTTTTGTAAGAAGTGCTTTGTAAAACTTGGAGCTTCAGTCTTAGCTGTTCTTTCGTATTTAAGTTTGAGAGCGTCAAATACACTTGCCAAAGACGTGGCGTTCCACGGCTCTAACCAAATACCAGATTCATCGTGAACTTTTTTAAGTAAGTCCTTTTCTTTCTTCTCAAGAAACTTTTTGGTTGATTCCGCTTTCTCTAAATTTACCCGTACACCTTTACGCTTCATCTCAAATATTATGGGTAAAAGAGATAACTCGAGTTGTAGTATATTGTCGCAATTTTCTTTAGATAACTTTTCAATCAATACGTGCCAAAGCTGTAAGGTTAATCTTGCATCTGCTTCCGCATATGTAGCAACTCTTGAGGCTGGTAGTTTCCACATTTCTTTTTTAGCGTCCACGCCATGCTGTTCTGCAGCCCTTTTGAGGTCGTACTCTTGCTTCTTCTCCCCTAAATAAGTAGCGCCTAAAGCGTTCAACGAATAACTAAATCTGTTTTCATCAAGCAAAGGAGCTGCTATCATGGTATCCAGTACTCGACCCCTTATATGTATATCTTCTGAAAGAAGCCAGCCTAGATCATATTGTGCGTTGTGAAATACGACATCCATACCGTGATCAAGCTGATCTTGCATCCAACGGCATACCGTTTTTTTAGACATGTTGTCACCGCCTTCATGGGCAATGGGCAAGTAAGCATTCCATCCTTCCGCTGCTACAGCGATCCCGATCAACTGACCATCGTCCCTTGACCATCCAGGACCTTTACTAAGCAAATTAGGATCTTTTGTTTCAACGTCTATTGATATCAGTTTTTCTCCTGAAAGATCTGGTAATAAATCTGGTGGAGTCCAAGTTGTCTCATCAAATAGGTCTTCTTGCATACTATGTTCCTTTTAATTCTTTAACTAATTTATTAGTATAGAACTGCGCTTTTTCAGCGTCTTCTGTCTGCTTGCCTTTGTGATCCATTCTCCACAAATATTTAATGACTTGTCCCTTTAAGTAAGCGTTAAATCCTTCTTGACCTAATGCAGACTTGACCGCATCCAAACACTCAATCTCTCCGTTAGTATAATGTGGCGGGTGATTTACATTATCCTTCTTCATATTTCATAGTATCTCTGTGTTGTAGGTTCTAATATATGTAAAGATTTTTTAGCTCTTGTTACAGCAACGTAAAATACTCTGTGCTCAGACGAAGGGTTTTTTTGGTACTCTTTATAAGAAGCATATGACAAGTCTGTTATAACTAACACGTTATCGCTTTCTCCGCCTTTCATGGAATGTATTGTGCTAACCTTTATTCGTGGGTGCTTAACATTATCTCCTCTGCGGAGAGCATTAAGAACATAGTTTTTTGTATCTAAATCTATCTTAGATAAAGACTTGTGCCACCTTATATCTTCTCCCCACATTAATCCAAGGTTTTCTTGAGCGTACATAAGATCAATTAATTGATCCGATTTTAAAGAAGTAAAAGCTTTTGATCGAGTACTAAACCCTTTCATAAAGTCAACTCCCGACCTCATAAAACCATACATGTTTTTTAAAGCTGGCACGGTTATGCTTCTGCCTTTGACCAAATCTTCCCAAGACATAATAGCGTCATATGTCTGTGGATGTATACTTGTTTTGCCCTTACGACTATATACCCATCCCTCTTCTTCAAGCTGACGAGCATAAAAATTAGCTATGTGATTTGTTCTAGCCAACACGCACCAATTACCTTCCTCAAACGGAACGTCTGAAAAGCTTTGATGATAATGAACAGAACCTTCTTCATCCTTGGGTGACCATGTCTTAGGCGCTCTGTCTTCTATCTGTGAAACTATTCGTTGAGCTTGATCCCAAATCCGTTTAGGTAATCTATAAGACTGTGTTAGTACTTCCTTCTTTTTTGTAGCAGTTAAGAAGGCTTTTACATCAGCCCCTTGGAATCTCATAATAGCTTGATCGTCATCGCCCGTGAATATCTGAAACTTAGGCGTCTTTCTTAATACATTGACCATGGACCATTGTAAGGTAGACAAGTCTTGTGCTTCATCAACAAACAGAGCATCTAAATTAGGAGGATCGTCACGCTTTACAAAGCCCTCAATCATGTCTGTAAAATCTATTTTCTTCTTTGCTTTTTTATAGTCTTCGTAAGCCTCAACAAGTCTAGTTAACTCTGTCCAGTGAAGTTTGTAATCCTCTGCTTCTATAAAGCAGTTCTCCAGTGAAGTTTGTAAACTCCTGGATATCTGGTAGATAGACATATAGGCATCCCCTTTAGAGTACCCAATAATATCAAAGTCACTCTCTATAGCTGTTTTACTAGAGTTCGTAAAACTCAAGCCTACGGATTTCCCTATCTCAATAAAATCTTTAGCCGTAACAACATCGTCAACCTTATAGCCCCCCGCTCTAAAAGCCATTGAGTGAAGAGTCTGAAAATAAGGAAGGCTATCTTCTTCGAGACCTAAATCCAAGCATACCCGCTCTCTGCTTTCTTGCGCTGCCTTTCTGGTAAACGACACACAGGCAATCTTAAAAGGATCCATACCATTCTTAATACAATCGCGCACAAGATTAGAGTTGGTTTGGGTTTTCCCTGTTCCCGGTGGGCCAAGAATTGTTTTCTCTTCAATCAAAACGGAATATCCTGATCTTCTTCAAAAGTAACGTTAGGTAATTCTACTTCAACCTTATCCATTTCAGGTATGTACCAAACTCTTACCTGTTTACGATTATTATTACTGTCTTCAAAAGAATACCTTTTAGTCGAATCATCTCCGTTATTTAATTCTTTAAGTCTTTCTGTAACCTGACCTCTGGTATAACTGGTAAAATTATGACGTTTTAAAAATTCCTGAAGACCTGTTAATTTAAAGTAAGTAACACCGTCCTCTGTCCATGGTTTACCCGTCATGATCTCTTCAGGACTTTGGGCTTTAATCCTCGATGTGCAATACATCTCAAGAAGCTCAATAAACTGTCCCTTGTTTGTTAGTTCTTCCGGCACGGATACGTGAGTTGCGTTACCTAAAAGAATGTCTATTAAATCACGCCAATCGTTATCTTTAATCTTGGCTGGCATTTTATACATCTGTTCCATACACGCTCGTTGAAACTCTACCTGCATCTGCAATTGCTTTGTTGATAACTCCAACCTAGAGCCGTCTACGTCTACGAACCAAACGGGAGGTTCTGACTCCACCACGGTCAAGCCACCAATAGTCGCGGTTCCCTGACCAGTGCCAATTCCATACTTCCTGGTTTTGCAAAGTGATTTGTTACAATGGCTAATTAACGGTTCTTGCTTACATGTATACATATATTCTTTTTTATCTAACTGACTTTGAATAGTTACAATCTCACTTGCGGGTACAGGTGGTGTGCAATATTCTTGATTCCCTTTTTCTAAAAGCTGTTTCCAGTTGATAGGGTCAACCATACGATAGTAAACACCTAAATTAAGTAATGTACTGTTTCGGCATCCTTCGGGTATTCCAGACTCAGCTATTTGCTGTAGGCAAGGAGGTCCCAACGGAAGTATTGTTTCATTAGCGCCCACCGTGCATTTCATTAAAGTCTCAACGTCTACCCGCTTGTTCTCCGCCCTATCTAAAAACTCTTCAAGTGTGAGGCTTTCACCTTTCTTATCTAAGGCGTATCTAGTTGTATACTTAGCGTTAAAGTAAGGAAGGTTTATAAAGTTACCTACATCTCCTCTTTCAACGATAACCTCTTCCTGTTTAGGAAAGATCTCGCACGTTCCCCAACCCAAGGCCGAAGCAAACTCAGAAAGCTTATCTCTAATTTCTGAAGCTGCTATTTTTTCTGACATGAATAAAAATAGATGCGCCCCGCCCGACTTAGATCGACACATAACTAAAGGAAGTTTTAAACGATTAACCTTTTTATAAAGGGCAAGTAGATCTAAATTGTAATCATCAATATCCAAACAACCAAAATAACAGTTGTTGGTCTCATCAATAGGAACACTTCCTACTCCACGCTTGCCATCTAAATGCTGTTCTACAAGATCCAAGGTCAGTGGTTCACGGACCAAGAAACTCTTAGCTTTCTTTTTACCTTCGCGCTGAGTATCCAACACAGTTGTTTGCCCGTGCGCTCCGCTATAACCTCTAAAAAGAGATGAAAATCTTTCTGCTACATTCATAAAAATTATGCCCCCGCTTCTTTAAAAACGGGGGCATCCCCAAACTAGAATGGTATATCGTCTTCCGAAGAAGCTGGTGCTGGTAGTAATTCCTCGCTAGGCGGTGGAGCAATCTGCAACGCACCGCTGGAGATGTTACTATGTAGATCCTTACAATCGGTATAAGCTTCTACACTTGGAACCATACCCTCATGAGCTATAGACCAAGTATTCCAACTTCCCTTATCATTCCCGTCCTCAACAGATTTCATTCGATACATGCAAGCATACGAAGGTAGTGTTGCTCCATTATGCTTTTGCATTGTCATCAAACTATTCCATAAACGAGATTTCTTTAGTTGTGTCTTCTTCATGTCAACAATAGCGGACTCTAACGTACCGTCATCATGAACAATCTTAACGTAATGCTGGGCAGTGCGAACAAGTTCGTTACCACTTTTCAACATTTCCATTCCTGTTCCCTGATCCCGCTCTGCTGATCGTACTTCCTCAGAAGATGCGGATAGTTCTCCTACAAACCCACCGCCTTGCTCTCTAGGAATAAACTCAAGAAGTTTTAACTGATAGTAAACGGGTATAACGACAACACCTTCCTCACCATCCCAATACTTATTGGTCACAGTGTTGAATATATCACCACCAGAAGCACCTTCAATAAAGCCAGCTTCTTTCTTATTAATCTGTGGCGACATCTGTTGTATTATTCTGAGAAAAGGTATCTGGAGGTCACTTGATGTAACTTCCTCGAACCCTTTACCAGAGTCTTCTGCAAATAATGCCTCTAGTTCGGCAGGTAGTTTCGCTTCTTCTTTTTTATTAGCCATGATTCTATGCTCCTTTTATCTTAGCTACTGTTCCAATATGTGCGTTAAATATCTCAAGATCGATCTCTTCATTATTTTGAACACGCTCACGTAATAATTTCTTGAGCGTTTGAGGTTCGACCCACGTCTTAGCAGTTGTGTCAAAACCTTGTCCTTCAAGATCAGCCTGTACACTCTTAGCCATATTGTCTTCTGTTACTCCAAAAGAAACTTTTACTTCGTTCTTTATAAAGTCAGCACAACCAATATCGCGTAAGTGTGAAAAAGCTACATCTTTTTGGATAGGGTCTTTCGGCAACGTGCCAGAAACAAAAGTTGATAGGCTCACTGTGTTCCCATCAACCACGACTTTTTCCATTCCAACCTCCTGCATCTTTGCAGGTATCAAATCGAATAGATAACTGTCGCGCCTTTTCTTTAAGGATTTGAGATCTTCTTCAGCTTTTGCTACATGCTTTTCAACGTCTGTAACTTGACGAATGAGATCAGATAATTCCCCACCCGTTTCAGTTGTCAAACCTTCAAACAAACTAGCATCAGCTTCAATCGCACTCCATACATCGTCATTCATTAAAGTATCTCCTCTTCAGGTTTAAAGTTCTAAAATGCCACCACGGACACTTATCTTCACTGGGTAATAAGTCTTTTCAAACTTATCCCACTTCAGTAAGCCGACACGTCCACGGTTGGCGTCAGCGGCGATTGCGAATGCAACACCGATTATGGCTGGATCACCCATTGCTAATAACCAATCATCTTCACCAAAGCCTTTTAGCTTTCTCCGTAACTGAGAAACTACACGTTCAGGATTTATATGAATTTGATCGAAGGGAGAGGCAAGGGGAACAAGGTCACCCCACTTCGCTGCTGATAAGATATCAACTCGAGGGTTTTCTTGCGTAACAAATACAGCCATTATTCTCTCCTTTCTGTAGCTCAGTATAACAGGTATTTTTTATATTGCAATATCTAATATAATGGACTAAGGTAGCCACCAATCATGGTATATCAATTTAAAACAGAACCCTATAAGCACCAATCAGATGTTCTTAAACGTTGTTGGAATAAAGTCAACTGGGCTTTTCTAATGGAGATGGGAACAGGTAAATCTAAAGTCTGTATTGATAATGCGGGCATCCTTTATGAAAAAGAAGAGATAGATACGTTGGTTGTTGTAGCTCCGAAAGGTGTGTACAGAAACTGGGCTAATCAGGAAATTCCAGCGCACCTTCCCGATAGAATAAAAAGAGAAGTAGCTGTTTGGAGTCCTAAAACAACTAAGGGCAACAAGACCATGCTGAACGAGTTTTTAAAACCGTCAGAAGTTTTTAGGGTATTTTTAATGAACGTTGAAGCACTGTCCACGGACAAGGGTAAGAAATATCTTGAGACATTTTTAAATTCTTCTAAAGCTATGTTAGCAGTGGACGAGTCAACCGCTATTAAAAGTCCGAAAGCTCGAAGAACAAAAGCTCTTATAAAAATAGGTCGGCTCGCAAAGTACCGTAGAATACTAACGGGCTTTCCTGTTACGCAATCACCATTAGACTTATGGGCGCAGTGTAATTTCATGGATGAAAACTTATTGGGAGACTGCGGTAATAATTATTTTCAGTTTCAGTACCGATACAGTATTATGAAAAAAAGAACTGTAGGGAGCCACTCCTTTAACTTAGTAGTTGGCTATCGAAACTTAGAAGACCTATCAGGATTATTAAAAACCTTTTCATCTAGGATAACAAAAGACGAATGCTTAGACCTACCAGAAAAAGTTTACACACAAAGAAACGTAACACTGACTCCTGAACAAAAAAGAATTTACAGTGATATAAAAGAGTTTGCATTAGCTCAGATTAATGACACAGAGTTCATGACTACACCAAACATTATGACTCAGCTTCTTCGTATGCAACAAGTTTTATCTGGTCATACTAAATCAGATTACGGAGAGCTTATCGAAATAGAGGACAACAGACTTCCTGAGTTATTGTCTTGTTTAGAAGAGGCCGATGGTAAATCTATTATCTGGTCACGTTTCCGTTACGATGTGCAGCGGATTACAAAAGAATTAAACAAGGTTTACGGACCAGGGTCAGCGGTTGATTATTACGGAGACACAACTGATGAAGATCGGGTCACTGCCGTTGAACGATTTCAAAATGGTGATGCTAAATTCTTTATAGGTAATCCTCAAACGGGCGGGTACGGATTAACATTAACATCTGCTCAAAACGTTATTTACTTTTCAAATAGTTTTGATTTAGCGGTGCGTATGCAAAGCGAAGATCGAGCGCACAGAATCGGACAACGGAACACGGTCACTTATATAGACTTAATATCGGAAGGTACTATTGACGAAAAGATTGTTAAAGCCTTGCGGGGGAAAATGGATATTGCCAGTCAGGTGATGGGGGAAAACTTTAAGGAGTGGGTACTATAATATGTATGAGAAAAAAATATTTAAGCTTTCAGAAAAAGAAAATAAAAGAGTTCTTACTATTCTAAATAAAATAAAAGAAAGATATAACTATACCAATTCTGACATGGCTAAAAAAATAGACATGGATTACAACGCTTTTCATAGAATGATGAAAGGTCAACAACTTGTGATGCAACACTATGTTGATAAGTTTAAAAAAGCCTTTCCTGATTGGGATAATATCTACTCATCTAAAAAAATTGTTAGGGATAAAACTTGTCCTTTGTGCAAAGAAGAGGGCGCTGTAAATGTACGGAAGGGACAATTTACGAAAGGAGTTTTTGCCAAGTGGATACGAAATGAAAGAAAAAAGAAATGTATGGAGTGTGGATATCAATGGATGTCCTACGAAATAGACGATACCTCATTAGAAGAAATATTAGTTAAAATAGGAGAAGAAAATGCATTATATTAAAGATTACAAATACACCATCGGGTACATTGTTTTAATTGTATTAGTTAATATAGGGTTCACCGTTATACCTTTAGTTCCCTTGTTAGGAGAAATGTTTCCTCCAATGTCCCTAGCTGTTGGATTAATTTTTGTTGCCAGAGATTACGCACAAAAAGAAATAGGTCATAAAATTCTGATTGCTATGCTTTTTGCGGGGTTGCTGTCTTGGTTGATGGCGGATCCATACGTTGCTTTAGCATCAGTTGTTGCCTTTCTTGTTTCTGAATTAATAGACTGGCTCGTTTATAGTTGGTCGTGGAAGCCTTTTCATCAAAGAGTTTTAATTTCAAGTGTGGCCGCAACACCAGTAGACAGTACTGTTTTCTTGTACATGATTGATCATTTGTCATACGTTGCAGTTATCTTGATGACCATAGCTAAAATGTTAGGTGCTTTAGTTGTTTGGTTTTTAATTAAAAAATGATTCATTATCACGGGACACCTATGACACCACGAGCAGAACTTTGGGGAATGTCTGGTAAATGCTTTTGCGTTTCTTTTTCAGAACCTAGGGATGCTGATGTTTGTTTTAACATTGGTCAAAGCGTTATGTGGGATAACGGAGCATTCTCTTCGTTCACTAAAGGTAAACAGCCCGATTGGGATAAGTTTTATTCGTGGGTCGAACCTCGATTAGGACATCCTCATTGGGCTGTTGTCCCTGATGTCATAGACGGGGATGAAGAAGATAATTTAAGGCTGATAAAAGAATGGCCTCATAGAGAGGATTGCGCTGCGGTTGTGTGGCATTTATCAGAGTCTATCGATCAATTGCTAAGATTAGAACAGTTATGTTTTGGTAAGATTGCATTTGGATCAAGCGGTAAATATTGGAAGGTCGGATCCCCTGAGTGGGAACGAAGAGTGGATGAAGCCTTTAATGCGTTAGCGAACCACGGACCATTGCCGTGGGTTCATATGATGAGAGGATTAGCAATGGGGGGTAAACATTGGCCATTTGCCTCTGCTGATAGTACCAACGTTACTTTGCATTACGCAGAGCAACAAGTTACGGCTGAATACATGGCCAGACAAATCGATGGCAATCAATGCCCGATAAACTGGAAACTTAAACCAACTCAAAAGGAGTTATTAGATGCCTGATATTAGAAAATACAAAAGTGTAGCAGTTCCTGTTCCTACTTGGGAAAAACTTTGGGAGTTAGCTGAAAAGAACCAAAGATCTCCAGCCCAGCAAATAGCGTTCTTGGTAGATTTAGTTGAGGAGATGCCCAGCGATAAAGAAATGTGGGATCACTTTTCTAATGCTCAGAGAGGATAAAGAAATGGCTGGGTATGAAGAATACTATGAGGAAGTACAGGACGTTTTAGAGGATGTAAGTAGTGCCTTATCGGATGAAGAAAAGTCTATTGTTCTATTTAGAATAGCTCTCGAGAAAGTGAGTAACACGTTAGGTGTTCATCAAGCTGCCTACATTATGTCTCAACTTCTTACAACAACGTTAGGTATTATTGCAGAAGATGATACTGCGGATTACGACAACATACTTGATAAGTTTATAGACCAAACAAAACATTAATTGTGCTTTTTGTACCTTTTATGCTATTAATTAACTATGATGTATGATGATTGGAAGACCTTCGAGAAAAAAGATCATTGGTCGGGAATATTAATGTCTATCAGGAAGGAATCTGGTCTAACCAGGCCAGAGCTTTCTTTGTTGTCGGGGGTCGGGACAAGCACAATAGAAAACTATGAGAGAAGTAAAATAAAAGAGCCGTCCATCTACAAGGTTGAACAACTTTTAAAATGTATGGGTTACGACTTAGATGCGCTAAAAGAACTTCCTTGAAGATCTTCCACTACTTCTCCGCAGTCGCATATCCAAACAGTTTCTTCGCCACCAACTATCGGGGAGGCAAAAGATATTTCTTCATCAACTATTTTTTTACACCATCTACATTCTTTATCCACCTTGACCTCTCTTTCGTTTTTGAGTTCCTCTTACGTTAGATTTTGGTCCTAGCTTTTTTCTCATGTTTAACGGACGTAACTTATTACCTCTCTTTTTTCTTTTTTTAGCTGTATAAGACTCTTTTACTTTTCTCATTTTCGTTCCCACCTATAAAATATATGATCCCCTATTTTACCAATTTCCTTTTTGTTTACGTTCCACTTAGGATTGACTTTATCAGAATGATAGTGCGTTGAACCGTCAACCAAATCAGCAAACTCACCTGCTAATATTCTTTTTGATAAGCTTACTGACCATCTAAAGGCATCCTTTTCTAATGGCCTATCTGATTTACCATCACAAAACCAACTAAATTGACATTTATGTCTAACAGGTATTGTACCACCTTTTGAGTATTTAGCTTGCCGTACAACCTTACATACCGTGTTCGGGTATCTTTTGTCCTTGACACGGTGCAAGACCACCTGAGAGACCGCTATTTGCCCTACAACGGGTTGGTTTCTAGCTTCATAGTAAATATTTAAAGCCAAACAGAAAACTGCAGCCCCAATCATACTCCGCACATCCCTTCACACTCGTCCTCAAACATATTAAGTTGTCCCTTATCCTCAAGATTTCTAAAGTCTACTTGATCTATCGGGTTTAAGGAACGGTGCATATATTGTTTTGAGTCCTTGTTCTTTCCGCCATCTCTAATTAAAGAGTCTACAAGAACGGTATCTGCCCACTCTTCGGGATCTCCTATTTTTAACTCTCTCCAAGCAGAATTGTTATGGAAGGGGCATCCTAAACACGAAGATTTTCCTAACTTTCTTCCAGGATAATGAGACTCAAACCATCTAAGGCATTGTTGTCGGGACATACTTTTATCAATGAGAGGCCAAGTATTTTCAATCCAGCGTTCTCTCGATGGTTTCATTCGGGTTGCTTCATCGGTAGAAATTCCAATCCACAATTCAACACTGCCAACTGGTATACGTTGTCGGGGTCGGTATCCGCATAAAGATCTCAGTTTTTTATTTAATGGAACTATTTTGTAATCAAACGTGCATTGTCTGCGACCCATTCCTCCCGCATCGGTATACCAAGGTATTGAAGAAAATTTCTTGGTTCCCCGACCACGGACAGGCTCGTTCGCGATAGCATCATTACGCAAACTCCCGTTAGTAACTCTATAAACGGGAAAAGGAAGTTGCTCCTCTAACCAATTAAGATGCTCGTAAACTGCTTTTGGTTCCCATTGCGTGTCTGAAAAGATAGCACAGTCGGGCATCGGAAGTTCGCCTTTGGCTGCCATAAGCGCCATGACACTAGATTGAACTCCCGCCCCTAAACTAACTACAATCATTTCTTTTCCTTTTTCATCAGGGCAATTGCTTGGGCGAGGATTGACTCCCCGCCCTCTTCACGCCCACTATGCAAACTATGTATCAGTTGATCTAAAGGTACTCCGTATTGTAATGCCAAGGATAATACTACCGTAGCATCATCAAGAAGTATGTCCATGTCACTTCCTATTTTAGAACCCCTGATGAACACCTCACCAATGTCCAATGTCCGTGGATCAATGCCAAAGGACACGTAATACTTGTCCGTCATAGTTTCTATAACATTAGTTACGTTATGCCTACGGTTGTGTAGTCTCTGCCGTTTTGATTGCATTACCTATTTCCTTTGCGATTTGCGGGATGATCGAGTTTCCCAAGGCACGGATTTGAGATACTCTGTTGGGTACCCCATGAGCCAAGCGACCCACTGGGGGTTCAGACTCCCACCACTGGTCGGGTCGGTGTGGTTCACCGCATCCTTCAGCTTCACGCCCCATCTCTCCCCCTTCTTGTTCCTTCGGGAGAATGATCCGTTGTTCATTTCCACATTTTTTACTACTCCCCCTTCCGTGTCGCTTACTCTGGGGGTCGGCCACATCTTTACTTCGCTCGATAGCATCTTCTGCTTGGCCGTATCCATGTTCTTGTAGTCCGCTGATTGAGGGGTCGGCCACCAATTCCCCTTGTGCTTGAGCATCGATGGCGCCATTTGATTTCCTTTTGCTGTCGGAGTGTGCAATAATCCAGACCCTTTGGCGGAGGTGCGGGGCGCCAATCGCGCAAGCTGGAATATTAAACGTCCTTGTGGCGTAGCCTTCGTTTTCCAAGTCAGTGAGTACTTCGTCCAAGCCCAGTTTGACGATTCCAATAACGTTTTCTCCAATAACCCAAGACGGCCTACACTCTTTGATAAGTCTAAACATTTCTGGCCAGAGGTGTCGGGAGTCGGATTGAGCTTTTTGGAGTCCTGCGCTTGAGAAAGGTTGACACGGGAATCCTCCAAGAATGACATCTGGGTCGGGGTCGGGGAGGTCGGATCTTTTAACATTTTTTATATCTCCTAAAATTGGAACTTCGGGAAAGTGATGCCGCAAAACTTCTTTGCAATACGGCTCCTGCTCCACGAAACACGTTGTTTTAAAAAAATTGGTAGCTTCGAGACCAACTGCAAAGCCACCAATACCACTGAACAAGTCTAAAGTTTTCAGCATTTTATAAGTTCTGTAGTAGTACAAGTAAAGCACCACCGATAAAGACTAAAGCATAATATTCGATACCCATTATTTAATCCTCTCATAAAGTTGTTTAAGAACAATCCTATCATACTCATCATCAGTATTCTCACTGAGAAAATGAATTGTATGAATTTCGTGGGGTTCCAGAAAACACATCGCACCAATTTCTGGATAATCGTCCACCTCTTTTCTTTCATCGACAAGTCTATTAGGATCGATTGGTGCTTTAAGTTGGACTTCAGTTTTACCGTCCGCTGACCATGCTGAAAACGTATCCATCATTTCCATTTCATACGCCAATTGGCTCATCTTACTCATTTGTCATCTCCTCAACTAATACATTAATGGATGCCCTCGCAATTTGAAGGCTTCTATATTCTTGCTGACGGTGCGGTTCTTTTACCACGCTATCAATAGCTTCAATTAAAAGCTTTTGAGCGTCTTTAACCTTTTTAAATCTTTGAACGTGCTCTGTCGGATAATCATCTTCTGAAAGACGGTTAGTGTGTGTGATGCCGTGCGATGCCAATATTTCTTCAACCACATTACACTCTTCAACAAACTGATCGGATGCCCATTCAGAATGCGTAACATTACCATCCTTATCTGTAACAAAAACATCTTCTCCTTCATTTTGTCTGTACTCAGCAAATTCAAAAGCTTCCAATCTTCGCTCCGCCAATTCTCCGTACAAGCTAATATAGTTTTCAGTATCTAACTCTAATGAATTTTTCCAATTAGACATATCTATTCTCCTTTCTTGAGTTTCCAATAAATTTTTCCATTGAGGGGGATCGACTTAGCTTTGGGGTCGGGCGTTAGACCATCGACCTCATGCCATTTCGCTCCCGCTTCAATTTCTTTATGGATGGTGTCCAAGTATTCAGCGTTCATTACGCTGAATACAAGAACGGGCAAAATGATAAACGCTATCATTTATTTTTAGTTACGTGATCGCGGTTTTGGATATGGTACAATGCATCCGACATTAGTCTATAATCCGACATCCACATATCACCGTCAAGGTCGCGAGTGTTTCTCAAAGGACTTTCAATCAACTCAATAAACTTTTCAAGCCATTCCTTTGGAGTAAGATCACCGTGCTCATGATCCCAATACAATGTTTCGATTTGCTTTTTAGATTTTACCATCTCATTTCTCCTTTCTAAGTTCAAAAAATTGAAAAGTGCTAACATCGTTATTATGAACGCACTCTGCTAAGAATTTTAGAAAATGATCGTAAGCTTCTTCTTCATTGTCCACTTCGATTTCATCTCTAAAAGTAACTTCGTATAAAGCCATCTCATTTCACCTTTCTAATAATGAAATTCATTTGCTTTAAATACCGCTTTCGCAAAACCACGTGGCGTTGCTGAACGGATGTTTTTGGTCTTTAGTGATTTACCACCCGTGCGACCATGGACGGGTGAGAAGTTCCCACTTTTGGTGGGGTCTTTCCGTTTATACACAAGTGTCTCATGTTGAACGGGGTTAATCTCAGGCATTGTAAAACGGTTCCCTGACCATAGACAAGTTTTCTTTCTATAAGCGTCACGGGAAGGAATGTATTCTGGATACCTTGGATGAACATCATCTTCCGGTAAGTATCCACCGTAATCACATGGGTTAAAACTGTGATTTGGTTTGCGCCATAAAGTGCTCAATGCCCCCACTGGATTTTCTATGTAGTAAGGGCAATCCAAAGTGTCCGCCAAATGCTGACACGCTACCGCATTGTCACGTGCAAATATTTGGAACAATGGATTTTCTTTTTCCTTTTCTTTCCACCATCGCGCACCCGCTGAACTCAAGTCGGTGCATGGAGGGAATGCAGATAAGAATTTTGCATCGTTCATATGCCGACTTGCGATTTTCATAAGAACACTTTTGTTATACAGATCAGCATGGATTTTAAAGATGTTGCCACCGTTTAATGGAAAGTGGGAGTCCAGATTTTCAAAAGCAGTACCGCTTGATGGTTCCAATTCACCCATCGGGCTTGGCTTGTGTTGAATGTCGTAAGCGAAACATTGATATCCGGCCTCTGCCCATGGACGCAATGCCTCACCAGTGAAATCGTATAATGAAATAACGTGAGTTTTTTTAGATAACTTTATTTTTTTCCACATGAGTTAAACACCCTTCTCAAAATAATGTGTAAGGTTCTTTGAAGGGCATATATGAACATCCCCATTCTCAGCTTGAATACGTATATTATTCTTTGAAGCTTTTCTATTCAATCCCGTAATAGTAAATGTCCTACCACTAAGAACGATTTCTTTATCTAACCATTCTGGGTTGAGATCAAACATGGTCGCGAATTTTTTAAAGTCCTTACGTTGTTCGTCTTCAACGGTTCCATCTTCATTGACAATGGACGCTTTCAAGGTTGTGCGAAACGTAGTGTCCTCATAACTTATGTTACCAATATTTAACTTGATACCATGAGCTTCTTCAACTTCTCGAAAAGCTTTATCGAGGGACGCTCTTATTGTTTTTAAACCAGCTTTGGTAAATGTAGTATACATCACATTTCTCCTTTCTATGTTTGCGTGATTATTTAACCTACCATGATACATGGAAATAAGTCAAGTTTATACTTCCGTTCTATATACTGGCGATTTGAAAAAAAGTTTTTGAAAAGTGAAAAAAATTTATAAAAAAGTGTCAAACAGTCACATTTGACTTTTAAATATTCTGTATCCATTGACCACTGTACATTGTAGGTAATCTTAGGTGTGACACTCGGTGTGACACTTGTGACAAAAGTAGTCCGTATGTGACACTTTACTGATCCGCCACCTTTCTCATT
>UEXM01000524.1_pt1 | contig 29099 bp, 27 predicted proteins | sample 1796661 | NCBI WGS metagenome assembly UEXM01 (sample SAMEA4772469, study PRJEB27181) | metagenome
ACGCTAGACATGTGTATCTCTTAATGATCAAGGTTTATATTTCCCTCTGAGTTCTAATGTGTTAGGTGTTTCTGGCACTAGTGATTTAGCTTGTGATTTGGTGGTCTCCTTCTTCTTTTTAGTCTTTATCCCACTCATATTGGATGATTCCTTCTTCATTTGGTGCTGATTTTAGTTTGTAGCCCTCTCTTGCTAGGGAATTGATTAGATGTAGGGCGTAACATAGGTCTGGTGACACTTTGTTTTCTTCCTCTATGTCAGCCACTGCATCGTATATCACTTCCCCATTCACTGACGCTGATGTTATCGTTTCATCGAAGTTAAGCACTTCTGATCTGCTCATCACCCTTAAATCCCTCTCGTCAAATGGCATAATGTCTTCTGGTAGTGTTGCCATTTGTCTGAAGGCTTCCACTCTCGCTGGGTGGATGAAATCTTGTGTTGCCATTTGCCTTTGTCGTATCTCTCTAAAATCTTCTATTGTTATTAATTCGATCCCCACCGTTTTTAGGAAGTCGTCTTGATACTTCTCTATTGAGCATGATTGGTTTAGGAATGTTCCTGCCCCTATGTATAATCCGTCATCGCCAAGGTCTATCGCCATCTTAGTGTCTTCCCTTTCAAAATACTCACGCCAAGTTCTAACTCTCGCTGTCTCTGATAGGTATATTAACACTCCGGGTAATCCTGAGCTGCGTATTTCTGCATCCAAGCTCGGTATTTTGTAAACTCGATCAACAAGAGTTGGGCTGGAGCTGTAAACTTCTTGTCTCGATGAGTTGATGAAGTTTTCCTCTATCGCCGCGAACTCCTCCCCTAGCGTTGTTATTCCGAACCTCGGCTCCGTATTTACGTTGCTACTCTGTGACATGATTTCTATGGTTACTGGTTGTCACATTTATTGCTATAGAATCGTACTGCTGAGTTGTGTTGGTAGGCTATTCTCTCCGCTAGCACGTCTAGGAGCCCGCTGTGGACGTCTGGAGTGAAATTAGACCTAGCTACCCGCCTCAGCTTTGCGGCTGCCCACAGGGCCTTCTCGGGGTCTTTAATGAGGTCTTCATTATTGAGGAATGTGAACTCAAGCCACTGAGCCTCCTGCTGAATCTTGTCATGTAGCCATGAATCGGGCGCAAACCGATGAGCAACACACTCTAAGTATTTGTAGATTACTAACTTAATCATCACTCACGTTATCAAGAGGGGATTCTCTAGCAAGAATAATCTTCTACGACACTGTACATCTTGGTTTTGTTCTTACCACTACCCTTGTAGTGCTGCACTCTGATAGCTCCAATATCGTTTAGTGTGTTTAGAGATCTACCAATTCTTTCCAGATTCGACCCGGGTAGCAACCGCTGTAGGCGTTTAGGGGAAGATATCAACCAATACACCCCGTTCATCAACTCGACAGAACCCTCCTCCATCTCAAGGATTAGATTTCTTAGTATCTCGATCATCACAGCAGGTTCAACTCCCACTTCTCTAGCGAGCGCATCATTGAATGTAGGTTTCATCATCTCAGAATCTAAATTACCACTCATAATCCTCTACCTCATTTTTCTTTGTGGTGATCCCCTCAAAATCCTCTTTACCATTTGGTTTATTATCTGTGTTTTTAGATCTGTGTTTACTATCTGGTATAGGTTGGTCAGATTTATCCAATCCATTCGACACTCCTGACAAATCCATTGGACAATTTTGACAAATGAGATTTGACAAGGTGTACCACTTGGTTCTGTCGTATGCTAGCTTGTTATGGTTGGCTGATTCGATAGCTCCATCCTCTTCTAACTTGGCTAGTATTCTAGCTATCTTTCTTGGTGACCAAAACGGGAACAATTTAGCAAACTCGGATGCGCTATTGTAGGTCCAATACTTACCGCTTTTGTAGTTCTTGTTTTTAGCTCTGTTCTGCATAACCCAATACTTGATGTTGTGTAGCATCACTGCTGGCTCAACTCCGTATTCGTTAGCTTCTTCAATATCGAATGAGTAATTCATGGTTTAACTGTTTTGTTTTTAAAGAAAAAACCCCGCCTTATGCAGACCGATTTCTCGGGTAGAACTTGCATAGGGCGGGGAACAGTTAATAAGAGATTGATTCTTAGCCTCAGAGTTCTACATCTTCGCTTTCGATACACTCAATATACACGTATATCCTATTCGTAGTCAATAGATAATCGTTGTTCTCCATCACTTAGATCGAGTATCCTAGCTGTAGCACAATGTATCACATCCCCCTAATAATTATTTGTGCGGTGATCCTCCACTACTCTTCTCGATGCCGCTGTAAATGTAGCTGTAGAGATAGTGCTCCACCGCAGCCCACCCCACAACACACACAATCACCCCTACAAGCCGCTACAGATGACAATTGAACTTAAACTGCACAAAGCTGAAGAAATTGATGACGGAGAGCTACACATCCATATCAAGCATGGAGATGATCTCCACTTCGATACTGATTTGATTAACAACCTCCCTCAGCTCACTTTCGATCCTAGAGATAAACACAACCATAAGTGGGAGGTGGCTCTCACACCAGACGGCCTTGGCCTCGAATGGAATTCTATTCCTAAAGAGAATCTCTTCACAGCTGGTACTATCCAATCGCTTGTGGACACCACTGGTGATTTCAACCTCTACGCTAAATCAGATGATGGTTACTTTGTTTTTGAGATAGTTAGAACAAAGAGTAAGGGTAAGCCCCATCTACAGGCAGTTTCTATGAAACAATTCACTCCATGCTCCACCGCTGTCCCCGAAGCTGGCACATCCATCCTTCTTGGGTTGGGTTTGCTCCTTGCCTTTTTCCGTAGATCACGCTAACTTAATCATAGCAAGCCCCCCGCGCCTCTTCTTGAAAGCGTAATTCGGGGGGTCTTTTAACAATACCAACAAAGCCTATCTTAGATGCTCAAATCAGTTGGTTGCTTTTAACACGGCTGCCTCCTCTGTGGAAACGCACGGGGCAGTTCTCTATCTAATATTGCATACATCAGGGGGTAGCTGCACATTGCGGTTGCCCCCTTTGTTTAGGTGGGGGATCGGCACACCCAGTAAGTCTTCATAGAACTCAGCCATCCCCTCAAACGGAACCAACTCCACAGGAGTGTCCTCGTATGTCTTGAGAAACCAATTAGTGCTCTCCCATACACCACTTTCTCCCGGATGTGTCCCTACATGTCCTATTAGGCTCTGCATCCTCTCACTCTCATCTCTTATTGTGGCGAACACTCGATAGTCTGAGAGGTCATATCTCTGCTCCATAGCTCGTAGAGGCATGTGCATATCAAACATCCCGTACATCATCTTTTCTTCGTATGTCATCCTCGTGATGGTGTTCTGAGGGAACATAACATTGTACATAGCTCTCTCAATGGAGCAGCCTCCTGTACGAGGGATGTGGATATAGGCAATCTCTTGGTCGGGCATTATCATAACAAAAAAGGGAGAAGCTTTCGCCCCTCCCTTCTAATTATATGTTGAGATGATCTACTTCACCATGTCGAATGGTATCGTCTCATTTCTGATCATCCCCCATTCCTTGTGATACACGAATGTCTCTGTCCCGGGGTTCACCCCCACATAGCCATGCTCCACAGCCCATGAGTCAGCTGGACATAGAGATGGTAGGAAGCTCACTAGCAAGCCGGGCATGGATGCCACTGGCTGACTAGCGTAGTTATGCTTGGAGTGCCTGTGCCCTAGGTGGCAGTGTCTGTCTGTTGTCATCGCCCATTGTCTAGGGAACTCAGTTGCCACCACTTCAACCCACTTGTTTGGACGTACACAGTCTCCGTGAGCCCACACAATCATCGACTTACCCCATGTTCTACATACACGAGGAGTTGGCTCCATAGCCACCGTAACTCCGGGGCAATTGTGGAAGTAAGCATCTAGGATGTAACGCATACAAACACCTGTCGCGAGATCATGATTGCCTGCTAGGCAGATAACTTCCACTTCTGGTGCGTGTTCAGTTGCAATCTCTACAGCCTCTCTCAATGACGCTGAGGCTACCGCCACTGTCCTGTAATATCTGGAATCAACATCTAGTACGTGTCCGGACTTAGGAGTGGAGTTCTTCTGGTTGTCTTGGTGTGTGATATCACCACCGAATACGATTGTGATCTTTCCGTATGATTCCTCATGTAGGGATTCTTTCACTGTGTCGATGGTAGCCTTAGCTGCCACTTCTAAATTATATTTACTTCCCACCTCATACGGATCACATAGTCTCCCGAAGTGGATGTCTTGCAAACAGATCTCCTTCATGAGCTCTTGTTTGTGCTTAGTTTTCGGCTTGTACTCCCTTTGCTTTGCTGCCCCCTTAATCGGTTCAGTCAATTTCTCAACAAAGTCTATAAGAGCTTCTAATTCAGGCATTAACTGTCTCCACTCTAGCTTCACATTTCCGTCTGGGTCGTATAACACAGTGGTCTTGTGTAACCCTAGTCCATGCGGTATTGCCGCTGGAGACAATGCCCCTTCAATTCCCATCTTCTGCGCTCTTTTCAGTCTCCTTCTAAATGAATGTATTGATAATCCCATTGCATCTGCCGCAGCCTGTAGCGTTGGATATTCTTTACTGAGCTCTACTGCTTTTGTAATCTGATCTAGTGATATATTGCTGTCCATCACTAACAATTTATACACATAACCTCTTATACGACAACACCTAATATGCCTAAATTCCACGATTCCGAAGTAGTTGAGAATAGCAACGGAACCATCTCAGCGTACGGCATGGAATGGCCTTATGATACAGATGAACTAACTATACATTTGTGGTGCTATAAACATGATGAGAGACCAGAGGGGTCTGGTAAGGGTGAGCGTGGAACTAGGTGGCACCACTTCAAATGGTGTGTGGACCTACTTTGGAACCTTTCTAACTCACCACGTAAGGTGATATGGAACCCTTGGAGTGATAAGATGTTTAACGGGATGATCGACTATGACTATATCGGAATTGCTGGATGTGGTTCGTCTGGGAAATCAGATTCTGCTGCTGTCTTCGCTATTGTTGAGTATCTAGCCTATCCAATCGGAACTCTTGTGTTGATCACCTCAACCACTATCAAGGACGCTCAAAAACGTGTGTGGAAGTCCGTAGCTGAGCTCTGGAACTCTCTCGATGACCCTCCGGGGTTCATGATCCAATCTAAGGCTATGATCGCTGGTATTGGTAAGAATGGTGAGAAGACTGTCGCCACTGGCCTTCAGATTGTTGCTGCTCAGAAAGGTACTGATGAGAATAAGATGGAGATGGCTGGTCAGAAGGCTGAGTGTCTCATCCTAATTGCTGACGAGCTCCCCGAACTAACCCACGGTGTTCTCAGAACAGCTTTTGCTAACCTCTCTCAAGGATCCACTGGTATTGTTCGTCCAGACGGAACGAATAGGGAAACTCCATTCAAGATGATTGCTATGGGTAACCCATCCACATATACGGATCCATTCGGTAAGTTTTGCGAACCTAAGCAGGGCTGGAAGAACATCACTGAGCAAGATTGGGAGTGGGAAACCTCTCGTGGTATCTGTATGCGATTTGATGCCTCTGAGTCACCCAATATCAAAGCTGGTAAACGTATCTACCCTTGGATGCCTACGCTGGATATTATCAACAAGGCTCGCCAAGACTTCGGTGAGAAATCTCGTATCTTCTTCCGAATGTACAAGGGGTTCTGGTTCCCAGATGGTGATACAGATACTATCTACTCCGAATCTGAGATTATTAAATCAGATGCCCATAAGGATTACGAAGGTGATGACGTTGTGAATGAGATAGCTTATGCAGGAGCTGACCCCGCCTTCTCGTCTGGTGGTGATAGATTCCCTATCGTTTACGGCAGGATCCTAGAACGTAGTGGTGGAAAGGAGTCCATCGTTCAAGTTGATGGCGTCCACTTCCTCAAGGAGGATATTACCGACACCACAACTCCACGCTCTCATGACATGGCTCGTCAAATGAGAGACTTCTGCGCTAGTAAGAACATCCACCCATCCAATCTAGGTTATGATATCACTGGTGCCGGTCTGCCCTTCCGTGATGTTGTTGTGGCTGAGTGGTCATCCCTACCTCTCGGTATTAAGTTTGGCGGATCCCCCTCAACTCTCCCAGTGTCTATGGTTGATCCTCGTAAATCCTCTGAGGTGTACGCTAACCGAGTTTCTGAGCTCTGGGTTCGTGGAGCTGGTTTGATTCGAGAAGGTCTCATCCACGGCTTATCTAATGAGATGATTGAGGAAATGATCCAACGTCGATGGGATAAAAACAATCACGGCAGGTTCCTAAAGGTGGAATCCAAGAGCGATATGAAGATGCGTACAGGCCAATCCCCAGACATCTGTGACGCTCTATTCTGTATGTTAGAAACTATCGTTCACAATGGAGCGATGACCCAATTTGAGACCTCAATTATGGATGATAGAATCACTCCAACGTGGGAGAAAAACATTGATGTTCATAGCATTGGGGACGCTGATAGCTACGATTTAGACTATTCTGATTGGTAGTTATTATGCTTGAGGTGATATGTTTTAATGTTTAAGTTGTAATGAAGCATCCATTATGGATGTTTCAACACTCCTTGAGAGTCACAACAATAGCTATGGACATTTTATTTACTCATTCACCTATTCACGCGCCAGAGAACTTCTACCGAACCGTTAAGAAGCTCCCTCCAAACCCGGGGCATAAACTATTCATTCTGTGCTCAGTGGACAGCAAGGAAGCTGTTGATGCTTTCGCTGAAGATATTGCAGACCAATTTGATAGCATTCAAGTTATCGCTAAGCGTTACAACTCTCCAACTAAGGAGAAGGAGTATGAGTACTTTGAGTCTCGTATTCTATCTCACCTCTATGTTCCAGTCATCTCCGCAGGCCCTATGATGATTGTCGGTAAAGGTGAAGTCCCTACTGAGGAGTTCTGGGCAGATAAGTGTCATCGTCTCATTCTATCATCTGGTGTAGCACTAACGGGCTACGGCTCACTAGCGGAGCGAGGCTTGTATTATCCGGGCACGTTGCTTGTGAATGACTTCTTTAATGTTTTCCAGATCCCTAAGTTCCCTTCTCCTGCATCTCATTTCCGAATGTCTATGCGATTTGAGAACATTCACTTTAGTTACCCTATGAAATCTGAAGACCTCCCTATGTCTGGTAAGGTGATCATCCCAGATGCTAATGAGTTTAAAGAAATTGACGAGATGAAGGGTTTCATTGACCGCCTCAACAATAAGGAGGTTGTAGCCAAGAAAGAGAACGAAGAGCGCCGTGAGGCTATGTATGGTGATGGTGCTGTACGTATCGGAACCCCTATTGATAAAGTTCAACCTAAGCCTTCTGAGGATAACGTACGCAATGACGCTATCACTCCATTTGATTTAGTCACTCCTCCAGCTGCCCCTGCTAATGAGGATGTTAATGTTCCTACTCCAGATGCCCCAGCCTTGGTGAGCGTAGCTGAAGCTAAAGCTGCTGTAGAAGAGCCACCAAAGGAGCCAGAGAAGAAAGCTCCAGTTAAGAAGGTAGCTAAGAAGGCCACTAAGCGTGCTACTAAGCGTGCTCCTCGTAAGAAGTAATACCATCCAGCTATATGTCCCATAACGACTTAAACAATGAGCTGGATTCCTTACTTAAGAGCTACGAGCTCAATGAGGATAACAAAGTAAGTGAGAAGCCTAAGCGCCGTCTGTGTGATGCCCTTAAGCTCCGCAACATCCATGAAACTCTCAAGCGACAGGATCGAGTAAGTGAGCGTAATCGCTCTAAGATTCAAGACATGGTTGATGGTAAGCCGCCACTAAACCCAGACTTCCTAAAGAAGCGTGGTCGTGGATACCAATTCAATGTCAATTTTGGTGAAGGAGCATCTCTACGTAATGAGGCTATGTCCCACTACCTAGATCTATTCACCTCTCCAGAGTTCCTCCTAGATATCAAGCTTCGTGCTGATCTGGAAATCCCACCAACTGAGCGTAAGCTTATCGAACGCACACTCTCTGCTGAGTACACTAAGATGGTTCGTGATTGGGAGGGCTCTATGCCTAATTTCCTAATGCTAGCTGATCAATTCGTTACTCATGGTGTTGGTATCGGCTACTTCACTGATAGTGATACATGGCAATACAACACAACTGGTCTAGGTGAGTTTAAGTTCCCTCGTAGAACTAGAATTAACTCAGACTCTATCGACGTTTGCACATGTGAAACTGAGATGACAGTTGCTGAGCTTAGTAAGTACATCAATGATGAATCTGCTGCTGAGGCTGCTGGTTGGGACGTTGAGTTATGTAAGATGGTTATAGCTCGTAATCAGAATCGCATGAAATATGATCATGACTCCTACGAGGATAACCAAGAACAAGCTAAAGCTAATGACTACAATGAGTCTGATGGTTTAGGTTCTATCTCGGTTATTCAGACATGGGTTCAAGAGATGGATGGTAAAATTAGCTATTATATCGCCTCAAAAGATAGCACAGCTAAGCGTGGCCAGCAGGAACGTGAGGATGAAGGAATGGATAAGCGTTTTATGTTTAAGAATGAAGATGCCTACCCTTCAATGGAGGAGGCTATCCACATCTTCCCTTACTACACCGGCAACCGTGGTAATATCTACACAGTTCGTGGCTTAGGTTATATGGTTCACTCTCTTGTGAATGCGTCGAATCAAATTCAATGTGCAGCTCTTGATTCAACTCGTGCTGCTATGTCGATTAAGGTTACTGCTCCTAGTGAGAAATCTATGGATCAGCTCCCAATCGTTCAGGCTGGTCCATATACGATCATGCCTCCTACGATGCAGATTATTGAGAACCAAGTGCAGCCAGATCTATCTCGCATCGCACAGCCGTCTCTGGAGTACCTTAACAACCAGATCAATAAGATGTCGTCATCTTCTAGCATGAGTCAGCTATTCACCCAAGGGCAGGATAGACGTTCAGCTATGGAGGTGTCCTCTGCTATGGAGCACTTCACTACTCTCAATAGTGCCGCTATTCGCCTATTCTTCAAACCTTGGAGATCTCTACTAGTTCAATCAGCTAAGAGAGCATTCACTCCAAATCAGATGGATAACCAAGCTGGTAAGCTAGCTAAGATTATGCACGAACGATGTGCTATTCATGGAGTGGTTCCAGAGATGTTCCAGTTTATTGATTGGATTGAGACGAATACACGCCTTCCTATCGGATTGGGTAACAAAGCTTCAAGATCAGCTCTCTACGCCGAGGGTGCATCTCTACGTCCCGCTATGGACGATGCTGGTAAGCAACAGTTCGACATTGATCGTGCTATCGATCTCTATGGTGAGAAGGCTGGAGACTACATCCCTCTTGATGGACAAGCTCGTGAACTTCCAGATCATCAGATCGCTCGCCTTGAAACTAATGATCTTATCAACCAAGAGCCCGTTCAAGTTTCTAACTCTGAAGATCATCGTATCCACCTATTTATCCACACTCAGAAGATGGTGGAGATTGTTGATACACTTGAATCTGGTGAGGCCGATCTACGTTCCGTCACCCCCGGCTTGGCATCGCTATACGAACACTCAGCGGAAACCCTTGAGCGTCTACGTGTAGATGGTGAGAAGATTCCAGAGTTTGATCAATACGAGCAAACCCTACAGCAAATCGGTGAGGTTGTTCAGAATGGTCTACGTCAACTTGAAGCTGATCAACGTAAAGCTCAAGAAGAGATGATGGCTGCTGCCCAACAAGGTGGTGCCTCAGAAGGAGATCAGATTGAACTACAGAAGCTAGAACTAGAACGAGCTAAAGTGGCTCAAGCTCTAGAACATAAACAAGCTGAACATGAGTTGAAGATGCAACATCAAGTGGAGCAAAACCAAGTTGATATTGCTAAGAAGGACGCAGAGCTGGCAGCTAACCTTGAACGCACACTATAATGCAAAGTACTAAAGACTTAATTGAGGGTCATCTCAAAGCCAACTACCCAGATGTAGCTAGAGATCTCGCTACGAACCCATCCTTCTTGATCATCAAGCAAGTGGTTCAAGAGAACTTGCTATCACACACACCCGGCACGATTGCTGGGGAATACGTCTCACAGGAGATGTTTTTTAACACAGGGTTGTCATCCTTGTTCCGTATCATCGAAGCTGCTGCTGTTGAGGATGCTGATATTGAAGATGTTCCCGCCCTAATTGAATTGGAGGAAGAACCCTCTATTGAACAAGAATCACCACTAGAAGATTAATAAATACGGATTATGGACACAGAAGTAATGGAAAACACATCACACGTCATGGATTTAAGTGAAATACTTGAGGAGAATATTGAGGATATGGATTTCTCTCATGCTGCTCAAGAAAGCTTTGATATCGATGAAGATGTAGAAGAAGTAGTAGAGGAAGATCTTTCTAATGACCTCCCAGATGAGGAGCCAGAAGAGGAAGATATTCTTGATAGTGAAGATGGAACCTCTGATGAGGATGACATCTCTAAGTCTCTTAAGGATGACCTTGAAGGAGACGCTCCAGAAGCTCCTAAAGCTGAAGAGGGTGGTGATGATTTTGAATCCCTCAAGAAGGAGATCCAAGATCTATACGACGATCCTAAGGCTGGTATTCGCTTTGCTGAGCTCAAACAAGAACTCAAACAAGCTAAGGCTGATGCCCAGTCTCTCCGTGAGGGTTCTATTCAAACTCCTGAGATGGAGGAGCTACGCGCTAAAGCCACTCTAGCTGATGAACTACAAGGAAAACTTGATGAGACCCGTCAGCGCCTTATGCAGGTGGATTATGAGTCAACTCCAGAGTATGAAGCTGCTGTTGTTGCTCCTTTCCGAGACCTTGAAACTGCTGCTTCCCAAATCGATGCTGCTAATGGCCTTGAAGAAGGAACTACGATTAAGGCTATCTCTAATGCTGATCAATCAACCCAAGATGCTGCTATTGCTAACCTAGAGCATAGCTTATCAGCCCGTTCAGTTTCACGACTCAACACACTAGCTGATCAATATCTCATCCTCAATCAGAAGGCTCAAGTGGCTCGTAATGAGGCTGAGGTTCGTATGAAGGAGCATCAAGATAGCCAAGTTTCGCTTTCTGCTGAGCAAGCTGAGAAAACTAATTTAGCCTATCGATCATCAGTTGGTGGAATCTTTGATAAGTATGAAGGGAAGCTTCCGGGCTTCGTTGGTGATGACGGTTCTGTTAATGAAGCGTACACTGCTGCCAAGGAATCTGCCCTCGCAGTTGATTTTAATAAGATGGATGAAGGTTCCGCTGCTCAAGCAATGTTTGCCTCTAAGGTTTTGCCCGAGCTTGTGTCACAACTGCAACAAACACAGGCAGAACTGAAAACTCAAAAGCAGATGACTAGACGCCTCTCAGCCTCTAAACCATCGCTAGGATCATCCCCTAAATCCTCTCCTGCTCCTAGAAAAGCTGCTAGTAATCCCTTTGCGCTGGACGCAGAGAGTGATGAACGCTTTACTATCTCGTAAAGACTTTCTAGGCGTGTTGTTGCTGACTAAACCCTGTCCTCCATTTCGGAGGGTGGGGTTTTTGTTTGATAAGAAACGTGTGTTTCAGCAATAATGGTAATGAGCCTCAGGTGAGAGGCTACTAAAAAGTTATCACACATCGTGCTCGATGATGGCTCCATTGGAGTGAGTTCGTTCTATCAACTAGAGAGGTCTACTCTCTGCTCATCGCCTTATGGCGTAGGTGAGTTCTTCTGATATGAACAACTCGCTGTTTTATTTAACCAATTAAATCCAATGGCTACAAATATTAATAACTTCCTCCAATCACACGGCTCCGTCCTTTCACAGGACATCAACCGCCGTATCCTTCCTACTTCACCTTGGCTTCAACTTCCTAAGAAGAAAGCTTGGCCTGAAGAGATGTCTCACACAATGCGTACAATGATGTGGGAGCGTACACTTCCTGCTAGTATCACTGGCTGGGATGTAATCGACACACCAGACGGATCTGGTAACCCATGTAACCCTTCTACCGATAACGTAGAGTTTGCACAAACCATCCGTACCAACCAGCTCGCCATGAAAGCGATTGAGTCACCAACATTCTGTGTTGATGATCTTCGTGTTAAGTGGAAGCGTAATCAACAGCTCAACCTCGTCACCGAGTCTCTTGCTGATGTTGCACGTTACTACTGGATCGACCGTAACCGCGACAACTACGTTGCTGCATGTGATACCAAAGTGTGTCTTGCTGCTGGTCTTCCTGCTTCAAACGAAGCTGCTGGTGATTCATTCCCAACTACTGAGCCTACATCTATCCTCACTAACGAAGTGTTGGATTACTACTACATGTATCTCCTTCGTGAAGGTGCTCGTCGTAAAGCTCTCCGCATGAACAACGGCCAACCAATCTTCGGTGCTATCATGTCTGCTGAAACCTCACGCTACCTCACCAAAACTGAGGGTGCTGTACGTGAAGATTTCCGTCATGGTTCCAAGAATGGAGACCTATTCAAAGCAATGGGTTACAACCAAACCTACAATGGTTTCTTCCACATGATCGACGACACACCTCGTCGTTTCGATTTCGTAACAGGTGCTTGGGTTAAGCGTGAGCCTTGGATCGATGGTGGTAGTGGTAAGTGGGTACAGAACCCAGACTACATCAATGCTCAGTACGAGGACACAGTTCTCTGGGTTGAAGATGTATATGAGTCTTATGTGCCAATGTCAGTTCCTTCTGTAGGTAAGTCTAAGTTTACTCCTCAGAACTACGCTGGTGACTTCAAGTGGTTGAACATCGCTCACCGCACTGAGAACCCAGACGGTAAGAACGGTTTCTTCCGTGGTATCCTTGCAAACAGCTTCCGTACAATGCACGCTGAGTTTGGTATTGCTATTCGCCACCTCCGTTGCCCAGCTAACCTTAACTTCACTGGTTGCTCTTCCTAGTCCGTAACCTCAGCCTCCTACTGATTTTGTTCGGTAGGGGGCTTCTCTTTATTTTTATCTAGTTTTTGATCTGATTCTCTATGTCCATTAATCCAGAAGGTACATCCCCTAAGACAGAAGATAGCACAGTTGTTCTTCAACGTAAGTTTGTTGATTTCCTTCTTAACACAATCTTCAATGATCGTGATGCTATCTCAGTGTTCCCTGATGGCAATGCTGTTAAGAATGGGGACTCAGTTCAGAAACTCTTCCAAAAGCTCCTAGGAGCAGCTCAGAGCGGTATTAAATACGTCGAGAGCGATACAGATGCCTATGGCCCCAACACAGTTAACACAGGGGATAACTCTGTCATTGTTGGTGTTGATTCAGTGTCTGATTCAGATAACACAGCTAAGCTAGCTGCTGGTGATTCTGAGATTGCTGTGTTTGAAGGGGAGGGCTTTGTCCAACCCTACGTTACATCTGTTACACCAATCGAATACGATGTGCCCTCCTCTGATGGTATTGCCATTAAGGATAACCAGATGGGCTTCCGTCTTGGTGGTGATACATTGTATGTTGATATCAACGATGGCAAAGGGAGTGTAAGAACTCTGTCTCTTGGTGCTGTTCCTCTTGGTGAATACGAGCAATTCCTCAACGATTGTGGTGGGTTGGTTTACGATCTAGGGCAAGCTGATCGTCCTGTGTTGGATCGTAAGGTATTGCAGACATCTGCCTCTAGTTGGGGTACTTATGATACAAGTTGGCAAGTTACTCCAAGGTATAAATCTATTGAGATTGTTTGCGCTCTAACGTCAGATGTTGGGGACACTATGTTGTTTGGTGTAGGCTATGAGAGGTTTGCGCTTCGCATCAACTCTGGAGAATTAAAGGTTAACTCAAATGTCCCAACCGGTGTGACACCTCAGTATGATGGTGTTTGGAGAACGTACAAACTTACCTTTAATTTATCAAGTGGTGATTCTGAAGAGTTATTTATAGATGGTGTTTCTGTATGGTCTGGTTCGGCTGATCTTCCTTCTAGTGGTGATGATCTCCTCTATGTAGGAGGCGATCAGTTTGGGAGGGGTATGGGCGGTAAGGTTGCCTACTGTAAGATAACTAATCCAGATGATTCAGTGTTCGCAGAGTGGGGGATGAATGGCACAGGCTTAGATTCATCTGGGAATGGTCGTCATTTAACACTAATCAACAACCCTAGCTTTGTTGTGGATAACACTGTTGGTGTTCGTAAGGTTCTTAGCCCTGTTGGTGGATCGGATTTTGTCAGCTATGAGACATCAAATTTTTCTCCCACAGATGAGCTGGGTGCATGTACGATAACATCTGTGGTCAAAGTGGACTCAAGCACTTCAGCAGTAGTTCTGCACGACTACAGCACCAATACGTACAACTGCGTATTGGTTAATGGTGGTTTCATTAAAGTTAATACATTTACAAGTTCTGTTCCTTACCCAGTTGGACAATGGATGAAGATAGATGTCACCTACGATGTAAATGGTGCTGTTACAAGCGTCTTTCTTGATGGTGTTGATGTTGGAATTACCGCTTCCGCAGGCGGTCAAGCAAACCGCAGTGAGATCCGTATGCATATCGGTGGTGGCAACTATGCAGCGCAGACCAAAATCACCCTAGCAAACGGAGACATCTACGCAGAGTGGTTAATGAATGGCAATGCTCTAGACTCCTCTGGTAACGGAAGAGATCTCACATTAGTGAATAACCCTCAATTCACCCCTTCATACGAACTCTCCACTACAGATGAGTTGGATCCCATCAACACGATTGGGTATAACAAGAGGATGGATTTCGGCAAGACAGATGCTATCACTTTATCTAATCGCATAAATATAACTGGAGTGTTCACGGTGCGGTTCAAGTATTACTCAAACCTTGTGGGTTACAACGCATTCTTAGGGACTGCAGATGCTTCGTTCTTTATCAGAAACTATTTACGTGCTCGGTTTGAGGTAAAGATTGGTGGTTCAATTTACAATTTTAATCATGCTCCTCCAAGTTCTGGTGATGTTGTTCTTTCCCGCGATTCTGGTGGGGTGATGACTATGACTGTTGACGGCATCCAGCTTTCGGACTCCTACACTGACACGTCTGACTTCTATATTGAGCTACTAGGTACTAATTTCCATATAGGGCATTCACAAAATATAGATGGGTTCGTATCGGATCTTAACATCAACAACCAACACGCATACGTTGGTCATGGTGCAGATGCAAGTGATTGGGTGGATACAATCGGCAGCAATGATGGCATCCCTTCCGGTGGTGAGGAAATGATCATCCCTCCAGATGTCGCTGGTAATGGCCTAGACGCATTAGGTAATACACTAGATGTCTCTGGCAATGCCTACCCACATCCTAGGAAGCCAGTTAATAGCGCCTGTAGGCTCTTCACGGGCTTTGAATACATTACATCTGGCTATATTGAGGGAACTGAGACAATAGCCTCCTACGTAGGCACAGCGGTTCCTACAGTGTCATCTGGTCGTGTTGATTTCACATCTGGTTGGTGTGCTCGTGTTACATTAAGCTCTGGCTTAGTTATCACGCTCAACAATGCTGGTAACTCTGAAATTAGCTCTGATGGTAATGTCGTTCAATACATCAACGCTCCATCTTCTTCTACTCAGAACGACCTACATGCTGAGCTACTAGAAGGCTACACACGTTACATCGACACAACTGATTCTAATGCTCTACGTCATGTTATCTACAAAGATGGAAGGCCACTATTCACTCCTGTGCTCCCTGATGGTTGGGTGAAGGCTGGTGAATACCCAGCTATCCCACAAGGACATAACGAAGCACGTACACAATTCAACTTCACTCACATCACTGAGACAGGCAATCGCCCTCCAGAGATTGAGGCCACTGGATTAGATCTCCAGAACTACTCCTTTGGTGACACATTAACAAATCCATTCTTCAAGAGAACTATGGCTTCCTTCAATGAGGATAGACACACGATGTTCCCAGAAGCTCTCACAGGAGATTGTCTCACTAAAGCAAACCAACACTACTCAACTAACTAATATACGGACATGTCGAAAACACTATCACAAACAATCAATTTTACAGCAGACGAGACAAAGTTGCTACCATTCCGTCCCGGTTGGTATGCCGTTGAAGTGTCTGGCGACTTAGGTGGTGGCTCATTAGCCGTCTCCACAGAGAATGATGTTCCTTACGAATACACATTCACAGACATTGGTATGTATGGGTTTACGCTCATCACACCATTCACCAACTTCTCATTGCTTGGGGCTACAAACCCTAATTGCGATGTTCGCGTTGTAGACCTATACCAGAGAACTCTCTAATCCCTCTTTAAATGCCCCTATTCTTCCCTACAAACTGCAAGAGCCTGTCTCTGCCGTTGACGTTCCCATTAACGAGGAACCTCCTCTGTGATGGATCCTCAGGCCCTTTTGGTGACTTCCTGTCTGAATGCGGGGGCTTAGTTGGTGACTATGGGCAGGCTGGTCGTCCTATTAAGGATATGCAGGCTGTGTCCTTCAATGGGGTGGATCAGTATGTTGATTGTGGAGTCTCTAGTAATTTAGGTGACATTGGACAGTCCGATATTTTCTATTATGAATGTTATGTGAAAACCACCGATGCAACGGGTGTAATCATGGGGAATCGATATGGCTCAACAGGGGGTTTATCTATAACTAACAACGGGGGGAATCTCCAACTACTCAATGGATCCAATGCTAACAGTACTCAATTCTCAATAGACGATGGGATTTGGCATTATATCCGAGTGGATTATCATGGTGATGATAGTGCAACTGTTACAGTGGATACTACATCTCAACTAATCCCGTTACCATCATCAGCATGGACTGGAGATTCAAACACATTCCACATTGCGTGCCGTGGTGCTGCGTTGGTAGGACAAGTAACATTCCTAGAAGCAGACATAGCCCACGTCTCAATCAACGGAGTGGAATACTCCTTCCAAGAGACATCTGGATCTACAGTGTTTGATCGTAGTGGTGGTGGTAATCATGCTACGTTAATCAACAACCCAACTAGGGTGATTGATAACAGCGCAGAGCTTGCAGCATACGACACAACTAACCTAGATGGTTATACAGAGGGTACAGGATCTAATGGTGCTGCTGTTGGTGTTCGTATCCCAGCCTCCTCAAACAACGATGGGCTAGACGCATTAGGCAACCCTCTTGATGTTAAGGGTAGCGCATACCCTGCATTGCCTGTGCCTGTGAATAGTAAGGGGCTTGGGTTTAATGGGGTGAATCAGTGGGTTCGTACAGGGCAGACAATTAAACCAACTGATACGGAGTTTCATGCTAGTATGTGGATTAAGCCTAATGAGTCTAGGACTCTAAGGATTTTTTTCTCTGCATTGCAATCGAGTTTGTATGATATGAAATTGATAACTGGATTCGATAATACAATAGTCTATGGGGTGGATGACGGCACACAGGATGTCATCGAAACTGGAATTTCCACTACGCTCAACCAGTGGATAGAGATCTATTTTGGCACGACTGCCACGGAAATGTACTTCCGCTGCCCAACGCTCAACATTGATTTAACTGCACCTGCAAATTTTGATTTCACCTCAATCACGGATGGGGAAGTTGCTGTTGCAGCTCGCCCAGATGGATCGATTGGCGCTCAATGTCAAATAGCCCACGCCTCAATCAACGGAGTATCAATCCCCTTCAACAACCACAACCCCTACGACCTAGCCTCTGACGGCACTGTGGTTAACTACATAAACAACCCTACTGTTGTGGATCAAGATGTGTACCATGCTGAGCTTGAGGATGGGTTCTATAAGGCTGTAAGGGGTGATGGGGCTACTGGATATATTGATTCTGGTTACACCTCGGATCAGCTAACATCTATTCGTATGCGCTTCATTCTCACACCAACTGTAGCGCGTGGTGTCATGGGTGTCGCGTTAAGTAATGGTGATATGATGGTTATTTACAGGCAGCTCTGGGGGTCAGTATCTTGTATTATTGGGTCTAATACAGGACAGTATGATATACCTAACCCAGTCGCAGGAAGTGAATATGATATTGAATTGAGATCCAATGGAGACGTGTACTCGTCTGGGGTATATGTTGCAAATACTGGTGAAACATACACACCTGCGGAATCATTAGTTGTCTCATTCCTCGCTTTCAATGGTGGGGCAGTTTCAAGCAAGTCAGATGTGATATGCCTCCAAGCATGGGTCAACGGCAACGAGATCGACATCCACGACACCAACCTACACGTAGGCACGATAGAAACACATCGCCTAGTAGGATACTCAGAACTCACCAACCCTGCCATTCCTAATGGGCACAACGATGCTAATACAGGATTCAACCTAACCCACCTTACAGAAGGGGGTAACACTCCTCCAGCTATCACAGCTACAGGACAGGATGTGCAGGACTACCGCTTTGGTGACAGCTTAACCAACCCACTATTCAAACGTGTTCTATCGCCACAAGGTGAAGATAGGCATAGCTTATTTAGTGAGGTCTTATCGGGGGCGTGTCTGGAGAAAGCTTCCAATTTTTTTAACACTCCTTAATTATAATTATCATGGCTACAATTAAAGTAAATGAAGCAAAGTTGGATCACGCTACAGGTGATGAGAATTTGAAAATCCTAGCAGAAGATGCACTCCGCAAGTGTGCAAACAATTGGTATGAAGATCCCAACTGCTGCTACCTAGTAATCGACAACAAGCTAGAGATGGATAACGCTAAATACATTGTGTCGCAAGGTGGTGATGTAGAAGATTTTGCGCTGTTCATCGAGATCGCTGATGAGAATGATCTTGTACCGCTCGGTGTTACAGGTGCATTAAAGACTAATGAAGAAGGGATTGAACAACAAGTCACTTGGCTTCAATGGCTTGCGCCTAATTGTTTCATCGTTGAGAGAGGTAGCCGTAAGTTTATTGGTACTCAGTGTTGCCATGCTTATACACAAGGTTATCTCCCTGTGTCTGGATTAGTACCAGTATTCGACAACCTCGTTAAAGCATCTGACCTTCCAGCAGCACTAGAAGAGTAATGGAAACTCCACGCATACCTAAGAGATTGATTACAGGGAACTTCGGTAAAATGAAGATCACCTTGGCACCATTCATCTATTACGATCATTGGCATGGTTGTATAGAGGTTCCTGCTGGCTTCATCTTTGATGGCGCTAGTATCCCTAGGTTTGCGTGGTCTACGCTAGGTGTAACCCCATATGATCCCAAGGTTGTAGCTGCTGCTGTAGTGCATGACTGGCTGTACAACTCCAAGGTTAAAAGCAAGAAGGATGCTGATGCTATCTTCTACTACATCATGGAGCATCAAGGATTGCTATCACCTTCTCAGATGAGGTTGATGTACACCGCTGTGAAACTCTTTGGTGGTAAGGCATATAAAAAATTGCTTAACGATAATGAATTTCTTTGCCCAGATGAGGTAATCAATTATATTGAGCCCGAAGTTAACTATAAACATTGTTAATGTGGAAAGGATTTTAGAAATACTAGATTCATTGCCAATCCTTGGTAAGATCTCAGCGATATTTACATTAGTCCCTCTTTACATGTTTAAGGAGCCGATAAGTAAACTCATTGCATCAATTAAGTTGAAGTGGTTTTTCAAGAATCGAGTGATTGAAATCACCAAAGATGATTTATTGGCGCATGATTTCTTTCGTTCTCTCAAGGACGTGGAAGCGAAGGTGCGTAAGACTGACTTCTCTGCTGAGTCTGGTGAGATCAATCAGTTCAAGAGGGACATGATGGTTACGTTGATTGGTAAGAAGATTGAGGCTATTGATGAGTTCTTCCACCAATTTATTGAATCACCATCATTTGAGATCCTTAACTCTAGGCATTTCAAGTTTGAGATGATGACTGGGATCACTTGGCTTGTTGAAGAATACAATCGCAAGGCTATTGAAGTATTTGTTGAACGTGGGGTTAGTGAAATAGATGCTAAGTACTTTGTCCATCGTTATGAGGAATACCGATCAGAGATAATTAACTCATTCCTAGCCCGCCTAGAGAGTATAGCTGCATCGGATCAGTACGTGAGTAATTTTGATAGAATGCAAGCGATGCTGGAAGTTCTTACTGTAGCAGTGGAGGTTATACCACGTGATGTGAAATCTCTTTATGTTCTCATCAATGGGAGATATGATAAATACAACAAGATTTAATTATGGATAAGAAAGAAGAATTTACAGAGTGGTTTGATAAGCAAGGGTTTAAGTACTTCAAGGCTTATGAGTTCACACGTTACTTTGAGCGTGAGCTGAATGATTACCCACCTAAATCTAAGTGGAAGAACATTGTATCAGCACTAGAGATCGTAGATAAGCTACGTGGTGATCTAGGTCATCCTATCCGCATCACTAGCTCGTATCGTGCTGACAAGTACAACAAGAAGGTAGGAGGCGCATCTAAGTCCCTACATAAAGAGTTTAAGGCATTGGATATTCAGTGCTCTGGTTTGTCCCCTGCAAGACTGTACCACAGATTGAAGAAGTACAGAGATGCAGGTGAGTTTAAGGGAGGTCTATCTGAGTATAAGACCTTCGTTCATATCGATGTCCGAGGGACTAACGCTGACTGGTAATGGAACTAGAACAAAACAACAACCAAGCTTTAACGCTATGTCTGGTAAGTATGCATCAGATGGTAAATGGTTTCAATCTGCTGTATCAAAGCAAGTGGGTTGTGCAGCCATCTGGAAACACTTAAAGATTTATAAGTAATGCCTATTTCATCATCACCACATAACATGAGAGCAGACAGGAGTTTCCCCACTCCAGATCTTAGTGATTATCTCTTCTCTGAAAGAATCTCTTCTGAAGCTCCACAAGCAAATGTGGATTGTTTAGCGTATGGGACACCACACCCAGATACGCTGAAGTATCCTAATCACATCTTAGTTTACGTCTCTAATGAAGAGCCAGATAAGACAGGGAAGAAGTTTATCACTCTCTACTACGCTGCTGATAGGGAGAATCAAGACACCTACAACTTCGTATTCCAAGGTTTTGCTGGCGGTGGTAAGTATAAAACCATCACACGCAACTACCTCATTCGTCGTGATGATTGGGAAGCTAATGGTTCCCTTAGTGGTGACTTACCAGATATTTCTCCGGGTGATCCAGATCCACAGGCAGCTACAGATACTAGATTTGAGAACTACGTCTACTTCGGGGATAGTATGCAAACCACTGGTAGCCAAGAACTAGATTCTGTCTATGTGATGGTTACTCGTATGTTCCGCATCCATTGTGTTCTTACAGGTTCTGAGTTTGATAGCAACACAGGGAATACATACGAATACTCTGAGGCCGTATTCCTCACAGATGCCTCTACAGCTGAAATTGATGCTGTTCTAGGAGTTACAGTTTCTGGTGAGCACAGAACTAGGCAAGCAATCAACTGCGATTGGATGGTTGTTCGTCAGAGAGTTCACTTGGATACTGACTACTCTAGGACGTATACCACGTATCGTAACATGTATTGGCCTCCGGTTTTAGGGAGCCTCGATGCGCCCTTTGTTTGGAACCACGAGGCTGGCTACATCGTCAAGGTGTGTCAGAATAGAACTTTCTCTAAGAATGCATATAATGGACCTACCCGTATGGATGTTCAAGAGTCATATCATTCATCCGCGCCCTCATTAGATACACCCTCAATAATGTCCCCAACACCTCACCAGTACGATGGATATAAGATGAATATTAACATCCCCCCGTGTTTGCATGGAAATATTACCAGCTTTGAAAACTTCGGTTCAGGACCAGTTACGGGCAGTAATACTGTTACTACGTCAGCTACAAATTATGTAAGTTGGCCGTCGTCAATTCTTGTTGAAGATTCAGTAACCCCTTATAAGGGTGGATACCTTAGGAGGAGAGTAACAGCTTATAAACCCCAGTAATTATGAAAGATAAAGAAGAAGCATATAACCCTCTAGATGATGAGAAGGAGATGGAGGCTGCTCGTAAGAGGTTGGATAATGATACTCAATCTAGCGGTATGGATAACTTATCTAATGTGCCGGGCTATCTTGAGCCAGCTTCAGAAAATTATCGTGAGACATACCTAGAAGAAGACCTGCATTACACTCCAGCTATCAACCCAGTGGATGCCATTGATGACCCTCGCTCCATTATCGAAGACCAGTGGTCCTCAAGCAAGTATCAAGATATTGTTTATAGGGATAGTGGCTACAATGAATACAAATCCACTAGGGAGGAGGACGCTGTTGCTGGTCGTAATGAACAATTGGGCTCAGAGGGTTTAGGTTTACAACTTAGAGCTTTAAGGGGGACTCATAATATTGAGGTTCTCACCTCCGATGATGGTCGAACTCTTGAGATATCAGGTGAGAAGATCTCTGGTGGTTCTGGTGTTCTTGGTCCTTTTGCTATTTTCGTGAGGATGTCCGATGAAGATCCGGGTGAGGGTAACCCACCAATTTACGAGTATTCAGTTCTGAAGGGTAAGATATATGGCTTCCCAGGTCATGACTCACCAGATGATGTCCCTGAGAACGAGTGGGAGACTATATCTCACGGCTCAACCATTTACATTACTGTTGATTGTGTTTATTCTGCGGGAGAAGGCCCTGTAAGTGGCGGTCTCATTTCAGCCTCCACCTCCGCACCTACTAACACGAATCCTGTAATCGGTGAGAATGCTGACTACGAAATCCTTGTAGGTGTAATTGAATTTCAAGATACTGATAGCAATCCAGATACAGATACCGTCCCTGTTGTCCTTCAACACCAATTTGGTGACATCTTCCTATATCCAGATAGGCTTCCCTTCTTTGAATTTTGGAGCCAACAGCAGAATATCTACACTCTCCCTTACCATGAGGCTTTTGATGGTGTTACTATGGGGACAACAACAGACCACTCGCTACAGTTTACGGTTCTTAATAATGCGATTGAAGCTGGAGGGCCTACAGTCACTTCATCTGTGGGTAGGTGGGACGATATAGGGGTTGATCAGACATATTACCGCCTCACCTTAATTAAGGGTGGCAACCTCCTCCAAACCGGTGGTTCTTTCGAGGAATCTATCATAGCTGTTGATGGGGAACCCGTAACCGTCTTAAATAAGATTTAGGGTATGAGCCAGACACAACATTTTACCGCAATTACAACTGAGGAGGCTGGGTACTTCTATGATGAATCCACAGACTCGGAGAGTTGGTCTGGTACTAGTAAAGTTAATCTGAAAGACTTCGAGGGTCTTGAGGATGAAGAAGGTAACATACTTGAGCTCAAGTGGACTACGCTTGATGGTTACAACACAGATAGCACGGAAACTAGAACTCCTGAAGGTATAGCTAAGAGTCGTGAGTTAGCTTACAAGTTATATTACAACCTAGAATCTATTAGCGCGCTTGTGAGGGTCGAGGTCTTCATGGAAGGTTTGGAGAGGGTCTATGAGTTGCCGAGTGATCTAATTATCAGTGAGATGCTGGATGGGGATGCAGGTGATTTCGAGGGTTCACCTGCGGGAGATCCAATACAGCCATATATGCGGGTGGCTAAAACCCCTTACAGTGACTATTATAAGGCTGACGAAGGTTTTGTTGCCGATGTTAACGCGACTGTCCGAGCCAAGTTTTATCGCCTTTACGTAGACGATAAGACGGACGAGGCTAACTTTATTGGATTCGGCGCTTATATTTTTGATGGAGACTCCGCCACATCACTCTTCTCCCTTGCTGAGTTGGATATTGACTGCCTAGGTCTTCAAGGTAGCAACCCCGGTGAACCCGGACAAAGTATCAGGACCGAGACTTCATACGTCTCTTTAGCTGCGGAGGGTGATACGTACCATTTTGTTCAATCTGCTAGCGTAATGAATGTTTCAGATGGAGGTGGCTGGGCTTCAGTTATTGAGGATCTTCATGTTAGCCAGAGCGTTGAGGAAGCTGATGCTTGCGAGATTGAAATTACCTCCCTCAACTTCTATACCTATTAATAACAATGAGCACACTAGTAACATTACAACGATTATATGATGAGGCTTCCCATATCCTCCCATCCCAATGCACCCAAGATCTTACAGACTTCACCACTCTAGCTAATAGAGCTGCTGAACGACTAATTCTTAAGGGGGCTGTTCCCGGTATGTTGCGTGAGATTGAGCTTCCATTTGATGCAGATAGACGAATCACACTAGCTACAGACGAATATTATCATGTTATGTCCTTTGGATATTGTGATAGACCGTGGCGTATTGTAGCACTCACCGATAAGTACCTCTCAGAGGGCGTAGGACGCGATGCATTCATTGATTATGGCTACAACCCTACAGATGACACGCAACGCCTATACGAGGCTCCTCAGGACTTAAAAGAGGATTTAACAGGAGAGACATGCACAGCTTTGGTGAAGGTTAAGTATGTTCCTGTGTCAGACCTTACGGATAAGTTTCCTATTAGTGCTATTGGTGGGTTAAAATTAGCTATGGTTGCGATGTATTACGAAGATCAAGGAGATCAAGCTACAGCAGAAAGCTATTGGACAATGGCTGTGAGAGAGCTTGAGGAATCATCACGACAGTTCAGAGGGCCTGTGGCTCCTTCAATTCAATTTTTCGATCCAATGGAGACGGATACAACACAACACATGTACTAAGATATGAGTAGTAACAACAAGAACAAGACAAAGGACCAAGACGAGGCTAATATCCCATCTCCGCAATCAAACAATCAGAGAAAGGTAATCAACTCACTAGCTAGTCGTGTCGAATCCGCCAAGAACAAGGTTAGGCGGGATCAGAACGTAAGCACACAAGCTTTAGAGGTTCGTGATATAGCTGGTCGTCGCAAAGCTAGAGGACAACAAGCTGACCTACGTAGAGCTGAAACCCAGAATAGACAACTTTCCCGTGATGCTAACCTAGCATACAGACAAGCTATCAAGCGTAATGATCGTGCTGGTGCTTACGCTATTCGTAAGGATGCTATTGGCAATGGCATTCAGTTTGGTGGTATCAGACAAGCTGGTGATGTCCGACAGGATGCCCGTAGAGCTAGAGCTAACGCCCAGTTAGGTGCTGAACTAAATCAAGATAGTGCTGTTATTGCAGGTCAGATGCACAATCAATTCATGCAGAACCAGACAGCTCAAATGAATACCAACCCTTATGGTGTTAACAACGTATCCAACTCTGGAGGCGGGGAAACTGCTGGCACTGAAACTGGTGCTCCAGATGCTGAATCTCATGGTGTTAATCCCACAGCTACAGCTCAAGTGTCTCCTGTAGGAACAGCTCAGATGGCTGCACAAAGATCTCCATTCCTTCCTAGGATTGCCCCTCCTAGACTCAATTTCAACAGATTCGCTTAATCTCATTTTCTTATGCCTAATTTAGCCCAACAAGCCGCAATCAATGTAGGCTCTCTCCCTTCCGATATAGAAGCTCTCAACCAAGTTACTAAGTATCACGATGATACAGTGGCTAGACAACGTGAGCTTACGCAGCTTTCTAGAGGGCAAATAGACCTAGCTAGAGCTTCTGATGACCTACACTCTGGACGACTAGAGGCTGAACGCAGAATCCAGCAACAGAAAGCTTGGGAGGATAATAAGCAAGCTAGGTTGGAGGATATCATGAGTTTAGATGTTACAGATCCTAATTACCAATCCAATAAGATTAGGATCCTTGGTGGTCTTAGTGATTATGAGCTATCGCACCCTCTTGTTACTGGCGCTGTTCAAGCTATGGATAGCGACAATAGATCTTACAATGTTCGTGAGGCTCGCAACCTCCAACTCCTAGATAAGGAGATATTAGAGCAAGGACTTACAGCTCATCAACGAGCTCAAGTTAATAACTCAATAAACTCAGATGCTGGCTTTCAGATGTCTCAGCAATTTCAGATTGAGAATGCTAGCGGTAATGTTTCCCGCATGGTTGATCTTGGTATTCTCTCCGAGAAGGAAGGTAGAAGATTCCAAGAAGACCTTCACGAAGCTGAGGTTAACCCAGATAAAGCTGCTGAGGTGATGCCGGGGGTGCGTGAACTCCACCTTAGACATTCTACATTATTTGCTCGATTAGAAGCCCTTGAAACCAACGCTGTTAAGTCTAGAGTTTCAGCTGAGAAAGCTCAATCTGACAGGGATATGTTGATCGCTAAGGAGCGTGTAAATGTTAAGAAGAGTGTTGAGGCTAATAAGCGTAGCAAATACTTACAATTTAAGAAAGCTCACGATGAACTCTATAAGGGGAGGATCCCTGAACAAGGTGATTCCGATCACAAAAAATATACCGAGTCATCAACTCTTCTCGCATCCGCCTTGAATGAGGTGACTAAAGCCTCCAAGGATGTGTCTGACGCCTCTAAAGCCTATGACTCAGTCTCTGGCAACTTCACTAGATTTGATGAAGAGGGCGAAGCTAAGGCTGGTTCTTCTAATGACCCAACCTCAGTCATCGGCAATCTCTAATCTATTTCTCCAGCCTCAAACATATCTCTTTAATAGAGATCACCACTACTATAGTATCAACTCATGTCAGCATTCAAGCCCAACACTCAAGCTTTTAGCTCTTTGGTTTCCAACCCAGATTTTATCGAGGCAGCTAAAACCTTTAAGCACTCTGAAGATCCTAAGGAAAAGAATGAAAGCTTAGCTATCTACAAGTCACTTTTAGACCATCAACTTGAAGCCCTTCAAGGTGGATTATCATCTCAATCCAATGACAAGGATCCGCGTAGTGTTCAAGTTATGGCTTATCAGAACATTGCCGGAGCTAATGCGATGATGAATGCTTTGGTTGGTAATGACTTCTACCCTACAACTTCTGAGGGTGTTGAGGTCTCTGAGAGGATCCCTACAAGCGTGAGACCTTCCCAGAGAGCTCTCTATCAAGCTATTGGTAAGAATATTAGTGATTCTATCGATGATAGCCGTGAGAGCCACATAGAGCGCCGTTTAGCCTCTGGTAAGAAGACAAGCCTTCCCAAGAAGAGTGATTTCACAAAGCGCAGCCATAAAGGTAATAAAGGCACCTTGGAGTTTGATGAAGCTTCTTATACTAAAGCTGTAGAAGATCACATGGCTAAACCTCCTAGCCTCGCTATGCGTAAAGAAGCAGCTGCTTATGTGGATGAGAGAATATCTAATGGATCCCTAGGAACTGGATTCTTTGATATGAGTGATGAGAACCAACTGGCATTAGCTAATGGTGTTCGTGAATCTCGCGGAGAGACCCCCTATAAGAACTACTCAGAGCTAATTGATGATGATGGTGGTATTTCTACATACCGCTCTTACTTTAAGGATTACAAGGAGCACTATGTTGGTAATCTAAAAGATAGTGGTAAAGCTTTTGGTGCTCGCTCCGTTACTGGCAAGGATGGATCTAAGTACACTCTGTCTAATGGTTACGCCCTCCTAAATCAAGCATCTGATTCCTCCGTTCGAGATAGACTTAATGACTATCCCACTTATGTAGATGAGATTAACGGTATTGATGCAATGAGTGGGTCTCAAAAAGTTCGTAGCATTATCGCTTTCGAGGAACTTAAGAACATCACACAGAAGTCCTATATTGATACTGTTGAGAAAATGGAGGACAGCACTGTCGGATATGGCCTCTCCAATGAGGTGACAGAAGCTCTAAAGAATGCTAAGACTCAACAAGAGAAGTGGGATGTTGCCCGAGCTCACACTAGAGATATTGAAGACAGCCCCTTTACTGTGGCCTTAACTAAGCGTTTCGGTGAGCAATTCCTTTTAGAAACTGCTCTGTTCCTTCCTAGGGCTTATGCTGGTTTTATTGGCGCAGCATCTGAGGATGGTGGTCATGACAACCCAGTTAAGCGAGCTATTGAGAGCCATGATAAAATGGTTGCTGCTCGTTCACAAGTTTTAGGTGAAGCTGACATGCAGAATGGTTGGGACACTGCTGCTGGCATAGGGGCTGGTTTAGTCCCATCTGTGGCTTTAGCTTTAGCTTCTGGTGGCGCTTCTAATTTAGTTGTTGGTTCTGTTGGTTTAACAGGTAGGGCTGCTTCTGTCGCTCTCAGAGGTGTCCCTCTAGCTGCTGGTTCAGCTATTGAAGGCGCTTCCTCTTACAGTCAGACAAGGATGGATCATCAGAAGCTTTTGATGGACAAGCTTGGCATGAGCTCTCAAGAAGCTTGGGATACAGCTAATGAAGCTGCTGTTAATGCTGGTATTGGCGCAATGGTTGCAAGCTTAGCTCTTGGCGGTCTTGGTGGTGATGAACTTATCGCCGCTCGTAATGCTGGAGTGGTTCCTAAGAACGGTGTCACCTTTGGTGATTTGAGACGTAGCTTTAAGAGTCGTAAGGAGTTTGAGAAAACACTTAAAGGTCTCCATGATGACGGCACTATGAAGCTTGCTATGGACGATTATCGCCGTCAGCAGGGTGAGATGGGATTGAACTTCGGCCAACTAACTGGGCATTACATCGATGATTTCGTTTCTGAAGCTATTGAGGAGATGGGAGTTGAAGGTGTTATCACGATTATGTCTGAGGGTGCTTATGGAGATTACGGCATCTTTGATGAGGGCATGACTGTATCTGAGTTCATGCAATCTTTAGCCACTGCTGGTGCTATTGGTGGAGTTGCAGGTAAGGGTGTTAACTCTCTAAACAACCTCCTAAATACTGATGGCTCTCTAAAGGAGAAAGCTTTTAAAAATCTCATTCAATCAGCAGAGTTTAAATCAGCTCAAGACGACCTACTTAAGGAAAGAGGTGTTGACCCTCGCAGTATGGAACCATTGAGCGAGGGCACTGAATGGGCAGAACCTATGACGTTAACTCCGATCACACAGGAAGAAGCTGCAAGCCTCCCAGATTTTAATGACTCTGATAGCTTATCTCCTGCGGATCCTAGCGCCTCCGACAGATTCTCCTCTAGCAATTCAACTACGTTAACACCAATTACACCTGAGGAGGCTGCTACTCTCCCAAGGTACGGTGATGAGGACTCCTCTGTTGGTAAGTTGGTTCCTATCACAGCAGAACAGGCAGCTGTTTTAAAGCCTTTAGAAGGAGTTCCCACAGAGGACTGGGCTGTTGCTCAAGCAGCTATTAAGGCGAATGAAAGATCTAAAGAACGTGAAGCTAAGTTAGCTCCTATCGAGGAAAC
>UEXM01000861.1_pt1 | contig 29092 bp, 35 predicted proteins | sample 1796661 | NCBI WGS metagenome assembly UEXM01 (sample SAMEA4772469, study PRJEB27181) | metagenome
GATGACCCTGCTCAGCATAAACAATCCCATGTAATTTACCTTACTGATGCAGGTAGTTGGACAGGTAATTTTGTAGCGTTGCCTAATAATAGAGTGCGAGCTACGAGTCCTGCTCTTTGGCGTACAGGTGAAGGTGCTCCTGATTTTGCCCCGTCACAATGGGTGCATTCTGCAGAAGGGCATGATTCTTATTTAGACCCTATTACTACGTTCAATAATTTATATTCAGAAGGTAAAAAGAAAGGGAAGAAAAAATGACACCTATAAAAGATATGGATGGTGATGGTACTATCGATGCAGATGATATTGTTCTGCAAGAGGCAAGCGATGCTCATGATAAACAAGAAACTCAGAGGTATATGGCTATTTGTGCTTTTGCGTTGATGGTTTGTATGACTATTGTTTTGTGTACGCCTATAATTGGTGATGAGCGAGTCACTGCACTTAGCGGTTTAATTAGTTCTATGTACTTTGCACTCGCTAGTCTTTGTGGGGCGTACATGGGGTTTAGTACATGGGCGAATAAAAAATGATAAATTTGTTAGGCTCTTTAGTCCAACCCGTTACAGGACTGCTTGATAAATTTATAGAAGACAAAGATCAAAAGAACCAACTAGCGCATGAAATATCTACAATGGCAGAACGCCATGCCCAAGAGCTTGCCAAAGGTCAGTTAGAAGTAAACAAGGCCGAAGCACAAAGCAGGAATGTTTTTATAGCAGGATGGCGTCCTTTTATTGGTTGGACGTGCGGTGTCGCAATGGCTTACAACTATGTTGTTCACCCAATAATGGTTTTTACATTAGCACAATTAGATTATCTTGTTGCTATCCCTGCCTTAGATCTAAGTGAAATGATGCCTGTATTGATGGGTATGTTAGGGCTAGGAGGGTTGAGAAGTTTTGAGAAATTCAAGGGGATATCTAAATGACGTTTATGTTATCAACAAGAAGCAATGAAAGATTAGAGGGTGTAAACAGCACTTTAGTCAAAGTTGTTAAAAAAGCTATTACAGTAACTACGATTGATTTTGGGGTTATCTGTGGTAAGCGAACCATAGAAGAGCAAGAGTCTTTATTTGCTAAAGGTGCAACGAAAACTATGAAATCTAAACATTTAGATGGTAGAGCAGTAGACCTTATGGCTTATGTTGATGGGCGTGGCTCTTGGGAATTAAATGTTTATGACGAAGTAGCTGATGCTATGGCAGAGGCTTGTCGTGAACTTAACGTCGTCGTCCGTTGGGGCGGTGCATGGACTACAGCAAACATTGCTGCATGGGAAGGTACAATGGAAGAAGCTATGATGAATTATATAGATATTCGTAGGGGAGAAGGTAAAAGACCATTTATAGATGGTCCTCATTTTGAGTTAATGTAATGTCGGACCTTTACATATACGACAAAATGTTGAAGAATGTCCGTGAACGGCAAGATATGCTAAAAGAGGCTCTTTGTTTTGGGCCTGTATTAGATTTTACCGCATTCAAGGAACTCCGAGCGAGGCTTGGGGAACTTGCTATAACTGAACAGGATCTTAAAGACCTGCTAGAAAAGGTAACTGATGATGACTAAGACACTACTTGTTCCCGATCATTATGTGGACAAAAAGCCAAAAGCCCCCCCAAAAGAAAAGAAAAAAGTTGGAGCCTTAGAACAAGCGTATGTTCGCGCGGAAGACCGTTTTTTAGACCCTTCAAAAATATCTGGTAGCGCATTAGGAAGATTGCCTCAACCTACAGGATGGCGAGTATTGTTACTCCCCTACCAAGGTAAAAAGCAAACTGATGGAGGCATTATCGTACCAACAGAAGTTAGAGAAAGAGAAGCATTAGGTACTGTTTGTGGATATGTACTTAAAGTTGGCCCTTTAGCTTATTTAGATACAGATAAGTTTGGTGAAAACTCAGAGCCTTGGTGCAAAGAAGGTGATTGGGTTATTTTTGGAAGGTATGCAGGAAGTCGGTTTAAAATAGAAGGTGGTGAAGTTCGTCTTCTTAACGATGATGAAATCATTGCTCGTATAACTGACCCCGACGACATACTGCATTTTTAGGACGGAGTAGAAAATGGCTGAAGCACAACAAGAAATAGAGTTTGAAGAATCTGAAAACGAAGAAAACATTGAAGTAGATCTTTCAGAAAAACAAGAGCAACCTGAAGTTGAAGTTGTTGATAACGCACCGGAAGAAAAAGATACCGCTGAATTAGAGCAATACAGTGAGGGGGTACAGAAACGTATAAGCAAGTTGACGGCAAAAATGCGAGAAGCAGAACGCCGTGAAAAAGCAGCTTTGACTTTTGCTCAGGCAACGAAACAAGAACTTGATGATGTGCGTAGGAAAACAAGTACATTAGATAATTCTTATGTAGCAGAGTTTGAAAACAGAGTAACGGCTGAAAAAGAACTTTGGAAAAGTACCCTGAAAGAAGCTATAGATCGTGGAGATATTGATGCACAGGTTGAAGCGCAAGGTAAACTTGGCGAGCTTGGTGTACACACTGAACGATTAGCTCAAGTAAAAACACAAAGAGAGCGACAGGCACAACAGCCACAACAGCCACAACAACTTACTCCATACCAACAACAACAGTTAGCAAAAACGCCTCCCCCACCAGACCCTAAAGCCTCTGATTGGGCATCTAAAAACGAATGGTTTGGTACGGATGAGCCTATGACATTAACAGCATTTAGTATTCATAAAACGTTGGTTGATACTGAAGGGTATGACCCACAGAGCGATGAGTATTATAATGAAGTTGATAGAAGAATGCGAACAGAGTTCCCACATAAGTTTGGAAACGCCCCTGCTCGTAACCGTAATTCTGGTCCTGCGGTTGCTAGTGCAAACCGTGGTTCGACCAGATCAAAGCAACAAAAAATCAAACTTACAAAATCTGAGGTTGCTATTGCTGACAAACTCGGTGTAAGTTATGAACAATATGCGAGGCAAAAGCAACGCCTCCAAACATCGTGAGGATAACTATGTCTGAAAGAAGCCCACGCTCTTCCCAATCAAGGGAAAAAGAAAGCCGAATTAAACCTTGGCGACCCCCGTCTCAATTAGACGCACCACCACCCCCAGAAGGCTATCATCATCGTTGGATCCGTGAAACTGTTATGGGTTACGACGATAGAAAAAACCTTTCTGCCCGCCTTCGCGAAGGCTTTGAACTTGTTCGCGCTGATGAGTATCCAGATTTTGAAGCCCCTACAGTACAAGATGGCAAACATGCCGGAGTAATAGGGGTTGGCGGTCTGATACTTGCAAGGTTTCCTGTTGAAACAAATAAACAACGGAACGATTATTTCAAAAACAAAACAGATGATCAAATGAAAGCCGTTGATAATGATTTGTTGAGGGAACAACATCCATCAATGCCTATTAGTAAACCTGATAGGCAGTCTCGTGTAACCTTTGGTGGATCCGATAATGGATCCGATTCTTAATCTTTTATAGGAGAAAAACTCATGGCGAACATTGATTCCCCATTTGGTCTTCGTCCACATAACAAGATAGGGTCTACACCGAACGGCAATGGATTGACGCCTTATAAAGTACAAATTCCTGGAGTAGCAGGTTCATCAAGCGCAATATATCAAGGCGATATGGTGATCCCTCTTACAAACGGTCTTGTAGATGTAAGTGCGGCAGACGGTGGTTCGGTAGCGATTCTTGGTGTTATGGGCGGTTGTCAGTATACTGCCTTGGACGGAACGCCTACTTTTAATAACTACTATCCTGGAACAGCATCTCTTAAATCAGGCACAGAAGCGACTGTGTTTATTTATGATGATCCTATGCAAGTGTTTGAAATATCGTGTGATGCAACGCTAACTAATTTAGCAACTGCAACAGCACTTATTCATTCTAATGCTGAGGGTGCAGGTTTCGGTTCTACAACAGGAAGTGCTAATATTTCTATTGGCGAGCTTTCTGTAGCTACAGCAGGAGCTACTACTGCAACAGATAACTTCAGAATCGTCGGGTTTAAAGACGTAGAAGGTATTGATTATGCGGCAGCAGGTGTGATTGCTTTAGTTAAGTTGAACCTTCCCTTCCATGTAGCTACAACCGGAATCTAAGGAGGATATGATATGGCTATAGCAAGATCTCAACTCCTTAAAGAGCTTGAACCCGGACTTCATGCGCTTTTTGGATTGGAATACGATCGGTATGACAATGAACATGCTGAAATTTTTGAAACGGAATCTTCAGACAGAGCGTTTGAAGAAGAGGTAATGTTATCAGGGTTTGGTAGCGCACCAGTGAAAGGCGAAGGGCAAGCAGTTTCTTTTGATACTGCCAACGAAGCCTACACTGCTCGTTACACCCATGAAACAATTTCCCTTGCGTTTGCGATAACTGAAGAAGCTGTAGAGGATAACCTCTATGACCGACTTAGCTCTCGTTACACAAAGGCATTAGCTCGTTCCATGGCAAACACGAAGCAAGTTAAAGCAGCCGCTGTTCTAAACAATGCGTTTGACAGTGGTACTACTTATGGTGATGGAAAAGAGCTTTGTGCTACAGATCATCCAACTGTAGGTGGTGGCAACTTTGCTAACGAGTTGGCAACAGCAGCTGACCTTAACGAAACATCACTAGAGCAGTCTCTTATAGACATTTCTGCTTTTATTGATGAGCGTGGGTTGAAAATTGCTCTGCAAGGCCGTAAGATGATTATTCCACCTGCACTTCAGTTCGTAGCTGAAAGGTTGATGGCTTCTAATCTCCGTACGGGAACAGCAGACAATGATATTAACGCTGTTCGTAATATGGGAATGCTCCCAGAAGGTTATGTGGTAAACCACTTCCTAACCGATACGGATGCGTTTTTCATTAAAACAGATGCTCCTAACGGCTTTAAACATTTTGAGCGTAGCGCAATCAAAACTTCTATGGAAGGTGATTTTGATACAGGTAATGCTCGTTATAAAGCTCGTGAAAGATACAGCTTTGGGGTTTCAGACCCTAGGTGTGTGTTTGGTTCTCCAGGAGCCGCTTAATATTAAGGGGGGATTATTCCCCCCTTTTTTATTTAAATATCAACCCCCTTGTGCAAGGGGGTTTTTTTGTGTACGTTAATTTATCCCTGACAGTTACATCGTGTAACTGACACTAGCCAAGACAGGAGAAATACATATGGCTAATACTACTTTCTCAGGACCAGTGCGTTCTGAAAACGGCTTTTCAGATATAACCAAAAATACAACAACAGGTGCTGTTACAAGCACTATGACTCTACAAACATATGAAGCAACAATTACCGTTGCAAATGGAGCGACAACAGGTAAGGAAGCTGCTATTGGTATTCCTTCTAACTTTATACCGATGGGCGTTACTGTAGCAGTGACTACTGCAGCAACAAATGCTGTTAATTTAGTTGATGTTGGTACAGATGCTGATACAGACGGCTATGTAGATGGTATTTCTGCCGCCGTTAATTCTGTTGGGTTCAAAGGATTTTTTGGATGTAACGGTGTTCTTGGCATGTCTGGTTATACTACTGCCGCCAGTGGTGCTACAGCAGATGAAGTTGAGTTAGTTGTTTCAGGTGATCCTGGAAGTGACACAGTGCTCGTTCTGAAATTTTTCGGGATTTCTAGCTCGTCTGACGCATCATAAGGAGAGCTCTTCATGGCAAACTCAGATGTACAAGCTAAACGCCTGACAGGAACAGGAGCGGCCTCTACAGGTCGCGCTAGGCTACGTCAGGTGCAGGTTTTAGTAGCAGCAGGAGCAGGTCGTTTAACTTTTTCTGATGGCAGCGGTGGTTCAACTCTTTTAGATTTAGATTTTACAGCAAGCCAAACACATTCTGTAAATATTCCAGATGAAGGAGTGCTGTTTACCTCAGATGTCCATGTTGCTACAGCCACAAACATTACTGCTTTGACTATATTTTATGCGTAAGGAACCCTATGGCTACTACGAAAGATGTCAAAAGAAGCCCGTCTGGTAGAATTACTTACCGTGGAATGTCTTTTTCAGGTTTTAACAAACCGAAAAGAACTCCAGATGGGCCAAAAAAATCAGCTGTTTTAGCTAAAAAAGGTTCAAACATAAAGCTAGTGCGGTTTGGAGACCCTAATATGTCTATTAAAAAAGACCAACCTGCTAGAAGAAAATCATTCAGAGCAAGGCATAATTGCGCTACTGCAAAAGATAAATTCAGTGCGCGATATTGGTCGTGTAAGGCATGGTAGCTATGGATGCAAAAGAAGTATTGAAGTTGCTAGAAAAGCATGAAGCAGAATGCGACAGAAGATACTCTCATATAGAAAAAGTGTTGGATAAATTAGACGTAAGAATGTGGGGCATTGTTGTTTTAATTATCGGTGCGGCTGCTTTAGATAAATTAATTTAATGACTATATCGAGGAATCAAATGGCACAACAAATTAAAAAATCTGGACGCAAAAAACCTCCTGGACTTTATGCTAATATCAATGCAAAAAGAAAAAGGATAGCTGCAGGAAGCGGTGAAAAAATGCGTAAAAAAGGAGCTCCAGGAGCTCCTGCAAAAAATGCGTTTGCAAAAATTAGACAATCAGAAAACCGCAAAAAAAGGAGAGCATAATGGCCCCCCCAAAACCAAAGTCTGCTAAAGAGGCACGGAGAAATAAAAAATTTGAAGAAATGGGCAAAGACAAAAAAACTTTAGAAGAGTTAGAAAAACAGTCTAAACGAAACGGGCCTGTTAAAAAAGATAAAAAGGAGGAACCAATGAAAAAACGATATGGCGGTAGCGTTAAAAAAATGGCTCGCGGCGGTAAAGTTAAGAAAATGGCCCGAGGTGGTAAGGTTAAGAAAATGGCTCGTGGCGGTATAGTCAAAGGGCCTTACAGTTAAGGTGTAATTTATGGCAGTTTCTGGTTCTAGTGATTTTGAGCTTGATGTAGCTGAGTACGTCGAGGAAGCATTTGAAAGATGCGGCCTCGAAGTGCGTACAGGATACGACCTCACGAGTGCGCGTAGGTCTTTAAATTTATTGTTTGCTGATTGGGCTAATAGAGGTTTAAACAGGTGGACAATAGAGCAAGCTACTTTGCCTCTTGCATCAGGAATTGCTATTTACCCTGCCGGAACACTTACTATGACAGTTGCGGCTAGTGGTTCTTTTTCAGTAGCAGAAACAATAACAGGGGGTACTAGCGGAGCTACAGCAAGTATTACAAGTATCCGCTCTACTACTGCTGTAGATATTACAATACCCGAAGGAACTTTTGTAGCAACGGAAACGATAACAGGTGCAACAAGTGGGGCAACCACCACCGTTTCCGCTGCTATTTCTTTAACACCAATACAGTCAACTATTGATGTATTGTCTGCTGTTATTAGAACAGGAACAGGTTCAGGGCAAACAGATGTTGCTATAAGTAGAATTAGTAGAGATGCTTACATCAATATTGCTACTAAAAATAGCTCTTCTAGACCTACGCAATTTTATGTAGATAGGTTAATTACGCCTTCTATAAAATTGTGGCCTACTCCAGACAATAATACTTACACATTAGTATATGATAAATTAACTAGAATAGATGATGTAGATAATCCACAAAATACGGTAGATGTACCTTTTAGGTTTTACCCATGTTTGTCTGCAGGATTAGCTTATTATATTTCTCTTAAACGCGCTCCACAACGAACTCAAATTTTAAAAGCAGTATATGAAGAAGAGTTTGAAAGAGCGGCAGCTGAAGATAGAGATAGAGCAAGTTTAAGTTTAACCCCTAGTCGCGACTACTATACGTTTATACGATGAAGTATGTATCTGGAAAATACGCAAAAGCAATTTGTGACCGTTGTGGGTTTGAGTACCCATACACTTCTTTGCAAAAAGAGTGGAACAATTTGAAAGTATGCCCTGAGTGTTTTGAAACTAAACACCCACAATTAGAACCACCCCCACCCCCTTTTGAACCAGAGGCATTGTATGACCCTAGACCAGATAGGGCTGAAGGGTTAGATGTATTTGTTGGACAGGAAATATTCCCACCTTTGAAAACTGCTTCCACACATGCAATTACTTCTGTTGGTAAAGTGGAGGTTGTTATTTCATGAGTTTTACATATACAACATTAAAAGAAACACTACAGAACTATACTCAAAACACAGAAACAACATTTCTTAACTCTATGGATATGTTTATTCGTTTAGCAGAGGAACGAATATTAAAATCGACACAGTTAAATGTTTTTCAAAAAAATGTAACAGGAACTTTGTCTACAGGTAATGCGTACCTAGCTGTTCCTAGCGATTTTTTATCTCCGCATTCTTTGAGTATTACAAATAGTAGCTCTTATGAATATTTACAATTTAAAGAGTTAGAGTTTGTTCAGTCTTATAATCCTAATGCGGCAACAACAGGTGTACCTAAATATTACGGACAATTTGATGTAAATTATTTTGTGTTAGCCCCTACACCGAATGCTACTTTTACTGCTAACTTGAGTTATTTTTACCGTCCCTCTAGTTTAACTTCAAGCCAATACCTTCTTAGCATGAACAATGTTTCTGGTACGTTTGTAGTAGGTGAAACAATAACAGGAGGCACGAGTGGGCAAAGCTCTACAATAGGTGTTGTAGAAACAAGCACAAGCCTCACTGTTGGCATACCGAGCCAGAACTATACCGTTGGTGAAACGATAACAGGAGGTACGAGTGGGGCTACTGGTGTAATAACCTCTCTAGGATCAGATACTACTAATAGTTGGTTGAGTGAAAATGCTGAAGTTGCTTTATTGTATGCTTCCCTTTCTGAGTGTTATCTTTTTATGAAAGGCGAACAAGATATAATGACTATGTATAACCAAAGATATGGAGAAGCGATTAACCGTTTGAAAAATTTAGGTGAGGCATTAGAAGTTACTGATGATTATTCTGCGGGATATATAAAGAAAGATAGGACATAATGTTTACAGATAGTTTAAAATTACCTGACGATTTTTCAGTAGAAGTACACACTACTAATAAAAGAGGTTCTACCCCAGAAGAAATAGCTTCTATGTGTGTAAAAAAATTAGTTTTTGTTTCTGACAATGCAGAACCTGCGATAAGAGACCAAGCTCGTGCATTTAGCTCTCATATTGAGAAAGTGATTGCTTCTCATATGAAACAGGCGGTACAAAGTGATAGAACAACTGTTTTTAACGCTTTGGTAGACGCAGGACACCCAGAACTAGCTGAACTTATAAGGAGACTTTAATATGGCGTTTAGTGGGAATTTTATGTGTACCTCTTTTAAAAAAGAGTTACTTTTCGGTGTACATGATTTTGATACTTCTGCTTCAGGAGATACATTTAAACTTGCATTGTATACTAATAGTGCTTCATTTACAGCAGCTACGACGGCATACACTACAAGTAATGAAATATCTGGAACAAATTATAGTGCAGGAGGAGGAACCCTTAATTCAATAGATCCTACTACTTCTGGAACAACAGCGTTAGTTGATTTTGATAACTTAGTTTTTTCAAACGTCACTGTTTCTGCAGTTAGAGGTGCATTGATTTATAATACTAGTCCTGATACCACTTCTATTTCTGTTAGTAACCCTACCGTATTAGTTTTAGATTTCAGTGCAGATAAAGCGGCAAGTTCTGGTGATTTTACAATCGTTTTTCCTGCCGCAGATGCTTCAAATGCGATTATTCGGATTGCTTAAATGGCCGATGCAGTTGTTCCATATCTAGGTTGGGGAAGCCTTAGTCAGGCTTGGAACACTGGAACGTGGAATACTGATACAAATTCAATCATACCTGTTGCAACAGGAGCTTTGTCTGCTCCTAGCATAACAGGAGATGCAAATTTTACGATAACTACTACTGATATCGTAGGGACAGGATCAGTAGGAACAGCTTCTTTAACAGCCACGGCTACGATTACCGCTACAGGGGTTGCAGGTACAGGAGGATTATCTGCAGTTACTATAACAGGAGATGCAAATTTTACGATAACTACTACTGATATCGTTGGCACTGGAGCAGTTAACGGTGTTACCGTAACAGGAGACGGAAATGTTCCTATTGATGTTACTGGAGCCGCTGCTGTTGGTATTGTGGGAATAGGGTTTGTTTGGGGGTTAAATGTACCTGACCAAGATCCTAATTGGAAAGAAATTGCAGCATAAGGAGTTAATATGAGCACATATGTAAACAATTTAAGATTAGAAGAAATAGGATCAGGAGAGCGTTCTGGAACGTGGGGAACAGCAACAAATACTAATTTAGAATTAATAGGCGAGGCCTTTGGTTATGGCACAGAAGCGTTAAGTAATGCTTCTACAGCTACTATTACAATGGCAGATGCAACTTCTGATGGTGTTAGGGCTTTTTATCTCAAACTTACAGGAGCGTTGGGACAAAACTGTACCGTTACTTTAGCTCCTGATACTGTTTCTAAAATATGGATTATAGAAAACGCTACTACAGATTCTGGTTCTAGTGGTCCTTACTCTACTATAATTAAACAAGGAAGTGGCGGTGGTGCTTCAATTACGATTCCTAACAGTAAGGTCAAAGTTATTGTAACGGATGGCGGTGGTTCTGGTGCTATCGTTTATGATGCTTTTACTGATTTAAGCGTTGCAGGAACGTTAGATGTTGCAGGAGCTATTACAGGTGCAAGTACAATTACTGGAACAACTATTACTGCTTCTACCGCTCTTGTGCCTGATGCTTCTGGTGGAGCTGATATAGGAACTGCTTCTTTAGAATGGGGTGATGTTTACATAGCTGATGATAAGCAGATCAAATTTGGTAGCGGTCAAGATGTTACTATGGAGTATGATGAAGATGGAACAGATACGTTACTTATAACAGGAGCAACAACTATAAGTGGAAATGCTACTATAGCAGATGGATCAAATAATTTTACTATTGCTTCCCATGATGGTACTAATGGATTAGTATTAGGTTCAACTCTAGTTTCTGTTTCAGCAACAGAAATAAACTCGGTAACCACTAAGGCAAGTACTGGAAAAGCGATCGCAATGGCAATGGTTTTCGGGTAAAGGAGATAAAATATGGCAAACCCAAATATTGTATCAGTATCATCTATTTTAGCAGAAACATTTTTAGATGCAGATGTAGCAGCCTCAGCAGTTACTCTCGTTACTTGTGCTTCAGACAAAGTAGTTAAAGTAAACTCTTTAGTTATTGCAAATATTGATGGAACTAATGCCGCGAGTATTTCTGTTTGGATCACTAGAAGCAGTGCTGATCATTATTTGTTGAAAACAGTTTCTGTTCCGGCTGATGCAACATTGGTTGCGTTAGATAAAAATATGGGTCTTTATCTCATGGAAAACGATGTGTTAAAAATTCAAGCAAGCACCGCAGGTGATTTAAGTGCCGTATGTTCATACGAAATAATAGACGATGCGTAAGGGTCATAGGCAATGGCTAATAAAGGCGGTTTAATTGGCAATGATAACCTATTTGTACCTGATGCTCCAACTATAGGCGATGCGTCTACTGGTAATACTCAAGTATCAGTTGCATTTACTGCTCCTTCTGATGTTGGTAATGATGATATTACCAGTTTTGCGGCTAGAGTAACAGATGGAACAAATGTATTTAATGGTACTGCATCATCTTCTCCTATAACCGTAACTGGTTTATCTAACGGCACAAGCTATACAGCACAGGTATGGGCAATTAATGATTATGGTAATGGCCCACTGTCTGCTGCTACTTCTAGTTTTAGTCCTGTAGCACCAAGAGGATTATTTTTTGGAGGTCAGGGGCCAAGTTCAGACACAGATGTAAATGTTATTGATTTTATTACAATAACTAGCACAGGTAATGCTCAAGATTTTGGTGATACTGGACAAACAGCTGCTTTTTCATATGCTGTTGGTAATGCTACTAGATCTGTTGTTGCAACAGGAAAATATAATGGTAGCACATCAAACGTAATAGAATTTGTTACTCCAACATCAGCAGGTAATGCTTCTGACTTTGGTGATACTACTGTTGCTAGAGTGAAAGCGGCAGGAGCATCTAACTCAACAAGAGGTCTTTTTATGGCAGGAAATTCTAGTAACGTAATTGACTATATTACGATAGCATCCACTGGCAATGCTATCGATTTTGGTGATACTACAAGAAATGCAGGTGGTGCGGGTAGTGGTGCAAGTCCTACAAGAGCTATTCTAGCAGGAGGAGCGCCTTCTAGTAATGTTATTGAATATGTTACCATTGCTTCTACAGGAAATGCACAAGATTTTGGAGATTTGGCTCAAGCTGCAGAAAGCATGGTTGGTTGTTCCTCTGATACAAGAGCTTTAGTTGGAATGGTTAATGGAAAAATAGAATCTATAACTATTGCCTCATTAGGCAATGCTGTAAATTTTGGTGAAACTCAATATGAAAATGTTTTAACATCACCATTTGCTTGTTCTTCAAATACTCGTGCAGTTTTTGCTGGAGGGAAAAGATCTAGTTATTTTAATAATATTGAATATTTTACCATAGCAAGTGCTAGTAATGGAACAGACTTTGGTGATCTTACTGTAGCTAGAAATAGAGGGGCTGCTATTGGAACGGCACATGGAGGATTAGCATAATGGCTCCTTCATATTCAGGTGTTTGGAAATTAAATACTCAATATCAATACAGAAGTGATTGGCCTATAGACCCTGTTCTTGGCCCTAGAGGGTTTTTTGCAGGTGGATCAGCTGCTTCAGGTAGTACTAATATTGTAGATTTTGTTTTAATGGCAACTAGTTCTTCAAATGGAACAGATTTTGGTGATTTAACAGCAACAAGAATTAAAGCAGGAGGTTTTTCCAACCATACAAGAGGTCTTATAGGAGGAGGAGATGGTTCAGGAAATACTATTGATTTTATAGGTTTGACCACTGCGGGTAATGCTTCTGATTTTGGTGATTTTGCTAACTATTCTAGCTTTAGAGAAAGTTCTGCTGGATTTGCAAGTGCAACTAGGGGGGTATTTACAGGAGGTCTTGACAATACAGGTGGGGGAGGCGCGTCTCAAAACTACATGGATTTTGTTACTATAGCTTCTGCTGCAAATGCTACCGATTTTGGAAACTTAACTACTGCTGTTTCACAAGCAGCAGGATTTGCCAGTACAACAAGAGGAATAACGTCAGGGGGATATGAAACCTCTTCTTCCTCAAATGTTATGCAATTTGTTACGATAGCGTCAGCAGGAAATGCCTCAGATTTTGGAGACCTTACTGTTGCTAGGTTTGGCCTTGGTGGTTGTGCTAGTGCGACTAGAGGTTTAAGTGCGGGGGGAACCGGAGGAACAGATACAATTGACTTTGTGACTATCGCTAGTGCAGGAAATGCCTCAGATTTCGGAGACCTTTCAAAAGCATCTAGTAGTAATTCAGCCTGTGCCGATTCTACTAAAGCAGTAATAGCTACAGGTACAAATGCTTCTACCAATGCTCTAGATTCTAGAATTATTGCTTCTACAGGTAATGCTACCGATTTTGGAGACCTTACTGTAGCTAGAATATTTACCGTTGCTTTTTGCAATGGCGTACCTTCGGGAGCATCATAATGGTTCAACGATACCTTGGTGGGATAATAACAGCTTCTCCAACAGAGCCATCTAGTAACATTGAAAATTCCGCTGCTTCTGGTGTGTGGACATTAGATGAACAGTTAAGTTTTTCCAAAGCGGAAGATTGGCCTACTGCTGGAAGATTTGCTCCTATGGCTTTATTTTTTGGAGGAGAAGCTAATTCAGGCATGGTTAATACTATAGATAAAATTAATATTTCAAGTGATGGTAATGCCTCAGACTTTGGAGATCTGCTTGCAGCAGGACAAAATATATCAGGTTGTTGTAATGGAAGTAGAGCTATTATGATGGCAGGTAAATCTTCATCATCAAATCAGACAAATGTAATACAGTATGTAGAGCTTCCTTCTAATGGAAACACTCAAGATTTTGGTGATCTTAATCAGAGTACACAAGAAGGATCTGGACAACTTCAAAATTCAACTAGATCACTTCATGCAGGGGGTCAAACTGCTAGTGGTTTTACTAATGTTATTGATAAATTTAATATGGCATCCACAGGTAACGCCACAGACTTTGGTGACGATACGCTTACGAGATTTAAACATGATTCAGCTTCTAACTCTACAAAAGGTTTAATTGCAGGAGGAGCTAATACTAGTGGAACAGCACAAAATGTTATTTCTTCTGTTGTAATTGCTAGTGATGGAAACGCACAGGATTTTGGAGATTTAGTTGCAACAGTAGAAACTAACGGTGCGTTAGCAAATGCTACGAGATTTCTTTCATTTGGAGGCAGTGCATCAAACGATACTATATGTTTTGTGACCATATCTTCGGCTGGTAACGCTAGTGATTTTGGAGATATGACAACAGGAAAAGGTCAAGTTTGTGGAACAGCAGGAGCTACTAGAGGTATTATCGCAAGTGGTTACAAAAGCCCACCCGGAAATTTAGACGTAATAGAAAAATTAAATATTGCGTCAACTGGTAATTCTACTGATTTTGGAGACTTGTCTGTGGCAAGAACCAGAGCAGGAGCATTGTCTAGTGATAACGGTGGGCTACAAGCATAAGGAAAAGCATATGTCAGACACAAATTTAATAGTACATGAGTTAAAGGTCACTTTACCTGCTAATGTAAAACCTGAATATAAAACAATGTTAGATAATATACAGGAAAAGATGCCCGCAGTATCTCAAGCTACTTCTAACTTTCATAAATCCCATTCACAATTTATGGGTGTTACATTAGATGTTACTGCTATTACACCTATCAGATCTGTAAAACATACATTAGCTGAAATAGATAGAACTAGAGGTGCATTGCAAGAAGCGTATATAAGTATGCGGAAAAAAGAAAATGAGTTAAAAAAGAAAACCCGTGAATTAAAATCGTGTAAAGATGATCTAGATCGTGAACTATTAGATATAGAAATATTAGAAGTGCAAGGTCATTTAGAAAACACAAAAAACAGTGTGCAAGGTGCGATTAGAAAAATGTCTTTTTTCACTAACCAATATGAAAACCTTATGAAACATATTGGTAAAGAAGAGCTAACTGAAGAAGATTACGAGTTAGAAGAAACACGTTATCACATTATGACTTGTATGAAACAAGCACTAAATAGTGCAAGACCCCGTAATGGTGTTATTGACGAAGGTAATATGATTTATCTATTTGACTTAGGCATCAATGCTGCTCAAGCACAAGCAGAAGTTTTTGGTTACTTGAAATGGGAAAACAAAATTATAAGTGAAGGTAAAGCTCCAACCCATGCTCACACTATGCAATGGTTAGAGGCTTGTGCAGATAAATGGGCGAGTTGTCCTACTGAATTTGCAAATAGTCGCGGTTTTGATATATATGATCCAACTTCGGTAACTAATGTACCACAATTAGAAGCAGCAGAATGAGAACAAGACTACAAACAAAAGAACTAAAATATGGTGTAAGTAGACCGCAAGGGTGGTGGGATGAACACCCTGAAGCAGAAACGACTTACCAAGAAATTAAACAATCTATTTCTGAAGAAGGAATTAAAAACCCATTGCAAGTTAGAAAAGATGTTAAATTAGGTTTTGTTGTTGAAGTAGGTAACCAAAGACTTAGAGCAGCTAATGAATTGGGTATAAGTGAAATTGATTGTATTTTGATAGGAGGTTAATATGGCATATAAAGTGTGCAAATATCGGTTAAATGCAGATGGAACTATTCCAGATTTTTTGCATTTTGGGCATGATCCAATGGGTATGCACGGAGTTTATGTAGTAGTAGATAGTAGCACTGCATCTCCTAGAGATAATGTTATGGTAGGCATTGTTAAAGATGGTGGTACTGGTGATTTTGAAGAAATCGCTAGTAAATCAGATTTACAAACATATTTGACTTCTGTTTCTGGTGATTGGACAGACCCAGATCCAACAGAAGAAAACCCTGATAATACTAAACCATTTGATAATGCCGCACATGCTACAATAGTATGGGATGCACTAGACGCTTGTAATGCTACTCTATAAGGCGAACAAATATGCCATTGACCAAGCTAACTTTTCGTCCTGGAATCAATAAAGAAACAACTTCTTACAGTAATGAAGGTGGTTGGTTTGACGCAGATAAAGTGCGTTTTAGAGCAGGATATCCTGAAAAAATAGGTGGTTGGTTAAAAAGAAGCACAGATGCTTTTTTAGGTTCGGGAAGAGCATTACATAATTGGGTAGCGTTAGATAATTCTAGGTTTATAGGGATAGGTACTCATTTAAAATATTATGTTTTACTAGGTGGTAGTTTTTTTGATTTAACACCTATTCGCTCTACTGTTACAGGAGAGGCTACTTTTGCAGCTACTGATGGTTCGTCTGTAATAACTGTTACAGACACTAATCATGGAGCTGTTTTAAATGATTTTGTTACGTTTACCTCTGCGGCTTCTTTGGGGGGAAATATTACGGCAGCGGTGTTGAATCAAGAATACCAAATAACCTCTGTTCCTTCTGTTTCTACTTACACAATACAAGCTAGAACAGCAGGAACTTCTATACAATCTATTACAACAACAAGTGGTTTAAACCCTAGTCTTGTTACTGCTAATAGCAGTGATTCAGGTAATGGTGGGGGGTCTACTGTCGCCGCATATCAATTAAACATTGGTTTAGATGTAGCTGTTCCAGGAACAGGATGGAATGCAGGGGCGTATGGAAGAGGTACATGGAACTCAGATGCAGATACTGCGATAAGTGTTAATAACCTGCGAATATGGACACATGATAATTTTGGGGAAGACCTGTTAATAAATATAAGAGATGGGCAAATTGCTTATTGGGATAAATCAGGAGGAACAAACAATAGAGCAGTTTTATTGAATAGTTTATCTGGTTCTACTTCAGCTCCTACTATTGCTAAACAGGTTTTAGTTTCAGATGTAGATAGACATGTTATTGCATTTGGATGTGATTCTGCTGATGACATTGGTACACAAGATCCTTTGCTTATTCGTTTTGCAGACCAAGGAAGTTTAACAGATTGGGCTTCTACTGCGACAAATACAGCAGGAGATTTAAAACTAGGTGTTGGTTCTGAAATTATAACTGCGGTTGAAACTAGACAACAGATTCTTGTGTTTACAGACACTAGTATACATGCAATGCAGTTTATAGGTCCTCCGTTTACTTTTGGGTTAAGTACAGTAGCTGATAATACAACTATTGCAGGACCATTAGCAGTAACTTCTGTGCAAGATACTGTTTTTTGGATGGGTAAAAATGAGTTTTATATGTATACAGGACAAGTGCAAAGAATGCCTTGTTCTGTGAGAGACCATGTTTTTTCTGATTTAAATTGGGAACAAGGCAGGAAAATAGTTTCTGGTTTAAACTCTTCGTTTGCCGAAATATGGTGGTTTTACCCTTCTTTATCTAGTATAGAAAATGATAAATATGTTGTGTATAATTACGAACAACAGGTTTGGTATATCGGATCTTTAGCTAGAACAGCTTGGATGGATAGAGGAATAGAAGCTTATCCTATAAGTGTGGGAACAGATCATTATATATATGACCATGAAAACGGATTTGATGATGGAAGCACTGTTCCTTCTTCTGCTATATCTTCTTACATTGAATCTAGTCAGTTTGATATAGGTGATGGTGACCAGTTTACTTTTATACAGCGTTTGATTCCTGATATTACTTTTAGAAACTCTACAAATACTTCGCCTTCTGCTTCTTTTACTTTGCAAACTAGGGAAGGTCCTGGAAGCCCATATGCACAAAACAACCCCAAAACGATTACACAAACCGTTGCAGAAACCACCACTACGGTAGAGCAGTTTACAGATTTAGTGCATGTGCGTTTAAGAGGCAGGTCTTTTGCGTTAAAAGTATCGTCTTCTGTTGCAGAAGCAGGATGGAGGTTAGGTTCTCCTAGGGTAGATGTAAGACCAGATGGTCGTAGATAATGGCTAGAATATTACCCCCACCACAATTTCCTATTGCTCCAAAAGAGTACGACCAACAATATTTAGCTTCTGTAGTAAGAACATTTAGTGTGTTTCTTCAACAGTTTTTAAGTCCTGGAGAAGGCAGAAATACAAATTTAACACTTACTACATTGCAACAAGATGGATTTGGTTTAGAAACAGGAGCTCTTTTTCAAAGGGATGGGTTTGTTAAAATAGTTACAATTAACCATTCTGATGTTAGGGGATTGTCTGCAACAGGAGGTGTAGGCTCCGTAACGGTAACAATAGGATGAAAGTAGGTTGCGAAAAGTTTGTCTTGATTGTATGCTTCCTTTAGCGTAGTCAGGAATCGCTCCCTGCATAGATATAAACGATATAGGGTATCGCAATATGCAAGGAATTGAATCTTTAGGATATGAAGTAAGAGACCAACCATTAGTCCCTGATGGTGGTCTGCAACAGTTAAAGGGTGCGGCTGATTTACTTGCTGAGTTTGGTAGGAATGGCGATACTTACGTTGTTCATGCCGCTGAAGGTGAAACAGTGCTTCCAATGGAAGTATTGGAAAGTAGTCCTAAACTTAAAAAGATGATTTACGCTCAGATGGAAGAGCTTGGTTTACAACCAGAGCGTTATGTTATTGGTAATGAGTTAAACTCTTTGAACCCTGTAACAGGACAACCAGAGTTCTTTTTCAAAAAAATATTTAAGAAAATTAAAAAGGTCGGCAAAAAAGTTATTAGTTTAGCAAAGAAAGTTGCTCCTATTATTTTGCCTCTTGCTTTACCGTTTTTAGCTCCCATAGGAGTACCTTTGTTTCTTTCTGCCGGAATAGGTAGTTTAGCAGGGAATTTAATTGCAGGGAATAGTTTTAAAGATTCGTTAAAAGCGGCGGCTTTTACGGCAGTTACCGCAGGAGTTGCACAAGGGTTAGGAGGCAGTGAGTTTATTCAGGGCATAAAAGATAGTGTGGGTACTGGTATTGATAGTTTAACACAAGGAGCATCTACTTTAGGGGAACAATTAACAACTGCTTCTGCCTCTGCTCCTGTTCCTGGATTTGATATAGGAGACGGTTTGTCTTCTATTTCTAATTTAGCTTCTAGTAACGCTCCTGTAACAGATTCATTTTTTGCAGAGGCTTTTGGTTCAGGTCTACCTGATATTAGTTTAGATACTGTTGCAAGTAATCAAGTAGCAGGGCCTATCGTTGCAGGGCTTGATCCAGGACCAGTGCAAGTTGGCCCAAACAACGCAGGAAATTTTTTAACCAGCCAAGCTCAAATGAGAGCAGCATCACCTAACTTAACAGATTTTCAAAGCATAATGGATCAAGCTCAATTTGCTTCTCCTCCTGCTGGAGTAACCCTTAACCAAACGGCAGTGTCTCCTGCTCAAGTGGCTAATAACCTCACAGGCAGTGTTGATTTAGCAGGATCAAATGTTGCTGGATTTCGACCAGTAACCGATGCAACTAGTGGTGTTGGAGGAGGAGTCGCTACAAGCACTGACATTAACGCAACTAATCCTATGTTTAGTGATTTTTCAGGTAGAACAGTAAATGCACAAACGTCAAGTGGTTCATTTTTAGATGACCCAATACAAGGGCTAAAAGATTTATATGGTAACTACTTATCGCCAAGCCGTCCTGGAGTAGGTGAGGATGCAGGAGTACTAACTAAGTATGGGCCATTATTAGCGGTTGGTGGAGCAGGAATACTAGCTGCAGATGCGTTATTCCCGCCCGAAGAGCAAGAACGATTGCAATTAGGTGATGGAAGAACAGGGCAAGATCTGTTAGACGAAGATATCCGCTCTGGTACATTCCAATATGGGTTTAATCCTAGGCTATTTTACGGTAACAACCCTTACTACCAACGAGGGCAGTTTACACAAGCTAGGCAAGGTGGGCAAATAGATGGTCCTGGAACAGGGACAAGTGATTCAATACCTGCTATGTTAAGTGATGGTGAATTTGTTATGACAGCAAAAGCTGTACGAGGAGCAGGTGGGAATGACCGTAAAGAAGGTGCTAGGAAAATGTATGCAATGATGCGAAAATTTGAAAACGAAGCGGCGGCATAATCATGGCAGTAGAAGAACAAACCATTATCCAAAGGGAAGCCCCTGAGGTAGAAGCCCTTAAACTAGGTTTAATAAGAGCCGCTAAAGGGCTTGCTGAAACGGCCCCTGTTGGTGGGTTGCCTCAAACACAGTTCGCAGGGTATGACCCATTCCAAGACCAAGCAAGGACAATGGCTAGTTCGGCTATTGGTTCTTTTGCTCCGTTTTTAACAGATGCTTTTGCAGGGAACCAACAAGCATCAAATATGTTAAGTGGTCAAGTTACAGATGCTTACAATAATGCACTAGCTAGTTATTCAGATGCAGATAGAGATGCTTTGTTAGGTACAGCAGGAACCCGTGTTGGTTCAGGAATCCTTAACCAAGCAAATGATAGAATAGGTATTATCAATGCTTTAAAGGCAGGGGACATAGATGTAGACACTGCTCAAGGTTTGTTAGGCACAGTTACAGGTAACGTCCGTAGAAATATATTTGGTGTTCCTGGAGGAGCATCTGGTGTATTAAGTGCTACAGACCAAGCAAAAGCAGCCCAAGAACTGGCTGTTACAAAAGCTCGTGAAGCAGGAGATTATGGTAGAGCACAATCAGATGCTGCTATAGCAGCATTAGCAGGAACAGGGGGGGCGTTTGACCCTAGTGCAACAGTTTCTAAGTTTTTTAACCCATATGAAACAAATGTTGTAGATAGAAGTTTAGCTGATTTACAAAGAGCAAGCGATATTGCATCGTTGCAAGAAGATGCAAATGCGGCACAAGCAGGAGCATTTGGTGGTTCCCGAGCAGGTATTGTACAAGCAGAACGCGATAGAAACTTGTTAGATGCTCAAGCAAGGATTGCTGCACAACTCAGGCAACAGGGTTATGGGCAAGCTCTACAACAATCGCAACAAGCATTTGAAGCAGGGCAAGGCAGACAGCAACAATTAGCACAACTAACGGGACAGTTAGGGCAAGCAGGAGCAGGTACTCAATTAAATGCAGAACAACTAGCTCAACAGGGAGCATTAGGCACAGGGCAATTGCGATTGCAAGGTGGTGAGTTAGGTTTGAGTGCAGAACAATTAGCCGCAGAAAATGCAAGACAACGAGGTATTTTAGGTTTGCAAGGTGCTTCACAGGCTGGTTCTGGTTTTTCACAGGCAGGAGCATTAGCCGGAGATATGGCAAGGTTAGGTTTAAGCGAAGCAGAATTAAGAGCTAATGTTGGTTTGCAAGGAGCGCAACTTGGTTTGCAAGGAGCGCAAGGATTACAAAGTGTTGCTAATGATATAGGAGCGCAAGCCGCGCAACGTGCAGCTATGGGTGAGTTACAATCTGGGCTACAGTCAAATGATATTAGTATGATGAACCAGTTGGGTGGACAACGATTCCAAACAGAGCAAGCAAAGCTAGATGCACAACAACAAGACCAGTTAGCTGAAGTATACGAGCCGTACCAACGATTAGGTTTTTACAGTGATATATTACGAGGCGCACCCACTACACAGATGAGTATATCTCAAGCTTCTTCCCCTAACCCTTCGTTACTTAACCAAATTGTCGGTGGCGCGACAAGTGCGGCAGGTATCGCAGGTGCATCAAACAAAATATTTTAGGAGCGTTTATGAACAACCCTTTAAATAGACCAATGTTCGCTAACGGTGGTTCGGTATACCTACCTCCTGCATTGCGATACATGGCATCAAATCCTGATGTATATAATGCTTCTATTGCAAACGCAACAGCTAGAGGACTTTCGGGGAAAAATTATCAAGGCCAAATTGAACGTGATGCTGCTTTACATTATGCTTTCCATGGAAAAGGAGAAGGCAGAGATTATGGTGGGCGAACATTCCTTGGTGGTTTGTTAGAGCCAAGGTTAGGTGATACATTTGGTTTAAGCCCAGAGCGTAAAAAAGAGTTAGAAGACGAACGCGATGCTATTGCTAACCCACCATCAGACCTTCCTGCACCTCCTGCGGAAGGGTTAGTTCCACTTGTTCCTATAGTAGACGAAGACGGGGGATCAGGTGCAGGTATGGCAGAAGGTGGTATTGTTTCTTTAGCTGATGGCGGGGAAGTTAGTGAAGTTTATGAAACAAGCCCTGTTGTCCAAGGATACTTGCAAGCAAACTCTGATGTTTTAGACCATGCTGTTCGTGTTGCAAACGCCCAAGAAGTAGGTCCTGGAAAAGATTTTCAAAGAATAGTAGAAAATGCGGCTAGAGAACATTGGAATGAATACGGCAAAAACGAAGGCCGAAGTATATCAGGGTATGGTGATGAAGGTGCTTCTTTAATGACAACCGATAGCGAAAGGGTGATTATAAGACCTTTTTCAGAAAACGAGGGTATTTCCTCTGTTTCTATTGACCCACGGATGCTTGCTTTTGCAAATATATTAGCAAATACTCGTGATATGACTGATCCAGGAACTGAGGGTGGTTTGAGAGCAGAGTTCAATACTGGTGCAAATACTGTTTCTGATATAGGAAGGTATACTCGCGACATTAGTGTGCCTTTGTATAAAAGATTGATAGATGCTCAGTATGGTGATACTAACGAAGACATGGTTCCTGGAAGAGTTTCTGATATAATTAATTATGCGTTTAGACCAAACAGTAGTGGTGATACTATGTTTTCAGTATCTGGAGGAATGGAAGGATTATTAGGGGCATATGACCAATTAGGTATAACAGGGCAGGGCGATACTTATGCAGACAGACAGGCAAAAGGTATAATGGAATTAGCAACACCAATAACTGATAATTCTTCTGCAAATATGGATGGAACTGGTGGTGCGGATCAAATTAGTTTAGGTGGTCCAGATGGGTATGGTTATTCCGGCCCATTAGCAATGCAAAATTTAATGGGAGATGTTCCTGGAATGATGCAACAAATGGCTTCTGTTCCTACGGTAAATCCAGTAGGATTACTTAATACTTTTACAAGAATGGTTGATGGTACGATTACCCAAAACCCATTTGATCAGGGTGAGTATGGCTCTGCCAATGATATTGGTTTAGGACCACAGTTTGGTGACTCCTTCCAAAACACTGATGTTAGTTTAGAAGATTAGTAAAGGCGGTAAGTTAATATGATAGATAAAATGATGCCTCAGAATATGATGCAACCAATGACCCCTGTTTCTGAAAATTCAGGTATTGCTTCAGGTATGATGCCCCAAGCTCCTGCACCTGCCCCTGAAGGGATGCAAGCCATGCAACAAATGGCAGGGCAAATGGAACAAGTGTATCGTGGTTTAGATAGCGCGGAAGATATAGAAGATGTTATTAATGCAATGCGAGGTAACGACTTACCATTGTCAGAGCGATATAGTGAGTTGGCTGAGTTAGTTGGCCCTGCTGATGCAAAGAAAACACCTGAGTCAGTTTTAACTGTATTGCAACCTGTATTCCAAACATTAGAAACTGTTCCTGATGGTGGTATTGCAGAAGCCCCGATGGGGGGTGTGGAAGGATCCGAGGGAAATTTTAGTCAGCCCTCTGCCACAGAACCTTCTGATCAGGCAGAGGCTGTCCTAGCGATGTCTCGTGGGGAAATGCCAGTGAAAGCGGCTACTGGTTTTTCTAGTGATATTCCACAAATGAGATTTAACGAAAACAATCCATATCTTAGAGGAGGCAGACCTACTCCTCAAGCAGTGCGAGAAGTTTCAAGCATATTAGCAAACAACCCACTTCCTTCTGTTTCACAAAGAATTGATAACCCACCAAACCGCCCTATTCCTAGTTTGATGAATACGACTTTTGAAAACAATATTTTTAGAGGAGGATTAACTGCTCCTGAAACCGCAGAAGTAGACATGAAAACTGTTGAAGCAAATGCACCGAGGTTTAGCGCATTATTCAACCCCCCTGATCCTTATGTTGGAGAAACAGACTTCACTACGTTATTTGAATCAAGAAAAGAGTTGTTGTCAGACTTATTACCAAAAACAAGAACCCCAGAAGATATACTCAAAGCGCGTAAAGATTTTATGGGAGATGTTGATAAAGATGATTATGAAGCTCAAGCGTACACTGCATTAGCTAAAGCAGGAGCTAAAATTGCAGGTGGTACAGGTAGTTTGTTAGAAGCGATAACGGATTCTATGGGTACTTTTGCAGGAGATTTAGGACAAATTGCTTCTCAAAAATCTAAACAGGTAAGAGGAGAAAGAGGTTCTGCTTTTGATATTGCTGAAAAAGAAAAGCTCAGTAGGCAGAGCGCATTTTTGGACGTTGCGACGCAAGCTGTAAAAGATGCAGGAGCTAATGAACTAGCGTTGGGTAAAATTAAAAGCGAAATAGATCAAAAACAGAAGGCATACGGATTAGATGCTGCGTTAAAAGTAGAGCAAGGAAAAGTAGCTAACGAAAATGCTCTTCTGGCGGCTAGCTTTAAAATTGCTGCAAGACAGGCAGGGGAAACTCCTTTACAATATTTTAAAATAAATGAAAAAGGCGAAACTGAATATTTAGATCTTTATCAAACAGGGAAAACACCTTTTTATTATCTTGACAACAAAAAAGTAGATGGGTTTCCTCCAGAAGATTGGACAAGACTAACATCAGAAAACAAAGCATCTCTTGCAGGTTCAGGTAAACTATTTTCTAAAAAGGCTACTCCTAAAACGTTTACTATTTTTAATCAAAACGGACAACCTAGAGAAGTAAATGGGTTTTTTGATTCAGGGTCAGGTACTTATGGGTACAGAACAGGAGCAGGAATAGTATTGTTAGATCCTGCAGACGGTAATTGGATGTTAGGTAAAATAGGAAATAATGTTCAATTATCAGGTGACCCTGAAGGAAATGAATATTTAACAACAACTTTTCCAAACGGGAAAAAGGTCAAAACTATCTATAAAATTGACGGGCAATATGCTCGCACAGGTAATGCTTACCAAGCAAGTTTAGACCCTAACGACCCCAACTCTCCTTACAAAGTTACAATTAAAGAAACGGATGTAGGTGGGGGGCTTGCTCCTGAAGTAACTAAAACGGAAAGAACTGTTACAGGAAATGCGTTTTTGAAAACAGTTCCTCCTTCTGGAATAACGAGACAAATGTTATCAAAAGAAGCAATACAAGACGAAGTTAAGAACATTGAAACAGGAGTAGCAGCATTAAGAAGTATAGAGTCGTTTACACAAAACTTTAATTTAGGAAATGTTACAGGTTTTTCAGGTTCGTTAAAAACAATTTTAACAGGTAACCTTGCTCAGTTTTTAACAGATGATATGGTAGAATCTATTGTAGCAGCATGGGATGGAGGTAAATCTCAACAAGCAAAATCAATTTTGCAATTAGCTGAACGCTTGCAACAATCCGCATTTATTTTAAATACTAGATATGCTACAACAGAACAAGAATTTTTAAGGCAAAATATAACAGTTAATGCCACTGAGTTTTTCAAAGACCCTAGAGCAGCTCTTATTAAAATGTCTGAAAACGCTAGGTTTATTCAAAATGGATTATATGACAAAAGACATAGGTTAGATCCAGAGAATAATCCTTCTGTTAGGATAGATCCAATACCACAAGGTACTAAAGCAGACCCATATGTGTTTATGGATACAACAGGGGAAAAACAAAATGCTTATAGACAATATGATTATTTAAATAGTTTAGCTAAAAGAGGTGTTAACTTAAATGGTCAACACTTAAAAATCAGCAGATTTAATGCTAAAGAGTTAGGGTTCCAACCAAAGGTTTGGAGTAGGAAAGATAGAAACGATGATGCAACAATGAAAAATGATTTTATTGTTGTTCCCTTAAAAACGATTAATAATAAAGTAGAAGCTGAAATAAAGAAAAAAGGTAGGGGGCAAGGGGGCAGATAATGGTATTAGAACTTACTCCTGAATTAGCGGAAAAACTTCAACAAGAAGCTGTTCCTGAAATGCCTTCTTCAATAGAATTGCAAATGAAAGGCATGAGTGGTCTTAATGAAGAATCGGAAAATTTTTCATTAGGTTTTGACCAAGATGCTATTGCACAATCTGCTCGTGTTACAGGTTTAGGTGATGGTGCAGAGGCTGTATTTGGCGATACTATTTTAACAACAGCGATAACAGGATTTAATAGAGGGTTAGGTAATTTAATTGACCCTGTCATATACAATGGTGCTGTTGCACTTAGGAAAATAGGAGAAGCAACAGGGAACCCTATGTTAGCAAACATAAAACCAGAAAGGAATGCTTTTGCTAGAGTATTCGCAAGTGGTGATTTTGAAACACAAAATATAATGAGTAATGTATTAGGTATACCAATAAATTATGGTGAAGGTGCTGATATTGGTGTAACGCCAGAAGAAGGTTTAGCAAGCGAGTTTGCATATGGGGCAGGTAAATTTATTGGAGAAGGAGCTCCCATAGCAGGGGGAACACAACTTGCCGCTAATTTGGCTACAAAAGGAATAGGTCCATATGGGGCAAATGTATTAGGTCCTAAAATTGCACCTGCTACTGCTCCTTCCACATATCAAGCCCCAATACAAGGAGCTCCTGTAGCAGGGCCTACGAGAGTAGTTAGTGAATCTTCTAAAGCGTTACAAGGGCCATCTGCATTTACGCAAGGAGTAGGAACACCTTTACAAAAAGCAAAACAATTTATTGATGAAACTATCACTCCTGGACAAACAACAACTAATGTTGTAGACGATATAATAAGAACTCAGGCAACTAATCCTGGACAAATGGCTGCTTTAGAAACAGGCATTAGTGGATTAGCAGGTGGTGTTACAGAATCAACAGACAGTCCTACACTAGGTATTTTATCTGCTTTTGCTCCGGCTGCTCTCCCTGCTATTGTTGGTAAGTTACCTTCGGTCACCGCTTTTAAATGGATAAAAGGTCTTGCAACGAGTGACATTAAAGATGTTGCTTTAGGAACAAAAAGTGCTGTTGAAGGCCAAGAAGGTGCGTTCCTAAAAAACAAAGCACAAAAAATGATTCAAGATCAATTGAAGTTAGAACCTGAAAAAGCTAAAGCGGCTGCTGATCGTTTTGAAGAAATAGTAGCTAAAATACCTGAACTACGAGGTATGGCTCCTGGACAAGTGTTTAATAACCAAGCTCTAATAAAAACATTTGATGAAGCATTAGAAACTACCCCTAACGATCAAATACCTGCAATGAATGCTTTGTTAGATGGTTTCATTAGTGGGGCTACGAAATTTAAAAGCACAATAGGTATAGAAGGTGCCGATACAGGAGTAACAGGAAATAACCTGTTAATTTTAGATAATGCTAGAAAAACATTTGATTTAAGTGTAGAACAGCAAGCTAAAGAAATAACAGCAGCAGATGATTTTTTACAACAACAGGGTTCTCAAATTGCAAGAGAAGGTAGTGTGCGACAAACAGATAGAGAAAAATTTCAAGCAGGTTTAAATAAAAGAGTAGAAGACGCTAAAGAAGCAGTAGATAAAGAAAAGGTAAGATTAGGCATTGTAAAAGAAAAAAGACCAATAAAACAAGCGACAGGTAAACGTGAAAAAACATTAGTTAAAGCAGATGATTTAGTTGAATCTGAAGCTGTATTAGCTTTACAAAAAAGAGTTTTGAATGAAATTGTACCCGCAGCAGGAGTTGAATCAGCTGGATTTAAAAAACTTCCTCCTAGTATAAGAGATTTAGTAGAATGGGATTCAAGTAAACCGTATAGTTTCCGAGATTGGTTGTTAGCAAGGGAAGAGGTAAGTGCTGCTATAAGCAAAGGCTCTGCGTTTGGTAGCCCTGAAGTTCCTACGTTAATGCAGTATAGAGATATGCTTGATGATTTTTCTGTAGGAGCGTTTAAAAATCTTGGGCCTAAGTATAGAGAATTTATAGATTTTGCAAAAAAGACATTATACGACCCTTTTGAACGTTCTTTAATTATGGGTGTTGCTGCAAAAGACAAAACGGTAGATCGTTATTTAACACAAGGAGAGCAAATAACTAAAACGTTTTTAAAAAATGAACCTGAAGTATTAAGAAGGTTTGTAGAAACAGTAACTAATGAAGCTCCTGAAGTAAATGATTTGAAAAATGTTTTGTTAGATTCTTTGTATGATAAAGCGTACAAAGTAGACAAAGGAGCTTGGGATGAAACAGCCCTGAACAAATGGATGGGCGATAACAGAAATTATTTAGAACTTCTTCCTGGACGAGATGGAAAAACTTTTTTAGACGAACTAACAGACACACAAGCGTTGCTTCAAAAATCTTTGCAACGTAGGAAAACAGCTACAGACCGTAAAAAAGAAATAGAAGGAACATTACTGGGTAGGTTTTTGCAAGCGCAAACAAAAAAAGGCACTTTAGAACCAGAAGAAGATTTTCTTACACAATTAGTTACGAAGCCCACAAAAGAAGGTGGGGAACGTACTATGTTAAAAACTAGGAAAGATTTTTTAGATTCAGATGAAGCAAAAGCAATGGGTGAAACAAACGCAGAAAATGTTTTTAGAAGAACTATTTTTGAAAAGTTAGACCAAGAGCAAAAAATTATGAATGATCCTGCGGCATTCAAAGTATGGCTACAAGAAGACAAAAATACTCAGTTGTTAAAAGACGCAGGGTTTTCTGAAACACACATGAAAGACCTGTACTTGTTAGCTGATGCTTCAGAACGAATAAACACAATCCCTCGTTTAGAATTAGAAGCATTAGGTGCTGAAGGAACAATCAAAAAAATTGCAACAGCTCTCGGTACTTCTACTGCGGCTGTTTCTACAAGGGTGCTTGCCGTTAAAGAAAACAGGATATCACCTAGAACAGCGTTTATATATTTAGCGAGTAGAGCTATAGGAGCGCAAAACGAAATACGAATGAATGCGTTAATGCGTGAAGCAATAACAGATCCACAGTTAGCTAAAATGCTTACAACAGAGCTACCTGAAACAAATCCTCTAGGCCGTATTCCAGGACCTATAATTAGAAAGGTAAATAACTATTTAGTAGGGTCAGGCGTAGAAGCAGGGGAGGAAATAAAAGAAGAAATGAACAGAGGTCGCCCTCTTATTACATTGCCTGAACAACGGTTTGATGTAGACCCTAACAGTGGGG